>WBZT01000396.1_pt1 | contig 35991 bp, 27 predicted proteins | sample 5204241 | NCBI WGS metagenome assembly WBZT01 (sample SAMN12344358, study PRJNA552823) | activated sludge metagenome | biome: Activated sludge suspended growth; feature: Nitrification reactor; material: Wastewater; isolation source: activated sludge from nitrification reactor of wastewater... | reverse complement strand
CGACGCGTCGCGCGCGACGTTCGGTGGCACGGGTGGCTGGTGCCACGACGACACCGACGGCGGCCCGCACATCGTGCTGAACAGCTCGAACCCGGCCCGCATCGCCGACGGCGTGCGCGTGGGCTTCGGCGTCCCGGCGGGCGGGGGCACGTTCGTGGTCTCCGTGCACGACGTCACCGGACGTCTCGTCACGACGCTCGCTCGCGGCACCGCGAGCAGCGGCTCCGCTTCACTCACGTGGGACGGCCGCGATCACGACGGCCGGCGCGTGAACTCCGGCCTCTATTTCGTCTCGATCAAGTCCGGTGGCCGTCGCGCCACCGTCCGCGTCGCATTGCTGCGTTGAAGCTCTCGCGAAACCAGGAAAGGACACGTCCCCGCATGACCCGCTTCGGCATCGCCGCGCTCGCGTTCGCGCTCGCGGCGCAGCTCGTGGGCCCGGCCGCGAGGCCCGCTCACTCGGCTCCCACGCCGACCCTCGTCACGCTCAAGAACGGCCTCCGCGTCGTGCTCGCACCCGACTCCGCCGCGACGGCCACCGACGTGGCCGTGTGGTACGCCGTCGGCATCGACGCCGAGCGTCCCGACGCCATGGGCGCGCGTCACCTGCTCGAACGTCTCATGTTCCGCGGCACGCCGAACGTCGGCGACGGCGAGTTCGCGCGACGCATCGCGGCCGAGGGCGGCAGCGCGAACACGTCGCTGCGGCTCGACTACTCCGCGTACTACGAGTCGATTCCCGCGGAGGCGCTCGACCTCACGTTGCGGCTCGAGGCCGACCGCATGGCCGGCCTGAGGACCTCGCCCGAGGCGTTCGAGGAAGCGCGCCGGGCGTGTCTCGCCGAGATCCGCGGGCGCTCCTCGCGGCCTCTCGCGCAGCGCGCCATCGCGCAACTCGGCGCCAGCGTGTACGAGGGGCTCGCGTACGCCGGCGCGGTCGAGGGCGACGAGGCGACGCTGCAGCGCATGACGCCTGCGTCGCTCGACGCGTGGCGGCGCGATCGCTACGGCGCGGCCAACGTCGTGCTGTCCGTGGTCGGACGCTTCGACGCGGCCGCGACGCTCGCCCGCATCCGCACGCTGTTCGAGCCGCTGCCGCGCGGCAAGGCGCTCGCGCCAGGGGCGGCGAAGAAGTCCGCGGCGGCGACGCACGAGCGGCGCTCGTGGCAGTCCGACGCGGGCACGCCCGTCCGGCTGCTGCTCGTGGGCTGGCGCGCACCGGGCGCGAAGGATGCGGACATGCCCGCACTCGAGCTGCTGACCGCCGCGCTCGGTTTCGGCGAGACGTCGATGTTCTCGCAGGCGATGACCCGCATGTGGGGCACGGCGAGCTTCGCGCAGTGCGGACTCGACCGGCACCGCGACGCGTCCATGATCTGGACGATGTGCGCGGTACGCGCCGACGCCGATTCGGCCGAGGTCGAGCGGCAGGTGATCGACCAGGTCGGCTCGCTCGCTCGCGATCCGCTGCCGGGCGACGCGCTCGACCGGCTGCGCGCGTCGTGGATCACGAGCGACCTCGTGCGCTCGCAGACCGTGCGTGCGCGCGCACAGGCGATCGGCGACGCGGTGCTCGAGTCCGGCGATCTCGCTTTCACCGCGCGCCGTCTCGCCGCGATCGACGCGCTGACGCCGGCCGACCTCCAGCGTCTCGCCGGACGCGTCTTCGTCGACTCGGCGCGCTCGGTGCTGTGGATCGTTCCCGCGGGAGGTGCGAAGTGAACGCCGCTCGTCGAATCGTGCTCGCCGGTTTCGCCGCCTGTGCACTGCTCGCTCCGTCGCTCGCGCGTGCGGCCGAGCCGGCCGCCGCGCCGCTCGCGCCGCCTCCGCTCCAGTTCCCGACCCCGGTCGTCCGCACGCTTTCGAGCGGACTGCGCGTCGAGGTGTTGCCGTCCTCGCGCACGCCGCTCGTGCAAGTGCAGCTCCTGGTGCCCGCCGGCTCGGCGCAGGAACCCGACACGCTCGTCGGCCTGGCTTCGCTGACGGCCGAGTTGCTGCGGCACGGCACGTCGTCGCGCACGACCGAAGCGTTCAACGCGGACCTCGCGCGGGTCGGCGCGACGTTCACCACGTGGGCCGGCCGCGACTTCGCCCTCGCGAGCGGCACCGTGCGCCCCGGCGCGCTCGAGCCGCTGCTCGAGCTGATGAGCGATGCCGTGGCGAACCCGTTGTTCGCGGGCGAGCAGTACCCGTCCGATCTCGAGGCGTGGATTCGCCGGATCAACGTCCAGCGCCAGAACCTCGCCGACTACACCGACCAGCGGTTGCTCGACGCCGCGTTCGCTCCGCATCCGTACGCGCACACGCTCGCCGGCAGCGCGACGAGCCTCGGCGAGATCGGCCAGAACGACACGCGCGAGTTCCATCGCGACTACTGGCGTCCCGACCGCGCCGTGCTCACGGTCGCGGGCGACGTATCGCCCGAGAAGGTGTTCGCGCTCGTCGAGGACCGCTTCGGTTCGTGGCAGGGCCGCGCGCTCGCCGATCGTCCGCGTCCCACGCCCGCACCGCGCGCGGGCGTCCGCATCGTGGACATGCCGCGCGCGCCGCGCGCCGAGATCCGCGTCGCGGTGCCGGGACCGGGGCAGGCGCATCCCACGTGGGCCTCGTGGGCGCTCGCCGAGGCCGCGCTCGAGTCCGCGAGCCTGCCGAGCGGCGTGCGCGTTTCGATCGTGCCGTCGCGCGACGCGAGCCTGATCGTGCTCTCCTCGGCGACGCCGGTCGCGGAGGCCGCGGCGCAGGCCGGACGCATGAAGGAGGTCCTGCGCTCGTTCGCGGCGACGCCGCCTTCGGGCGCCGCGCTCGACGCCGTGCGCCGCCGCGTGCGGCAGCGCTACCCGCTGGGTCTCGAGACGCTCGGATCACTGATCTCGACGTGGCAGGCGAACGAGTTCGCCGGGTGGTCCGCCGACGAGCTCGCGAAGGGAGGCGAACGCATCGCCGCCGCCGACCTCGCACCGGCGCTCGCGCGACTCGCCGCGCCTCCCATCGTGCAGGTCGTCGGGCCCGCGAGCGTGATGTCGGCGGCTTTCGCGGCGCTCGGCCCGGTCGAAGTCGTACCGCAGGACATCGCGCGTGCGACGAAGCCGAACACGCTCGGCGCGCCGACGGCCGACCAGCTCAAGCGCGGGGCCGCCGCGGTGGCCGCCGCGGTGGCGGCGCACGGTGGCGCCGCGGCGATCGCGGGCGCGAAGACGCTCGTGTTCGAGGGCGACGTCACCGTGATGCGCGAGGGACAGTCGATTCCCGCGCAGTTCAGCAACGTGCACATCGATCCCGACCGCTTCAGTGGCGCGAACAAGGTCTTCAACCTCGAGTCGCGGCAGGTCATGATCGGCGACCACGGCTGGACCATCATGAGCGCGGACTCGGTCACCGCCGCGCCGTTGGATTCGGTCGGGCTCCTCAGCGTGCGCGCGGTCTTCCTGTCGGACGTCGTGCACATGCTGCGCGCGGCGGCCGCGCCCGGGGCCCGCGCCGCGCTGCGTGGCCGCGAGGTGGTGGGAACGAGGAACTGCGACCTGGTCGACTTCGAGGGCCCTCTGGGCCGCGTCCGGCTCGTGATCGACGCCGTGACCCACCGCGTCCTGGCCATCGACACCGGCCTCGCAGGCGACCTGAACTGGCACTCTCGCCGGCTGCTGTCCGATTTCCGGACGGTGAACGGACTGCTGCTGCCGTTCACCGAGGATCGGTTCGTCGACGGACAGAAGGACGCGCACACCCTCGTCCGCTCGGCGGCGGTGAACAAGTCGATCGACATGCACCTCTTCAACCCGCCGCAGGCGCTCTATCGCTGATCATTTCGGCTCGTTGTAACGGTGATGAAAACCGTGCGGCCGGTGGCTTGTGACGCCACCGGCCGCCGCTTATTCTCGGCCCCGTCTTTCGATGGAGGGAACCCACCATGAGCACGATCGAAGATGCCGCCATCAACGGCGGCACGGAGAAATCCATGAGCGAGAAGTACGTCTATTACTTCGGAGACGGCGCGGCAGAAGGCAATGGTTCCATGAAGGACGTGCTCGGCGGCAAGGGTGCCGGGCTCGCCGAGATGACCAATGCCGGCGTTCCGGTGCCTCCCGGTTTCACGATCACGACGGGCGTGTGCCGCCACTATTACGCGAACGGCCGTCAGCTTCCCCGCGAGTTCGGTGCCGAGCAGGACGCGGCGCTCGCTCGCCTCGAGTCGAGCCTCGGCAAGACGCTCGGCGACGCCGACGATCCGCTCCTCGTGTCGGTCCGTTCGGGCGCGAAGTTCTCGATGCCCGGCATGATGGACACGATCCTCAACCTCGGCCTGAACGACAAGGCCGTGCACGGTCTCGCCGCGAAGACGGGCAACGAGCGTTTCGCGTGGGACTGCTACCGCCGCTTCATCCAGATGTTCTCGTCGGTCGTGATGGAGCTCGAGAAGAACGAGTTCGAGCACATCATCGAAGCGATGAAGCACAAGAAGAAGGTCAAGCTCGACACCGAGCTGACGGCGAAGGACCTCGAAGCGCTCACGCTCGAGTTCAAGCGCCACGTGCGCAAGCGCGTCGGCCGCGACTTCCCGCAGGACGCGCGCGAGCAGCTCGCGATGGCGCGTGACGCCGTGTTCCGCTCGTGGAACAACGATCGCGCGATCTACTACCGCAAGCAGAACCAGATTCCCGACGACATCGGCACGGCCGTGAACGTGCAGGCGATGGTGTTCGGCAACATGGGCGACACGTCGGGCACGGGCGTCGGCTTCACGCGCAACCCGTCGACGGGCGAGAACCACTTCTACGGCGAGTACCTGACGAACGCGCAGGGCGAGGACGTCGTGGCCGGCGTGCGCACGCCGCATCCGATCGACGACCTCGAGAAGGAAATGCCCGACTGCTTCCGCCAGCTGCACGAGATCACCAAGCGGCTGGAGAAGCACTACCGCGACATCCAGGACTTCGAGTTCACGATCCAGGAAGGCAAGCTCTACCTGCTGCAGACGCGCAACGGCAAGCGCACCGCGCAGGCCGCCGTGCGCATCGCGGTCGAGATGGTGAAGGAAGGCCTGATCACCGAGAAGGAAGCCATCCTGCGCGTCGAGCCCGCGTCGCTCGACCAGCTCCTGCACCCGCGCCTCGATCCGAAGGCGAAGGTGAACGTGATCGCCAAGGGCCTCTCGGCGTCGCCGGGCGCCGCGGTCGGCATCGCGGTGTTCGACGCCGACACGGCCGCCGAGATGGGCCACGCCAAGAAGAAGGTCATCCTCGTCCGCAAGGAAACGACGCCGGACGACATCCACGGCATGGACGCGGCGCAGGGCATCCTGACCGCGACCGGCGGCATGACCAGCCACGCGGCCGTCGTCGCGCGCGGCATGGGCAAGCCGTGCGTCTCGGGCGTGAGCGCGATTCACGTCAACGAGAAGGCGCGCACGATGACCGTCGACAAGCTCGTCGTGAAGGAAGGCGACTGGATCACGATCGACGGCTCGACGGGCCGCGTGATGCTGGGCGCGGTGCCGACCATGGAAGCCGCGGTCTCCGGTGAGTTCGCCGAGTTCATGGCGATCGCCGACAAGCACCGCCGCCTCAAGGTGCGCTCGAACGCCGACATCCCGCGCGATGCGCTCAAGGCGCGCGAGTTCGGCGCCGAGGGCATCGGCCTCTGCCGCACCGAGCACATGTTCTTCGCCGAAGAGCGCCTGCCGCACGTCGTCCAGATGATCATGGCGGCGCCGCAGGTGAAGGCGCTGGGCGAGAAGCTCGCAGCCAAGGAGAAGCAGCTCGACGGCTCGATCGGCGGCGAGAACAAGAAGCTCAAGACCGAGATCGCGGTGCTCAAGAAGGAACTGGCGGCGCCGCTCAAGTCGTACAAGAGCGCGCTCGCGAAGCTCCTGCCGTTCCAGCGCGCGGACTTCTACGGCCTGTTCAAGGCGATGAAGGGCTACCCGGTCACCATCCGTACGCTGGATCCGCCGCTCCACGAGTTCCTCCCGAAGCGTGAGGACCTCATGGTCGACATCGCGACGCTGCCGCGCGCGACGGCCGCCCAGAAGAAGGAGATGGTGAAGAAGTACCGCTTCAAGAGCGTCACGCAGCTCAAGGCGGGCATGCCCGACCTGCTGCGCCGCGTCGAGGAGCTGCACGAGTTCAACCCGATGATGGGACACCGCGGCTGCCGTCTGGGCATCACCTATCCCGAGGTGACCGAGATGCAGGCGCGCGCCATCTTCGAGGCGGCCGTGAAGATCGTGAAGGAGGGCGGCAGCGTGGTGCCCGAGGTCATGATCCCGCTCATCGGCACCGTCGAGGAGCTCAAGGACCAGGGCGCCATCGTGCGCCGCGTGGCCGAGGAGACGATCGCCAAGGCCGGCGTGAAGCTCGAGTACCTGGTCGGCACCATGATCGAGATCCCGCGCGCCGCGCTGACGGCCGGCCGCGTGGCCGAGGTCGCCGAGTTCTTCTCGTTCGGCACGAACGACCTCACGCAGATGACCTACGGCTACTCGCGCGACGACGCGGGCAAGTTCCTGCCCGAGTACGTCAACCGCAAGATCCTGCCCGGCGACCCGTTCGTCTCCGTGGACCAGGAAGGCGTCGGCATGCTGATGGACTGGGCCGTGAAGAACGGTCGCGAGACCCGCGGCAAGCTGAAGGTCGGCATCTGTGGTGAGCACGGTGGCGATCCGGCGTCGGTGGAGTTCTGCCACCGCACGAATCTCGACTACGTGTCCTGCTCGCCGTTCCGCGTCCCGCTCGCGCGTCTCGCGGCGGCGCAGGCGGCCGTGCGCGGCACCACCGCGGAGAGCGATCGCCGGTAGATCGAACGCAACACGCAGCACGAAGGCCCGGGGCGCGAGACGCCCCGGGCCTTTTCGCGTGGACCGCGCCCCGTTCAGCGCAGGCGCACGAGCCGGTGCTGTGCGACGAGGCGGCCGTCGACGAGCATGCGGGCGAAGTAGACGCCCGGGCCCGCGGCGCGACCGTCACCGTCGGTGCCGTCCCATTCGAGCTGGTAGACGCCGGGCGCGAGCCTTCCCGCGTGCATGCCGCCCACGAGCCGGCCCTGCACGTCGTGCAGGTCGACGCGCACGTCGGCCGCCATCGGCAGCGAGAGCGAGACGCGCATGCGGTCCGTCATCGGGTTCGGTGACGGCCGTCCGAACGCGAGCACCTTGGGCGCGTGGCCGCCGTCGGGCGCGTCGTCGACGCTCACGACGCGCACGCCGCCGCCGCACCAGAAGCCGTGGCAGAGGTCTTTCGTCGCGCCGGTGCTCGTGCCGACGATCGGCTGGCCGACGGTGCCGAGCACCGCGCGTCCCGAACCCGTGACGCCGCCCGCGGGCGCCGCGCCGTTGCCGAACACGCCGCCCGCGACCGTGAGCATCGGCGCCGAGGCGAGTGCGGGCGCGGCCACCGCGATCAGCGCGCACACCGCGAGCAGCGCGAAGAGACGCATCGACGCGCGCCTCATCGCGGTCACTTCCTCGCTCCGGCGGCGCCGGCGGCCTCGCCCGCGCGCCGCTGCGCCGCGAGCCGCGCTTCCGCGAGCGAGCGCTGTGCGCTCGCGGCGGCCGCCTCGGCGCGCGCGGCGCGCACTTCGAGCTCGCGCAGGTCGACGAGCTTGCAGGGCGCCGCGGTCGTGCCGGGCGTGTCGGGCATGCCGGGGAGCGCGGAGACCGCGGGCGTCACGCGCACGTCGGTGAACGACGACTCCTCGCCCGGCGGCGGGGACGTGGTCACGGCGCCGTACGACGTCGGCAGGTACGTGGCCGTGATCGTCGGGTTCAGGACGTAGTTCGTGAGCAGCGCGCTCTGAACGTTCTCGCCCTCGAGCCGGAACGTGTACGTACCCGCCGGCTTGTAGTAGGTGCTGCGCACCGTGAGCGGGAACCAGAGAGCCGACATCGCCGTGGTCGGCGTGTTGTTGAGATAGCCGGACACGACGTAGTGGCTCAGGTCCACGCCGCCGCCGGCGTTCTCGTCGATCTGGAAGTCGCAGTAGTTGTAGCTCGACGCGCCGACCGAACTGCCGACGGCGACGACGTGCGTTCCGCTTCCCTCCACGAGGATGTAGCCCGCCGCCGGGGTCGTGATCGTGACCGTGACGATGTCGGACATCGTGCTCGCGACGTTCACGCTGCCGATCGTATGGCCCTGCGCGAGGCCCGGTTCGTCGAGGATCTCCGCGGCGCTGATCGCGTTCGACGGCAGCTGCACCGACGCGTTGCCGCTCTGCGAGAGGTCCATGAAGAGGCTGCTCGACGTGCCGAACAGGTTGAGCGAGGGGTTGCCCGTGCCGCCGACGTTCCCGTCGATGTAGAAGCCGTCGCGGTACACGGTGCTGGCCACGTCGAGGAACCCGCCGCTGCCGTCGATGTCCGGCCACAGCACCCACGTCCGCTCGCCGGCCGCATTCACGCCGTCGATCGTGCCGCCGAAGCCGTAGAGGTCGGAACCGCGAATGGCATTCGGGTTCGTCGCGGTCCCGAGCGAGAAGGGCAGCTGCAGGCCGAGCGCGTAGGGCGAAGCGGTGAGCGCCACGCGCGGGCTCAGCTCGGGATCGGCGCCGACCTGGATCCCGAGCCACAGCGGCGCCGTGAAACCGATCGTGAGCGGCGACAGGCTGCCGAGCGTGACGCTGAAACCTCCGCGCACGACCTGCACGGCGTTCGCACCCGTGTGCGACTCGACCCAGAGCAGCGATCCGCCGGAGGCCGCCGAGTAGAGGCGGAACGTGACGTCGTAGTTGCCGTCGGGAGCGATCGCACCGCCCACGTCCGTGAGCACGCCCTGGTAGCTCAGGGTCTGCGGGACCTGGGCCCGGACCGGCGCGTGGAGGAGGGCGAGGAGCGAGACGGCGGCGAGCACGAGGGCGAGACGGTTCATGGGGCCTCACGGTTGCTGGGATGGAGAGCGTCCGCGCGGACGGCCGTGGATGAACCCGGCAGGGCCGGGTGGAAACGAAAATCCTATCGCGGCACCCGGCTCGCGTTCGCCTCAATTCGTGAGGGTGCCCTCGCGGGGCGCGCACTGACGGCCTTGCGTCGGTCCGCACTGAACCCGCGCACCGCGAAATGCAACGCCGGGCGCCCTCGTCATTCGGGCGCGGGGGCCGTCTGTGACCGTTCGCCTCCGCGGGGGTCCGCCGCGTATCCTCGTCGCCCACGACCGGGAGGGCCGTCCGTGTTCCTCGAGGAGCATCTCCGCGAGCTGAGGCAGCAGCGCTTCGCGCCGCGCGCGATCTGGACGTACGCGCGGCAGGTCGGCGCGCATGCCCGCCGCGAGGGCCTCGCGAACCCGCAGGCCGTGCGCGCGATCTGGACGACGGCGCTGGCGTACTTCCTCGTCGCGTTCCTCGCCGCCTTCGCCATGTCCGCCGCGTGGGATCACGAACTCGCCTACGCGTTCTTCCTCGGCACCGCGCTCTGGATGCTCGGCGCGTTCGGCTTCGTGATGCTGTTCGTCGGCCTGCTTCGCGACGCCGACGGCTACCGGCTGCCCGGGCTCAACGTGCCGATGTGGCTCACGCTGCTGCGCGTCTCGCTGGTGCCCGGCATCGCGCTGTTTCTCGCCGAACGCCACTTCCGCGTCGCGCTCGCGACCTATCTCGTCGCCGCGCTCTCGGATGTCTTCGACGGGTTCATCGCGCGACGCTGGAACCAGATCACGCGGCTCGGCACCGTCATGGATCCGCTCGTCGACATCGTCTTCAACCTCGCAATGCTGTGGGGCCTCTCCGCGGCCGGCCTGCTCGCACGGTGGGTGTTCTGGGTCGGCACGATGCGCTACGCGATCCTCGTCGTCGGCGCCGCGGGCCTGTACCTCTTCGTCGGCCCCGTCACGATCCGGCCGACGTCGTTCGGACGGCTGACCGGCGTGGTGATGACCACGCTCATCGCGCTGCTCACGCTGCTTTACGCGATCTTCGGCGGCGTCGGGCACGCGCTCACGCGGCTCACCGAGATCGCGCTCGGCGTGCTGCTCGCCGCCACCACGGTCCAGATCATCATCGTCGGCTGGTACAACCTGCGCGTGATGACGGGCGCGGCGCCCGAGCAGCGCGTGATCGAGGACGTGACGTGGCGGAGCCGATGATTCCCGCGCCGGCGCTCGACGGCGACCTCGCGCACTTCTTCCCGTCGGAGGTGCTGCAGCTGTTGCAGCTCGCGCAGGCCACCGGCCGGCTCGAGATCGAACGGGCCGACCAGCGCGTGGACCTCTTCCTCGAACGCGGCCGTCCCGTGTTCGCGCGCACGAGCGGGCTGTCGGTGCGCGCGGGCGAGATCCTTCAGCACCGCGGACTCGTGAGTCCCGAGCGCCTCGCCGACGCGCTCGCTCGGCAGAAGGCCGATCCGCGCCGCCGCATCGGCGCGCTGCTCGTCGAGTCGGGCGCGGTGTCGAACGAGCAGGTGCGTGACGCCGTGCACGAAGTGCTGCGCCGCATCGTCTACGGCGTGCTGCTGTGGCGCGAGGGGCGCTTCCGCTTCGTGCCCGGCGCGACCGGCATCGGCGAGGACATCCAGATCGACCTCGATCTCGACCGGCTGATCCTCGAAGGCCTGCGGCTCGCCGACCAGGAGCGCGCCGCGCGGCTGGGCCTCACCGAGTAGCGCGACGGGTCGCGAAACACAGCGGGCGGCGCGGACCGGAGTCCGCGCCGCCCGCTGCGTTGCGCCGTGAGCCGGCGCGCCACATCCGCATCGCGGACGGCGCCCCTCCGCGCCCGCCACTCCCCGCTGGCGGCCCGCAGGCCGCTCGCCTAGCCTGTCCGCCTCCCGTGACCGACTTCTCGCTGCACCTCGCCCCGAACGCCCCCTGGCTGCTGCTCGTGCCGGCCTCGCTGCTGCTGCTGGCGCTGGCCGCGTGGGCGTACGCGTTCGCGCTGCCGCCGCTCTCGGCGTTGTCGCGCCGGCTGCTGGCCGTGGCGCGCGGCGTGGTGCTGCTCGCGCTCGTGTGGCTGCTCGCGCAGCCGGTGCTCGAGCGCGGCCTGCCCGCTTCGGGCCGGCGCGTGGTGGTGCTCGTCGATCGCTCGGCGAGCATGGACCTGCCCGCTTCGCGCGGCGGCGCGTCGCGCGCGACGGTCGCCGCGCAGGCCGCGGATCAGGTCGCGCGCGCGCTGCGCTCGCGCGCGAACGTGCGCGTGCGCGGCTTTGCTGCGGCGCTCGAGGGCGACAGCGCGCGTGCCGGCGACGCGCGCCAGGCGACGGCGCTCGGCGACGCGCTCGGCGCGCTCGCGTCGTTGCCGGTCGAGCAGCGTCCCGACGGCGTCGTGATCGTGAGCGACGGCGCGGTCAATGCGGGCGACGATCCCGTCGCCGCTTCGCAGGCGCTCGGCGTACCCGTGCACGCGGTGCGCGTGGGCGAGGCGCTCGGCGCCGACCGCGCGGTCGCCGAGGTCGAGGCCTCGCGCGAAGCGCGCGCGGGCGAGCCGACGCCGGTGCGCGTGCGCGTCGTTTCGTCGGAGCCGCGCGGGACGCCGATCGGCGTGCGCGTGCTCGACGACGGCCGCGAGCTGGCGCGCACGAGCGTGCCCGCGCCGGGGCCCGGCGCCGAGGCGACCGCGGAGCTGCGCGTGACGCCGGTCAAGCCCGGGCTCGCGGTGTGGACGGCGCGCGTCGACTCGCTCGCGGGCGACGCGGTGCGCGCGAACGACGCGCGCGCGGTCGCGGTGCAGGTGACGCCGGGCAAGCTCGGCGTGCTGGTGGTGAGCGGCGCGCTCAACTGGGACCTCACGTTCCTGCGCCGCGCGTGGCTCGCCGACTCGACGATCGCGCTCGACACGCGCGTGCGCTCGCGCGACGGCTGGCACGCGCTGGAGCGTGATCGCGAAGCGACGCCGACGGCGGCGGACCTGCACGGCAAATCGGTGGTCGTGCTCGACGGACTCGCCGCGGCGGACGTCTCGCCCGGTTTCGACGCCGCGCTCGGCGCGTTCGTGCGCGACGGTGGCGGCCTGCTGCTGTTGGGCGGCCCGGCGCCGGGACTCTCGCGCTTCTCGCGCGGTGCCCTCGCGCGCGAGCTCGCGTTGCCGCGCGGCGGATCGCCCGAGCGCGAGGCGTCGCCGCAGCCGACCGCCGCGGCGGGCGAGCTGCTCGCGTGGGACGACGATCCGGCGCGTGGCGAGGCGGCCTGGCGCACGGCGGCGCCGCTCGCGTCGGTGCAGCCGGTCGAACCGGGCGGTGGCGATCACGTGCTGTTGGGCGCGCAGGGCGGCGGACCGCCGCTCGTGTTCACGCGCCGCGCGGGCCGCGGCCCGGTGATGCTCGTCAACGGCACCGGCTTCTGGCGCTGGTCGCTCGCGAGCAACGACGCGCTCGCTCCCGATCGGAGCCGCCTGCTCTGGCGGCGCGTCGCGCGCTGGCTCGCCGAGCCCGTGCAGGGCGAGCCGCTGCGCGTCGCGCCCGAGCGCCCGCTCACGCCGGGCGGCGAACCCGTGCGGCTGTTCGCGACGCTGCAGGACGACGCGTTCCGTACCGTCTCCGGCGCGACGCTCGAAGGCGAGGCGACGGGCGCGCGCGGCGCGCGCCGCGCGCTGGCGTTCGAGCCGGGCGAAGCGGGCCGCTACGTCGCGACGCTCGACGCGCTGCCGCCGGGGCGCTGGCAGGTGAGCGTGCGCGCGAGCGTGAAGGGCCGCGAGGCCGGCCGCGCGCGCGGCGAGTTCGCGGTCGACGACTGGAGCCTCGAACTGCTGCGCACCGATCCCGACAGCACCACGCTGGGCGCGGTCGCGGCCGCGAGCGGCGGCCGCGTCACGCTCGCCGCGGACGCGGGCCGCTGGGCGCGCGACCTGCCGACGCGCGCGCTCACGCGCCGGCGCACGACGAGCACGCGGCTGTGGGAATCGCCGTGGCTCTTCGCCGCGCTCGTCGCGCTGCTCGCCGCGGAGTGGATCACGCGCCGCCGGCGCGGACTGCCGTAGCCGCGCGAATCGCCTAACGCTCGCGCGGCTCGTCGAGCGGACGAGCGAGCGGCTCGCGCCTGAGCGCGTCCTTCGCCGCGTTCGCTTCCTCGATCGAGCGATAGCGGTGCACGCCGGGCTCGCGGTGCACACGCACGAAGCGCGCGGACGATGCCCACCACGCACGGATGCGTTTCGGCAGACGCGGATCGTCCGATGCCAGCCACTGCGCGATGCGGGCCGCCCGGAACGAGCGGAAGCGTTGAACGGCCATCACGCATCCTCCAGGCCGAAGCGCTCGGCGAGGCGCTGTGCGTCGCGGCGATCATCGGGCCGCACCGTGTCGCGCTTCATGCGAAACAGGGTCTTCGGCGTCGCGATCCGGACCGGAACACCCTCGAACTCGCGGCTCTCGAACTCGAGATCCTCGTAACGCACGGCTTCGCCGAGCCGTCCGATGAGGTCGACGATCGGGTCGTCGTCGCCGGGAGGACCGTAGCGGACCGTGGGGTAATCGCCCGCGAGGTCTTCCGCCACGATGCCGTCGATCGAATCGTCGTCCCACACCGCTCGCAGCGCGCGTCGGACTCGCTCGATGTTCTCCGGCGTCGGTCGCACGAACAGGTCGACGTCGTCGGTCGAACGCACGAGTCCGTGCAAGTTGATGGCGACGCCGCCCACGAGCACGTACTCGACCTCGTGCTCGTGCAGCGCGCGAAACAGTTGGACGACCTTGTCGAAATCCATCCTTCCGACCTTCATGAGCGCATCCCCGCGGGGGCGGGCGCTCGGGAGCGGGTGAGGGCGCATCATCGACGCGCCGCGCAGCGCGGGCAAGCGCGGACGTGCGGCGCATCGCCGCGACGACAAGCGCAGACATGCGGCGCCCTGCCGCGCCGGCGCCGGCAGGGCGCCGCGTGCGGTCACGCGAAACGTCGCGGTCGCATCGCCCCCGTGTGCGGTCACGCGAAACGTCGCGCCTGCGCGGCCGCTGCGTCGGCGCCTTCGGCGTGACGACGCGCCGCGACGGGGCACGCACCTTGCGGGACGTCGTTCGCGATCGACGCCGCGCGGGGCCCGCGCGCGCGTCGGCTCGCGTCCCGCCCCCGCGAGCGAAGCTCATGCCCGCCACGCTCTCGCCGCTCGTGCCGCTGCTCGTCACGGTGCTCGCCACGTGCGCGCCGCCGTCGCACCCGATCGTCACCGAGGTGGTCTACGACGCGCCCGGCGACGACACCGGCTGGGAGTTCGTCGAGCTCTGGAACCCCTTCGCGTTCGACGTGCCGCTCGCCGGGGTGAAGCTCGAGGCGGGCGACGGCGCGGGTGCGGGGCGATGGACCACGCGCTGGACGGGCGCGGCGACCGACACGATCCGCGCGCGTTCGCGCTTCGTCGTCGGCGGCGTGAAGGTGACGCCGGCGCCGGACGCGATCGCCACGCTCGATCTGCAGAACGGCCCCGACGCGCTGCGGCTCGCATGGCCCGACGGCGCGAGCGAGACGCTCGGCTGGGGCGCGCTCGCGTACCCCGAGTACTTCTGTGGAGCGCCCGCGCCCGACGTGGCCGCGGGCCAGTCGCTTTCGCGCGTGCCCGACGAGGCCGACCTCGGCAGCAACCTGCTCGACTTCCGTGCCGCCGAGCCCTCGCCGGGCCGCGCGAACCAGCCCGACGCGAACCTCGCGCTGCTCGCGGGCACGCTCGCGCTCGGGCCCGAGTCGCCCGTGCCCGACGAAGCGGTGCGCGTGACGCTCGCCCTCGCCAACCGCGGCGCGCTCGCGCGCCCCGCGCTCGCCGACACGCTCGTGCTCGGCGGCGACGCGCTCGCGGAGTCGCTCGCCCTCGCGCTGCCCGCGCTGGCGAGCGGCGAGACGCTGCGCGTCTCCGAGGCGGCGTTCGCGGGGAGCGCGGGACGGCGCGTGCTGCGTGCGCACGTGCGAGCCGCGGGCGATCTCGTCGCGGCCGACGACGCCGAGTCGCTCGCGGTGCGCGTGGGAGCGGGACCGCTCGAGGTGACGGAGATCCAGTTCCATCCCGCGAACGGCGAGGGCGAGTGGATCGAGGTCCGCAACCGCACGCGCACGCGGCTCTCGCTCGCGGACTTCACGCTCTCGGACCGCGCCGACGCGCGCGCACACGTGGTCGATTCGCTCGCGGTCGAGCCCGAGAGCCTCGCGGTGCTCGCGCAGGACCGCGCCGCGCTGCTCGCGGCGTTCGCCGACGTCGACGCCACGCGCGTCGCGCACGTGAGCGCGTGGCCGAGCCTCAATAACACGAACGGCGACGACGGCCTCGCCGACCTCGTGATCGTGCGAGAGGGCGACGGCCTCCTGAGCGACCGCGTCGGCTACTCGGCGAGCGGCGTGCCGGCGGGCGCGACCACCGAGAAGTACGGCACGCTCTGGCGCGCGTCGGCCGCGAGCGCGGGCACGCCGCTCGCCGCGCCGCGCGCGCCCGCGAGCGGCGACGCGTCGCTCACGGTGACGCCGCGCCGGCTCGCGCTCGGCTCGCCGGAGACGCGCCTCGCGTGGCGGCTGCCGTGGCCGCAGGGTCGCGTGTCGGCGGTGCTTTACGACATGGACGGCCGCCGCGTGGCGTCGCTGCTCGACGACGTCGCGAGCGCGGCCGAGGGGGAGCGCAGCGTGCGGCTCGACGGCGCCGGCGCGGGCGTGTTTGCGATCGTGCTGCGCGCACACGAGGGCGGCGCGTGGGTGACGCGCACCGCGCTGCTGCGCATCACGGGCGCACGACCGTGAAGGGGCCGGCGTGGGTGGTGGCGTGCGAGGCGTTGCGGCGAGCGGGTCGCTCCGCGCCGCAGCGGAACTCGGAGCGCTCGCACGCGTGCGAGGGGCGCCGCCGCGCGCCGATGTTCACCACGGCACCGCTGCCGCCGATCGCGACCGCGAGACGGCGCTCGCACACGCCGCGCATCGCCGTCGTCGCGCTCCTCGCAGCGCTCGCGCCGCTCGCCTGCGCGCGTGGCGCGTGCGCGCAGGACTTCGCGCCCGCTGCGCCCGCGGGCCCGCAACCGGGTGCGGCCGCGCTGCTCGAACGCGCGCTGCCCGCCGAGGCGCCGCTCTTCGCGCTCGAGTCGAGCGTCACGCGCTGGCTCGCGAGTCCGGCGCTCGAGACGCGCGCGGCGGCGGTGGCGTTCGCACCGGGCGCGCTGCGCGTCGCGCTCGGGCTCTCGCAGACGGGCGATCCCGAACTCGGCTGGACCGGAGGCGCGATCGGCGCGGGCCTCGCGGCGGACGACGCCGGCTTCGCGGTGCGTGCGCTCTCGCGTCGCGATCGCGCGGTAGGCGCGCTCGGCCGCGCGTCGTCGCGCGACGCGGCAGGAATCGAAGCCGGAGCGGGTGCGTGGCTCGCGGCGGGCGGCGGGTGCGTGCTGTGGGCGAGCGCGCCGCAGCTGATGGCCACGGGCGAGTCGCCGCCGCTGTCGCGTCCGCTCGAAGTGGGCGCGCGCTGGACGGTCCGCGGCGCGGCGGTGTGGTGCGTGCTCGGAGCGCCGCGCGCGGGCGACGACGGCTCGCGGCTCGCGGGACTCTCGCTCGGCGGCGCCGACGCGCGCGTGTGGGCCGAGGCGCGCGACGGTCCGCTGCGCGCTTCGCTCGGCGCGATCGCACGCGTGCGCGCGCTCGTCGCGGAGGTGCGAGCCGACCTGCACCCGGTGCTCGGCGAGACGACGCGCCTCACGCTCGCGTGGCGCCCGCGGAGCGCGCGATGAGGTGCGGGCCGTTGCCTCGCGCTCGCTCGCTCGCACGCCACGCGAAGCCGTGGCGCGTCGTGATCGCGCCGGCGCTGCGCGCGCTGGCGCGCGTGACGCTCGCGCTCGCGCTGGTGTTCGCGCCGTGCGGCGTGCGCGCCACGACGCCCGCCGACTCGCTCGCGTCCGCGCCGCAGGAGCCGCCGCCCGAGGCGGCCGAGGGCGATTGGAGCGTCGAGCGCGCGGACTCGATCGCGCCCGGCTGGGTCGAGACGACGTTCAGCGCGAGCGGCCGTCGCGGCTCGCTCCCGCGCACCGGCGAGCGTGTGCGCTTCCGCGGCGACGGCCTCGAGGGCGTCGTGCGCGCGGGCGACGATCCTCTGCGCGGTGGCCGCATGCAGGCACCGATCGCACGCGGGGCGCTGCGCGTGGGCGGGCTCGCGCCGCGCTGGGGCCGCGGCCTCGTGCTCGGCGCCGCGGCGCAGCCGTGGAGCGCGGAGCCCGACGATCGCGGCGAGGGCGCCGGCCTGCGCGGGCACGCGGGCGACGGCGCGTCCTACCGCTCGCGGACCGGGGCGATCGAGCTGCTCGCGGCGCGCTTCGGCGTGCGCACGATCGGGGGCGCGCGCCTGCGCGCGAAGGCGCTGGCGCTGGGCGCGATCGCGGGGCGCGACGGCGCGCAGGGCTCGGCCTCGCTCGCGCGCGAGGGCGGCGCCGCGGAGGCGGCGGCCGACGGGCGCGGGCGCTGGCGCGCGGAGTTCTCCGTGCGGCGATCCGTCCGGCGGCGCGCGATCGTGCTGCGCGCCCGCGGCGGCCACGCCGCGTTCCGCTCGCTCGCCGAGCCGCGGCGCGCGGGCCCGTCGCGGCTCGCGGCCGCGCAGCTCTCGCGGCGCGACGGCGCCACGTCGCTGGACGCGCGCGGTGCGTGGTGGCGATACGCGCCGGGCGTCGATGGCGCGGCCACCGCGCTTGAGTTGCGCCGATCTCTGGTCCACCATGCCGCGGTCGTTCTCGGATGCGACGAGCAGCACGGTTCGCGGCGCGATCCCGCGCTCTCCGCCACCGGCACCACCATCGCCGGCATGCGGCAGGGCGGGTGGTGCGCGTGGCGTGGCTCGGTGGGCGGCAGTTCGCTCGAGCTGCGGCACGAGTGGCGCGGCCGCCGGGCGTTCGCGCGCGGAGCCGTGCGGCGCGCCCTCAGCGCCCGCGGACAGGGCGCGCTGCCGCTCGGCGCCACGCTCGCGTGGTCGCACGGCGCGTGGAGCACGCGCGGCGGCGAATCGCTGTGGCTCGCCGAGACCGACGGCGACCGGCTGACGCTGCGCCAGGCGACGGGCCTGGGCACGCGGACGCGGGTCGAACTCGCGGCACCGCTCGTGGGCGGACGCGCGCGGGGCAGCGTGCAGTGGACGGAATCCCCCGCCCGGCGCGGCAGGCCGGCGTGGACGATGGAATGGACCCGGCGAATGCGGCAGTGACCGCGGCGACGATCGCGATCCGCGCCCGCGAGCGCGGCGAAAGGGACGGACACATGAAGTTCGCGCAACGGATGGGACGCATCACGACGGCCGCGTCGTTCGACATGCTCGCCCGCGGCAAGGCGCTCGAGGCGCAGGGGCGGAGCATCATTCATCTCGGCATCGGCGAACCGGACTTCGACACGCCGGCCTTCATCCGCGAAGCCGCCAAGAAGGCGCTCGACGAGGGCTGGACGCATTACGGTCCGGCACCGGGCCTGCCCGACTTCCGCAAGACGATCGCCGACACCTGGCGCACGCGGCGCAACATCCCCTGCGAGGCGAAGCACGTGGTGGTTTGTCCCGGCGCCAAGCCGGTGCTCTTCTTCGCGCTGGTCGCGCTGTGCGAGGCCGGCGACGAGGTGATCATCCCGAGCCCGGCGTTTCCGAACTACGGTTCGATGGCGCAGTTCGCCGACGCACGCGTGGTGTCGACGCCGCTCGTGCCCGATCGCGGCTTCGACCTCGATCTCGACGCGCTGCGCGCGCGCATCAACGAGCGCACGCGCGTGCTGATCCTGAACTCGCCGCACAACCCGACCGGCGCCGTGCTGCCGTTCGCGACGCTGCAGGCCGTGAGCGAGCTGGTGCAGAAGCACCCGGACTTGACCGTGATCGCCGACGACATCTACGGCGACATGGTCTACGAGGGCAACTTCACCGCGTTCGGTTCGCTGCCGGGGATGTTCGAGCGCACGGTCACCGTCGACGGCTTCTCGAAGACGTACGCGATGACCGGCTGGCGTCTCGGCTTCGGGATCATGGCGGAGCCGCTCGCCAAGCAGATGGCGACGCTGATGAACAACTCCAACTCGTGCACGGCGACGTTCGTGCAGAAGGCCGGCGACGCGGGGCTCAAGGGACCGCAGGACGAGGTGAAGGCGATGATCGCGGAGTTCGCCGCGCGCCGCCGGCTCGTCGTCGACGGGCTCAACGCGATCCCGGGCGTTTCGTGCTTCGATCCGCCGGGCGCGTTCTACGCGTTCCCGAAGGTGGACGTGCCGGGCTGGAACTCCGGCCGCATCGCCGATGCGCTGCTCGACGAGGCCGGCGTGGTCACGCTGCCGGGCACGGGCTTCGGCGCCGAGGGCGAGGGCTTCCTGCGCCTGTCGTACGCCAACTCGCAGGACAACCTGCGCGAGGGCCTGCGCCGCATCGGGGACTGGGTGAAGAACCACCGCTGATCGTCGCGGCGCGTCGACGCGCCGACGAAGTGGACGCCGCCGTCGCCGCACGCGACGGCGGCGTTCGCGTTCCGGCGCCGCAACGCCGCGCACGTGCGCGCCGCGCGACGGGGCACGCGGCGTGCTGGGTCGTTCCGTGCGCGCGCTCGCGACGAACGAACGACCGCGGCCGCGCGTCGCGCGTGCGATCCGCCGCGCGCCCGCTCCCGCCACGACGCCCCCGGCCGGAGTGCCCATGCAGACCTGGAAGACGACCGTGCTCGTGCTGTACTCGCTGCTCATCGCCGTGAACCAGGCGCTCGCCGCCGAGCGGCCGCGACCGTCGGAGCCGCTGCCCGTCGCGCACACCACCATCATGCCGCTCGAAGCGACGGGCGTGCGCCTGAACGAGATCCTCGCCGGGCCCGCGCGCGACTGGGACGGCAGCGGCGCGTTCTCCTCGCGCGACGACGAGTGGATCGAGATCGCCAACGCCGGTCCCTCGACCGCGGACCTCGCCGGCTACTTCGTCACCGATGGCGATTCGATCCCGCGCTACGCATTCGCCGGCTCGCTCGAGTCGGGCGGCGTGCGGCTCGTGACGGGGAAGATGAGCTACGACTGGGAGCGCGCGAACGCGCAGCCCGCGTACGGGCTCTCGCTCGGCAACAGCGGCGACTCGGTGCTGTTGTGGCAGGTGACGGGCGCCGACACGGTGCTCGTCGACGCGTACACGTACCGCAGCCACGAGTCGGCCTCGGACCGCTCGAGCGGACGCTCGACCGAGACGGACGAATGGCAGCTGTTCGATTCGCTCAATCCCTACACCGGCACGCTGACGCCGCAGGGCAACCACTGCGCGCCATCGCCGGGCGCGCCCAACGTCTGCACGTCGACGCCGGTGAAGAACGTGACGTGGGGACGGCTCAAGGCGGTCTACCGCTGACGCTCGACCGCGCGTCGCGCCCGCGCCCGGACCGAGCCGCCGTGAGGCAGCCCGCGGCGTCTCGGCCGGGCGCGGCCACGCGCGGACGCGCGCCGGCCGCCACCGCGTTGACGAACCGGCCCGCACCGCTTAATGTCCGCGACCCGATTGAGTGCGGAAGTGGCGGAACTGGCAGACGCACTAGATTCAGGTTCTAGCGCCCGCAAGGGTGTGGGGGTTCAAATCCCCCCTTCCGCACCATCACCTTCTCCCTGAGACCCGCGGGGCACGTCGCGGCACGCCTGCCGCGCGCCGCGCGGATGGCCGCGGGCGACGCGACCCCACGGAAGTCGTCGCGCGGAGTCGCACGGCACATGACGGCCAGCCCCGAATCCAAGAGCGGCGCGGATCGCCTCATCGCCCAGAACCGCAGGGCGAGCCACGACTACGCCATCCTGGACACGATCGAGGCCGGGCTCGTGCTCTCGGGCACCGAGGTCAAGAGCCTGCGCGTGGGCAAGGCGAGCCTCGCCGAGGCGTGGGCGTCGATCGACAACGGCGAGGTCTGGGTGCGCCAGATGCACATCCCGCCGTACGAGCAGGGCAACCGCTGGAACCTCGATCCCGTGCGCGCGCGCAAGCTGCTGCTGCACCGCGAGGAGATCGTGAAGCTCCAGAAGTCGGTGACGCAGAAGGGACACACGCTCATTCCGCTCAAGCTCTACTTCTCGAAGGGCCGCGCCAAGCTGCTGCTCGGGATCGCGAAGGGCAAGAAGACGCACGACAAGCGCGAGGCGATCGCCGAGCGCGATGCGCGCCGCGAAATGGATCGTGCGCGCCGGCGCGGGGAGCGCGGCGGTTGACCGCGCGCCGCCGCCCGCTCGTCCTCCTCGCGCTGGTGCTCGCGCTCACCGGTGCGCGTGCCGCGCACGCGGCGCCGGCTCCCGCGGGCGCGCCGGTCGCGAACGTGACGCGCGTCGACGGCGTGCCGTGCCTCGCGGCGGGCGACCTCGCGCGGCTGCTGGGCGGCGTGCAGTACGGGCGGTCCGACCTGCGCAAGCTCGTGATCCGCACGCCGGGCCACCGGCTCACGCTCACCGAGGGCGTTCCGATCGCGCTGCTCGACGACCGGACGCTGCGCCTCGACGGCCCCGTGCGCTCGCTGGGCGGCGAGCTGCAGGTGCCGATCTCGCTGCTGCCCCAGCTGCCCTCCGATTCGCTCAGCGTGCGGCTCGTCGTCGACGCGTCGAAGTCGCGCGTGCGCGTCGTGCCGATGGACGGCGTCGTGAGCGGACCGCGCGTGACGGTGGTCGACGGCGTGACGCGCGTGACGCTGCTCACCTCGCGCGCGACGGGCGTGCGCGTCGTGAGCCGCGATCGATCGCACTTCCGCCTCTGGCTGCCCGGCGCTCCGGGCGGCGGTGCGCCGGACTCGCTGCCCGAGGGCTCGCTCGTGCGCGCGCTCTCGCGCCTGCCGGCGGGCGAGGGCGTGACGTGGGAGCTCGCGGTCTCGGGCGTCGCGGCGGGCTGGCGGCTGCTGACGCCGCAGGGCGAGGGCGCGGTCGTGCTCGAGTTCGCGCCAGTGGGCGCGGGCTTCGAGCGCTTCGCGTCCGAAGGGCCGTCGTCCGCGCGGTCGTTGCGCGTGGTGGTGCTCGATCCCGGCCACGGTGGTGACGACGCGGGCGTCAGCGTGACGGGCGCGACCGAGAAGGACCTCGCGCTGCAGCTCGCGCGGCTGGTCGCGGGCGAGCTCGAGCGCCGCGCGGGCTCGCGCGTCGTGCTCACGCGCGACGGCGATCGCGCGCTCGGACAGCCGCAACGCGCGGAGATCGCGAACCGCGCGCGCGCCGACCTCGTGCTCTCGCTCCACTTCGACGGCGCGCCGCTCACGCGCGCGCGCGGCGCGACGGCGTGGTGCCCGGTGCTCGACGACGACGCGGCGAGCACCGGGTCGGGCGAGTCGCTGGTGCCGTGGCGCGACGTCGCGGCGCGCTGGGCCGGCGCGAGCCGCTCGCTCGCCGACGACGTGACGGGCGCGATCGTGGCGCGCGGCGCGGGGCCGGCACGCGTGCGCGAACGGATGCCGGTCGCGCTGCTGGGCGTGAACGCGCCCGGCGTGCTCCTCGAGTGCGCGACGCTCACGTCGTCCGACGACCTGGCGCGCGTCACGACGCCCGACGGGATGCGCACGCTCGCCTCGGCGATCGCCGACGGCGTGATCGAATGGGCCCGCCGATGAACCGGCGCGCCGGCTTCGTGCTCGCCGTCGCGGCCGCGATCGCGCTCGTGCTGCTGGCATGGCGCGTGGGCGGCATCCGCTTCGGCGCGTCGCCGCCGGCCGTGGTGAGCGCGGACACGACGCAGGTCGGGCTGCGCTCGGTCACGCTGTGGTTCGCGAACGAGAACGGCGACTCGCTCGTGAGCGAGGTGCGCGAGACGCCGGAGCAGGAGGGCCTGCACGAGCGCGTGTCGCAGCTCGTCGACGCGCTGGCGCGCGGTCCCGAGCACGGCGGCGTGGCGGTGATGCCGGCCGGCACGAGCGTGCTGCACGTCTACCTCGACGACCACGGCCTGCTGACGCTGGACCTTTCACGCGCGTTCCAGCAGGGTTTCCACGGCGGGACGCGCGGGGAAGAGCTCGTGATCGGTTCGCTGATGCGCACGCTCGCGTCCAACCTGCCCGAAGTGAAGCAGGTGCTCGTCGTCTGCGGTGGCGCGCCGATCGCGTCGCTCGGCGGCCACCTGCCGCTCGACCGTCCCATCGATCCGCACGAAGGTTTCTGAACGAGGAGTCCCATGCCCGCGACGCACGATCCCCGTCCCATCGGGGTGTTCGATTCCGGCATCGGCGGCCTGACCGCCGTCCGCGAGATGTACCGGCAGCTGCCGCACGAATCGATCGTGTACTTCGGCGACACCGCGCGTCTGCCGTACGGCAACAAGACGAAGGAGACGGTGACGCGCTTCAGCCTCGAGATCGCGTCGTTCCTCGTGCGGCAGAACGTGAAGTGCCTGCTCGTCGCCTGCGGCACGGCGTCGAGCCACGCGCTCGATGCGATCCGCTCGCGCCTGAGCATGCCGGTCATCGGCGTCATCGAGCCCGCCGCGCGCGCCGCCGTGGCCGCGAGCCCGCACGGCACGATCGGTGTGATCGGCACGCTCGCCACCGTCGGCAGCGGCTCCTACGTCGAGGCCGTGCATGCGCTCGCGCCGCAGGCGAGCGTGCTGTCGCGCGCGTGCCCGCTCTTCGTGCCGCTCGTCGAGGAGGGCTGGCTCGACCACAAGGTGACGCGGCTCGTCGCCGAGGAATACCTCGTCGAGCTGCGCGCGGCGCCGCTCGAGAGCCTCGTGCTCGGTTGCACGCACTATCCGCTGCTCGCGCCGCTGATCTCGGACCTGATGGGGCCGGGCGTGAAGCTCGTCGACTCGGGCGCCGAAGCGGTGCGATCGGTCGCCCAGCTGCTCGCCGAGCGCGGCCAGCTCGCGCCCGATCCCGGCGCGCGCGGCCCGCACCACCACTTCTTCCTCAGCGACGAGCCGCGCCGGCGCAGCTTCGCGAAGATCGCGGAGTCGTTCCTCGGCCGTCCGCTGCCGCACGTGACCGTCGTCGACCAGACCGACCTGCCGTGGTTCGAACGCGCGCACGGTCCGTCGTCCCCCACCGGAGAGGTGTCGTCGTGACCCGCAAGCCCGCCCCCGTCCGCGCGTCCGAAGCCCGGCCCGCGGAGCCCGAAGTTTTCGCCCGCCACGACGGCCGCGCGCCGCGCCAGGCGCGGCCGTTCAAGATCGAGCGCGGCGTGATGTCGCACGCCGAGGGCTCGGCGCTCGTGCACATGGGACGCACGCGCGTGCTGGTGAGCGCGAGCATCGAGGACCGCGTGCCCGGGTGGATGCGCAACACGGGCCGCGGCTGGGTGACGGCCGAGTACGGCATGCTGCCGCGTGCGACCGGCTCGCGCACCGCGCGGACGAGCCAGACCGGCGGACGCGCGCAGGAGATCCAGCGGCTGATCGGCCGCTCGTTGCGCGCCGTGACCGACCTGACCGCGTTCGGCGAGCGCACGATCACGATCGATTGCGACGTGCTCGAGGCCGACGGCGGCACGCGCACCGCGGCGATCAACGGCGCGCTGGTGGCGCTGCACGACGCCTTCGTGTGGCTGTCGAACCAGCAGTCGCTCGCGAGGCCGCCGCTCCGGGACGCGGTCGCCGCGATCTCGGTCGGCGTCGTGAAGGGCGTGCCGTGCCTCGACCTCGATTACGTCGAGGATTCGTCGGCCGAGGTCGACATGAACGTGGTGATGACCGGCGGCGGCCGCTTCATCGAGCTGCAGGGCACGGGCGAGGGCGCGACGTTCGGCGACGCCGACCTGCGCGACCTGATCCGGCTCGCCAAATCGGGCGTCAAGCGCATCGTCGCCCAGCAGCGCCGGCTGCTCGGTGGCTCCGGGCTGCTGCCGGAGGCCGACGCGTGAAGTACGTGCTCGCGACGTTCAATCGCGACAAGGCGCGCGAGCTCGCCGCACTGCTCGCGCTGCCCGACGTCACGATCGTGCCGCTCGCCGACTGGCCCGGCGCCATCGCGCCGGAGGAGAACGGCGCGACACTCGCCGCCAACGCGCGCATCAAGGCGGACGCGGCGCTGGCGCTCACCGGTCTGCCCACGATCGCCGACGACACCGGGCTCGAGGTCGACGCGCTGGACGGCGCGCCCGGCGTGCACGCGGCGCGCTACGCCGGACCCGGCGCGAGCTACGCCGACAACGTCGAGAAGCTGCTCTCGGCACTGGCGGACGTGCCGGCGGAGCGGCGCACCGCGCGCTTCCGCACCGTGTGCGTCGTGCGCTGGCCGGACGGGCGCGAGATCGAGACCACCGGCACGCTCGAGGGCCGCATCCTCGGCGAGCGGCGGGGCGCGAACGGCTTCGGCTACGACCCGGTCTTCGGGCTGCCCGACGGACGCACGCTCGCGGAGTTGAGCGAGGCGGAAAAGAACGCGATTTCGCACCGCTCGATCGCGGTCCGGGCTCTGGCCACGCGCCTGTCCGCAGTGTAGCTTCGACACACGACGAAACGGCCGCGCCGTTCCCTCGGCATCCCGGAGGACATCTCCATCCATGGACGCCGGACCGAGGTCCGTCTCCCCATCCCTGCATCGCGCACCGGCGTGGCGCGGCTGGCTCGGCCCGCCGCTGACGCTGGTGTTGGCCGTGCTCATCGAACTGCTGCGCCCGACGCCGCTGCACTTCCCGGGGCCGAGCGTGCCGATGCTCGTCGCGGTCGCGCTCACCGCGTGGGCCGGCGGCCTCGTGCCCGGTGCCGCGAGCAGCGCGATCGCGATCGCGTACGGTGCGTGGTACTTCCTCGGCTCCGGCGCCGAGCCGGATCCCGCCGCGGTCCGCCGCACGATCGACCTCGTGGTCGGCGCCGTCGTGCTGGCGACGCTGATGGGCGAGCTGCGCCGGCGCGCGGACCGCGCGCTGCGGTTCGCGGCCGACGCGGCGATCGAGAAGGAATACGCGACGCTGTTCGAAGAGGCGGGCGAGCCGATCCTGCTTTCGGACGCGAGCAACCGCTACGTGTTCGTGAACCGCCGCGCGTGCGAGGTGAGCGGCTATGCGCGCGAGGAACTGCTGCGCATGCGCGTGCAGGACCTCGTCTCCCGGCGCTCGCAGGCGGAGCAACCGCTGCGCCTCGACGACACGGCGGGACGCGGTGAGTACCGGACCGAGCGCGAACTCGTGCGCCGCGACGGCACGACGCTCAAGGTCCACGTCGCGGCGCGCCGGCTGCGCGACGGCAGCACGCTCGCGATCCTGCGCGACGTGACCGAGGAGCGCGAGGCGCTCGACCGGCTGCAGCAGGCGCTCACGCTGGTGCGTGCGACGCTCGAGTCGACCGCCGACGGCCTGCTCGTCGTGGACGCGCAGGGGCACTGGATCGGCTTCAACCGGCGCTTCGTCGACATGTGGGGCATCCCCGAGGACATCGTCGCGGCGCGCGACGACGAACGCGCGCTCGCGCACGTGCTCTCGCGGCTCGAGGCGCCCGACGCGTTCCTCGATCGTGTGCGCTCGTTGTACGCGACGCCGGAAGCCGAGAGCAGCGACGAGATCCGCTTCCGAGACGGCCGCGTGTTCGAGCGCTTCTCGCTGCCGCAACGCGTCGACGACCGTGTCGTCGGCCGCGTCTGGAGCTTCCGCGACGTGACCTCGGCGCGGCGCCAGAGCGAGGCGCTGCGCGTGACCGAGCGGCGGCTGCATCACACCGAGAAGATGGACGCGGTCGGCAGGCTCGCCGGCGGCATCGCTCACGACTTCAACAACATGCTCACCGCGATTCTCGGCGAGGCCGACCTGCTGCTGCTGCAGCACGACCTCGACCCGCGGGTGCGCGAGCAGGTGGAGAACATCCGCGCGACCGGCCTGCGCAGCGCGCAGCTCACGCGCCAGTTGCTGGCGTACGCGCGGCGCCAGCACACGGAGCCGCGCACGTTCGCGGTGCACGAGATGGTGCAAGGGCTCGATCCGCTCATCCGCCGGCTCGCGGGCCGCGCCGTGGTCACGCGTCTCGAGCTGCCGATGAACGGGCACGGCACGCAGGTGCACGCCGATCCGTCGCAGATCGAGCAGGCGGTCTTGAACCTCGTCATCAACGCCGGCGACGCGATGCCCGAGGGCGGCGAGCTGATCGTGCGCGTCGACGGGGCCGAGGTCGCGGCCGCGGAACTGTCGCGGCGCGGCGCGCACGTCGCGGGCCCGCACGTGCGCATCAGCGTGATCGACACGGGCTCCGGCATTCCGGCGGAAGCGCGGCCGTACCTCTTCGAGCCGTTCTTCACCACGAAGCCGCCGGGGAAGGGCACCGGACTGGGGCTCGCGTCCGTGCACGGCATCGTCCACCAGGCGCACGGCTTCATCGAGGTCGAGAGCGAACCGGGCGCGGGCGCGTCGTTCCACGTGCTGCTGCCGCGGCGGCTCGGTCCGCTCGAGCCCGCGGCAGCGCCGTCGGCTCCGGTCACGGACGCGCCCGGGGCGCGCGTGCTCGTGGTCGACGACGACGAGCAGGTGCGCCAGTTCGTGAAGATCGTGCTCACCGACGCGGGCTACGACGTCACCGCGGCCGCGGACGGGGACGCGGCGCTCGCCGCGGCGCGCGCCGCGGCGGAACCCGCCGACCTGCTGCTGACCGACGTGCTCATGCCGGGCACCAACGGCGCCGCGCTCGCGCGCACCCTGGCGTCGGAGGGCCGCGCGCGTCGCGTGCTGTTCATGTCCGGCTACACGGGCACCACGCTGCGTGAGCAGCTCGCCGAGCTGGGCCGGGTGCCGCTCGTGGGCAAGCCATTCCGCTCCGACGAACTGCTCGAGCGCGTGCGCGCCGCGCTCGCCGCGCCGCCGGAGGCGTGAGCACCGACGCGACGGGGCACGCGGCGACGCGGCGGCCCGCGCGCGAGCAGCGGCGTTCGTCGCGCATGCGTCGGCGCCGTGGGACGCACGCGATCCCGCGCTCGTCCGCCCGTCGCGCGGCGCTGGACGTGTGTGCGCGCGCTGCCTAGCGTGCGCTCATGAGCGAGACCACCGCTTCCGCACCCGGCGATGCGGCCACGACGTCCGCGCCCGCGGCGCCGCCCGCGGACATGCGCACGTTCACGACGCTGTGGGCGACGCAGACGCTCTCGCTCTTTGGCACGTTCGTCACCCAGTTCGCGATCAACATCTGGCTGACGCAGGAGCTCTACCCGTCGCCGGAGCAGAAGGCGGCGCTGGCGCTCGGGCTGTCGGCGACCTCGATCGCGTTCATGGGGCCGATGGTCTTCGTGATGCCGATCGCGGGCGCGTTCGCCGACCGCCACGACCGCCGCCGCATCCTGCTCGCGGCCAACGCGGCGTCGTGCCTGCTCACGCTCGCGCTCGTGGCGCTGCACGCGGCGCACGCGCTCACGCTGCCGCTCGCGGTCGTGCTGCTCGCGGGCTACTCCGTGGCGGCGAGCTTTCACAGCGCGGCGTTCGACAGCTCGCTGCCGCTGCTCGCGCCGCCGGGGCAGCTCTCGCGCGCGAACGGCATGATGATGTCGAGCTTCGCGCTCTCGCAGCTGCTCTCGCCGGCCATCGCGGCGACGCTGATCGGCGTGCCGTCGCTCGTGCGCGCACAGGGCTGGCCGCTGCCGTGGATCGCGCGGCTCGAACGCGGCACCGCGTTCGCCTTCGCCACCGACTCGCTCACGTTCGTGGTGGCGCTGGTGGCGATCGCGCTCGTGCCGCTGCGCCAGCCGCCGCGCGGGCCGGACGCGCACCGCCAGGGCGTGTTCGCGCTCGCGCGCGAGGGCTTCGTGTGGATCGTGCGCCGGCGATCGTTCCTGTGGCTGATCGGCTTCGGCTCGCTCGCGAACCTGATGCTCGCGCCGCTCGTGCTGCTGCTGCCGGTGATCGTGCGCGACCGGCTGCGCGCCGACTGGAGCGGGCACGTGGACTTCCCGACGGCGCTCGCGACGGTCAACGTCGCCGCCGGCGTGGGCGGCGTGCTGGGCGGCGTGCTCGTGAGCGTGTGGGGCGGCCGCGTGAAGCGCCGCGCGCCGGCGATGATCGCCTGCATCGGCGCCGTCGGCCTCTTCGAGGCGCTCGCGGGCTTCGCCACGTCCGTGCGGATGGCGGGCGCGGCGATGTTCGCGGCGCAGCTGTTCGTGGCGCCGCTCAACACGTTCGCGATGACGCTGTGGCAGTCGCTGACGCCGCCGCCGATGCTCGCGCGCGCGATGTCGACGCGGCGCTTCATCTCGCAGAGCTTCTTCCCGCTCGGCATGGCGATCTCCGGCTGGCTCGCTGTGCCGGTCGAACCCGCGTGGCTGCTGGTCGGCGCGGGCTCGCTGCTGGCGATCGCGTGCGCGTCGCAGCTCGCGGGCGGACGGCTCGCGACGCTCGAGGAACGGATGCGCGAGGAGGCCGCGCGCCCCTGACGGTGCGCGCGCGCTAGAACGTCACGCGCAGGCCGATCGTCGGCAGCGCGGTGCCCGGATCGGGCTTCAGCGTCGTGACGAGGTAGCGCGAAGGATCGCCGGGATCGACGAGCGGCAGGCCGGTGGCCGGGTCGCGGCGGACGGTGAGCACGGGCTGCGTGCGCGGCGCGAACGCGTAAACGTTCTGCACGTCGAGGTACGCGTCGAGCGTGCTGCCGCGAAACGACCAGCGGCGATCGACGCGTACGTCGAGCTGGTGCGCGACGCCCGCGCGTTCGGCGTTGAGCCGCGCCGGGTCGGGCACGCCGCGGCCGGCGACGTCCCACACTGCGCGCAGCGACGAGCGCGCGACGTCGTCGGGCGTGTACGGGGCGCCGCCCTGCAGCCGCCAGTGCCCGCCGATCTCCCAGCCGCGCGGCAGTCGCCGGCCGCCCGTGAGCGAGACGATGTGGCGGCTGTCCCACGCCGACGGCCGGTACGTGCCGCGGCCGTCGGTGAACTCCGAGCGCACGAACGTGTACGCGGCGATGCCGTACCAGCCGCGCCACAGCCGCTGCTGGCCGAGCAGTTCGACGCCCCACGCGCGGCCGCGCGAGCGCGCGTCGGCCGGCGCATTGCCGATCACGCCGTAGTCGGCTCCGAGGTTGGCGAGGCTCACCGAGTCGCGCACGAGGTACGGGTAGTCGGCGTAGCGCTTGAGGAACGCCTCGACCGAGACGCGGGCGTTGGTGCGCGTCAGCCACTCGATCCCCGCGACCGCGTGGTCGGCGCGGATCCAGCGCACGCCCGCGTCTCGGTTGGCGAGCACGCCGGCGCTGTCGCGGAATCCGAGCACCGTGTACGGCGGCAGCTGGAAGAGCCGCGAGACGCTCGCGCTCACGCGCAGCGACGGCATCGCGGACCACGAGCCGGCGAGCCGCGGCGAGAGCTGGCGCAGCGGATCGCGCGTGCGCGCGGAGTAGTCGGCGACGTCGCCGCGCAGGCCGAGCGAGGCGGAGAAGCGCTCGCGGTCGAACGTGCGGCTCGCCTGCGCGAAGAGCGCGCCCGTCGTCATCGCCAGCTCGGAGTCGAAGTCGACGAGCAGCACGCGCGCCGGCGTCACCGTCTTCTGCCAGGTCGCCGACGTGTAGCGGTGATGGTCGAGCCCGGCGCCCCACGCGAGCCGCCACGGCCCGTCGCGGCGCGTCCACTCGCCGCGCACGCGCTGCTGCGACTCGGTCGAGTGGTAGTCGAGCAGGCGGTTGGCCGGGTCGCTCGCGTCGTTGCGGAACCACTTGGCCGCGCGGTTGTCGAGCGTGCTCGTGCTCGCGACCAGCGTGCGCACGCTCGCGGCGCCGAAGTGCTGCCACGTGCCGCCGATCGTGCCGTTCCACTGCGGCGTCTCGGGCAGGTAGTCGATCACGTACTTCTGGAACTCGGTCTGGTTGGCGTCGAGGTTCAGCTCGAACTGGTCGATCGCGCCGAGGCCGACGAGCGCGAACTGGTCGCGCGTCGACGGATGCCAGTGGAAGCGCAACTGCGCGTCGTTGTAGGTCGGCAGGAACGGCAGTCCGACGAGTCCGGCGACGAACTGCAGGTACGAGCGCCGCGCCGAGAAGACGAGGCGGCTCCTGTCGGTGGCGGGACCGTCGAGCGTGACGCCGAAGTCCGACGCGCCGACGGTGACGCTGCGCGCGAGCCGGTCGTCGTTGCCGTCCTTCATGTGGAACTCCATCACCGACGAGAGCGCGTTGCCGCGGTTCGCGGGGAACGCGCTCGTCGCGAGCTCCACGTCCTGGACGAAGCCGACGTCGATCATGCCGACCGGCCCGCCCGAGGAGCCCTGCGTCGCGAAGTGGTTCACGACCGGCACCTCGACGCCGTCGATGACGAAGCGGTTCTCGTTGGGCGCGCCGCCGCGGATGAGCACGTCGTTGCGGTAGCTCGCGCCACTCGCCACGCCGGGCAGGCTCGTGACCACCTTCGAGATGTCGCGGTTGCCGCCGGGAAAGCGCTCGATCTCGTTCGCGCCGATCGTCTGCATCGAGAGCGGCGTCTCCGCGCTGCGCCGGAACGGTGAAGCGGTGACCACGATCGAATCGCCGCTCAGTGCTTCCTCCTCCAGCGCGACGTCGATCGCGACGGGGCGGCCGACGGTGACGTCGACCTCCGGGATCACGCGGCGCCGGTAGCCGAGCAGCGAGAGCTCGAGGTTGCACGCGCCGGGTGGCACGTCGGCGATCGTGAACGCGCCGCGCTCGTCGCTGAGCGCGCCGAGCCGCGTGCCCTGCACGACGACGCGCACGCCGGCGAGCGGCTCGTGCGTGACGGCGCTGGTGACGTGGCCGCGCACGAGGCCGAGCCCGCCCGCGAACGCGGGGACGGCGAGGAGCGTGGCGACGAGGATGGCGAGGACGGCAGCGAGTGCGAACGGAGCGGGCGTCGTGCGGCGCATCGGCGGATCTCCGGAGTCGGCGCGGGAGTTCGAGCGCGGCTTCCGATGCGCGATGCGGCGGCGCGTTGCGGCCGCGGTCGCGATTTCACGCCGCGTTGGCAGGTGGCGGGCAGGCGCGGGGCCGCGGCGCGACGCGGCGCGGCCGCTCGGGCGCGGCGTGCGGGCGGCGCGGGACGCGCGCCGCCGCGTCAGCGCCGTTCGAGGCGGTGGACGCGGATCAGGTTCGTCGAGCCGCTGTGCCCGCGGTGCGTGCTCGCCACGATCACGACCTGCTGGCCGGCCTCGGCGCGGCCGAGTGCGAGCAGCGCGCCCTCGACCTGCTGCACCATGTCCTCGAGATTGGTGACGAACGGCACCACGAACGTCTCGACGCCCCACTGCAGCGCGAGGCGGCTGCGCACCGCCGGGTCGGACGTGAACGCCAGCAGCGGGATCGCGTCGCGATGGCACGACACGGCGCGCGCCGTGCTGCCCGACGCGGTGAACGCGACGAGCGCGCTCGCGCCGACGTCCTCGGCGATCAGCACCGCGGCGGACGCGATCGCGTCGCCGCGCGATTCGCGCCGGCGCTTGATGCCGGCGATCGACGCGAGCGCCTGCGCCTCGGCGGCCTCGATGATGCGCGCCATCGTGCGAACGGCCTCGGTGGCGTGCGCGCCGACGCTGGTCTCGCCCGAGAGCATCAGCGCGTCCGCACCGTCGAGCACCGCGTTGGCGACGTCCGACGCCTCGGCGCGCGTCGGGCGCGAGTGCGTGATCATCGACTCGAGCATCTGCGTCGCGACGATGACGGGCTTGGCCGCATGCCGAGCGAGGCGCACCGCGCGCTTCTGGACGAGCGGTACCTGCTCGAGCGGGATCTCCACGCCGAGGTCGCCGCGCGCGACCATCAGGCCGTCGAAGGCGGCGACGATCGCTTCGAGCTGCTCGACGGCTTCGGGCTTCTCGATCTTGGCGATCACCGGCAGCCGCACGCCGGCCTCGTCCATGATCGCGTGCACCTCGTCCACGTCGCGCGGGTCGCGCACGAACGACAGCGCGACGAAGTCGACACCGAGGCCGAGCGCGAAGCGCAGGTCTTCGCGGTCCTTGTCGCTCATGCAGGGTGCGCTCACGCGCACGCCGGGCAGATTGATGCCCTTGTGGTCGGAGACCACGCCGCCCTCGATCACGGTGCAGCGCACGCGCGGGCCGTCGATCGCGTCGGCGCGCAGCTTCACGTTGCCGTCGTCGATGAGCAGCGAGTCGCCGGGCTTCACGTCGCGTGCGAGGTCCTTGTAGGTCGTGCACGCGATGTTCGCGTCGCCGCGCACGTCCTCGACCGTGATCGTGAACGTCGCGCCGGCGACGAGCGTCACCGGGCCGTTCGCGAAGCAGCCGAGGCGGATCTTGGGACCCTGCAGGTCGACGAGGATGCCGACCGCGCGGCCGCTCGCGTCCGACGCGGCGCGCACGTGGCCGTAGACCTCGGCGTGGTCCTCGCGCGTGCCGTGCGAGAAGTTCAGCCGCGCGACGTCCATGCCGGCGTCGACGAGTGCGGTGATGGCGTCACGCGTGTGCGTGGCGGGACCCAGCGTGCAGACGATCTTGGCGCGGCGGCTCGAGCGGCTCATGGGCGCTGGTATCGGCTCGCAGTCGGTTCGGCGCGAGGGGCGCTCCGGAATCGCGGCGAGGCCGCACCTTGCGGCCCCGCGGGGCGGCGCCCGTAGGCGCCGGGACGACTCGGGAGGAGGATGGGGTGGGTGATGGGGTTTGAACCCACGACCCTCGGGACCACAACCCGATGCTCTGCCAGCTGAGCTACACCCACCACCAACCTCGACCCGAGCCGCACGTCCGTGACGCTGGCGCGCCTGGAGGGAGTCGAACCCCCGACCGTCGGATTAGAAATCCGATGCTCTATCCACCTGAGCTACAGGCGCCCGTCAGGCTGCGACATTTCGCGGATTACTGCGTCACCTCGGTCGCCCCGTGCTCGTCGTATCTTTCGATACGACTGCGCGCGGGGCTCGGTCGGTTCCTTGTACTCCACGAAATCTCGCAGCCTGACGCGTGGTTCGGACTGCGAAGATCCCCCACGGAAACCCGTTGGCGGACCCGCGGGGGAAAAGTGGTCGGGGCGAGAGGATTTGAACCTCCGACACCCTGCTCCCAAAGCAGGTGCGCTACCGGGCTGCGCCACGCCCCGATGCATCTCGGTGGCGAATCGGGCGGGGAACATAGTGGCCGGGCCCCGTGCGCGTCAACTGCGGGCGCGGCCCGAGCGGTCGAGAATCAGTGGGGCATTGACCGCGATCAATGCGCGGCGGGACACTTGTCGCGCCGAGGCCGATCGTCGTTCCAGCCTCGGCGCGAATCCGCAACGAGGACGGCCCGGACTCGCGAGTCCGGCCGAATCCCCAGTCCTCCTTGGAAAAGCCGACGAGGCTCGTCCCCGATACCCGGATCCGGTGGCGGCGACGGCGTGGCTTTCGCTGGGGGAAACCGCATGAAGTTCAGGACGCTCGCGCCTCTGGTCTGCGCCGCGCTGTTGAACGGCGCGCTCGGTCTCGCCGCGGGCGCGGCGCACGCGGGGCCCATCGTGTCGCCGCAGGTGAGCTACACGGCCGAGCGCATCAACCTCGTCGGCTACGATCCCGCGGTGACGGGTGCGCAGGCCGACTCGACCGCGCCGCTCGCGAAGCTCGGGGTCTGCGTGCGCGACGTCGCCACCAACCCGATCGCGGGCGAGGTCGTGCAGCTCGACTTCTCGCTCTGCACGAGCGACCTGCGCGTCGCGTCGACGCAGTCGTTCCGCAGCGTCACGACGTCGTCGTGCGCGGGGCCGGTCGTGCAGGCGGTCACGGGAGCCGACGGGTACGCGTGGTTCGTCGTGATCGGGGCGGGCGTCGCCGGCGGCGCGGCGCATCCCGCGCATGCGGTGATGGTGACGATCGTCGGCGAACCCTACACGGGCTGGCTGGGCGTCGGCGTCTACGACCTGAACGGTGGTGGCGGCGTCACGCTCGCCGACCTCGGTGCGTGGGCGAAGGACTACTTCGGAGCGGCGAGCCCCGATCGGGCCGACTACGACGGCAACGGCCTCGTCTCGCTCTCCGACCTCGGCGCGTTCACGGAGTGCTTTTTCGATCATCGTTCGGTCGCGAGTCCCGCGACGCTCTGCCCCTGAAGGAGGTCCCGTGCGTTTTCCTGCTGCGTTGCTCGCGCTGACGTTTTCGCTCGCGTTCGCCGTTGCCGCACACGCCGTCACGTGGAGCTGGGACAAGAGCTCCATCGACCTCGCCACCAACTCGGGCTGGGGACCGTCGTGCCGCATCGGACCGGCGGGCACCTGGCGCGTCGCGTACTGGACGCCCGGTGTCGGCATCACGCTCGAGGGCGCCGGCTGGGCACGCGACGTCTTCCCCGGGCCGGACGCGCCGCAGCTCGCACCGCAGGGCGCGGCCACCGCGGACGAAGCGAAACTGCTGCTCACGTCGTCGGTGTGGCTCGCGCTCGACGCGCAGGACCAGCCGTGGATCTCCCACGTGCACACCAACCAGAACTGCGGCACGTGCACGTACCCGATCCGCGTGAGCCACCGCGTGGCGGGCGAGTGGACCACCGAGGACTTCGCCACCGGCCACTTCGCGGGCCCGATCGACCTGGGGCCCGACGGGCTCGTGCAGACGGTCTATGCGGACGCCGCCGACCAGACCGTGTGGGCCCGGCGCGATGCGGCGAACGCGTGGACGCAGGAGCCGGTCGCGGTGGCCTGGCCCGCGCTGCGCGTCGACGCGTCGAACCGTCCGCACCTCGCGGGCGCGAACGCGGGTCTCGTGCTCGCCGTTCGCGACGCGGGCACGTGGGACGTGCGGAAGGTCGGTACGTCGACGAGTCCGGTCGAGGTCAGCCTCGCGCTCGACGCCGCGGGCGGCGAGCACGTCGCGTGGTACGAGTACGCTGGTGGCGCGCGCGAAGGACTGTGGTACGGCGAGCGCGTGGGCGGCGTCTGGAGCGAGCACCAGCTCACGAGCGGCCCGAACTCCGGCCGGCTTCCCGCGGTGGGGCTCGATCCTTCGGGCGAGCCGATGATCGGGTTCTGCGCCTTCACGAGTTCGTCGCTCGTGCTGATGCAGCGCAAGTACGGGCAGTGGAGCGCGAGCACGATCGAGTCGGCGAACTACCCGCGCAGCTCGTTCTCGATGGCGGTCGATCCGCAGGGCACGCCGTTCGTGGTGTGGCCGACGTACGCGGCGGCGGGCGTACAGCTCGCGATCGGCTCCGCGATCGCCGACGTCCCGCCCGCGGCGCCCGCGGGCGCGTTCGCGCTGCGGCTCGCGGGACGATCGCCGCTCGCGGTGGGCGAGGAGCTCGCGCTCGCGCTCGCGTCGCCGTCGGCGGGCGAGGCGACGCTCGAGTGTCTCGATCCGGCCGGGCG
>WBZT01000395.1_pt1 | contig 35992 bp, 33 predicted proteins | sample 5204241 | NCBI WGS metagenome assembly WBZT01 (sample SAMN12344358, study PRJNA552823) | activated sludge metagenome | biome: Activated sludge suspended growth; feature: Nitrification reactor; material: Wastewater; isolation source: activated sludge from nitrification reactor of wastewater... | reverse complement strand
CGTCAAGGGCAAGGGCGGCACGCTGAGCCGCGCCGTGCACCCGCTGGTCGCGATCCGCAGCGAGGCCGGTACGCTGCGTGTCGCGCCGACCGACGAGAGCGTCGAGGCCAACGCGATGAGCGGCACGATGCGCGCGCTGCTGGCCAACATGGTGGGCGGCGTGAGCAAGGGTTTCGAGAAGAAGCTCAGCCTCGTCGGCGTCGGCTTTCGCGCGCAGGCGCAGGGCGGCAAGCTGAACCTGCAGATCGGCTTCTCGCACCCGGTGTCCAAGGACATGCCTGCGGGCGTGAACGTGGCCTGCCCGACGACCACCGAGATCGTGATCTCGGGCGCCGACCGCGATGCGGTCGGCCAGGTGGCCGCCGAGGTGCGTGCCTTTCGTCCGCCCGAGCCCTACAAGGGCAAGGGCATCCGCTACGCCGACGAACGCGTGGTGCTCAAAGAGACGAAGAAGAAGTAAGGGGTTGATGTCATGAGCCAGACCAAGAAGGACCAGCGCGTGCGCCGCGCGCGCCAGACGCGCGCGCGCATCGCCAGGCAGCTTGCGGCCGCGGGCGGCGCGCGGCTGACGGTGTTCCGCTCCAACCTGCACATCTATGCCAGCGTGCTCTCCGCCGACGGCGCCAAGGTGCTGGCCAGCGCCTCCACGGCCGAGAAGGAGGTGCGTGCGCAGCTGGGCGCGGCGGGCAAGGGCGGCAACAGCGCCGCGGCCTCGATGATCGGCAAGCGCATCGCCGAGAAGGCCAGGGCCGCCGGCATCGACAAGGTCGCGTTCGACCGTTCGGGCTTCGCCTACCACGGCCGCGTCAAGGCGCTGGCCGAGGCGGCACGCGAGGCCGGGCTGCAGTTCTGAACGCAGACGAGGACACACACGGACATGGCTACCCGATTCACCCCCCGCGCGCAGACCGACGGCAACGACGACGGTCTGAAGGAAAAGATGATCGCGGTCAACCGCGTCACCAAGGTCGTCAAGGGCGGCCGCACGTTGAGCTTCGCCGCGCTCACCGTCGTCGGCGACGGCGACGGCCGCATCGGCATGGGCAAGGGCAAGGCCAAGGAAGTGCCCGTCGCCGTGCAGAAGGCGATGGACGCGGCACGCCGCAACATGTTCAAGGTCGCGCTCAAGAACGGCACCATCCACCACAACGTGGTCGGCCAGCACGGTGCCGCCCGCGTGCTGATGGCGCCGGCCAAGGCCGGCGACGGCATCATCGCCGGCGGCCCGATGCGCGCGGTGTTCGAGGTGATGGGCGTCACCGACATCGTCAGCAAGAGCCTGGGCTCGAGCAACCCGTACAACATGGTGCGCGCCACGCTGGACGCGCTCAAGCGCTCGAGCACGCCCGCCGAGGTGGCCGCCAAGCGCGGCATGACGATCGAAGCGCTCTTCGATTGAGAACCGAGGCTGTGGCCGGAGATTTGCAGATGTCCGACAAGAAAACCCTGACGGTCAAGCTCGTCAAGAGCGTGGCCGGCACGCGCGAGGATCATCGCGCCACCGTGCGCGGCCTGGGGCTGCGCAAGCTCAACAGCACGCGCGTGCTCGAGGACACGGCCGCCGTGCGCGGCATGATCGACAAGGTGTCGTACCTGGTACGCATCGTCTGACGGTGACCGTGATGCAACTCAACACGATGAAGCCCGCAGAGGGCAGCAAGAAGGCGCGCCGGCGCGTCGGCCGGGGCATCGGCTCGGGCCTGGGCAAGACCGCGGGGCGCGGCCACAAGGGTCAGAAGAGCCGCGCCGGGGGCTTCCACAAGGTCGGCTTCGAAGGCGGCCAGATGCCGCTGCAGCGCCGCCTGCCCAAGCGCGGGTTCAAGAGCGCGGCGCTCAAGTACAACGGCGAGATCACGCTCGCGGCGCTCGAGCGCCTCGCCGCCGACGAGGTCGACCTGCTCGCGCTCAAGGCCGCGGGCCTGGTGCGCGAGTGGGTCAAGCACGTCAAGATCATCAAGTCCGGCGCGCTGACGCGCAAGATCGTCGTCAAGGGGCTGGGCGTGACCGCCGGCGCCAGGGCCGCGATCGAGGCCGCGGGCGGCGCGGTGCAGGACGCGCCGGCGGCGCGGGCCTGAGCCGGCGGATCGAGAGCCGATCGAGACAAGAGCGAGGCGCACCCGGACCGTGGCAACCTCCACCGCGCAACTGGCCAAGAGCGGGAAGTTCGGCGACCTGCGTCGCCGCGTGTTCTTCCTGTTGCTCGCGCTCGTGGTCTATCGCGTCGGCGCGCACATTCCCGTGCCTGGCATCGACCCGGCGCAGCTGCAGCAGCTGTTCCAGAGCCAGAGCGGCGGCATCCTGAACCTGTTCAACATGTTCAGCGGCGGTGCGCTGGCGCGCTTCACGGTGTTCGCGCTCGGCATCATGCCCTACATCAGCGCCTCGATCATCCTGCAGCTGATGGTGCACGTCGTGCCTACGCTGCAGGCGATCCAGAAGGAAGGCGAGTCCGGACGGCGCAAGATCACGCAGTACACGCGCTACAGCACGCTGTTTCTCGCCATCTTCCAGTCGCTGGGCATCGCGCTGGCGCTCGAAGGCTCGCCGGGGCTGGTGCTCAGTCCGGGCTTCGGGTTCCGCATGACCGCGGTCGTGAGCCTGGTCGCGGGCACGATGTTCCTGATGTGGCTGGGCGAGCAGATCACCGAACGCGGGCTGGGCAACGGCATCTCGATCATCATCTTCGCCGGCATCGTCGCCGGCCTGCCGAACGCGATCGGCGGCCTGTTCGAGCTCGTGCGCACGGGCGCGATGAGCATCGTCGCCAGCCTGTTCGTGATGGCGATCGTCGTCGCCGTGACCTTCGCCGTCGTGTTTGTCGAGCGCGGCCAGCGCAAGATCCTCGTCAACTACGCCAAGCGCCAGGTCGGCAACAAGGTCTACGGCGGCCAGAGCTCGCACCTGCCGCTCAAGCTCAACATGAGCGGCGTCATCCCGCCGATCTTCGCCAGCTCGATCATCTTGCTGCCGGCCACGATCGTCGGCTGGTTCGCCACCGGCGAGGGCCTGCGCTGGCTCAAGGACCTCTCGGCGGCACTGTCACCGGGGCAGCCGATCTATGTCCTGCTGTACGCCGGCATGATCGTCTTCTTCTGCTTCTTCTACACGGCGCTCGTCTTCAACAGCCGCGAGACCGCCGACAACCTGAAGAAGAGCGGCGCCTTCATCCCCGGCATCCGTCCGGGCGAGCAGACCGCGCGCTACATCGACAAGATCCTCGGCCGCCTCACGCTCGCGGGCGCGATCTACGTGACGCTGGTGTGCCTGCTGCCCGAGTTCCTGGTGCTCAAGTACAACGTGCCCTTCTACTTCGGCGGCACCTCGCTGCTCATCATCGTCGTCGTGACGATGGACTTCTGGGCCCAGGTGCAGAGCTACGTGATGAGCCAGCAGTACGAGTCGCTGCTCAAGAAGGCCAACTTCAAGGCGTCCTGAACAGAAGACACACCCGATGGCCAAGGACGACGTCATCCAGATGCAGGGGGAGATCCTCGAGAACCTCCCCAACGCCACGTTCCGCGTCAAGCTGGAAAACGGGCACGTGGTGCTCGGCCACATCTCCGGCAAGATGCGCATGCACTACATCCGCATCCTGCCCGGCGACCGCGTGACGGTCGAGCTGACCCCCTATGACCTGACGCGCGCGCGGATCGTGTTCCGCGCCAAGTGACGGTCGAGAACCCCAGGAGAAGACGATGAAGGTCGCCGCCTCGATCAAGAAGATGTGCCGGCACTGCAAGATCATCCGCCGCAAGGGCGTGGTGCGCGTGATCTGCACCGATCCGCGTCACAAGCAGCGCCAGGGCTGAGTACCGCTAAGGAGCGAGAACATGGCACGTATCGCCGGCATCAACATCCCGCCGCACAAGCACGCCGAGATCGGCCTCACCGCGATCTACGGCATCGGCCGCGCGACGGCGCAGAAGATCTGCGATGCGGTGGGCATCGCGCACAGCAAGAAGGTCAAGGACCTGAGCGATCAGGAGCTCGAGCGCATCCGCGAAGAGATCGGCAAGCTCACGATCGAGGGCGACCTGCGCCGCGAGCTGTCGATCAACATCAAGCGCCTGATGGACCTCGGCTGCTACCGGGGTTTCCGCCACCGCCGTGGCCTGCCGGTGCGCGGCCAGCGCACGCGCACCAACGCGCGCACGCGCAAGGGTCCGCGCAAGGCCGCGATGGCACTGAAGAAGTAATCCTCGGCTGCGCCCGAGCACCAGGAAGAGCAAGACATGGCCAAGTCCCCCGTCAACACCGCGGCGCGCCGCGTGAGCAAGAAGGTCCGCAAGAACGTCGCGGACGGCATCGCGCACGTGCACGCCTCGTTCAACAACACCATCATCACGATCACCGACCGCCAGGGCAGTGCCCTCGCCTGGGCCTCCAGCGGCGGGCAGGGCTTCAAGGGGTCGCGCAAGAGCACGCCGTTCGCGGCCCAGGTGGCGGCCGAGAACGCGGGCCGCGCCGCGCAGGAACAGGGCATCAAGAACGTCGACGTGCGCATCAAGGGCCCCGGCCCGGGGCGCGAGTCGAGCGTGCGCGCGCTGGCGTCGCTGGGCATCCGCATCAACTCGATCAGCGACGTGACGCCGATCCCGCACAACGGCTGCCGGCCGCAGAAGCGCCGCCGCATCTGAGGCACGGGCGGTACGCCCGACAGCGCGCGGCGGCAAATGCTAGAATGCGCGGTTTTCTTCCCCCAAGCCGGTCGAGCACGCAGCGGCGTTTCGGCCCGGTGATCCCAAGCCGAAGGCAAGCCCTTCCGATCCTGAAGCCCACCGTCCGCCCGCCGGCGTGATCTCCCACGCGGCATGCCGGACTCGCGCGGGCGGCCGAGCGGCGTCGAGGCGCCGCACGGCCGCGAGCCGCGTCAGAAGACCCGTCGCAAGACGACAGAGGAACCGTCCGTGGCAAGACTGCTCGGCCCCAAGGCCAAACTCTCCCGCCGTGAAGGCACCGACCTGTTCCTGAAGAGCGCGCGCCGCGCCATCAGCGACAAGGCCAAGTTCGAATCCAGGCCCGGCCAGCACGGGCGCACCAGCGGCTCACGCACGTCCGACTTCGGGCTGCAGTTGCGCGAGAAGCAGAAGGTCAAGCGCATGTACGGCGTGCTCGAGCGGCAGTTCCGCCGCTACTTCGCCGAGGCCGAGCGGCGCAAGGGCAACACCGGCGCCAATCTGCTGATGCTGCTCGAGAGCCGGCTCGACAACGTCGTCTACCGCATGGGCTTCGGCTCGACGCGCGCCGAGGCGCGCCAGCTCGTCGGCCACAAGTCGCTCACCGTGAACGGTGCGGTCGTCAACATTCCGTCGTACATGGTCAAGGCCGGCGACGTGATCGCGATGCGCGAGAAGGCCAAGAGCCAGCTGCGCGTGCAGGACGCGCTCAAGCTCGCGCAGGGCGTGGGGCTGCCCGACTGGGTCAGCGTCGACGCCGCCAAGATGGAAGGCACCTTCAAGAAGGCGCCCGACCGCGACCAGTTCGGCGCCGAGATCAAGGAAGCGCTGATCGTCGAGCTGTATTCGCGCTAGCGCACAGGTCGGACAGCGCAGCGCGCCGGCGGCGCGTCCGCGCTTGCCGGGCGCCGCGCGGCCGGGCGCGGTGCCGCCATCGCAGACCGGCGTGGTCCATCAGCCTTATCGGTGTAACGAGCCGAGGGTATTGACAGGCAACCAAAGGATTCCATGCAAACCACACTTCTGAAGCCCAAGGCCATTCAGATCGAGCCGCTCGGCGGCCATCGCGCCAAGGCCACGCTCGAGCCGTTCGAGCGCGGCTACGGCCACACGCTGGGCAATGCGCTGCGCCGCGTGCTGCTGTCGTCGATGCTCGGATACGCGCCGACCGAGGTCACCATCGCCGGCGTGCTGCACGAGTACTCGGCCATCGACGGCGTGCAGGAAGACGTCGTGCACATCATGCTCAACCTCAAGGGCGTGGTGTTCCGGCTGCACAACCGCGACGAGGTCACGCTGGTGCTGCGCAAGGAAGGCGAGGGCCCGGTCACCGCCGGCGACATCCAGACGCCGCACGACGTCGAGATCGTCAACCCCGAGCACGTCGTCGCGCACCTGGCGCAGGGCGGCAAGCTCGACATGCAGATCAAGGTCGAGAAGGGCCGCGGCTACGTGCCGGGCAACCTGCGCCGCTACGGCGACGAACCGACCAAGAGCATCGGGCGCATCGTGCTCGACGCCAGCTTCTCGCCGGTGCGCCGCGTCAGCTACGCGGTCGAGAACGCGCGCGTCGAGCAGCGCACCGACCTGGACAAGCTGGTGATGGAGATCGAGACCAACGGCGCCATCGCGCCCGAGGAGGCGATCCGCCAGAGCGCGCGCATCCTGGTCGAGCAGCTGGCCTTTTTCGCGCAGATCGACGCCGGCGGCCAGGACCTGTTGATCTCGCGTCCCGAGACGCGCCAGACGCCGTTCGACCCGATCCTGCTGCGCCCGGTCGACGAGCTCGAGCTCACCGTGCGCTCGGCCAACTGCCTGAAGGCCGAGAACATCTACTACATCGGCGACCTCATCCAGCGCACCGAGACCGAGCTGCTGAAGACGCCCAACCTCGGCCGCAAGAGCCTCAACGAGATCAAGGAAGTGCTCGCCTCGCGCGGCCTGACCCTCGGCGCGCGGCTGGACAACTGGCCGCCGCAGGGACTGGACAAGCGCTGACGCGCCGCCCAGCCCGACGGGCGCCGCCGGCGCGCCGCCCGGGTGGAGGGCACGCGCGAGCGAGCGCAAGCCTCGTGCACCCCCCGGTACCTGATCCGGCCGGGGGCTCGATAACGAAAGGAAAGCACCATGCGCCACCGCCACGGACCCCGCAAGCTCAACCGCACCTCGTCGCACCGCCAGGCGATGCTGCGCAACATGTGCAACTCGCTCATCCGGCACGAGGCCATCCGCACCACGCTGCCCAAGGCCAAGGAACTGCGCGCCGTCGTCGAGCCGCTGATCACGCTCGGCAAGAAGCCGTCGCTGGCCAATCGTCGCCTCGCGTTCGACCGCACGCGCGACCGCGAGGTGGTGAGCAAGCTCTTCGACGAACTGGGCCCGCGCTACCAGGCACGCCCGGGCGGCTACACGCGCATCCTCAAGATGGGCTTTCGGGTCGGCGACAACGCGCCGATGGCCTACGTCGAACTCGTCGACCGGCCGGAGCCGGCGCCCGACGCCGACGCAGCGAGCGAATAGTCGGCCCACAGAAGGATCGGCCGAGCGAGCAGGCGGCCCGTCGAAGAGTCGAGCGGACGCACGCCGCGCCGTGCGCTGCACCCGTGCAGCGGCCCTTGCCTGGCCTCGGGCGGGTTACCTAAGTCACGCGAGGCGCGCATCGCCACTGGCTATTCTCCGCGGCGATGCCTGCTGGTCCCGACGACGCCATCACTCGCGCCGCGCCTGTCCGCTGGGTGCCGCCGCACCCGTCGCGGCGCGCGTTCCTGTGCGCCGGCGCGGCGGCGATGCTTGCTGCCTGTTCCAGCGCACCAGCGCCGGGCGGCCCGGTGGCCGCCGCCGGTGCGCAGGCGCAGTCGCCGCTCATGGCGCTGCTGAGCGGACCCAAGAACACCAGCGTCAGCGGCCAGCTGGTGGCCGCGGCCGACCTCAACCCGAGCGTCAGCGCACGGCCTTCGCCGCTGGTGGTGCGGCTCTACGAGCTGAGCGCCCTGACGGCCTTCGACCAGGCCGATTTTCTCTCGCTGTACCAGGCCGACAAGGCCACGCTGGGCAGCGAACTGCTCGCACGCGATGATCTCGTCCTCGCGCCGGGCGAGACGCGCGCCTATGCGCGCAACCTGCATCCGGAGACGCGCTACCTGGCGGTGCTGGCCGCCTATCGCGACCTCGAGCACGCGCAGTGGCGCGCCAGCGCGCCCATACGCATCGGCACGGCACAGAAGCTCGTGCTTCGTGCCGATGCGCTGAAGATCGCGCTGTCGGTCCAGCCCTGATCCGCAGCGTCACGCGCGGACCGTCATGACCGCCCACCGTCGCGTGATCTGGTCGCAGGGCATGTTCCTGCAGCCTCATCACTTCCAGCAGCAGCAGCGCTACGTCGATCATTTCGTCGATGCACGGGTGCGTGCGTTCGCGCCCTATGGCTGGGGCTTCGGCAATCTGGTGCTCGACGAGGCGCAACTGGCCACCGGACGCGTTGCGCTGGCGCGCGCCTCGGGCGTGCTGCCCGATGGCGCGGTGTTCTCGATGCCCGACGCCGACGCGCTGCCGCCGCCGCTGGAGATCGGGCCCGACGTGCGCGACGAGCTGGTGTGCCTGGCCGCGCCCCGCGAGCGCAGCGGCAGCACCGAGGTCGACTTCGGCGACGGCGTGGCCGATCCGCTGGCGCGCTTCGCCGTCGTCGAGCACGACCTGCGCGACCAGAGCCATGCGGCCGACGATCCCGAGCCGGTGCAGCTCGGTGCACTCAAATTGCGACTGCTGCGGCAGCGCGATGCGACGGACGCCTTTGCCAGCCTGGGCGTCGTGCGCGTCGTCGAGCGCCGTGCCGATGGTCAGGTCGTGCTCGAGCGCGCCTACATCGCGCCGCAGACCCGCATCGATGCCAGCGGCCAGCTCGCCACCGTGGCGGCGCTGCTGCAAGGCCTCGTGCAGCAGCGCGCCAAGGCGCTGGCCGCGGGCATGGGCCAGCTCGGCCACGGCGTGTCCGAGGTCGCCGATTTCATGATGCTGCAGCTGCTCAACCGCTGCGCGCCGCTGCTGCGCCAGTGCGCCGGTGCGCCGTCGGTGCATCCGTGGTCGTTCCATCGGCTGTGCGTGCAGCTGGCCGGCGAACTGGCGACCTTCGCGCGCGCCGACCGCGTCGCGGCCGAATACCCCATCTACCGCCACGACGAGCTGCAGGACAGCTTCGCGCCGGTGATCCAGGACTTGCGCGACGCGCTGTCGGCCGTCATCCAGCGCCACGCGGTGCAGATCGAGCTCGTCGATCGCGGCCACGCGGTGCGCACCGCCGTGGTCGGCGACGCCGAGCTGCTGCGCAGTGCCGGCTTCGTGCTGGCGGTGCGCGCGCAGCTGCCGGTCGAGCATGTGCGCCAGCGCTTCCCGTCGCAAAGCAAGCTCGGGCCGGTGGAACGCATCAAGGATCTGGTGAACCTGCAGTTGCCCGGCGTCGCGCTGCGCAGCCTGCCGGTGGCCCCGCGCCAACTGCCCTACCACGCGGGCAGCCACTACTTCGAGATCGAACGCCAGGGCGATCTGTGGAAGCAGATCGAACGCACCGGCAGCCTCGCGCTGCACGTGGCGGGAGACTTCCCGGGCCTCGAACTCGAGCTGTGGGCGGTGCGCCAGCCGTGAAGGCCAGCGCGGCGATGGCACGGACGGCCTGCGCGCCCACCCTTCGCATGCCGTAGCCGCGCACACTCTCGGCCCACCCGTCGCGCCAGCGCTCCAGCGATGCCCGGCTCCAGCGATCCGTTCGACGACCCGTTTGCCCTGCCCTCGGCGGGCGGCATCGTGCGGCCGACGCCGGGCCGCGCGCGCTCCGGCGCCGAGCCGGTGACCGTCGTCGGCGACACGGAGGCGCCGCCCGAGGACCACGGCCTCAATCCGCTGCTGGCCCTGGCCAACCGGCTGCTGCTGCTCGTGCCGGCGCTGCGCCAGGCGCGCAGCGTCACCGATCCCGCCCAGCTGCGCGCGCAACTGGCCCAGGGCGTGCGCGACTTCAACGCGGCAGCACAGGAGCGCGGCATCGCGCCCGAGCGCGCGCTGGCCGCGCGCTACGTGCTGTGCACGATGCTCGACGAGGCGGCGGCCGACACGCCCTGGGGCGGCTCGGGCGTGTGGGGCCGGCACAGCCTGCTGGCCGAGTTCCACAACGAGGCCTTCGGCGGCGAGAAGGTCTTCCAGCTGATGGCGCGGCTGGCCGAAAAGCCCGACGCCAACCGCGACCTGCTCGAGCTGATCTACGCCGCGATCGCGCTCGGGTTCGAGGGCCGCTACCGCGTCATCGAGGGCGGACACGCGCAGCTCGAGGCCGTGCGCTCGCGCCTGGCGCAACTGCTCGCGCAGGTGCGCGGCGCCTACGCGCCGGCGCTGGCACCGCACTGGCAGGCGCAGCCGCTGCCCGAGCGCAAGGCGCTTTCGTGGCTGCCGCTGACGGTGACTGCGTTCGTGGCCGTGCTGCTGCTGGGCGCGGCGTATGCGGGCTTCTCCGGCTCGCTGGCCGCGCGTTCCGATCCGGTCTACGGTGCCATCCAGTCGCTGCGCCTGAGCCCGCCGGTGGTGCCGGTGGCGCAACCCGCGCCGCAGCCGCGGCTGGCCGGCTTCCTGCAGCCGGACATCAAGGCCGGGCTCGTCACCGTGCGCGACGAGGTGGACCGCAGCGTCGTCGTCATCCGTGGCGACGGTCTCTTCGCTCCAGCCAGCGCCACGCTGATCGAGGAACGCGAGGCACTGATGCAACGCATCGGCCAGGCGCTGGCCCGCGTCGGCGGGCTCGTGACCGTGCTCGGCTACACCGACAACACGCCGATCCGCACGCTGCGCTTCCCGTCGAACTGGCACCTGTCGAACGAACGCGCACAGGCCGTGGGCGACCTGCTCGTGGCCGCGGGCGTGCCGCGCGAGCGCGTGCGCACCGAAGGCCGCGCCGACGCCGATCCGGTGGCGCCCAACGACACGCCGGCCAACCGGGCCTTGAACCGCCGCGTCGAGATCACGCTGCAGCCCGGGACGCCGGGCACCGGCACGGCGGCGGCGCCGGCCGCCGCGGCCGCGTCGCGCTGAGGGCAAGCGCGATGTTCGGCAAGATCTTCGGCGCCATCTTCAACCGCTGGACCTTGCTGGCGCTGCTGCTGCTGGCCGCGCTCGCGGTGGTCTGGATCATCGGGCCGCTGGTCGCCGTGGGCACCTGGCGGCCGCTGGACACCGTCGCCTCGCGCTGGGTGTGCACCGGCGTGCTGCTGGGCCTGGTCGGCGCGCTGCGGATCGCGCGCGCTGTCAAGGCGCGGCTGGGCAACCGCAAGGTGGTCGATCGACTGGCCGCCGCGCCGCCCATGGCCGCCGAGAGCGCCGAGAGCGCCGATCTGGCCACGGTGCGCCAGCGCTTCGCCGACGCGCTGGCGACGCTGCGCAACGCGCGCTTCGGCGCCGAGCGCGGCGGCGCTCGTGCGCGCGCGCTGCGCAACCGGCTGGGCGGACGCTACCTGTACCAGCTGCCGTGGTATCTCATCGTCGGGGCGCCGGGTTCGGGCAAGACGACGGCGCTGCAGAACTCGGGCCTGCAGTTCCCGCTGGCGGCCACGCACGGCGAGCGCGCGATCCGCGGCGTCGGCGGCACGCGCCTGTGCGACTGGTGGTTCACCGACCGTGCCGTGCTCATCGACACCGCCGGGCGCTTCACGACCCAGGACAGCGACGCCGCGGCCGACAAGGCGACCTGGAACGGCTTTCTTGCACTGCTCAAGGCGTCGCGGCCGCGCCAGCCGCTCAACGGCGTGCTCGTCACCGTCTCGGTGTCCGACCTCATCGGCCGCAGCGCCGCCGAGCGCGCCCGGCATGCGCAGGCCGTCCGTGCGCGCGTGCAGGAGCTGCACGAGCAGCTGCGCATCCGCTTCCCGATCTACCTGCTGGTGACCAAGTGCGACCTGCTGGCCGGCTTTGCCGACATGTTCGGCACGCTCGACAAGGACCAGCGCGCCACGCCCTGGGGGTTCACCTTCGCGCTCGAGGCCGCCGCCGGCGCGCGTGCGGCCGCCGAGCGCCTGGGGCCCGAGTTCGACGCACTGCTCGAGCGGCTCGACCAGGGCCTCGTCGAGCGCATGCAGGCCGAATCCGATGTGCAGCGGCGTGCGCGCATCTACGGGTTTCCGAACCAGTTCGCCAACCTGGTGCCGGTGCTCACCGAGTTCACACAGCAGGTGTTCGCGCCTTCGCCGTTCGAGGCCGACCCGCTGCTGCGCGGCGTGTACTTCGTCAGCGGCACGCAGGAAGGCACGCCGATCGATCGCGTGCTCGGTTCGGTGGCGCGCCGCTACCGGCTCGAGCAGGCGCTGCTGCCGCCGCAGCGCAGCAGCGGACGCAGCTTCTTCCTGCAGCGCCTGCTCACCGACGTCGTCTTTGCCGAGCAGAACCTCTCGGGCACCGACCGGCGCTGGGAGCGCCGCCGCGATGTGCTCGCCATCGGCGGCTATGCGGCGATCGGCGTCGTCTCGGCGGCTGTGCTGGCGGCGTGGTTCGTGAGCTGGCGCAACAACGCCGCCTACGTCGGGCAGGTGGCTGCCCGCGTCGACGCCGTGCGCCAGCAGGTGCAGGCGACGGCCAACCGCGCCAGCCCCGACATGGCGCCCATCCTGCCTGCGCTGGACGACGTGCGCCGCCTCGCGCTGGATGCCGATCACGCCGACGGCGGCGTGCCCTGGCGGCTGGGCTTCGGCCTGTATCAGGGCCGCAAGCTCGACAGCGCCGCACTCGATGCCTACCAGCGCATGCTGGCCGACGCCGTGCTGCCGCGCCTGGCGCTGCGCGTCGAGCAGCAGCTGCGTTCGCCCGAGCAGCCCGAGTCGCACTACGAGGCGCTCGAGACCTACCTGATGTTGTACGAGCCGCAGCACTTCGACGCCGCGGCGCTCGAGGCGCACTTCGAGGCCGACTGGGATGCCGGGCTCGGCCGCGACCTCGCGCCCGAGCAGCGCGACGCGATGCGCCGCCACCTCGACGCCTTGCTTGCGCGCGGTGCCGTGGTCTCGCCGCTGCCGCTGGACAAGGCGCTCGTCGAGACCATGCGGCTGCAGCTGGCCGCGACCCCGCTGGCGCAGCGCGTGTACCGCCGTCTGCGCGTGCGCGGCCTGCGCGGCGACTTCCCCGAGGTGAGCGTCGTCAGCGCCGGCGGCCCGACGGCGCAGAACGTGTTCGTGCGCGCCAGCGGGCTGCCGCTGACCCGGGGCGTGCCGGGGCTGTTCACCTACGACGGCTACCACAAGGGCTTCCAGCGCAAGGTCGAGCAGGCGACGAAGACGCTGGCCGACGAGCAGGCGTGGGTGCTGGGCGTCGCGCCGGCCGCGTCGTCGGCTGCCGACGCACCGGGCGTCGATGCGCGCATGGTCGACGACGTGCGGCGCCTGTATCTCAACGACTACCGCGACGAGTGGAAGCGCTTCCTCGCCGACATCAAGCTGCAACCGCTGGGCAGCGTGGCGCAGATCGTCGAGCGCACGCGCTTTCTCTCCGGACCGGACTCGCCGCTGGTGCCGATGCTCGAGAACTTCAGCCACCAGACGACGCTGCTCGCGCCGCCAGCGGGCAAGGCGGCACAGCTCGGCGGCAAGGTCGAGGAGGCCCTGCGCAGCGGGCAGCAGGCGGTGCGTGACGCGCTGGGCAGCAGGCGCGCCACCACCGGGGCACCCGGCGCGCGCATCGAGAGCATCGTCGACGACGAGTTCAAGGGCCTGCGCAACCTCGTCACCGCGCCCGAGGGCGGCAAGTCGCAGCTCGAGGGCATCATCGCCCGGTTGGCCGACCTGCAGGTCTATCTGATCGCGGTCGACAACGCGCTCAAGAGCAAGGTGCAGCCGCCCGCCTCGAGCCTGCCGGCCGAGATGCAGGCGCAGGCCGGCAATGCGCCCGAGCCCGTGAACACGATGCTCGACACGCTCGGCCAGGCAAGCAAGAAGCTGGGCAACCTCGTGATCCGCCAGACCCTGTCCGACGACGTGAAGACCAAGATCGGCGACTTCTGCCAGTTGGCCACGGCCGGACGCTATCCGTTCGTCGCCAGCGCCACCAGCGAGGTCACGCCGGCGGACTTTGCGGCCTTGTTCGGCCCCGGGGGCAAGTTCGAGCAGATGCAGACCGCGCTTGCGCCCTACGTCGACACCACGGTCAAGCCGTGGCGCTTTCGTGCCGTCGACGGCGTGCCGCTGGGCTCCGACCTGGGCACGCTGGCGCAGTTCCAGCGCGCGCAGGCGATCCGGGATGCCTTCTTCGCGCCCGGCAGCAACGTGCCCGGCCTGCGCATGACGCTCGAGCCCGTGGAGATGGACGCGCGGCTGCGCGAGTTCATCCTCGACGTCGACGGCCAGATCGTGCGCTACGACCACGGCCCGCAGATCCCGGTGCAGATCCGGTGGCCGGGCCCGCGCGGCAGCGGCATCGTCAGCGTGACGGCGCAGCCGGCTGGCGTCGCCGGCTGGCGCAAGGAGGGCCCGTGGGCGCTGTTCCGGCTCTTCGAGCGCGTGAACATCACGCCCGGCAGCGGGCCCGAGAAGTTCCGCGCCGTGTTCGACCTCGACGGCCTCAAGGCCACGTTCGACGTCACGCTGGCCAGCGTGCGCAACCCGTTGCGCTTGCCCGAGCTGCGCCAGTTCCAGTGCCCCATGGGCTTGTGAGGCGCGTCGGCGCACGCGTGCCGCGATGCAGGCTGCAGGCTGGTTCGGCAAGCTGAGCTTCCTGGGCGACTTCGCCTCGCGGCGCCTGCCCGAGACGTGGCTGCACACCTGCGACCGCTGGCTCTCGGAGTGCATGACCGGTGCGGCGCAGCAGCTCGGCAGCGGCTTCCTGCCGGCTTACCTGCATGCGCCGGTGTGGCGCTTCACCTGCGGGCGGGGCGTCATGGACGACCACTGGTGGTTCGGCGTGCTGATGGCGAGTTGCGACAACGTGGGCCGCTACTTCCCGCTCGTCGTCGCGCAGGCGCGCGAACGTGCGCCCGAAGATCGCTTCGCGCTCGACCACCTCGAGCTGTGGTGGGCGCATGCCGCCCGCGCCGCGCTCGACAGCCTGGGCGAGCGAGCGACGCTCGAGGCCTTCGAGGCCGCGTTGCACGACGCGCCGCCCTGGCCGGCCGCGCGGGGTGCAGCGCGTTGCACCGACGAAGCGGCGGGCGCGCTGCGCGCGATCGAACCTTCGGCGGCGCTGACCGATCTCGTGCACGGCCTGGCCGCATCGGCACTGCAGCAGCGCCTGCGCGGGCGCAGCCTGTGGTGGCCCCTGCACGCCGACGGCAGCGGCGGCGCGTACCTGCTGGTCGACAGGCTCCCGACCCCGGCCGCCTTCGCCACGATGCTGGCGGCGCGCTGAGCGCGCCGCGCCGCCCCGGCGCGGTGTGCCGACACCGGGGCGCGGTCAGCGCGGCGCCGGCGCGCGGTTCAGCCGGGCGATCGTCATCTCCGCAGGCTCGCCCACCCACACGGCGATCGCGCTGAAGTTGTCCTGCCGCGGCGCGGCGCGCGCGCGGATGCGCTGTGCCAGGTCGGCGAGCCAGTCCTCGGGCGCGTAGGCACGCGCGAGCGCGAGCGCCAGATCCTCCGGCTCGAAGCCATCCCACCAGCCGTCCGAACACAGCAAGAACGCGTCCCCCTCGCGCAGCTCGGCCGGCTGCAAGACGGTGTGCGGCTCCACCCCGCCCTCGATGCCCAGGGCGGCGATGAGGTGGTTCTTCTGCGGGTGCCGGCGCGACTGCTCGGCCGTGAGCACGCCGGCGAGCATCATCTGGTGCACGACGCTGTCGTCCTGCGTCAGCACATCGGCGCGGCCGTGGCGGACGCGGTACAGCCGCGAGTCGCCGACGTTGCTCCACAGCACGTGGCGCTCGTCCGGCGCCACCCACAGCACGACCACGGTGGCATGCATGCGCAAGGCGCGGTCGTTCGAGTCCTGCCGCTGCTGGATGTCGGCGTGCGCCCCACGCACGATCTGCGTCAGACTGCCGGGGGCGAAGCCGACGCCGATGTCGCCGAGCGCACGCTCGATCGACGCCACCGCGCGCTGCGCCGCCTCGCGGCCGCGCGCGTGACCGCCGGCGCCGTCGGCGAGCACCGCGTAGGTGCCGCTCGGGCCGTGGCCGTGGCGCAGGTCGTCCTCGTTGCTGCCGCGCGCACCGGGATCGGTGCACGCGGCGATGCGGATACGCGTCACGACGAGGGGCCGCGCGCCTTCAGGCGCTCGACCTGCTGCTCGTAGGCGGCGACGAAGGCCTTGCCGAACAGCGCATGGAAATCGTCCTCGGCCTCGTCGCGGAGGGTGCGGAAGTGCTGCAGGTACAGCTCCCACAGCCGCGCCTTGCGGTTCATCGGCAGCAGGCTGTCGAGCACCGAGCCGGCACCGAGCTTGGCTTCGAGCGCGGCCGGATCGAAGCGCTCGAGCAGGCCTTCGAGCGCCGCGCGCATGCCCTGCACGGTGCCGATCGAGTGCCCCACCAGGTCGACCATCGCGTCGCGCATCGCCTCGGGTCCGCCGAGGAAGCCGCGCGCCGGCGGCATCACCAGTTGCTCGACGCCGCCGGCGCCATCGGGCGTGAACTTCAGCGGATTGTTGCTGCGCGCCTGGATCTGTGTGACCGCGGCGCGCATCTCGTTCTTGGTGCTGGCGCGCACCGACATCAGCTGCAGCGTCCCGTCCACGGCGGCGCGCAGCACGAGGCCGATCGCACGCATGCGCTCGGCGGGTGGACCCGGCGGCAGCGGCAGCGCGACGCCGGCGCCGTCGCAGAACGCGCGCCACAGCGACTCGGCGTCGGCAGCGGCGCCCGGCGCTGCCATCGGCGCAGTGGGTGCACGCGCGCGCGCGGCCTCGGGTGCAACGGTTGGCGCATGGACCGGGGCCGCCGCCTGTGCGTCGGCAGGCACACCGGCGGCAGGCGCCGCGGCGGATGCGTCGGCAGGCGCCGCCGCAGGCGCGTCCACAGGCGCGTCCACAGGCACCTCTACAGGCGCAAGCGCGCGCAATGGCGCCCCCGGCGGCGAGATCGTCGGAATCCGCGCCGGCTGCGCGGTTGCCGGTGCGGCGACGCGCGGCGGGGCGAAGGCACCGTGCACCGCGGGCAGGTGGTCGGGCTGTGCGGGAGCGCAGGCGTCGGCGTCGCCTGCGCTGGTGAACCCGAGCGCGGCCAGAGGATCGGTCTGGGCCGAGGGGCCTGCCGTGCTCACGGGCCCCGGCCCGGCGATCGGCGCCCCCGCCATGAAGCGCGCCAGCGGATCGTCGGCCGCTGCCGCGCCGGGCAGGTCGAAAGCCGCATCCAGCGTCGGCGCGGCGCTGCCCGCGCGCAGATCGAAGAACGGGTCGTCGGCCGAACCGGGCAGCGGGGGAGCGGGGATCGGCGGAGCCGGTTCGGCCGGGCCGAACGGATCGAAGTCGTCCGGCAGTCGCCCGGGCGTCGGTGCAGGTGTCGCGAAGGCGGCCGAGCCGGCCTGCACCCCGGCCGGTGGCGGAATCAGGCCGTCGAAGGGATCGACGACGACCGGGCGGGCCGGCGCACCCGCGGCCGGCGCGGCAGCGGACGGCGCTGCGCGCGGTGCTGCGGGCGGATCGGACGGCGTCGCGAAGAGAGCCTGGAACGGGTCGGCGCCGCGCGACGCGGGGTTCGGCGTGGCCCCGGGGGGCGCGGCGGTGGGCGCGGCGCCGAGCAGGTCGGCGAAGGGATTCGCGGCCGCGGCGGACGCCGGCCCCAGCAGATCCGCGAACGGGTTGGCGCTTGGCGCGGCCCGGCTCGAACGAAGCTGGGCGGACGATGGCGAGACGGCGCTGCCCTGCGCCGGCGATTCCGCGCCGCCTGCCGCACCGCCTGTCGCGCTGCCTGCCGCACCGCCTGTCGCACCGCCTGTCGCACCGCCTGTCGCACCGCCTGTCGCACCGCCTGTCGCGCCCGGTGCCGCACGCGGCGGCGCGCTCGGTGGCAGCGCTGCCGGGTGCACCTCGGCAGCGCCCGGCTGCCCCACGGGATCGGCTGCCTCGGCGCCGCGCGCAGCCGAAGCGATCGCGCGTTCTGGCGAACCCTCGCCCGGAGCCGACGCGAGCGCAGGGAAGTCGGCGCGCAATTCGTAGCCGCCGACGCGGACCACGTCGCGCGGCCGAAGCACGGCCGTCTCACCCTGCCCGAGCGTGCGTTGTCCGACCACGATGGGGTTGGCCGCGCCGACGTTGCGGATCACGAAGCCTTCGTCCGTGAGCACGATCTCGGCCTGTTTGCGCGAGATGAAGCGCTCGGGGTCGGGCAACGCCATCGTGTTGTGGTCGGTGCGCCCGATGGTGCCGCCCCCGGCGTCGAAGCGCGCCGTGATCGGTCGCGTCAGCGGCTGATCGTTGAGCGAGACCGCCCGCAGCGTGAGGATCGTGGACATCGCGTGGCCCGGCTCCGGGGTCAACCCGCATCTGCGCCGCGCGCGACGCTGCGTCCAGGCCATCGTCTGCAGCGCGGCAGGTGCCGGCAATCGACCAAAGTCACGCTCGCGTGGGGGCTGGTGGCCAAGCGTGCGCCATCGCACGGCGGCGCTACGCGCCGTCGCGCGCGCACGCCCACACGCACGCTCAGGCGCAGGTTCACGTTCACGCGAAGTGCAACCCCGTTGCAACCGCGGCGAAAACGGCCGCCAGCCACAGCCACGTCGCCGCAGCGCCACGCCAGCGGCCGCTGCGCCGGCGGCGCCACAGTGCCGCAACGGCGAAGGCGATGGCGAGCAGGGGAAAGAGCGTGCGCGGGTCCATGACGGTCGATCCCCAGGTGCCAGCGCTCACCACCCCAGGCGGCCGCAGCTGAGCGCCCCTCGATTCCAGGGGGCGGCGGGCCGCGTGCCGAACGAGCACGTCACGACCGCTGCTCGATCCGACGCTCGATTGCGCCGTCCGCGTGGCTTCCGCGTGGCGTCCACGTGCTGCCCGTGCGCGGTCCGTGCGCAGTCCGTGCGCCGAGCGCATCTGCGACCCTGTGGACTTGCCGGCATCGCGCGGTCGACCTCAGCCGGACAGGCGGGCGAGCAGCGCCCGCTGCCTGGGCGCGGGCGCGCAGACCGCAAAGAGCGGCGTGCCGGGCTGCTGCAAGCCCAGCAGCCAGGCCGCATGATGCCGCTGCCGCTGGCCGCCGCTGTGCAGCGTGCGGCGCAGCGCGTGCGCATCGTGCGGCGCATGGCCCATGAAGCGCGCTGCTGCGCCGGTGGCGAAGCGCTCACGGTTGCCGCCCCACCAGCGCGCGATCCTTGCCGCGTCGGGCCAGGGCAGGCTGTCGTCCTCGGCGAGCGCCAGGTCGACTGCGGTCGTGCCGTCGCAGTCCGCCGGTTCGGCAGACCCGGTCTGTGGCGGCTGCGTCGGCGTCTCGAGATCGGACGCAGCCAGATCGATGCCGGTGATCCAGCTGAAGGCCTCCCCGGCAAGTCGGGCCAGCGCGGGGTCGGCCATCTGCCCGATCAGCCAGGGCAGGTGCTCGACCTGGCCCAGCAGGGCCACCGACTGGATGGCCCGGCGCGCAGCCAGAGCCGATGGCTCGCCGCGCGCGGCCGCCCCCCAGGCGCGCGCAAGCTCCGCAGCGGCTGCGGCTGGCGCCGAAGACAGTGCCAGGCTCAGCGCCTGCAAGCCCGGCCAGCCCTCGACGTGCGACAGACGCTCGAGCGCAGTCAACGCGAGGGCTCCCTGGCCGAAGCGGCAGGCCGCAAGTGCAGCGCCCAGCGTGACGTCGCGGGCTTCGGGGGCGTCGACACCGCTTGCGCAGTGCAGGCTGGCCGTCGCCATCGGCAGCAGATCGCTGCGGCCGAGCACGCCCGCGCAGCGCAGGGCGGCAGCGCGCAAAGGCGCATCGTCGCTGTGCGCGGCGGCCAGCAGCGCCGGCCCCGGATCGACGCGGTGCAGCGCGCAGGCGGTGATGCCGAGCCTTTGCAGCGCCGGCATGCCCGATGCCAGCAGGTCGCGCACCGTGCCGCGCAGCCGCGCCGGCCCGACCCAGCCCAGCGCCGAAGCGAGGCCATCGAACACTTGCGGCAACGTCGCAGCCAGCGCGCGCAGATCGGCCAGCAGCGCGTCGTCGTCGGTGAGCAGCGCCAGCGTCGCAGCGGCGAACGCGCCGCCCGGCGACGGCGAGGCGAGCGCCTCGAGCACGAGCCGGCGCGCCGCCGCGGCGTTGACGACCATGCCGTCGACATGCGCGGCGATGCGCTCGTCGTGGCGCGCCAGCCGATGCAAAGCGACATGCGGCGCACGCACCAGCACGCGGCGCACCTGCCGCAGGTGCGCCGCGTCCTCGACGTGCTGGCGCACGACGGGCCAGACGGCGCGACCGGGCGCGGCGGCCGCGGGCGCTGCGCTCGGCTGTCCGCGCGCCGCCATGGCTTCAGTTCTGCAGGATCTTGGAGCCCTTGACGACCACGTCGGAACTGGCCCGGATGCTGATCTTGCCCGAGCCCTCGAGCGTGATGTCCTTGCCCTTGATGACGATGGTGCCGTCCTTCTTCATCGTGATGCTGGCGCTGCCGGTCTTGATCGTGACGGCGTCGCCGGCGTCGATGACGAGGGCCTTGCCGACCGTGAGCGTGTCGCCCTCGGCGACGCTCGTGCTGCGGCCCTTGCCGACTTGCAGGCCCTGAGCGCCGCCCACCTGCACGCTGCGGTCGGCAGCGACGCTGGTGCTCTGGTTGGCAGCGACGCTGGTGCTCTGGTTGGCGCCGACCTCGGTGCTCTGGTTGGCGCCGACCGAGATCGCCTGCATCGCGCCCACCGTGACCGTCTGCGCCGCGCCGATGGCGACTTCCTGCGCGGCGCCGATGGCGATCGTCTCGTTGATGCCCACGCTGTGCGTGCGCTGCAGCGCGACGGTGACGGTCTCGCTGGCGCCGACCGTCACGCTGCGGTTGGCGCCGATCGTGAGGGTCTCGTTGGCGCCCACCTGCTCGCGGCGGCTGGCGCCGATCGTGATCGTCTCGTCGACGCCCACCTTCTCGGTGCGGTTCGCGCCGATGGTGATCGTCTCGTTGTTGCCCACCGTCTCGGTGCGGTCGTGCTTGACGAGCACGGTCTCGTCGTGGTCGACGGTCTTGCTGCGGTCATGCCCGACCGAGTGCGTCTCGTCGTTCTCGACCTCGATGTCCTGGTTCTTCTCGGCGTGGATCCACAGCTGCTCGGCGCCCTTCCTGTCCTCGAAGCGGATGGCGTTGGCGTTGCCGTAGGCGCCGCCCTTGCTGCTGCGCGTGAGCACGCCGCTTTGCGTGGCGTTGGACGGCAGCTCCCACGGTGGCATCTGCTCGGCGTTGTAGACGCGGCCGGTGACGAGCGGCTGGTCGGGGTCGCCCTCGAGGAAGGAGACGACCACCTCCTGGCCGATGCGCGGGATCTGCACGAAGCCGAAGCTCTTGCCCGCCCACGGCGAGGACACGCGCACCCAGCACGAGCTCTGGTCGTTCCTCTTGCCGTAGCGGTCCCAGTGGAACTGGACTTTGACGCGACCGTACTTGTCGGTGTAGATCTCCTCGCCCGCCGGGCCCGCGACGACGGCGGTCTGCGGGCCCTGCACGAAGGGCCTGGGCGTGCGCCGGGGCGCGCGGTACGGTTGCTGCGAGGGCTGCGCCGCGAAGCTGCACTCGAAGTGGTCGCCACCATCGGTGCCCGCGCCGCCGACCGATTCGCTGGGCGCCAGGCGCAGGCTGAGCCGGCTGTGCAGGCACAGGTATTGCGCGTTCTGGTCCGCGCGCGGATGGTTGGTGAGCCTGAACAGGTGCCCCACCTGCAGCGCGTGCGAGGTGGTGGTGCCCGCCAGGCGCTCGAAGCCGCACTGCAGCTCCTCGAGCCGGGTGTCGACCAGGTGCTGGCCGTCGTCCTTGCGCGTGTACCGGCCTTCGAAGTCGAACACCTCGGCGTCGTCGAGCGTGTGCGAGCGCGGCTGCACCTGTTCGACCCGCAGCGTGGTGCCCGGGCGCTCGAAGTCGTAGCTCGTGAGCGCGGCCTTGCCGGTGCGCACCTCGCGCGATGCGCTCCAGTCGCCGATGGTGGCGACGTCGGGTGCGCGCTGGCCGCGGTTGTCGTAGTACGGCAGCGACTCGGCGCCGGGCGCAGGCTCGAGCGCGGCCACGTCGTCCACCAGCACGAGCTGCTGCGCGCCGCCCGCGCCGTGCTCGAAGTACCAGTAGATGCCTTCTTCCTCGCACAGCCGGGCGACGAAATCGAAGTCCGTCTCGCGGTACTGCACGCAGTAGGTGCGGGTGCGGTAGCTCTTGTGCAGCTTGAAGCGGAAGTCGGCGATCGCGGCGTGGTCGGCGAACACGGTCTCGATGATCTGCCGCACGTTCTGGTCCTGGAAGATGCGGCAGTCGGCCGTGCGTGTGAGCGCCCACAGCCAGGGGCGCACGCTGGCGTGATAGCGAAACCAGCGCCCCTGCGCGCGTCCGATGCCCAGCCGTGTGACCAGGCCGTTGAGGTGCCGCTGGCCGCCAGCGCCCAGCGCGATGGCCACGCCCACGGGCTGGCCGAGGAGCTTCTCGGCGGCGATGTCGGGCCTGGCGCTCAGCAGCTCCAGCTCGATCGTGTCGAGTGCCGAGACGCCCTGCGTGGCCGTGACGGCCTCGAAGCGCAGGTCCTCGGGCGGCAGCGGGCTCTTGAAGCTGACGGGCGACGAAGGCATGTCGGCATCCGCCCCGTGGCGTGGGGCCTTGCGGCCATGCTCGGGCAAACGCGAGCGCAGTGACCAGCGACGAAAGTCATGGCCGATACCGCGATCGCGCCGATCGCCTGTTCGTGCCGACAAGGCGCGGCCCGGAGCGCCGCTCGTGAGGCGGCGCCGGCCGCACGCGGGGCCACGACGGCAGGATCAGACGTCGCGTCGGGCTGTCGCGTCCGCGGGCAGCCGGAAGCGCGCCACCTCGCCGGCCAGCGACTGCGCCTGATCACGCATCGCCGAGGAGGCCGCGGCCGTCTGCTCCACCAGCGCCGCGTTGTGCTGCGTGACGCGGTCCAGTTCCTGCACCGCCTGGCCGATCTGGCCGATGCCCAGCGTCTGCTCGCGCGTGCCGGTGGCCACTTCGGCGAGCAGTTCGCTCACGCGGCCGGACGAGTCGACGATCTGCTGCATCGTCGCCCCCGCCTGCTGCACGACTTGGGCGCCCTCGGCCACCTGGCCCACGCTGCGGCCGATCAGCGTCTTGATCTCGCGTGCCGCTTCGGCACTGCGCTGCGCGAGGCTGCGCACCTCGCCCGCGACGACCGCAAAGCCGCGGCCCTGCTCGCCCGCGCGCGCCGCTTCGACCGCGGCGTTGAGCGCGAGGATGTTGGTCTGGAACGCGATGCCGTCGATGGTGCCGATGATCTCGCCGATGCGTGCCGACGAATCGCGGATGCCCTCCATCGTGCGCACCACGTCCTGCATGACGCGCCCGCCCTGCGCTGCCGCGTCGGCGCTGTGACGGGCGACGCGCGCCGCCTCGTCCGTGTGCTGCGAGGTGCTCTTCACGGTGGCGGTGATCTGCTCCATCGAGGCCGCCGTTTCCTGCAGGCTCGCCGCCGAGGATTCGGTGCGTCCCGACAGATCGGCGGCGCCGCTGGCGATCTCGCTGCTGCTGTGCACGATCTCGTCGCTCGAGCCGCGCACGCGCCGCACCATCGCGCGCAGCGACTCCTGCATGCGGCCGAGATCGAGCATGAGCTGCGCCGCCTCGTCACGGCCCCAGGGCACGGGCGAGGCGGTGAGATCGCCGTCGGTGATCGCGCGCAGATGGCGCCGCGTCTCCTTCAGGCCGCCGTCCATGACGCGGTAGAAGCTCAGGAACAGATAGCCGGCCAGCACGATCGCGACCGCGACGATGCTGCCGGCCGTCAGGGCGCGCTCGGCGAAGGCGCGCTGCACGTCGTCGACGTAGATGCCGGAGCCCACGATCCAGCCCCAGGGCTCGAAGCCGCGCACGTACGAAATCTTGTTGACCGGCTTGTCGCTGCCGGGCCGCGGCCACTGATAGGCGACGAAGCCCTTGCCGTCCTTGCGCACCACATCGACGAAGGCCTGGAACAGGCGCAGGCCGTTCGGGTCCTTCATGTCGCCGACATCCTTGCCGTCGAGCTCGGGCTTGATCGGGTGGATCACGATGCGCGGCGTCATGTCGTTGATCCAGAAGTACTCCTTGCCGCCGCCGTAGCGCAGGGCGCCGATCTGCTGGCGGGCCAACGCCTGCGCCTGCCCGCGCGTGAGCTTGCCGGCGCTCTCCTGCGTCTGCGCCCAGGCGAGCACGCCGAACGCGACGTCCACGTGGTTGCGGGTGGCGTCCTGGCGCGCCTGCAGCTGCGCCTCGGCCTCGGACACCAGCTGCCAGCCCAGCAGGCCGAGCAACGGCACCAGGAATGCCATCGAGACGATCAACGCCTTGGCCGCGAAGCCCAGGTTGCGGAACAGCCGCACGCCGGGCGCCCACAGGCCGTGATACGTGAAGAAGCCGCCGAAGGGGCGGCAATCGGAGCCGGCGGCGAGCGCAGCCGTCGAATGCTGGGCGAGGGTGTTCATGTTGTTGTCACCTGTCGGGTGGTACGGGAACTGCAGCGGCCGGCCCCGACCCGCAGGGGTGCAGGGCCGGCAGCGGCTGCGCCCATTTCGGCGGCCGGTGCGCGTCCTGTAGTCCCTTGCCGGTGCCTCCGCGATGGATCCCGGCATCTTTCGGCGCAGGCCCGCCCGCGCCGACGCTCACGGGTCATCGGGTTGCGCATCCAGGAACGCGCCACAGGCCGCGCCGGCCTGTGCTGCGAGGCTGCCGCTGCCGGTATGCGTCAGGCGCGCGCCCCGACCGGCGCCGCGACGGCGCTGCCAGCGGGCATGGATCGCGTGCTTGTGGATCCCCCACTCGGCGTCGCGGCGGCGCGCGGCCAGCGCGCAGCGGTCGGGGCGGCGGGTGCGATCAGCCACCGCGCGCGCGTGCCGACACCAGCCAGCCCGCCACCGGTTCGCCCGCCTCCAGGCGCAGCGTCTCGCGCCGCAGCCTCGGTTCGCCGAATCCGCTGGCGGCGAGCACCCGTCGCAGATAGTGCTCGCCATGCGCATAGCGCCCGTTGGACTGCAGCACGTGATCGTCGGCGCGGCCCGCGCCAAGCGCCTCGACGGTGAAGACCAGCCGGCCTTCGGGCCGCAGGGCGAGGCGGGCGGCCGCCAGTGCATCGTCCAGCGCACCGAAGTAGCACAGCGTGTCGGCCGACACCACGGCGTCGAACGCGCCCGGCTGCGTCGCGAGGTAGTGCGTCAGTTCGGCCTGGTGCAGCACGTCGTACAGCGCGCGCTCCTTCGCGCGCCGCAGCATGCCGGCAGACAGGTCGCAGCCGGCCAGCCGGCGCGCGAACGGGCGCAGACCGGGTCCGCACAGGCCGGTGCCGCAGCCGGCGTCGACGATGGCGAGCGTCGCCGCCGGCGTGCCGACGAGCGCGCCGAGCGCCTGCGTCACGAGCGCCGGCGCGCGGTAGCCGAGCGCCTCGAGCTTGGCGTCGAACGACGAGGCGAAACCGTCGAACACCTGCTGCACGTAGCCGTCGCTGGCGCGCGCCGGCGCCTGCGCGCCCTCGGCCGATGCCAGCATGTGCTGCGCCACCGGGTTGCCGGCGTCGTCGGCGAGCCACTCGCGCAGCAGTGCGGCGGCACGCTCGTTCTCGCCCAGCAGCAGCAGCGCGCGGATCACCTCCTGGCGCGACTGCTGGTGCTCGGGCCAGGCGGCCACCGCCTTGCCGTGCGCGATCAGGCCGTCGTGGATGCGGCCCATGCGGATCAGCGTGTTCGACAGGTTGTACCAGGCGTCGCCGAACTCGGGCGCGAGGGCGAGCGCGCGGCGGCAGGCGCGCTCGCTGTCGTCGAGCCGGCCGAGCTTGCGGTAGAGCACGCCCAGGTTGTTCAGCGCCAGCGGGGCCTCGTTGCCCTTGCCGTCGCTGAACTGCACCGCCTTGGCGTAGGCCTCGGCGGCCTCGTCGGCGCGGCCGGCCAGCAGCAGCACGTTGCCCAGGTTGTTCCAGGCGCTGGCGTTGTCGGGCAGCGCCGCGAGCGAGCGCCCGATCAGGTCGAGTGCCTCGTCGATGCGGCCCTGCGTGTGACGCAGCACGCCGAGGAAGTGCAGCGCATCGGGCTGCAGCGGCGCACGTTCGAGCAGGCGCAGCAGCAGCGGCTCGGCCTCGGCGACGCGCTCGTTGCGCAGGTGGTCGATGGCCGCGGCCAAGTCGACGGCCCACGGCCGCGCGGCGCAGCGCGCACTCTGCCGTGCATGACCAGGTGCTGGCCTCGCGCTGCGGCCGCTCATTCGAAGCGGTAGTCGAACCGGCCGTCGGCGACGCCGATGCGCACGCCGCGCACCGGCTTGCCCTCGAGCGTGAACTCGAGGAAGGCGCGCGAGACATCGGGCAGCAGCGTGTTGGTGAGGATGGCGTCGATCATGCGCCCGCCGCTCTCGCTCTCGGTGCAGCGCGAGACGACATGCGCGACGACATCGTCGCCGACCTCGAACGGCACCTTCCAGTGGGCCTGCACGCGCTGGCGGATGCGGCCCAGCTGCAGCTGCACGATGCGGCCCAGCACCTCGTCGGACAGCGGGTAATAGGGGATCGTCACCAGGCGCCCGAGCAGCGCCGGCGGGAACACCTTCAGCAGCGGCTCGCGCAGCGCCTTGGCCTCGCCTCGGGATCGGGCATCAGCTCGGGGTCCTTGCACAGGCCGGCGATGAGATCGGTGCCGGCGTTGGTGGTGAGCAGGATCAGCGTGTTCTTGAAGTCGATGTAGCGGCCTTCGGCGTCGTCCATGAAGCCCTTGTCGAAGACCTGGAAGAAGATTTCGTGCACGTCCGGGTGCGCCTTCTCGACCTCGTCGAGCAGCACCACGCTGTACGGGTGGTGGCGCACGGCCTCGGTCAGCACGCCGCCCTCGCCGTAGCCGACGTAGCCCGGCGGCGAGCCCTTGAGCGTGGAGACCGTGTGCGCCTCCTGGTACTCGCTCATGTTGATGGTGATGAGGTTGTGCTCGCCGCCGTACAGCGCCTCGGCCAGCGCGAGTGCGGTCTCGGTCTTGCCGACGCCCGAGGTGCCGGCGAGCAGGAACACGCCCACCGGCTTGCTCGGGTTGTCGAGGCCGGCGCGCGCGGTCTGGATGCGCCTGGCGATCATCTGCATCGCGTGGTCCTGCCCGATCACGCGCTGCGCGAGCAGGGTGGGCAGACCGAGCACGGTCTCGATCTCGTTGGCCGCCATGCGGCCGAGCGGAATGCCGGTCCAGTCGGCGACGACGGCGGCCACCGCCTGGTGGTCGACGGTGGGCAGGATCAGCGGCTGCTCGCCCTGCAGCGCGGCCAGGTGCGACTGGACCTCGCGCAGGCGCGCCTGTGCCGCGGCGCGTTCGGCGTCGTCGAGTGCGGGAGTGGAGACGGGAGTGGAGACGGGAGTGGAGGCGGGAGTGGACGTGGGAGTGGACGTGGGAGTGGACGCGGGAGTGGACGCCGCGGCGGCTTTCGCGTTGCCGCTTGGGGGCACGGCCTCGAGTGCGCCGCGCAGGCGCGCACGCAGCGCGAGCAGTTCGTCGACCAGCGCGCGCTCGTCGCTCCAGCGCTTTTCCAGCACCGCCAGGCGCGCGTGCTCGGCCGCCAGGCTGTCGTTGACCGCGGCCTCGCGCGTGCCGACGTCGACGCCGATGGCCTTCTCGCGCCCGATGATGCCGAGCTCCGTGTCCAGGGATTCGATGCGCTTGCGGCTGTCGTCGACCTCGGCCGGCGTGGCGTGCAGGCTGACCGCGACGCGCGCGCAGGCGGTGTCGAGCAGGCTCACGCTCTTGTCGGGCAGCTGGCGTGCGGGGATGTAGCGGTGCGACAGCTTCACCGCCGCCTCCAGCGCCTCGTCGAGGATCTGCACGCGGTGGTGCTGCTCCATCGTGGCGGCCACGCCGCGCATCATGCGCACGGCGCGCTGCTCGTCGGGCTCCTCGACGGTGACGGACTGGAAGCGCCGCGTCAGCGCCGGGTCCTTCTCGACGTACTTCTTGTACTCGGCGAAGGTGGTGGCGCCGATGGTGCGCAGATGGCCGCGCGCCAGCGCCGGCTTGAGCAGGTTGGCCGCGTCGCCGGTGCCGGCCGCACCGCCGGCGCCGACCAGCGTGTGCGTCTCGTCGACGAAGAGGATGATCGGCTGCTCGCTTGCCTGCACCTCGTCGATCACCGAGCGCAGCCGCTGCTCGAATTCGCCCTTCATGCTCGCGCCGGCCTGCAGCAGCCCGACGTCGAGCGCGCGCAGCTGCACGTCCTTGAGCGCAGGCGGCACGTCGCCGCGCACGATGCGCTGCGCGAAGCCCTCGACCACCGCGGTCTTGCCGACGCCGGCCTCGCCGACCAGGATGGGGTTGTTCTGGCGCCGGCGCATCAGGATGTCGACGACCTGGCGGATCTCGTCGTCGCGGCCGACGATGGGGTCCATCTTGCCGCTCCGGGCCTGTTCGGTGAGGTCGGTGGTGTAGCGGCGCAGCGCCTCCTGCTTGCCCATCGCGGCAGGCGCGATGGCATCGCTCGCCTCGCCCGGAGCGGCGGCGCCGGTGCTGGCCGCGGACGCGGCCTCGGGCGAGCCTTGCAGCACGGTGCCGAAGCGAACGGCCAGATCGTCGGCGTTGACCTTCTCGAACTGGCGCGAGATCGCCATCAGCGCGCCGCGCAGCGAGGGCGTCTTCAGCATCCCCAGCAGCAGGTGGGCGCTGCGCACCTTGTGCTCGCCGAACATCAGCGACGCGTAGACCCAGCCGCGCTCGACCGCGGTGTCGACGAACTGCGAGATGTCGCTGATGCTGCTGGCGCCGCGCGGCAGCCGATCGAGCGCGTTCGTCAGGTCGGCGGCCAGCGCGGAGATGTCGAGCTCGTAGGCGCGCACGATGCGATGCAGGTCGCTGTCGGGCGCGTTGAGGATCTGCATCAGCCAGTGCTGCAGCTCGACGAACGGGTTGCCGCGCATCTTGCAGAACACGGTGGCGCCTTCGATGGCCTTGTAGGCGAGGGCATCGAGCTTGCCGAACGAGGCGGTGCGGGAGATGTCAGGCATCGGTTGCTCCTTGGCGACGCAGCAGGAACGACGTCTGCGGGCGCAGGCGCAGCGAGCGCGGCACGCGTGTCGAGCGCGCGCCCGCGGGCGGCTCGCGGCGCCCCAGCCAGCAGGTCAGGCCGAGCCGGGCGCGGGAGCCCAGGCGCGGCGGCGGGCGCTCCTCGGGCCGCAGCTCGAGCTGCAGATCCCACAGCAGCCCGCGACCGGCGAGCACGCGCACCCAGTGCAGCAGCGGCGCCCAGGCACGGCCGCCGGGCAGCAGGCCGAAGTACTCGTCGTGCCCGAGCGGGCCCAGGTGCAGGCGAAAGCGGTACTGGCGATCCCACACGCGCGAGCCCGCGTTGGCGTCGCGACCCAGCCGCGCGGGCTCGAGCGTGCCCGACTCGGCGCGGCTGCGCGAGCAGCCCAGCCGCGAGCGATCGGCCTGGGCAATGCCGAGCCAGTGGCCGACATGCTCCTCGACATGCACGCGGATGCCGAAATAGCGCCCGATCACCTTGCACAGCATCTCGGGGTGACGGCTGCGGTCGGCGAACCAGCCCGCCTGGTAGGCGAGCGCCGCCGTCGGCACCGCGCCGCCGTCCTCGGGCGCGCCGCCGCAGGCCACGAGCCAGTGCCGGAAGCGGTCGGCGTCGGGACGATCGAGCTGCACTGCCGGCTGCGCCTCGGCCCAGGCACGGTAGAACAGCGTCAACAACCGGTGGTGGAAGACGTCGAGGAAGTGCGCCAGGGTGCCGTCGGCATGGTGCAGCAGGCGGTCGCGCGCCAGTTCGCTCAGGTGCAGCGGCATCGGCCCCTGCGGGCCGAGCAGGCCGAAAAAGCGCACCGCCAGCCGCGGTGGCAGTCCGGCGCGCAGCTCGAGCGTGTGCAGCGGCGCCGGCGCGAAGTCGAGCTCGGGCGCCTGCGCCAGGCGCAACGCCTCCTGGCGCGGCCGCAGCGCCTCGCCGGTGCGCGGCCACTCGCGCCGCAGGGTGTCGACGCGGCGCAGCAGCGCAAAGAAGTCGAAGGCCGACGGATCGGCGCTCACGCGCTCGAACAGCTCGGCGAGCGCGCGCTCGTCGCGTGCGCGTTCGTCCTGTGCGCGCTCGTCCTGTGCGCGCTCGTCCTGTGCGCGCTCGTCGTGTGCGCGCTCGTCGTGTGCGCGCTCGTCGGCCGCGCTCATCGCCGTGCACCTTCGATCGGGCACCCGGGCCTGCGGGCGTCCTTGTGCGGGTGCCCGCGCGTGCGTGCGAGCTTTCTCGTGCGTGCGGGTGCGGGGGCGGCCGTTGCGACGCGCCCGCAGGCCCGCGTGCGTGCCGTCCACCCGCCGCTCATGCCGTCGTCCTGCCGCCCAGCCGTGGCGGCCAGGCCTTGATGACGCCGCGCTGCGCACTCCTGAGGGTGAGTTGCGTGAAGCTGTTGATGGCGGCGTGCCGCGCGAAGAAGCGCTCGAGCACGCAGCCCAGCAAGAAGGCGCTCGCACCCTGGAACGCGGCATCGTCGATCTCGAGCTCGAGCGCGATGCCGGTGCCGAAGGCGAGCGGGCCGGCAAAGGGCAGCCGCCGCGTCACCGTGCGCACCTCGAGCGCGCGCAAGCCGTCGGCCTGGCGCAGCCAGCTGTCGTCGGCCGGGCCGTACAGACGCAGTGCCGCGCGCAAGGCCCCCACCGCATGCTCTGCGTCGTTGCCCGGTGCCAGATGGTCCTGCGTCAGCTGGCCCACCAGTTGCCAGCCTGCGTCGCCGTCGGTGCGGCGCGAGATCGGCCGCGTCGGCCCGCGCAGGCAACCGACGCCCGTGACCGGCCCGGGCGCATCGAGCTGCCAGAGTGGCTCGCCGCCAGCCGCCTCGCGCGGCAGCAGCACCGGCAGATCGCGGTTGGTCACCAGCGCCTGCACCGAAAGCTGGCGCAGCGTCTCGCGGTACGGGCCGTGATGGCCGTCGACGAGCGAGAGGAACACCTCGTCACCGAGGTAGGTCGGCACGCGCGCGCCTTGCTGTCGCTGCCGCTCGGAGGGGCGCCGCGGCGAGCGGCGCAGCGCGAAATAGCCGTCGCCCTCGCGCCCGCTGTGGTGCGTGCAGCGATACAGCGGCGCGAACTCGCGCGCGCCGTCGACACCGCAGGCGCCGTGGCCGCTGACGTGCTCGATGCTGTGCACCTCGTAGTCCATCGGGCGCGTGCGGTCGGGCACGACGTGGAACTCGGCCGTTCCCGGGCCGAGCACGACGCGGTCGAGTCGCTTTGCGAACAGGTTGATGGCAGGCGTGCAGAACAGCGCCAGGCTGTGCGCGTCGACGACGGCGGCCAGATCGCCGACCCCGCGCTCGAACAGCACGACGAGCTCGATCTCGTTGCCGTCGAAGTCGCACAGGCGCTCGCGCAGATCGCCGATCTCGAAGAACAGCAGCCGCTGCGGCAGCGCGGCGGCCTCCTGCAGCAGCCGATGGCCCGAGAAGCCGCGCCCCAGTTCGGGCAGCAGCGCCTGGTCGTCGGCATAGCCCAGCGGCAGGATGCTGGCGGCGTCGCGCCAGTGCCGGCCCTCGGCCGCCGAGGCCGGCCGCGTGACGATGGTGCCCAGAGGGTGTCCGAGCGCGAGCTCGTGCAGCCGGAACGCCACGTCGTCCTCGGCGGCGATGTGCAGCGCCAGGCGCTCCAGCCCGAGCTGCGCGAAGCTCAGGCCACCGCCGGCCCTGAGCCGGATGCGCAGCCCGCCCTGGGCCGCGCGCGCCGTGGCCAGCCGCGTGAGGCCGAGATCGGGCGCGTGCGTGAAGCAGCGCGCGTCGAGCAGTTCGAGCGGCCACAGCGTCACGGCGTGCGCGGTGCGGAACTCGCACTGCGTGTCCTGGCCGCGCCGCACCAGCGCGCGCACCGCGGCCCCGCGCGCCACCTCGAAGCCGCGCGCCAGATTCGGATCCGCCGCATCGACCGCGAAGCGCACGATCATCGTCGAGGGCACCGGCGCGTGGAAGTTCGGGTACAGCGTCTGCAGGATCTGGTCGACCAGCCGCGGGTACTGGGCGTCGAGCTTGAGCCGCACGCGCGCGGTGAGGAAGGCGAAGCCCTCGAGCAGGCGCTCGACATAGGGATCGGCGACCTCGGTCTCCTCGAGCCCGAGGTACCTCGCCTTGGGGTGCTCGCGCGCGAATTCGCGCCCGACCTCGCGCAGATGCGCCAGCTCGTCTTCGTAGAGGCGAACGAGCCGCGGATCCATCGTGCGCCGCCGTGCCGGGTGAGCGGCTCAGCGCGCGCGACCGGGCGCGACGCCCAGCGCCTCGCGCACCACGGCCTGGCCCGCCTCGAGGTCGAGCTGCGTGCGCAGCAGGATCTCCAGCGGCACCGGTTGTGCCCACAGGCGGCCGCGGATCTCGAACTCGATCGTGTTGTGCGTGTCGAGCAGGTTGCCCGGCTCGAGCGCATGCACCTCGAGCGTTTCGGACAGGATGCGCGGTTCGAAGCGGCGGATGGTCTCGGCGATCGTGAGCTCGAGCCGCGCCAGGTCCATCTTCGACAACTGCTGCCCGGCCAGCGGTGGCAGGCCGAAGTTGAGCACCGTGCCGGCCAGCGTCGGGTGCGATTCGTTCCACTGCGGATGCGCCTGCGTGGCGTTGAACAGCCACGACAGGTCGCGCAGCACCGCCTGGCGCAGCTCGTTCCTGGACACGATGCGGCTGGCGTCGCCGTCGCGGATCAGGCGATCGAGCAGTGCCGGCTGCAGCCGGTCGCGTGGTCCGATCTCGGTGGGCGCAACGCTCATGGGGCGAGAAGGCCTCGAGGGCGGCGACGCTCAGGGCGCCTTCGCCTCGAACGCGATGCGGCGCACCTGCAGCAGCCCGTGTTCGGCGGCGTCGGTGCTCAGCACGCGCTGGCCCAGCCCGCGGTACTGCCCGCCGCCGATGTCGGCCCATTCGGTCTTGCGCGCCAGCGCGAGCGCGCCGCCCTCGGCCAGCGGCGTGCCGGCATACCGCACGGGCAGCAGCGCCACCGTGTCGCCGCCGTTGGCAAAGCTCAGGTGGGCGGGGGCCCAGACCAGATCGCGCAGATCGGCCACGGGCTCGATGTCCAGTGCCGACAGGTGTGCGAACGGCAGCCAGCCGTAGCGGCCGTCGACGACGACTTCGAGCACCGGGCCCAGGCGCGAGTCGGCGTCGGTGATCCACTCGAAGGGTTCGCCGTCGAGCGTGCCGCGGCTCGGTGCTGCCGCGTCCAGCGCCTGCTGGCGTGCCGCGGCCGCGGCGCCAGCCTGGCCCGCCGCATCGAGCCGCAGCGCCTGCGCCAGCAGGGCCACCCACTCGGCGGGCGGCCCGAACACGTGTGCCAGCGTGCGCCCCGCAAACACGGCTTCGCGCACGCCCTCGCACTGCACGGCGCTGCGGTAGGTGTTGACCATCGCCAGCGTCGCCGCGCTCATTTCGCCGCAGACGGCGAGCTGGTCGAGTGCGCGCTGCCACTGGCCGAGCACGCAGAGCAGCTGGAACAGGAAGATGCGCAGCCGGACGTCGGCGGCGTTGCCGCGCACCTTGGCCTGCAGGGCCCGCAGCGCGGCGACGGCGTCACCGGCCGCCAGCAGTTCCTCGGGAGTCGCGGCCATCGTCTCACTCGCCCGTCGGGAGGGTGTCGGAGAAGCTCGTGCTCGCGCCGCGCAGCCCGCTCGCGCGCTGCACGCGGTACTCGACGTCGACCTGCGTGAAGGCGACGGTCACGGTCTCGGTCGTGTGGCCCTCGGCATCGGCCTCGTGATGCATGCCGGCGATGCGCCCGGCCTTGAGCCGGATCGTGAAGTAGTCCTCCTGCCCGTCGCCGGCACGGCGCATCGCGAGCACGAGCTCCTTGACTTCGTCATTGGACGCCAGCGCCGCCAGCAGCGGCGTGGTCGCGGCGTCGATGCGCTTGACGATGGTCAGCGCCTCGTACGAGCGCCGGCCCGTCGCCTTGCTGTCGCCGAGCGCCGAGCCGCTGCTCACGCCCCAGCGCCAGCCGGCGAGCTCGATGTCGTCGGCGTGGCCGGGGCTCTTCGCTTCGCCCTTGATCTTGCCGGCACGCTTGGTCTGCACGTGCAGGTACATGTCGGCGCCGGCCGCAGGGCCGGATGCGCTGGCCATGATGCGTGCCCGTGCGTGCCGTCAGGTGACCTTCGTGGTCTTGGTGTCCCACGAGAACTTGACTTCGCCGCCCAGCGCGCCCGCCTTGTCCTGGGGCTTGTAGGCGAACTCGATCGATCCGTAGCTCATCGAGACCGACTCCATGATGTCGCCGCCGCTGCTGCCGGCCGGCTGCACCGAGGTGATGTAGACCTCCTTCATCGTGATCTTCAGGAAGTCCTTCTGGCCTTCGCCGGCCTTGCGCGAGGTCAGCACGACGGACGGAAAGTGCACGCCCTGGATGCACTTCTTGGCCAGCACCGGCGAGGCCTTGTCGTAGGGGTGCGCGAAGTGCAGGTCGCCGCCCTGCGCCTTGCCCATGCCGCTGCCGCCGCCGCTGCCCATGCTGGCGTTGGACACGCCCCAGGACCAGGACAGCAGCTCGATCTCGCCCTTGTGGTCGGTGTGGGTGGATTCGCCCTCGACGCCGTCGAACTTGATGTGGGTGTCGATTGCCATGGTGGGTCTCTCCTCGAGTGGATGGCGCGCTCAGTGTGCGGCGCGTGGAATCGGATGCCAACGATGCTTTGGTATCACTGCTTCTCGGAAGGCAGCTTGGAGACGAGCCGCAGCGACACCGTCAGCCCCTCGAGCTGGTAGTGCGGCCGCAGCAGGAACTTGGAGCTGTAGTAGCCGGGATTGCCGGGAACCTCCTCGACCGTGACCTCGGCCGCTGCGAGCGGCTTCTGTGCCTTCACCGTGTCCGACGAGTTGGCCGGATCGCCGTCGACGTAGTTCATGATCCAGTTGTTGAGGTACTTCTCCATCGCGGCGCGCTCCTTGAACGAGCCGATCTTGTCGCGCACGATGCACTTCAGGTAGTGCGCGAAGCGGCAGCACGCGAACAGGTACGGCAGCCGCGCCGCCAGGTTGGCGTTGGCGGTGGCGTCCGGGTCGTCGTACTCGGCGGGTTTTTGCAGCGACTGCGCGCCGATGAAGGCGGCGAAGTCGCTGTTCTTGCGGTGCACCAGCGGCATGAAGCCGTTCTTGGCCAGTTCGGCCTCGCGCCGGTCCGAGATCGCGATCTCGGTCGGGCACTTCATGTCCACGCCGCCGTCGTCGGTCGGGAAGGTGTGCGCAGGCAGGCCTTCGACCGCGCCGCCGCTTTCGACACCGCGGATGCTCGTACCCCAGCCGTAGAGCTTGTAAGAGCGGTTGATGTTGACCGCCATCGCGTAGGCCGAGTTCGACCAGGTGTACTTGCCGTGGTCGCCGCCGCCGGTCTCCTCCTCGAAGTCGAACGCTTCGACCGGGTTGGTCTTGGCGCCGTAGGGCAGGCGCGACAGGAAGCGCGGCATCGCCAGCCCGATGTAGCGCGAATCCTCGCTCTCGCGCAGCGAGCGCCACGCGGCGTACTCCGGCGTGCCGAAGATCTTGGTCAGGTCCCGCGGGTTGGCCAGCTCCTGCCACGACCCCATCTGCATCGTGTTCGGGTTGGCGCCGGCGATGAAGGGCGCGTGCGACGCGGCAGCGATCTTGGCCATCTCGCCCAGGATCTCGACGTCGGGCGCCGAGTGGTCGAAGAAGTAGTCGCCGACCAGGCAGCCGAAGGGGTGGCCGCCGAACTGGTCGTACTCCTCGGTGTAGACCTTCTTGAAGATCGGGCTCTGGTCCCAGGCCGTGCCCTTGTAGCGCTTGAGCGTCTTGCCCAGCTCGGCCTTGGAGACGTTGAACACCTTCACCTTGAGCATCTCGTCGCTCTCGGTGTTGTTGATGAGGTAGTGCAGGCCGCGCCATGCGCTTTCCATCTGCTGGAAATCCGCGTGATGCAGGATCTGGTTCACCTGCTCGGTGAGCTTCTTGTCGAGCTCGGCGATCATGGCCTCGATCGAGACGACGACGTCGCTGCCGATGAGCTTGGTGTGGGCGAGCGCCTGCTGGGCCAGCGTGAGCACGGCCTGCTCTACCGCGGACTTGGCCTCGTCGCTCTTGGGCTTGAACTCCTTGTTCAGCAAGGCGGCGAAGTCGCCGCCTTCGTACGTGAGGCCCTGCAGCGCAGCGGCGGCTTGGGTGGATTCGTCGGCCATGGGGCGGGCTTTCGGGCTGTGCGTGATGGATGGGTGCGCGCGCGGGCGCTCGGGCCGGGGCGCCGTTCAGGCGCCTTCCTCGGGCGCCTTGGCGGCGGCGAGCGACTTGAGCAGTGCCTCGTCCTT
>WBZT01000394.1_pt1 | contig 35996 bp, 33 predicted proteins | sample 5204241 | NCBI WGS metagenome assembly WBZT01 (sample SAMN12344358, study PRJNA552823) | activated sludge metagenome | biome: Activated sludge suspended growth; feature: Nitrification reactor; material: Wastewater; isolation source: activated sludge from nitrification reactor of wastewater... | reverse complement strand
GGCGGCCCATCGCCCTCCGGGCTCCTGCCGTCTGGCCCGCCCAGCCGGCGTACCCCCCCTCCCTAGCCGCTAACAGGGGACATCTCTATTTTGGAGAGAAGGGGACATTTCTACTTTGGGTTGACACCTTGGAGACAGTCCCGGGGCGCTTGTCCCTATCGCCAAGGGTCCCCTACCAATCCTCATGGCCCGGTTTATCAAAATTAGGCTTGACATCCCCATCTCTATATAAGAAACTGTTGATGTTCTGAAGCACTTTAGGGTGATTCAGGCACTCCTCCATCCTCCTTTGGTGGTAAAAACTTTTAGCGCGACTTCCCCGTCGCGCTTTTTTTTGCCCGCCGTTTGGCCTCCCGCGGACAGGACCCACGCCCGAATTCCCGACGACAAACCCAAGCACCCACGGGAAGCGCCACACTGTGTTTCAATAGGCCAAGCTCGCGACTATGGCGATGCCCCTAGGCCAGCCTCTTCCCGGTTTCTCCCCTTTACCAACATCAAACCCTGCGTCAGACCCCGATGCCGCCATGGACCTAGCCCCGGACCCAACCGCCCCCAAACACACCCCGGTGATGCAGCAATACCTGCGCATCAAGGCGGAGCATCCGGACAAGCTGCTCTTTTACCGCATGGGGGACTTCTACGAACTCTTCTTCGAGGATGCGGAGCGGGCCGCCGGTCTGCTGGGCATTACCTTGACCAAGCGCGGCCAGTCCGGTGGGGCGCCCATCCCCATGGCGGGGGTGCCCTACCACGCGGTGGAGGGTTATCTGGCCAAGCTGGTGCGCCAGGGGGTCTCTGTGGCCCTGTGCGAGCAGATGGGCGACCCTGCCAAGTCCAAGGGGCCGGTGGCGCGCCAGGTGGCACGCATCGTCACCCCGGGCACCCTGAGCGATGAAGCCCTGCTCGATGAGCGGCGGGAAAACCTGCTGGCGGCGGTGGCGGAGCTTGATGGCCAATTTGGCCTGGCCTGGATCGAGGTCTCCAGCGGCCGGTTCGCGGTCATGGAGGTGACCGGCGCCGAGGCCCTGCGCAGCGAGATCGGTCGGCTAGCCCCGGCGGAGATCCTATTCGACGAGGACAGTCGCCTGCCCTCAGCCTTGGGCATGGAACGTGGCATCACCCACCGGCCGGCCTGGCACTTCGATCCTGACAGCGGCGAGCGCCTGCTGTGCGCCCAGTTCGGCAGCCGCAACCTGACGGGCTTCGGCTGCGCTGCCTTACCCTTGGCGGTGGGGGCCGCCGGCAGCCTGCTGCAGTACGTCAGGGATACCCAACGCGCCGCCCTGCCCCATATCCGGGGCCTGACGACGGAGAGTCGCGACGAGGCGGTGATCCTGGACGCCGCCACCCGGCGCAATCTGGAGATCGAACGCAGCCTCTCGGAGCGCTCGGAGTCTTGCCTGGCGGGGGTCATGGACCAGACGGTGACGGCCATGGGCAGCCGGCTGTTGCGGCGGTGGCTGGCGCGGCCCCTGCGCGACATCCCGGTGGTAAGCCAGCGCCATACCGCCGTTGCCGAGTTGCTGGAGCGCGAACGCAACCGCCCTCTCCAGGAGGAACTGGCCGCCATGGGTGACCTGGAGCGTATTCTCGCCCGGATCGCCCTGGGCAGTGCCCGGCCGCGCGACCTGGCAGTGCTGCGCGATTCCCTGGCGTGCCTGCCCACCCTCCAGGTCCTGCTGGCCCCACGAGAGGCGCCCCTCCTCCAGAACCTGGCCCTGGAGGCCAGCACCCATCCCGAGGTGGTAACCCTATTGCGGCAGGCCCTGATCGAAAACCCGCCGGCCCTGATCCGCGACGGTGGCGTCCTGGCTAGCGGGTATGACCCCGAGCTCGACGAACTGCGAAATCTCTCCACCAACGCCGACCGCTTCCTGCTGGAACTGGAGGCCCGCGAGCGCGAGCGCTCCGGCCTGTCCAATCTGCGCGTCACCTACAACCGGGTCCACGGCTACGCCATCGAGGTCAGCCGCAGTCAAGCGGATCAGGTGCCAGCAGACTATGTGCGCCGCCAGACCCTCAAGGGCGCGGAGCGCTATGTCACGCCCGAGCTCAAGCGCTTCGAGGATCAGGTGCTGTCCGCCCGGGAACGCTCCCTGGCGCGGGAAAAGGTCCTCTACGAGGAACTGCTTGAGCGGCTTAGGGACGGCTTAAGCGTCCTGCAAATTACCGCCACCGCTGTCGCTACCCTGGACGTGCTGGCGAACCTGGCAGAGCGGGCCCGCACCCTGGACTGGTGCAGACCGGAGCTGACCGAGGAGCCCGCCATCGACATCAGGGCAGGCCGCCACCCGGTGGTGGAAGTGGTCATCGACCGTCCCTTCGTCGCCAACGACGTCCGCTTCGACCCGGAGCAGCGCATGCTGGTGGTCACGGGTCCTAACATGGGTGGCAAATCCACCTACATGCGCCAGACCGCCCTCATCGTCCTCATGGCCCTGGCAGGCAGCTTCGTCCCCGCCGCCTCAGCGCGACTCGGGCCGGTGGACCGCATCTTCTCGCGCATCGGTGCCTCGGACGACCTCGCGGGGGGACGCTCAACCTTCATGGTGGAGATGGAGGAAACGGCTAACATCCTGCACAACGCCACCGAACACAGCCTGGTACTGATGGACGAGATCGGCCGAGGCACCAGCACCTTTGATGGCTTGTCCCTGGCCTGGGCCTGTGGGGTCGAACTGGCGGCGGGGATTCGCGCCTTCACCCTCTTCGCCACCCACTATTTCGAGCTGACGACCCTGCCCGACGAACATCCCGGCATCGCCAATGTCCATCTGGACGCGGTGGAATACGGGGATAGCATCGTCTTCATGCACACGGTGCGCGAGGGCCCCGCCAACCAGAGCTACGGGCTCCAGGTCGCCAGCCTGGCCGGAGTGCCCAAGGCTGTCATCGAGCGCGCCCGTACCCGCCTGAGGGAATTGGAGGATGCCGCCCAGCGCCACAGCCAGCAGCAATCGACATCGACGCAGTTATCGCTGTTTACACTTGAGGAGCCAAACCTGGCAGTCCTGGCCCTGCGGGAACTTGACCCAGAGAGCCTGACGCCGCTGCAAGCCCTGGAGTTGGTCTTCCAACTCAAGGAATTGGCATCGAGCAATGGAGCACAGGCGATGAAAAAGGTCCGGCGGAAACGAGCCCCTGACCCAAAGGGTAACCTGACCCTCTTTTAGTGCACCGTGCCTGGCGCCTGGCGGTGGGCAAGTCACCCGCTTGCGCTATGGAGACAGCCCGGTTTTTCGCCCCTGGATAACTGGAAAACAACCCGCGACGCTAGGCTCTCAGCCTGTGAGGGCCTCAAGGACCTCCCAGCGGACATAGGCGGCTGAGAGTTCCTCTTCCAAGGCCCCGAGCCGGTCGCGAGTGGCTGAGATATCCGTACCCGACCCCTGGTAGAAGCTGGGGTCAGACATTCGTGTCTGAATCCCCGCGACCTCAGCCTCTAGTGCCTCGATGCGGGCAGGCAGGGCCTCCAGTTCGCGCTGTTCCTTGAACCCCAGCTTGTCGCGTTTGGCCGGGGCCCTGGCCAGACCCGAAGAGGCCTTGGCGACCCCGGCGGGCGCCTTGACGGTCTTGGAGATGTGGCCGGGCTCCTGCTCGGACCGCTGGCGGCGCCAATCCTCGTAGCCACCGACATATTCCCGCACCCTGCCCCCGCCCTCGAAGACCAGGGTGCTGGTGACCACGGCATCGAGCAGGGCGCGGTCATGGCTGACCAGCAGCAGGGTGCCCTGGAAATCCAGCAGCAACTCCTCCAGCAACTCCAGGGTCTCGGTGTCGAGATCGTTGGTGGGTTCGTCCATGACCAGCAAGTTAGCGGGCTGGGTGAAGAGCCGCGCCAGCAACAGGCGGTTGCGCTCCCCACCCGAGAGGGCACGCACCGGCTGGCGGATGCGTTCGGGGCTGAACAGGAAGTCCTTGAGATAGGAGAGGACATGACGGCTGCGCCCGTCGATGGTCACCTTATCACTGCCGCCGGCGACATTGTCCAGCACCGATTTGTCCTCATCGAGCTGGGCACGAAGTTGATCGAAATAGGCCACCTGAAGGTTGGTGCCGCGGCGGATGCTGCCGCTGTTGGGTTCGAGCTGGCCCAGCAGCAGCTTTAACAGGGTGGTCTTGCCGGCGCCGTTGGGACCCATAATGCCAACCTTGTCACCGCGCAGGATGAGGGTGTTGAGATCCCGAACTACGGGGGCACCGCCCCAGGTATAGGTGACGTCCTCGGCCTCTACCACCAGCTTGCCGGAGCGCTCCGCCTCGCCGAGGCGCAACCGAGCCTTGCCCATCTGCTCGCGCCGTTCCAGGCGCTCTTCCCTCAGATCCTTGAGGGCGCGGACCCGGCCCTCGTTGCGGGTGCGTCGGGCCTTGATGCCCTGGCGAATCCAGACCTCCTCCTCCGAAAGTTTCTGGTCGAAGCGGGCGTTGGCGACCTGCTCCGCATGCAGCCTTTCCTCACGGCGCCGCAGATAGTTGTCATAGTTGCCCGGCCAATCCGTCAGCCGACCCCGATCCAGTTCCAGGATGCGGGTCGCCAGCTTGCGAAGAAACAGGCGGTCATGGGTAACGAAGAGGATGGCACCAGGAAACTCGGGCAGGAAGCCCTCCAGCCAGTCGATGGCCTGGATGTCCAGGTGGTTGGTGGGTTCATCGAGGAGCAGCAGATCGGGCTCCCGCACCAGGGCCCGCGCCAGAAGGACGCGACGCTGGAGACCACCGGAGAGGCTTGAGAAGTCGGCATCCGGGTCCAAATCCAGGCGCGACAGGGTGCGCTCGGTGCGCTGCTCGATCTCCCAGCCACCGGCCGCCTCCAGCCGCTGTTGCACCCGCGACAGACGTTCCAGAATATCCTCGGACTGGGCCGCGCCCACGGCGGCACCCTCCCCGCCCCCTGCCCCATCCAGTTGATGGCTCAGGTCATGATATTCGCGTACCAGTTCACCCTGCTCACCGAGACCGCCGGCCACCAGGTCAAAGACGCTCCCCTCCATGCCCTCGGGCACCTCCTGGGTCAGGCGGGCGATGGTTGCACCCTCCCGCAACCAGACCTCGCCCCCATCGGGTTGGACTTCGCCGGCCAGGATGCGTAGCAGGGTGGATTTGCCGGTGCCGTTACGACCGATAAGACAGACGCGCTCGCCCCGCTCGAGTTCGCAGCTCACCCCCTCCAGGAGGGGCGGATGGCCATAGGACAGGGTGAGGGAGCGCAGGCTGAGGAGTGGCATGAGCCTTTAGTCGCCCCGCTTGAGGAGAGACGCCAGGTCCCCAAAGGGTTTATGCGTGGCAGTCTTAGCGGTAGCCGCCGAGGCCCCCCCACCGGCGCGGCCAGCGGCGATGGCGGCCAGATGCTCTTCGTACCTCTGGTGCTCGTTATCGTGACAATAGAGACAGAGGAGTTCCCAGTTGCTGCCGTCCGCGGGGTTGTTGTCATGATCCATGTCCTTATGGTGAACCGTTAGCTCCCGCAGATTCTCATTGCCGAAGTGGCGGCCACAGCGGCCACAGACCCAGGGATAGAGTTTGAGGGCCTGATCGCGGTAGCCAGAGGCGCGCTCATCGCGGGCCTGGCGAGCATTGGCCACAACCTGATCTAGCTTGCCGAGGTCAATGTGCTTGCCCGTGAGGGCATGTCTGGGGTTACTGGGGTCGGTCATGGCGTCCTCCGGGCGAAACTAAACCGCTAGCCCGTCAAGATTAGAACAAATAACCGCCTCATGCCTAAACGCTAGCGGCAACCGGTTTCACCACCGCTGCGCAGACGGGGCAAAACGGCGTTTCCTCAATCTTCCGGCACCCTTACCGCCAGCACGTCACAGTGGGCGCCGTTGAGAACACTGCGGGCCGTGGAGCCCAGCAGGGTCGCCAGACCGTGACGCCCGTGGCTGCCGACCAGGATGAGATCCGCGCCCAATTCTGCGGCGACCCGCAGGATAGTGTGGCCCGTATTGCCGACCTCGACATAACGATCGGACTCTGCTACGCCAAGTCGTTCGCCCAGGGAGGCCATCTGCCGAGAAGCGACATCCAGCAATTCCCTTTCCAGATCAAAGCCCTCCGGCAGTACCAGATCGCCAGAATAGACCATGGGCAAATACTCCACCACATGCAGCAGACTCAGACGGGCACCCCCTTGGTCGCGCAACTGGACCGCACGGGCGATCAGGTTCTCAGATTGGGCGGAGAAATCCACCGCCGTCAGGATTCGCGAATATTTGGATACCGACATTATGACCCCCTCGATTTTGCCCCTTTGCGACCTTAATTATAGTCCCGGGTTACAGCGGTCGATGACCCCCCCTTGCCGTAACAGTTGTAAAGAGAGCGTCACCCATGCCAACCATGCCTGATCCGGAAACTTCACCCTTTGACCTCGACCAGCCGGAGGCGTATCAAGGCTGGCGACAAATGAAGCTGGAAACCCACCCCAGCCGCGTCGAGGACCTGATCGTCGAGGTCCATGACCCGCGCCAACTCACCCCCGCCGAGCATGGGGCCATACTTGATCGCTGTCGCCGCGCCAACATGGCCATCTATGTTAGCGGACTGGGCGACGACCCCGACAAGGACATCATCCTGGCCTTGGGTGAGCAGTTTGGCCTGCGCCGCCTGGATCACAATGCCGGGGCAGACGAGGACGCCATCACCTCTCTGAAAGTCCAGACCGACGACCGCCACGCCGGCTACATCCCCTACACCAACCGGCCCATCGCCTGGCACACGGATGGCTACTACAACAAACCCGACCGCCAAATCCATGGTCTGATACTGCACTGCATCCACCCCGCAATTAACGGCGGCGATAACGACCTCCTCGACCATGAGATCGCCTACCTCAAGCTGCGGGACCTGAACCCCGACTATGTGCGCGTCCTCATGCACCCGCGAGCCATGACCATCCCCGCCAATCTAGCCGCGGGGGAGGAGCAGCGCCCGGAACAGCCCGGCCCCGTCTTCTCGGTGCGACCGGATGGGCGCCTGCACATGCGATACACCGATCGTAAGCGCAACATCGCCTGGCGCGAAGATCCCCTGACCCGCGAGGCCATCACCGCCCTGAAAATGATCCTCGAGAGCGGCCTGGCTGCCCACTTCCAGGCCCGGCTGGAACCCGGCTGGGGCCTCATCTGCAATAATGTGCTGCATACCCGCTCGGCTTTCGAGGAAGGTCAGCCACCCCGCTTGCTCTATCGTGCCCGCTATTACGATAGGCTAGGGGGTACCTGAGAGGCGGCCTGTTGGCCATTGTGCGAGGAAGCCGGCCTTGGGCCGGATTCTCAAGTTTTTTTGTATCCGGGTCAGGCGGGGCTGACCATCCGGACCCTCTGCAAGGGGATTACTGGCCAGTTGCCTCCTGGATAGGCTTACGCTCAACCCTGGCACGCGTTTCCATATCCTTGATCAAACGATCGTAATATCCCGTGCCGAGAACCTGGATCAGTTCCCTGCTGGCCTGGGTACGCGCGGCATCGTCCAAATTGGCCATGTTGCCATCCACGACCTCGGTAACGGCCACTACCAGGGCATCGCCATTGGCGGCTGGGCTCTGATCATAGCTGGCCGCACCCGCGGCGGGCCTGGGGAGGGCGAAGGCCAGGTCGATGATCTCTTTCGGAACGGACTCCGCGTCACGCTGGATCAGCCCGGTCTCGCTCACGGGGTAGTCTCCCGCAACCGAGGCCAGGGTGTCGCCCGCCTTGAGTCGTTCTGTCATGGCCTTGGCCGCCGCCTGAGCAGCCGCGCTGGCCTTCTGTGCACGGATAGCGGATATGATCTCGTCGCGCACGGCGTCCAGGGGCTTAGGGGCCGCCTCTTCGTGTTCGGTCACACGCAGCACCACGGCCTGAAGGGCCTCGGCCTCGGGCTCGATCAGATCACTGTTGACGCCCCCGCTCAGCACCTCGGGGCTGAAGGCTGCTGCCACCAGCTTGGGATTGGCCAACAGTTCAGAGCCGCCTTCGCGGCCAATCCAATCACTGGACTGAAGTTTCAGGCCTAGGGCCTGCGCCGCCGGCTCCAGGCTGTCCGGGTTCTCATAGACCAGGTTGGCCAGACGTTCCGTCATATCATAAAAGATCGCCTCGGCACCGCCACGGGCAGCCTCGGTCACAAGTTGTTCACGAACCATTTCAAAGGGCTTGAGGGTCTCGGGCTGAATCTCGGTGACCTGGATCAGGTGATAGCCAAACGGGCTCCGCACCGGCTCGCTGATCGTGCCGGGTTCTAGCGCAAAGGTAGCCTGTTCGAAGGCCGGGTCCATGACGCCCTTACCGAACATGCCCAAATCACCCCCCTGGGGGGCCGAACCGGGGTCCTGAGAAAGTTCTCTGGCCAGAGTGGCGAAGTCCTCGCCAGCATCCAGGCGTTCCCGGATAGCCAAGATACGGGCCTTAGCCTCCGCATCGGCGGCAGCATCGGCGCCCGCGGCCAGGGTCACCAGAATGTGGCGAGCGCGGCGTTGTTCCGGTTCCCGGAATCGCTCGATCTCTTCATCGTAAAGACGGCGCAGGGCCTCCTCATCCACGGGCTGACCCGCATCCAGGGTGGCGGCATCCAGGACCAAATAGGATAGCTTGACCCGTTCAGGCGAGAGGTAGCTATCCGCATGGGCCTGATACCAGGCCTGAATATCCTCTTCCGGGACGGGCGCAGTATCCATGAAATTGGCTTTGGAGAGGCGAATATAGGCTAGGCGCCGCTGCTGGCGATCCAGGCGGATGGCCTCAGCCATCTCGAAGTCGGTGGCCACTTCACTTGCGGTGACAGCGCGCTGAATCTGGGTGCCGACGATGCGCTGACGGAGGCTCTCTTCATACTGGGGGCCATTGGTCCCCTGGAGTTCCAGCATGCGGTCATAGGTCGCCTTATCGAAGCGGCCGTCACGCTGGAAGGCGGGATTGGAGAGGATAGCGGCCTGGAGTTCCCGGTTCGAGGCGCGCAGCCCCATGTCGTGGGACGCCTGAAGCAGGAGTTGCTCTTGGATCATGCCCTCTAAAACCTGAGCCCGCAGGGCCTTCTCCTCGAACAATTCAGGCCGGTAGGCGGCCCCCAGGCGCTCGCGTAACCGCGCGCGGGTTTCCTCGACGCGCCTGTCCAGGGACCGCGCCGTGATTTCGGCACCATTGACGGTCGCGACGATGGGTTCGGAGCCACCGCCGATATAGGACTGGATGCCCCAAAAGGCAAAGGGGATACTGATAAGGAGCACAGCCCCCCATGCGATCCAGCCCTGAGCGCGTTCTCGAATCTCTTGCAGCATGATGGGTCCGATGTTGCCTTGAGTGACAGGTAAGGGTGATATAAGGAAAGAGCGGCTCCCGAGGCCAGCGGCTGAGGAGGGCTAATGGTGGCTGCCCCGCCAGCCAAGGCCTTGAGACCCAGGATAGATAACACGGAAACGAAAACGGGGTACCCCCTAGAGGATACCCCGCGTACGCTTATTGGCGGAGTGGACGGGGCTCGAACCCGCGACCACCGGCGTGACAGGCCGGTATTCTAACCAACTGAACTACCACTCCTTTAATCCATGGTGGGTGCTGCAGGGTTCGAACCTGCGACCCTCGCCTTGTAAGGGCGATGCTCTCCCAACTGAGCTAAGCACCCCAAATCGGGGCGCTCCCGACTAACGGCAATTATTGTACAGCGTCCTTTAACCCTTTGCCAGCCTTGAATGCCGGTGTCCGCGAGGCGGCGATTTCGATGGTTTCACCTGTGCGTGGATTGCGACCAGAGCGGGCGGCCCGCTCCTTAACGGAGAAGGTGCCAAAACCCAAAATGGAAACATTTTCGTTATTTTTAAGACTCACGGCAATGGCATCCGTAAGCCCATCGAAGGCACGCCCCGCCGCGGCCTTGGAAATATCACCCGCTTCCGCCATGGCTTCAATCAAATCCGACTTATTCATTCCCCCACCTTTTTAATAATATTGGGGCCTACGAAAGGCCCTGAGTTTGTAGTCCGATCTCGATTGCGCTTCCGCCTTTGCGCTTCCAATAAAATCCCTGGCCCGCACCCGCACCTCTTCATTCCGTCCGCGGTCCTTATGGTCAAGACATTATAGGATTCCGCCCAGGCGGGCAATCAATTTCGCGCCCGAATCGCGCCAGGCAAGGAGGCGCGTAAGGAGTGCCGGTCAGTGCCGGATAAGTGCCCCGGATCTCTCCCCTGGCGGATCCCCGGGTTCAACAACAGGTACCTCCGCCTCGGGCCGGGCTTCTAGGGGTTCAGGCCTGGCACTCAAGGCGATATCCAGTACCTCATCAATCCAACGCACCGGACGGATATCGAGATTCTGCTTGATATTATTAGGAATCTCGACTAAATCACGCTCATTATCCCGCGGAATTATGACAATTTCGATACCGCCACGATGGGCTGCCAGGAGCTTTTCCTTGAGACCACCGATGGGAAGCACCTCGCCGCGCAAGGTGATCTCACCGGTCATGGCAACGGAGGATCTCACCGGCATTCGCGTCAGGGCAGAGACCAGGGCGATACACATGGCTACCCCGGCGCTTGGGCCATCCTTGGGCGTGGCCCCCTCCGGGACATGGATGTGAACATCGGTTTTCTGGTGAAAGTCAGGGTTGATACCGAGGGACTCGGCCCGGCTGCGCACCACGGTCATAGCGGCCTGGATGGACTCCTGCATGACATCGCCTAATTGACCCGTGTAGGTGAACTTGCCTTTGCCCGGCACCAGGGCGGACTCGATACGCAGCAACTCGCCGCCGACCTCAGTCCAGGCCAGACCAGTGACCTGGCCGACCTGATCCCGCTCGTCGGCGCGTCCATACCGGAAACGGGCCACCCCCAGGTATTTCTCCAGGGAATCGGGGACAACTACCAGTTTACCGGATTTGGGCTCCAGCAGGATCTCCTTGACCACCTTGCGACAAATCTTGGAGATCTCACGCTCCAAATTGCGCACCCCTGCCTCGCGGGTGTAGAAGCGGACAATGTCCCGCAAGGCGCTATCGGGAATAGTCACCTCATCATCCTTGAGGCCATTATTCCGTAACTGCTTGGGAATCAGATAACGTTCGGCGATATTGACCTTCTCGTCCTCCGTGTAGCCGGAGATACGAATGACCTCCATCCGGTCGAGCAGGGCCGGGGGAATGTTCAGGGTGTTGGCTGTCGCCACAAACATGACCTCGGAGAGGTCGAAATCACATTCCAGATAGTGATCGACAAAGGTATGGTTTTGCTCAGGGTCCAGGACCTCCAGCAGGGCCGAGGCTGGATCACCGCGGAAGTCCATGCTCATCTTGTCGATTTCATCGAGCAGGAAAAAGGCATTGCGGGAGCCAACCTTGGACAGGTTATGGATGATCTTGCCGGGCAAGGCGCCGATGTAGGTGCGGCGGTGACCGCGAATCTCCGCCTCGTCGCGAACTCCGCCGAGGGACATGCGCACGAACTTGCGGTTGGTGGCACGGGCGATGGATTGCCCCAGCGAGGTCTTACCGACGCCGGGGGGACCCACCAGACAGAGGATGGGCCCCTTGAGCTTGCGCACCCGCTGCTGAACCGCCAGGTATTCGAGGATACGTTCCTTAACCTTCTCCAGACCATAGTGATCCTTTTCCAGGACCTCCCCGGCCAGGTTCAGGTCATTGCGAATCCGGGTGCGTTTCTTCCATGGGACATTGACCAGGGTGTCAATGTAGTTGCGCACCACCGTCGCCTCGGATGACATAGGCGCCATGAGTTTGAATTTGCGTAATTCGCCCAGCGCCTTGTCCTTGGCCTCCTTAGGCATTCCAGCCTCCTCAATGCGTTTCGCCAGTTCATCGACCTCGCTCGGTGGCGCCTCCTCCAGATCACCCAACTCCTTCTGGATGGCCTTCATCTGCTCGTTGAGGTAGTACTCGCGCTGGTTTTTCTCCATCTGCTTTTTGACGCGGCCACGGATACGCTTCTCCGTCTGGAGAATGTCGTTTTCTCCTTCCATCAGCCCCATCAAATGTTCGATACGTTCCTGGGTATCGAGGATCTCCAGCACATGCTGCTTCTCATCCAGCCGCAGCGACATATGCGCGGCCAGGGTGTCCGCCAGACGGGGGGCGTCATCGATGCCAGCCAGGGAGGTCAGCACCTCCGGCGGGACCTTCTTGTTAAGCTTAACGTACTGGTCGAACAGGCTCACGGCCGAGCGCATCAGTACCTCCATCTCGCGTTCATCAAGCGCAACCGTTTCAAGCAAAGGGGTTACGGCGGCGACAAAGAGATTATCGGTATGAACAAAACGGTCGATACGCGCCCGTCGGATGCCCTCCACGAGAACCTTAACGGTGCCATCGGGCAACTTGAGGAGTTGCAGGATGTTGGCGAGGGTGCCAACCTCATGGAGGTCCAGGACATCCGGCTCATCAGTATCAGCACTCTTCTGGGCAATGAGCAGGATCTGCTTGTCGCTGGACATGGCGCTATCGAGCGCCTTAATCGACTTGTCCCGGCCAACGAAGAGGGGAATCACCATGTGGGGATAGACGACGACGTCCCGCAGGGGGAGGACCGGCACTTCCTGGGGAGCATCCGGGCTCGCAATCTTCGAGGTGTCTTTAAGGGCCATGGGCGAGAATGCGCTCCTAATGAAGTAGGGAGATCAGCCTAGCCTCATGCCGGAGATCGCGACTCTAGGTCCGAATCGAGATGGCGGAATGAGGGGTAGGATTATGATCATCGATTAAGGAGGATATCAGGGCAGGCCGGGACGCCTTCAACACCAAAGGCCCAATCCCACGCCGGCGGGGTTCAACCCCGCCGGCCAATGCGGGGTCACTCCGAGGCAGCCAGTGACAATTCACCGCCATCATAGATGACAAAGGGGCGGTTCTCCCCCCGAATAACCGATTCATCGACCACCACCTTGCTCACATGTTCCATGGAAGGCAGATCGTACATGATGTCCAGCAGGATTTGTTCCATCACGGTACGCAGACCACGAGCCCCGGTCTTACGTTCCATGGCCTTGCGAGAAACGGCGCGCAAGGCGTCCGGACGCAAATCCAACTCGCAACCCTCCATTTCGAAGAGGCGGGAATATTGCTTGACCAAGGCGTTCTTGGGCTCGGTAAGGATGCGCATCAGGGCGTTTTCATCGAGTTCCTCCAAGGTCGCGACCACCGGCAGGCGGCCGACAAACTCGGGGATAAGACCGTAGCGGATCAGGTCTTCGGGCTCGACCTCGCGGAAAACCTCGCCAAGGCGCTTGGTATCGTCCAGACTCTGAACCTCGGCGTTAAAGCCAATGCCGCCCTTGCGCGAACGGTTGCGAATGACCTTCTCCAAGCCAGCGAAGGCGCCGCCGACGATAAAGAGGATGTTAGAGGTATCGACCTGCAGGTATTCCTGTTGGGGGTGCTTACGCCCACCCTGGGGCGGAACCGAGGCGATGGTGCCCTCGACCAGCTTGAGCAGTGCCTGCTGCACTCCCTCGCCAGAGACATCGCGGGTGATGGAGGGGTTATCGGCCTTACGAGAGATTTTGTCGATCTCGTCAATATAAACAATACCCGTCTGAGCCTTCTCCACGTCGTAGTCGCACTTCAGCAGGAGTTTCTGGATGATGTTTTCCACATCCTCACCCACATAGCCGGCCTCCGTAAGGGTGGTGGCATCGGCGATGGTGAAGGGGACATCGAGCAGCCGCGCCAGGGTCTCCGCGAGCAGTGTCTTGCCAGAACCGGTCGGTCCAATGAGGAGGATGTTGCTCTTGGAGATCTCGACTTCCTCCTTGGCAGTCGCCGCCTCCATGCGCTTGTAGTGGTTATAGACAGCCACGGAGAGCACCTTCTTGGCCTGCTCCTGACCAATCACGTACTGGTCCAGGCTGGCGTTGATCTCACGCGGCTTCGGCAGCTTGCTACTTGTCTCAGTGGCTGCTTCCCCTTCCACCTCCTCGCGAATGATGTCATTACATAACTCGACACATTCATCACAGATAAAGACCGAGGGGCCCGCAATCAGTTTGCGCACCTCCGCCTGGCTTTTGCCGCAGAAGGAACAATAGAGGAGCTTGCTGTCGTCGCTCTTACGTTGACTCATCGGGGGTCAGTCTCCGCCAATTCGATGGTAGGGCCACGCTCATCGCCGTCCCGAGCGAGGGGAAGACGCCGGGCCGGGGCAAGGAACGGGATCTCAGGATTTGGCCGTCTTGGGCGCCACGCGCTGCTCAAGTACCTTGTCGATAAGGCCGTAGGCCACGGAATCCTCGGGTCCCAGGAAGCGGTCACGCTCCGTATCCTCCGCCACCTTAGCCACGGGCTGACCGGTGTGATGGGCCAGGATCTGATTGAGCTGGTCACGGATGTACAGAATCTCGCGGGCATGGATATCAATGTCCGTCGCTTGGCCCTGAAATCCGCCCAGAGGCTGGTGGATCATCATGCGCGAGTGAGGCAGGCAATAGCGTTTACCCGCCGCCCCGCCGGCCAAAAGCAGAGCGCCCATGCTGGCGGCCTGGCCGATACACATGGTGCTCACGTCCGGGCGAATGAAGCGCATGGTGTCGTAGATGGCCAGACCCGCGGTGACAGCACCGCCGGGAGAATTGATATAAAGGTGAATATCCTTGTCCGGATTCTCGGATTCCAGAAATAAAAGCTGGGCAACCACCAGGTTAGCCATCTGGTCCTCCACCGGCCCGACCAGGAAGATGACACGCTCCTTGAGCAAGCGCGAATAAATATCATAGGCCCTTTCGCCCCGGGCAGTCTGTTCTACAACCATGGGAATGAGCCCAAGTCCCTGGGGGTTCCAGGGGGTATCCGCGGTGATGATCTGATGTGGCGTCATCAAAGTTGATTCTCCCTTTAGGCCCGGATCAAGACTCGGCCGGATTCATGAGTTCCTGGAAGCTCTGGGGCTCGTCCTCGACCTGGACCTGGGTCAGCACCCAGTCCACCACATGACCTTCCAGGGCCAGGGCCTCGACCGAGGACAGGTGCTCCTTACTGCCGTAGTAAAAGTCCACCACCTCTTTGGGGTTCTCATAGGTGGATGCCAGGTCCTCGACCGCCTCACGCACCCGCTCGGGATCTGCTTTGATCTCGTTGTCCCGCACGACCCTAGCAAGCACTAGACCCAACCTGACGCGACGTTGGGCATTCTCCTCAAAAAGGTGATCAGGCAGTTCGATCTTGGTATTGCCCCGGAGGTTCTGGCGCATCTGCTCCTTAAGAACCTTGATCTCCTGGGCTACTAGGGATGTTGGGATTTCGATCGGGTTGGTTTCCAACAACAGATCCATGACCTGGGACTTGATCTTGGCATCAACGCGTTGCTTGAGCTCCCGCGTCATGTTGGCTCGCACATCCTGGCGAAAGCGATCCAGATCTCCGTCCTCAACGCCAAAGGCCTTGGCAAATTCCGCATCCACTGCGGGCAGTTGGGGCTCCATCACGGCATGAACCGATACCACGAAGGTGGCCGCCTTACTCTTGAGATGCTCGGCGTGATAGGTATCAGGGAAGCTCAAGTCGAGCACCCGCTCCTCGCCAGCAGTGGCACCCACCAGACCGGTCTCAAAGCCCGGGATCATCTGACCGCTACCCAACACGAGTTGGAAATCCTTGCCCGAGCCGCCTGGGAAGGGTTCGGACTCCCCGGCCAGGGTAGCAGCGAAGCTGATCTTGACGCGATCACCAACCTGGGCGGGACGCTCCACCTCATTGAAGGTTTTACGCTGCTCACGTAAACGCTCAATCAGGACCTCCAGATCGGCATCGGCCACGGTGGCCAGGGGCCGCTTGACTATTTTACCCGCCAAGGGGCCCAACTCGAACTCGGGCAGGACCTCGAAGGTGGCGGTATAAGCATAGCGCCGCGCTTCAGGGTTTATATCTGCATCAAAGGCTGGCTGAGCGACGGGGTTGAGCTTCTCCTGGAACAGAGCCTCACCAAAAGTGGATTGCATCAACTCAGTAAAAACTTCACCCTGAATCTGAACGCCATAGCGTTGACGTAAGGTCTTGACCGGGACCTTACCCGGACGGAAACCCGGCATGCGCGCCGTACGCGCAAAATCGCGCAACCGTTTTTCTACCTCCGCCTCGACCTTTTCCGGCTCCAAGGCGACCGTCAAACGCCGTTCGAGTCCGGCTCCATTCTCCACTGATACTTGCATCTTCGTCTGGTCTCTCACGGGTGGCGCCCTCCGGGCGGGAACCTCGGAGCAGCGGTCAGGTTCGGCGGTCGGAAAGCTGTTCATCGAGGTTTTGGGCGCGGCGCCACACGGAAACGCCGCCAAGCCCGGTAGTATAGCTACTCACCCTAGCTGGTTCCAGCCAGCATGCAATTATCCTTGTCGCGCCCGTGGTAAGCCCCCCGGACGCGATGCCAATTCGAGCCTGACGGGCTACTTGTAAGCACCCACTCCGCAGAAGAAGCCTTCCTTATTGGTCATGACGTAGCTGGTCTTAGCCTTGATCTCCTCGGTACCCGGATAGGGCCACTTGTAGTCCACCCAACCTTCACCGGGAGACTTGGCGATAACAATCATATTCTTGAAGAGTTCATCACCATACTTATTGAAGTTAAGAAGATTCTTGCCCACCAACTCCGGCTTGACCGCATGGGAGAGCATGACGCCATCCATATCCATGCAGAAGACATACAAGTCCTTAACTTTGAAACCGCCATTGGGGTCGGAGAAGGTCGCGAAGGCCTTGTCCTTGCCCATCTCGTTGACGGCTGCCTGGGCCTTTTGTGACAAGGCCTTAGCCTCATCCGGAGTCGCATCGGCGGCGAGGGCCGAACCCGTGAACAGGGCGGCGGTAGCCAGGGCAATCAGGGATATTTTCATGCAGTAACCCTCATCTCTCGTTTAATGGGAGGCCGAACATAGCCCAAGTGGGGCTACCACGCCAGATTTTTTAGTACCCGGGTACCCGTCGGATCCCGATCCGCTTTTGAACCCCTGGGAAAGGCTACCCACTCACCCCGACCGGGGATTCGCCAGATTGCGTACTCTGACCAAGCTGCCTATCTTCCTGATCACGGGGTCACCAACAGGGGGCCATGAGGCTCGACATGATGCCGGCGGTATCCCAGGGTGTGGGCATGGGCATACCCCCCCAGCCGCCACCCTCCTTGACCCGAAGCACATATTCGACCCATTGCAGCGGGCGTGGGAGGTAACCGGTCTGGATAGCGAGCATATTGAGTTCATCGACCAAGGCCCTGTCGCACAACGTCTCGGGTCCGGGCCCGGCGACACAATAGTCATGGCGCATGCAAGCGGCATCGAACCCGTCCACCGGCGGCAACGCCAGACCCGAGGGGTGGCCGGGTCCGCACCAATTGCCATAGAGTGGTATGCACTTGAAAGCCTGAGCCTCGGAAGCAGGCAGGAGCAGGGAGAAGATGGCGGGGATCAAGACGGCGGTAGGGAAGAATATCTTCATTGGAAGACACCTGGGGCAATTTCCTGAGTTCAAGGTTCCCCGAGTTTATGCCGCGCAAAGTATCCAGTAAACTAGGCGGCCGTTTGGGCGTGGGTAGTGATCCGCGCCCATGACGGCCGCTTTCTCGGGGTCGTCAACTGCCACATTATATTGAAAGTACTTGCGAAAATTGATACTGAGCTACAATAACCATCATAATAGATATCCTTAATTTTAGTCTTGCCGGATGTGAAAACCAGATATTCTATATGTCTTTGCCAGTGGTTTTACTCTCGAAAACCTTATCCGATCGCCTCTAAAGGATCAACGCATCCTGTTACCGCATACCTCTGGCAGACTGCCCCTGGGTTCCAATCGCCCAAACAGACACGCAATGGCCGAAGCTCCATTAATGGCGGATTTACCATGCCTGAAGATCATCATGCGCTGCAACAGGAGGTCGCACGGATCATCGTTGACGCCCTCAATCTCGACATCAAACCGGAGGATATTCAGTCCGACGCCAGCCTTTATGGTGATGGCCTGGGTCTTGATTCTATTGATATACTTGAAATAGCTTTGGTCATCTCAAAACGCTTCGGTTTCCAGTTGCGGGCGGATAATGCGGACAATGTCAAGATATTCAGTTCCCTTGCCAGCCTGACCGAGCATATTGCGGCTGCCAGGACCCAATGAAGGCCTCACTGGGCCGCGCGATGCGCAGGGCCATCCTTGCCGCCGGAGTCATCCTTTACCCCCTGCTGGCGTATTACAGTGCCGCCACCTCGGCGGCCACCAAATTCCCATCACTGGGGGTAGCGGTTTCCCTGGCACCCCCCATGGCCATTCTGCTGGGGCTAGCCTGGCGCTCCCACCGGCGCCTGCCTATCTTGCTGGTAGGTATCGGTCTGCTTTTCCTTTTGTGGTTGTGCTGGGACACACTGGAAAGAAATTTCGACTGGGTTTATTTTTTGCAGCATGCCGGCGTCCAAGTCGGTTTTGCCCTTGTCTTTGGGCTTACGTTGCTGCCTGGACGGCAACCGCTATGTACACGGGTGGCTGAAGTGGTGCGGGGCAGCCTTCAGCCTGAAGTGATACGCTATACGCGCGAGATAACTTTAGCTTGGAGCTGTTTCTTCCTGGCCATCAGCCTGCTTTCCTCGGCCCTCTTCTTGTTTGGCAACATCCAGGTGTGGTCGGTTTTCGCCAATTTCCTGACATTCCCATTGATCCTGCTCATGTTTGCCGCCGAGCACTGGGTGCGCCTACGCAAACTACCCCATCTGAAGCATACCAGCATCAGGGTCAGCTTTATGGCCTACTGGAAAACTCCGAAGCCATATCAAGACGCTACCGTGCCGACCCGCTAGGCTCTTAGCGCGACTAACCATGTCAACATTACCGCTGATCACCCATCACGACCCTGATGGCATTGTCGCCTGGTATGATAGCCTCCCGGTCAGCGCCAGTCGGTTTCTAGGCGAGGTGCATCGCATCGCCGACTTATTACCCCCGGGGGGTCATGCCCTCAATCTGTGCGTCAGTCACTACCGATTTACTGTCGCCCTCGCCGCCTGCATTCTCAAAGGGCAGGTCAGCCTGCTGCCCTCCACTTACACTCCGGAGATGATCCGGCAAATGCGGCGCATCGCCCCGGATGCCTTTTGTATCGCCGACCAGGATGTGGCTGGCATCGACATGCCGCTTTTCCACTATCCATCCGGGAAAGGATCCTTGACTGACACGGCCATCCCCGACCTCGATTGCGAGCAGGTTATCGCCTACGTGTTCACCTCCGGATCCATGGGAACGCCTGAACCCCATGTCAAACATTGGGGCAGTCTGGCGCGTAACGCGCGCAGGGAGGCTGCACGGTTGGGCATGAGCCACGGCTACTCCCTCGTGGGTACCGTGCCAGCCCAGCACATGTATGGCCTTGAATCCACGGTAATGATGCCCTTGCAATGGGGAGGATCTCTGTATGCCACGCGCCCCTTCTATCCCGCGGATATCTGCGCCGCTATGGCAGCCCTGCCCCATCCACGCGCGCTTGTCACCACTCCCTACCACTTGCGGACACTGCTAGCTGAGCAGGCCTTCCTGCCTACCCTGGATCTCCTGCTGTCAGCCACCGCCCCCCTTTCACAAGAACTGGCAACCGAGGCCGAGGCTCGTTTCAGGGCCCCCTTGTTCGAGATCTACGGCTGCACCGAAACCGGACTGATAGCCTCACGACGCACCACGTCGGGTGCCACCTGGGAGACCTTTGCAGGGATCCAGCTTCATTGCGAGGGTGAGGCGATATGGGCGCAAGGCGGAGACATCGAAGCTACGACACCCCTGTGCGATGTCATTGAACTCATTGACTCAGATCCGACTCGGTTTCTTCTCCAAGGCCGGCATGCTGATGTCGTCAATATTGCCGGCAAAAGAGCCTCTCTGGGTTATCTTAACCACCAACTCAACACCATCCCGGGTGTGCGCGATGGCATCTTCCTCCTGCCGCCGGACGACGACGATGACGTGGAAGGGGTCCGCCGCCTTATCGCCTTGGTCGTGGCGCCGGGGTTAATGCCTGACAGCCTCATGCAAGCCTTGCGCGAACGCATCGATCCCGTTTTTCTGCCCAGACCACTATTGTTCGCAGATAGCCTGCCGCGCAATGCGGTTGGAAAGTTGTCCGATCAAGCAAAGCAAACCTTTCTGGCGCGGCTGGGACCGCTAACAGCAAATTAGGCTACTGGCGTGACCAAGCAACCACTGCCCCTATTGATCCCGTCTGATCACCCAGCCTATGCGGGCCATTTCCCCGGCCAGCCCCTTCTGCCTGGCGTGGTGCTCCTGGACGAGGTCCAGCATGCCTTGACCTTACGGGAGGGGCTACCAGAGGCGTTCACTGCCATCAGATCGGCGAAGTTTCCGAGCCCAGTCAAGCCCGGGGAGGCCTTGCGGCTGAACTATGCTGCAACAGCAGCGGCCGTTTACAACTTTGAGGTTCTGGCCGGCGAGCGCGTGGTGGCAAGGGGCGTCTTGACCTTCAACAGGGCCGGTGTTGGGAGCGGGATCTCATGAAGGCACCCCAGTTCACGCGGCAGGCAGAATGGTTGGGGCAGCGGGAGCGCAGCAACATGGCCATGCTCAGGGTGATGACCTGGATCTCGCTCCGCCTGGGACGCCGCTTGGCCCGTAGCCTGCTGTTGGGGATTAGTCTCTACTTTCTAATTTTTGCACCGGCTGCCCGTCAGGCCTCTCGGACCTATTTAAGGCGTGCCTTAGGGCGGGAACCCCGCTTGACGGACCTTTTTCGGCATTTTCACAGCTTCGCCTCCTGTACCCACGACCGCATTTATCTCCTCAACGACCGTTTCGATCTCTTCGATATCCAAGTGCATGGCGCGGCGGCCTTCGAGAGGGTGGTTGCAGCGGGGCGGGGTGTCTTCCTGATCGGTGCCCACCTCGGCAGCTTCGAGGTGGTACGGGCCCTGAGCCGACAAAGGCCCGGTCTGCGGGTAGCCATGGCGATGTATGAGAACAATGCCCGCAAGATCAATGCCGCCCTGGCCGCGATAAATCCCTTTTCCAGACAGGATATTATCCCTCTGGGCCAGATCGATTCCATGCTGCAAGCTCAGGCCTGCCTGGACCAGGGGATGATTCTGGGGGTGCTGGCGGATCGGACCCTGGACGATGACCCCACCCTAAGGGTGCAATTTTTGGGCGAGGCTACCGCCTTTCCAGTCGGTCCCATGCGCCTGGCAACCATACTCAAGCGCCCGGTGCTCTTTATGACGGGTCTTTATCTAGGCGGCAACCGCTACGCCATCCACTTCGAACCTCTGGTTGATTTTTCAAGCGTTGAGCGCAAGGAGCGGGATAGTAGCTGCCGTCAGGGGGTCGCCGCCTATGCTGCCACCCTGGAGCGATACTGTCGTGCCTACCCATTCAATTGGTTGAATTTTCATGATTTTTGGCGGATACCCCTCAGTGCCCATGGCGAAACAACATGACGAGAACCAAACGGCACAGGTACGCGAGGGCTATCATCGCCCTCATTTGTATAGGGTTCAGCCTGTGCCTACCCGCCGCCCCGTTCCAGATCGGCGAACTAATGGGTGCACTGGCAAACCATACCCATGAACTAGCCACCTTCACCGAGGAGAAGTACCTTTCTATCCTTAAAGCGCCCGTATCGTCTTCCGGCGAGTTATCGTTCGTGCCACCCGACCGTCTGGAGAAACGCACCCTCAAGCCTCGGGTCGAAACCTTGGTCCTGAAGGGCGATGCCATCATCGTCGAAGGACCGATCCAGAGCCAGGAGCTATCACTCAAGGATTATCCTGAGATAGCGGGGGTGGCCGAGAGTATCCGCGCTACCCTCGCTGGTGACCTCAAGGCGCTGGAACGGATCTATCGCCTCGACCTAGAAGGCAGTCGTGACCGTTGGACCCTGGTGCTGACCCCGCTGGACTCCCGCGTGGACCGCCTGATCGACCGAATCCGCATGGGAGGGACCCGAGGCGAACTGCTCACGATGGAAATCTGGCAAACCGACGGTGACCACTCGGTAATGCACATCCGCAACAGCACCGGATCATGAGCGACGAGGTCATGAAACGGAGGTTCAGTGCTGCGACCCTTCTCTGGCTGGTGTTAATATGCGCTTGTCTCTGGATCGTGACCCAAGCACAGTACACTGCTGACCTATCAGCCTTTTTGCCCCAAACCCCTAACCAGGAACAGCAACTCCTGATCGATCAACTCAAGTCGGGCATCGCCTCCCGCCTGATCCTGATTGGCATCGAGGGGGGTGACCCGGCCACCCGCGCACAAACCTCCCGAGATCTGGCGGCGCGCCTACGCGCGGATCCTCAGTTTCTGCATATTTCGAACGGCGAGACCCAGGGGTTGGAACGGGACCAGCGGCTTCTGATCGAGAACCGCTACTTATTGAGCCCGGCGGTTAATGAGGATCATTTCACGGTAGAAGGCCTGCGTAGAGGCATCCAGTATAGCCTCGACCTGCTCGCCTCCTCCATGGGGCTATTCAGCAAGACCTTGTTACCCCGCGACCCCACCGGAGAATTTATGCGTATGCTGGGGGCCATGGCGGAGAGTCCCCGGCCCCAAGTGATGGATGGTGTCTGGATGTCCCGGGATGGGCAACGCGCCCTGCTCCTGGCCCGCACCCGTTCCGAGGGAGCGGACACGGACGGACAAGCGAGGGCGGTCGCGGCCATCCAGGCCACCTTTCAATCAATCTCAAGGCCAGGGACAAGGCTGGCGCTGACGGGCCCCGGCCCCTTCTCCGTGGCGGCACGCGCCACCATCAAAGGCCAGGTGATTTTCCTTTCTGGCCTGGGCAGTCTGATCATCATAGGTCTGTTAATGCTGGCCTACCGTTCAGCCCCGGCGGTGCTGATGAGCCTGTTGCCGGTGCTATCGGGCGCCTTGACTGGAGTGGCGGCGGTCAGCATTGGCTTTGGGGTGGTGCATGGTGTCACCCTCGGCTTTGGTGCCGCCCTCATCGGCGAGGCGGTGGACTATTCCATTTATCTCTTCATACAGTCGGAATCTAAGACCTGCACAATCCGCGCGGCCAGGAGCACATGGGCTGACACCTGCTGGCCGACGATTAGGATCGGCGTACTCACCTCCGTGTTCGGTTTTGCCTCTCTGCTCTTTTCCAGCTTCCCTGGCCTTGCCCAACTGGGGCTTTATGCCATTACGGGATTGGTCACTGCCGCCTTGGTTACCCGCTTCGTGCTGCCAACACTCCTGCCGGCCAGACTCCAGGTACATGATCTCACGGCCGCCTGCCGCGGCTTGTTGGTCTGGATCGATCGGGCAAGGTGTTTGCGCGGGCTGGTCCTGTTCCTGTGCCTGGCCGCCGTTCCCGTACTCGTAGTAAAACGCGACGATCTGTGGAGCCGCGAACTGGCGGCACTGAGTCCAGTCCCGGCGGTCGATCAGGCCCTCGACATGGCCATGCGCACCGACTTGGGCGCCCCGGACGTACGCTATCTGGTCATAGTGGCCGCGGCTGACTGGGAGACGGCACTCACCACCAGCGAACGGGTCGCGACCCGGCTCCAGGGACTCGAGACAGCGGGGATTATTGAGGGTTTCGAGAACCCCGCCGCCTACCTGCCTAGCCAGGCGACCCAACTGCAGCGCTTAGCCAGCCTGCCACCAGAGGCTGAGTTGCGCCAACGTTTCCAAGCCGCCATTGCCGAATTACCCTTAAAGTCGGATCGTTTCGAGCCCTTTTTCAACGACGTGGCAAAGGCTCGCGACCAGCCCCCCCTGAATCCGGAAGACCTCCAGGGGACCACCCTCGGGGAGGGCCTGGATGCCCTGCTGTTTATGTCAGAGGGACGCTGGACCGCCCTGCTCCCGCTCCGCGTCGGAACCACCCCGGACTTTGATGGCCAGATGGTAAGGGACGCCCTTGCGAAAGTGGGTCTGGACGGGGTCTATTTCATCGATCTGAAGGGAGAACTCGACCGCCTTTACGCGGGCTATGTGCGCGAGGCCATCCTGCTGTCCCTCGCGGGTCTGGTGGCCATTCTCGGCCTTCTGTTCGTTACCACCCGTTCCTGGGTTCGGGTGTTCCTCATCGCCGCTCCCTTGGTTTCCGCAGTCACCGTGGTCGTCGCCGCCCTGGTCCTGGCCGGTCAATCATTGACCATCCTGCACCTGGTGGGCATGTTGCTGGTCGTGGCCGTAGGCTCCAACTACGCCCTCTTCTTCGACCGGGGAGCTACCGAGGGGGGGATCTCCCCGCGTGTCCTGGCCTCCCTCTTGATTGCCGTCGCCACGACGGTGGCGGGATTTGGCATCTTGGCCTTTTCCAGCGTGCCGGTCCTCAACGCCATTGGCGCCACCGTCGGTCCGGGCGCACTACTGGCCTTGGCTTTTTCCGCTATCCTGGCACGAAAAGTATGACAGAACCCCGGTTTAGCCACGCACCCCGGCCCTGGCGACCTACGCCTTTGTTACAGGCCTCGTTTGCCCTGCACGCCGGGGCTCTGGGTGTGCTGGCGATGCAACCGGGGCTCTGGCCCTGGGGGCTGGGTACCCTTGCCGCCAACCATCTAGCCCTCACCCTCCTTGGCCTCTGGCCACGCAGTCAGAGCCTTGGTCCCAACTGGGTACGACTGCCTCCGGTGGTCGCTGAAGGACACATCGCCATCACGATCGACGACGGTCCAGACCCAGAGGTGACCCCACGGGTGCTCGACCTGCTCGCTCACTTCCAGGCCCACGCCAGCTTTTTTTGTATCGGGGCCCAGGCCCAACGCCATCCAGAACTCTGCAGGCGGATCCTGGAGCAGGGTCATGCCGTGGAAAACCATGGCCAGCACCACTACCACCATTTCGCAACCTTTGGGCCCAAACGCATGGCTCAAGAGGTTGCTTGCGCCCAGGACAACCTTGCGGCCATCACCGGTCAGCGGCCTCGTTTCTTCCGGCCCACCGCCGGCCTACGTAACCCCTTTTTGGAACCTATCCTGGCCCGGTACGGCCTGCATCTGGCCAGTTGGACCCGACGCGGGTTTGACACCCGCAACCGCGACGCCGGCGACGTGGAACGTCGTTTAACCCGGCACCTCGGCCCCGGGGACATCCTGCTACAGCATGACGGTAACGCCGCACGCACCGTCGCCGGTCAGCCGCTGATCCTTGCCGTTCTGCCGCGGGTGTTGGAGGCGGCGGCGGCCCTCGGCCTTACATCCATCACCCTGCGCTCCGCCCTGAGGCCTTCAGCGCCATGAGTCTCCCCACCCATGCCCTGCGCAAACGCCTCCTGGATCATGCAAGCGAGCCCTATCGATCGGCCGGAAAATTCGCCTTTCATTTCGCCCGGGCCAAATTGGGCATGGATCCGGTGTTTTTTGCCATGTTGGAGCGCGACCTGTTCCCGGATAACGCACGTATTCTCGATCTGGGCTGCGGTCAGGGGCTGCTGGCGGCCTGGCTGCTGTCCGCCCGGCAAAGGTATGAGGTAGGTGACTGGCCAGCGGAATGGCCCGTCCCACCCTTTGGCGTGAAGGTCCGTGGCGTCGATCTCTTAACGAGTGACCTGAAGCGGGCAAGACAAGCCTTGGGGGAGCGAGCGAGCTTCGAAGCGGGAGATATGCGCCATGTGGACTTCGGGCGGGCGGACGTGGTGGTCATCCTGGACGCCATACATTTCGTTGACGGCCCAGCCCAGGCCGACATCCTGCGCCGGGTCCGTGTCGCCCTGACACCGCGCGGCTTATTATTGACCCGCGTGGGCAACGCCGACGCGGGTCTGGGGTTTCATCTCAGTCAATGGATTGATTCCACGGTGGCCTGCTGCCGCGGCATGGGATTACCCCACCTGCATTGCCGCCCCTTAACCGACTGGATCCAGACACTGAAGGCCTTGGGCTTTCATGTCGAGGCCACCTCCATGAATGGCGATTTGCCCTTCGCCAATGTCATGTTGATCGCCCGCGTGGGCGAGCCGTCCGGGCCCCGGATTTAGGCCGGCAACACCTCGGAAAGCCAGGATCCTCCACCGTGACCCCGCTCAGACTTTCCCGGTTCACCGCCAGCAGTTGCCTGGGCCGCGGCCTGGAGGCAACCCTGACGGCGTTACGTCAGCAGCGCAGTGGGCTAGCCCCTTGCCGTTTCGAGACAGTGACTGATCTCGAAACCTACCTGGGCGAGGTCCCCGGGGTGGACGATGTCCCCTTGCCAGCCAACTTCAGCGCTTTTGAATGCCGGAACAATCGCCTAGCCTTCCTGACCCTGCATCAGGACGGCTTCAGCGCTGTTGTCGAGGCAGCCACGACTCGCTATGGCCGGCGGCGGGTGGGTATCCTGCTCGGCACCAGTACCGCTGGCATTCTTCAGACAGAGCGGGCCTACTGCCGCCGGGACCCCTCCACCGGAGCCCTGCCGGACGACTTCAATTATCGCGGTACCCACAACATCTATTCCTTGGCGGATTTCGTCCGCCATTGGTTTCGCCTTGAGGGTCCCGCCACCGTCGTCTCCACGGCCTGCTCATCGAGCGCCAAGGTGTTCGCCTCGGCGGCGCGGATGTTCGCGGCTGGAGTCATCGATGCCGCCATCGTCGGTGGCGTGGACTCCCTCTGCCTGACCACGCTTTACGGCTTCAATTCCCTGGAACTGCTTTCAAATCAACCATGCCGGCCTTTTGACGTTGACCGCAAGGGCATCTCCATCGGCGAGGCCGCGGCCTTTGCCCTGCTGGAACGGCCAGGGCCTAGCCTTGATGCCAACGAGGTACTGCTGCTGGGAACCGGTGAATCCAGCGACGCCTATCACATGTCCACGCCCCAACCCGATGGCCTTGGCGCCCGGTTAGCCATGACCGCCGCCCTGCGATCAGCGGGTTTGCAGGCAGGAGACATCGACTACATCAAGCTGCACGGCACCGCAACGCCGAGCAATGATGCCGCCGAAGGCAAGGCGGTACTGGCGCTATTTGGCGGTCAGACGCCCTGCAGCTCCCTCAAGGGCGCGACGGGGCATACCCTCGGGGCGGCGGGTGGCCTCGAGGCCGTCATGAGTGCCCTGGCCCTGCGCCATGGCTTTCTGCCTGGGGGTATCAATACCCGCCATCCCGATCCCACCATTCCCATCCAGTATCTGACCGCCAACAGCGCCCTGGCACCGCGCCGAGTGTTGAGTAATTCCTTCGGCTTCGGCGGTACCAATTGCAGCCTGGTCTTGGGACGTGCAGGCTGACATGGCATCCTCATCAACCTCAACGATCTTAACCGGCTGGCTCGATGGCATCGGCATCCTGGGCCCGGGCCTGGGTTCTTGGGCCGCGGCGCGGCCTATCCTGTCCGGCGCCTTGGCCTATCAGCCAGGGCCCATTGTCGCTCCGCCGCTGGTAAGTCTCCCCCCACCCGAACGTCGCCGGGTCGGGCAGGCAGTCAGGATTGCCCTGGTCGTGGCGCAAGAGGCCATCGCCAACGCCCGCCTGGATGCCAGGCAAATCGCTGCCGTCTTCGCATCCTCCAGCGGGGATGGCGACAACTGCCATGCCATCTGTCAGGTATTGGCCTCGGCAGATCGCCACCTCTCCCCGACTCGCTTCCACAATTCCGTACATAATGCCGCGGCTGGCTATTGGGGCATCGCATCGGGCGCCATGACCCCTACGACGGCGCTGTGTGCCTATGACGGCAGCTTCGGCGCGGGTTTGTTAGAGGCCCTCGCCCAGGTGGCCGTCGATGAGATTGGCACCTTATTGGTATGCTACGAGGCCCCCAACCCCGCGCCTTTGCACGCCAAGCGACCCCTTCCCGCTGCTTTCGGGCTAGCCCTGGCCTTGATGCCCCAACCAGGTCCCCAATCCCTGGCTCGGCTGCGGGTCGACTTGGTGGAGGCCCCCGGGAACAAGCTTGCGAATCCCGACCTGGAGGCTCTGCGCACCCAGATCCCCTCGGCACGTGGTCTGCCACTGCTGGAGGCGCTAGCCCGGGGCCAAGCCGATCGGGTGATCCTGGACTACCTGCAGCCACTCAGCTTGGCCGTGGAGATCCAGCCATGCGGCTAGACCATGCCTGGCTGCTTACCCACCTCCCACACCAAGGCTCAATGTGTCTGCTGGATCACATCGCCGCCTGGGATACCGGGAGCATCCTCGGCCTGGCCGTAAGCCACCGCGACCAGGATAACCCTCTGCGGGCCCACGGCCGGTTAGGCGCCGCCTGCGGCATCGAGTATGCCGCCCAGGCCATGGCGGCCCATGGCGCCCTGCTGGCGTTCCCCGGGAAGCCCCCACGGGTCGGTTATCTCACCAGCGTGCGCGGGGTTGAACTGCATGTTTCACGATTGGATGACATCGCCTCAGATCTGATCATCGCTGCCAATCGCCTGTCCGGCGATCACAACACCATCCTCTATGGATTTCGCATTTCCGCCGGGGGACCACTGCTCTTGAGCGGTCGCATCGCCGTGGTGCTGGATGCAGCGAAACTGGGTAAGCCGCCATGAGAAGAGCCCTCGTAACCGGTGGCAGCGGCGGTATCGGCGCAGCGATCTGTCGCCAACTGGCCGCTGACGGCTGTTACGTCTATGTCCACTCCTGCCGGAACTTGGCTAAGGCGACCGAACTGGTGGCGGAGATCACCGCAACGACTGGTGCGGCAGAGACCATCGTCTTCGATGTCACGGACAACGAAGACTGTCGCAACGTCCTGGAGGCCCTGATTGCGATGTCCCCGATTGACATCCTAGTGAACAATGCCGGTATCCATGATGACGCCATCTTCCCTGGCATGAGTGCCAGCCAGTGGCACCGGGTGCTGGACGTAGCGCTCAATGGCTTTTTTAACGTGACCCAGCCGCTAACGATGCCTATGATCCGCAACCGTTGGGGGCGCATCATCACCATCACCTCCATTGCCGGGCTGATCGGTAACCGCGGCCAGGTGAATTACGCCGCCGCGAAGGGTGGACTCCACGCAGCTACCAAGGCCTTGTCCCTGGAACTTGCCAGCCGGGGTATCACGGTGAATGCCGTGGCCCCCGGTATCATTCAGACCGACATGATCGAGGGGGTTTTCAATCCGAAGAGTATCGCCGCCCTGGTGCCCATGCAGCGTGCCGGGACACCAAATGAAGTGGCGGCCCTCGTGGGGTTTCTCGCCTCTCAGCAGGCCAGCTACATCACAGGCCAAGTCATCTCGGTCAACGGGGGCATGATCTGAGGGAACCTAGCCTTGCCGACCTCCTCCCCGGGACTAGGTGGCTGGATGCTGGACTTCGAGGACCGGAGCTTAGGTACCGGCCATAAGTTGCCTTCCATAAAACATCACGGCTTGCTCAACCGTTTTACAAGTAGGCCAGGTAACCGCGGCAGGAAACCCAGCATCAAGCGTAAGTGCATCCAGGTCAGCAGGCTGTTGTCACGAAGATAATTGAAGTGAGAGACGCCACCCTGGTCAGGGTTCAGATATTTCACCGGGGCGGGCAGGTTGATCAAGCGGACGCCGCGCCAGCACAGGCGCACCACGGCCTCTGGATCGAAGTCGAAGCGGCGCATCCAGTGCTGGCTATGCATCACTTGCCGCAGAGGTGCGATTGGGTAAACCCGGAAGCCATAGAGAGAATCATCAATGCCCGTCCACAGGGTTTCCAGATTAGCCCAGCCATTGGAAATCCGGCGACCATAGACACGCAGCTTGGGGGCATTGACGTCAAAGACCGGCATTCCCAGCACCATGGCCTCCGGGGCTAAGCCCGAGCTAGCCATGAATGTGGGAATACGATCGGCCGGATGCTGGCCATCCGCGTCCATGGTGAGGACATGAGTGAAACCTTCCCGCGCGGCAAGGTCGATGCCATGCAGGATTGCCGCACCCTTGCCACCATTTTCCGCTAACACCAGCACCCTGAGTCCGGCGTCTTGCGCCGCCATATCCTGAAGTCCGGCAGTGGTCCCGTCAGTGCTGCCATCTACGACCACCCACACAGGTGCCCATTGTTGTCGGGCTGAGCGCACCGTGTCATAGACGAGGGCACCCGGATCATAACAGGGGATCAATACCAGATGGGTGGCACTGATGTTCACGATGAGGGGGACATCAGGTATGCCGCGAAGCGGCGCCTTCTGCCTGATCCTTTGTGCCTGATGGCAGCAACCAGGGGGCGTTTCGCAACTCATCGATAAAGTAACTTTCCAGCTCCGCGGTAAAAGCCCTGGGATGTTCGGGAGGATCGAAGCGGCGACCGAGTCGCAGCCGATAGGTGATAGGCAGCACCGGTCGACGCGATAATGGCCAACCCTTGCGGAGGTATGCCGAGTCCGACTCGATGAAGAGAGTTTGGATGGGGGCCTTGGCCCGTCGAGAGATGAGAGCGGCAGCAGGCGTGCAGGCGTTGATTGGCCAGCGACTCGTGCGGGTGCCTTCGGGAAATAGCAACAGATGGCTACCGCTTGTCAACTCCGCGACGGCCTGCTTTATCATGCCGGGCTGTGTGTCATTGCGAATGTATCCCGCCAACCGTGCACCCAAGCCCAGGAAAATGTTATCAAGAATGTCCGCCTTCATGATGCAGGTGAGATTAGGGAGCCGCGAGAGCACCAGAAGGGCATCTAGCAGAGAGGGATGGTTAGGGGCAAGCACCAGCGGCCTTTCGCCGCACAAGTCTTCAAGGTCACGGATATCAAAACGGCAAGCGCCAATCAGGGCCAGCGCACCCAGATAGACTTTAAAAATAGTCATGATGGCCCAGCGACCCAGCGGCTTGCCCCACCGCCTCGGCAAGACGAAATAGAGCGGCCCCGCTAGGACCGACCACATCAGCGACATCGTACCCAGCAGTCCCAAGCCGAACCAGAGCGCAACAAATTCATAGGCCCGTCGCATCCATCGCCTCGCGAGTTTGGGCCATAACGCCAGGTATGCTCTCACACGCAGACCTCGACCTGACGGGAGAAGAAGGCGAGAGTGGCAATCTCCTTGCCCGTGCGGGTCAGATTGCCCCAACTGCGAGCTTTCACCCCTCTGCCGTATCTTCCAGGTAACGAATATTTAATCTCCGCCGCTTCCAGGCCAGGAAGGTGGACTTGATGTTGGCCAGGGAGGCAAGATAATAAATCGCTTTAAAGGCCTTTAGCGACCGCCAGATTGGCGTTTTTCCGAAAATATCCCCAGCCAAAACCGACAGTAGGGCCTCCTGGACCCGAAAGACATTGCGTGGTGACATGAACAAATTGCGCATGGTGGGGTTGGTGACTCGGTAGATGAACCAGGAAAACTCCTTAGGTCCATGCTTTATGAGCCGATCAAATTGCCGTAAGGCTTGGGCTGCCTTGTTTGGATCTTGAAGGCATATATCCACCGCCTCGGCTCCAGCGAAGGCACTGTTCATGGCCAGCATGACACCGGACGAGAACACCGGGTCGATAAAGGCAAAGGCATCCCCCAACAACAGATAGCGGGGACCTTGGGTGCGATCGCAAGAATAGGAAAAATTACCCGTGGCCTCCACCTCCGCCACCAGTTCGGCATCCTGCAGCCGCTCTGCCAGTGCAGGGCACATGGCGATGAGATCCAAGAAAAAACCCTGCAACGGTTGAGTGCGGGTTTTCAGATAGTAAGGCCAGATAACGGCGCCGACGCTGGTAGTGCCGTCCGCGAGGGGAATAAACCAGAACCAGCCATGTTCGAACCAGAAGATAGTAATGTGGCCTGCCTTCCTGCCCGGATTGCGCCGCGCGCCCTTGAAGTGGCCGTAGAGCGATGAACTGTTGTGCTTGGGATTCCGGTGTTTGGCCTTAAACCGGTTGCCCAGGAAGGTGTCGCGGCCGGAGGCGTCGATCAGGAAGCGGCATTGCCAGGACTCCCTGCGGCCATCCTCATGCTCCGCCCGGACGATGACGCCTGCGCCGTTCGGCAGGAATTCAACGTCGCGCACCCGGCAGCCCTCGATGACGGTGGCACCTTTGCGGACGGCATTGCGAATCAGGATCTCGTCGAACTCCGAACGTCGGACCTGGTAGGCGTACGGCATGGACTTATCCCAGGCATCCGCGAATTCGAAGGATTGGCTATGTTCGTGCCAGGGGGAGATGAATTCGGCTCCCCATTTTGCCATACCAATACCCTCGACTTCGGCAAGCACACCCAACCGCGCGAGCATTGGCAAATTCGCTGGCAGTAGGGATTCGCCGATATGAAAGCGGGGGTGCCGTGCCTTTTCCAAGAGCGTGACCCGATAGCCCCTTTCCCCTAGCAGGGCTGCTGCGGTAGAGCCGGCCGGTCCACCCCCTATTACTAGGACATCGCAAGATTGGTCGGGGTAGTTTGTGTTCATAAGACCCTGCCTCCACCAGGCACTTCACCCATCGCACCTGAGGCCCACCCTGGCCCTCGTTTACTCATAGATGAACCCGGCTGTCGATGCGATTCTCGGAGAGATCGCGCAGGACACGTTTAACGATGGCGCGGCAAGCCTCCTCCCCATCCGAACCCTTACCCTTACGGATAGCGGCAAAAAAGCGCGCCAACTCGCGCTGATCGGAGGCGCTGAGCTCTTCCGTGAACCCCGTAACCGGGATCCGGGCCTCCGGAACCTTATCCGGGGCACCTTCATCCGCCGCCTGCCGCCCGTGGGCCCAGTTCATGGCACGGGCACTATAGAGCAATGCGCGGTCGAGCAGGATAAAGGGAAACTTGGTATTGGTGACCGGACCCGCGGTGAAGCGCGCGGTGCCTGGTTTGATCTCGATATCCAGTTTAGCGAGGGCCTTGCCACCCGCGAATCCCAGCAGGCCTCCCGCGACGGCACCCAGAAAGGCCGCCCCACCCAGGGAACTCCCGGCCAGCGCTATGTCCACCCCGGCGCCCGTCGCCGCCCCGGCGGTCATGCCGGCGAGTGCGAGCGCCCGCCGGGAGAGCCCCAAGGCCTGACTCACTTCGTCGGACAGCAGATCCTTGGCCAACAGCGAGTCCGGCGGCTGGTCCCAAACTTGGTGCCGAAAGTTGGCCCGGATCTGCCGGTGAGCATTTGCCTCCAGATTGCGCAGGCTACTTTCCAACTCTTCCATAACCTCGGCCTTGGCCTGGTTGCGCCCACCCTGCATGTCCAGCCTGGATTCCTTGAAGGTTTTGCTCACCCTCAATCCCAGGGCATCCTTCAAGAGAGTCACGATGGTATCCACCGCCTGATCGGTACGCCGATCCCAGTCGCGCTGGAAGGCATCAATGGTCCGCGCCAGCCGCTCCTCCCAGCGCTGATCAATGCTCTTGAGGGCCTTGAGTAGCTTGATGCGCTCGCCATAGGTCGCACGGTGGGCGTTGAATTCGCGCACCGAGTTGAAGCCCTTGCTCAAGGTATCCTGCCACTGGAGCATGTGGCGAGTTTCCTTGGTCAGGTTGTTGAGAATTGCCATGCGCGGCCGCGCGGTGAGACGCATCAGTTCGATCTCGATGCGATCCTTTTCCTTAATGCGCTTGGAGCCGTCCACCACCAGTATCATGCCGGCCCCCGCCGCCACCGGTTCCAGAAGCACACAATCGTGGGAGAACAGGGGGTCATGGCGAAAGGTCTTGACAAATTCCCGGGGCAGGTCCCGAAGCTCAGGGTGCGCCTGGAACCACTCCAGTATCGCCCCCGGATTCTGGAAACCAGGGGTGTCGATGAATTCAATGACCGTCTGACCGTCTATGATGACCGGATAATAGTCCGATTCCGTGGTGGTGCCCGCACGCTGGTCGATGGCGATACGGTCATTCTCAGTCAGGGTGGCGACTACTGAGGATTTACCCGCATTGGGGTGGCCCATGATCGCCATTCGCGGCGTCTCGCTCCCAACATGCTCCATCATGGCTCTCCATCCGTACGGGGGGGTGCCAGCATGGCCAGACGCAGGTAGGGATCGCCCAGTGCATCGATCTTGCGCTGCCAGTCGGTGAAGTCAAAGGCTCGTACCGGCGGCAAGGGGTCGTCGTCCTGAGGATCGCCGACCAGGGCGAGCAGGAGTTGGGCTTGGGTGCCGGCGGCGGCGCGCAGTTCCCTAAGGAAACGCAGGTTCTCGGTGATAGGCGGTTGGGAGCCGTCCATGACGATTACCAGCCGTGCCGGCGGGGCATGCCAGTCCTGCCCCGCCAGCCACTGGATTACACCCTCGGTCATGAGGGTACCAGAGCCGAAGGAGGCCGTGCTGGCAATGCGCCAACCGGTGTGGCCCATAATCAGACTAGCGAGCCGCGGGCGATCCTTCTCCTCGATCAGGTGATCCACATCAAGGTGAATCAGCACCAGGCAGGCGTCCAGGGCAATGCCGCCGGCCACATTGGGGGCTGCGGCTACTGGCGCGGGTTCCGGCGCGCGTTCGACCGCCTGCTTTGGTTCAGGCCTGGGCTTATGTTTGCCGTGTCCGTCGGGAAGGGGGGCTGGAATGGGCATCGCCGGACCCTGGCCGCTACCCCGGTCCCCGGTCTCCAGACGCGGGGTCACCAGACGCCCATAAAGGGCTTGGGTACCCGCATGGGTGAAGGGGAGCCGGTCGAGGAGGTGCCGTTGGGCGAAAATAGATGTCAACAAGAGACCGAGCCGGGGCAGCAGGCCATAGGTGAAGACCGATAACACCAAGAACCAGCGCCAGGAGCGTAAATGCTCGGCATGGAGCCAGAATAGGGGGTCCTTGAGGTTGATGCGACTGCCGGCCACCTGGTCCAGAGTCGGATACCCCAGGCCCTCGCCAAACAACCAGGACCAGGGCGTGGCGAGGGTGCGGGCCAGGTCGTAAACCGCCTGGGGGCCGACATCCAGGGCCGAGCCCCAGCCGAAGGCCAGATCTGTAAACCATTCCAGCGCCACGGTAGTCAGGATCACCCCAAGGTTGAAGGCGACCCCAAACACCTGGGCCGGGATCAGTACCGGCAGATAAGAGACAGGTCCATAGAGCAGATACTGAGACTTCAGCATTCCGGTGCCGGCGCGAACGCGATCCCTTACTTCCTGGCTCGCATGGGCGAGTCGTTGATGCTGTACCCAGCTACCGAGACGCGTGAACAGGGGCCGGATGAGCCGCCCGAGCACCGTGACATCCTGGACGGCGGCCCCGACGGGCCGGGTCCTGCGTAGCACCCAGGCCAGAACGCCGCCGCCAATCAAGAGGCACTGCACACCCACCAACAGGAAGAGATACCAGGAGACATTGACCGGGAGGCGCCCGTCGTATTTGAGAAGCGCGGAGGCGGCGCCAATTCCTAGCAGGAATCCGGTGACGGCCAGGCCCAAAGTCACCAGTCGCTGGGTGTGGGCAAAGGCGGTACCGGGCAGCAGGGCGCGCATGTCCGGCAACTCCGCAACGCGGCGTACCTCCAGCCAGCGGCGCAGACTCGAACGCCGATGCAAGGGGGAATGGGGATCCCTGCCCGTCTGCGCAGGGGCGATGCTATCCAAATAGATAGAGCGATCCCGGTCCGCAAGTGCCAAACGGGCGGCGGGGCGCTCGCGCAGGTCTTGCTCGTCAAGTTCGAGGTAATACTCAAAGTCGATCAGATCCGGAACCGTCCAGCGGTCATCCGTAGCTGGCTTGCGGGCGCCGGCTGGCAAATCGGGGCCTGCGGTGGAGCTGGGAGCTGGGTGTCGGGGGTCCATAGGTTTCGGTTATCACTCCGGTACTAAGGGTCCGGGCGTCAGGCCAGTGACCGGCACCCGCGAGAGCTGGATGGGTCCTGGCGGGGCGAAGACCCCGAGAGGGGCCTGTCGGCACTCCCCCGTCCAGTCAGCCACAGACAAGCGATGGGAGGTTCAACCGCCCGAGACCGGATCGGGTTTCGATCTTAGCCGCGCCAAGGGCGCCGGGCAAGGCGGTTTGTGGTCAGTTCGACCTCATCGAAATGGACCGGAATACCGCGGGACGCGGACAATGGCTCCAGACTTTGGCCACGGGAGCTTTGGCGATGGCCTCAAGGGTGATTTTCATGAATTGACTCCTTATATTTGGCAACGTCGCAGTAGGAGCGCCGGTTACCCGACGACCCCTGCACAGATCCCGGCGTGCGGTTTTCCCGCACCGGGCTCTTCAATCATACTCACTCGCGCAGAAGGTGGTTTCAACTCGCGAGCCCCCGATC
>WBZT01000393.1_pt1 | contig 36065 bp, 24 predicted proteins | sample 5204241 | NCBI WGS metagenome assembly WBZT01 (sample SAMN12344358, study PRJNA552823) | activated sludge metagenome | biome: Activated sludge suspended growth; feature: Nitrification reactor; material: Wastewater; isolation source: activated sludge from nitrification reactor of wastewater... | reverse complement strand
CAACCCACTCGTCTTGTGCAGGACACGGGCGCGGCATGGGCGCGCCTCGCCGCCGCGCCCTTACCGCCGCGTCAGCTCCACCAGCCGCAGCCTCGGGCCGCCGTCCCCCTGTTCGAGCCAGCACGCGAACGCGTGCTGCGCGTCGGCGCCGGCGATGGCGGCCGAGCGCGCGGCGGCGCCGAGCCACTGCCAGCGCGACGCGGTGCCGTCGGGCGCGAGCGTGCACACGCCGAGCGCGTGCCGCCCGCTCTCGGGGCGCGCGAGCACGGCGGCGAGCGTGCGCGCGCCCATCGGCGCGAGCAGCGCGTGCGCGGGCTCGAGCTTCGGATCGACGAGCGGGTGCCGCGCGCCCGCTGCGCCGGCGTTCATGCGCCACGGCGCGAGCCACACGCCGGCGCACGTGTCGGCGCCGGTGGTCCACGCGACGAAGCCGGTGCCGTGCGCCATCGACAGCGCGGGGCCGGCGACGGGGCACGCGTCGAGCTTCCAGCCGTCGGCCCACAGCAGCGTGTCGTCCTCGAACGTCGCGCCGCCGTCGCGCGAGAACGCCATGCGCGGATCGCGCAGCGAGTCGCGCACGCCGCGGTAGGCGATCGCGGCGAGGCCGGTCGGCGAGAGGCGCAGCGTGGGCCGGCAGCACGGGCACACCGAGCGCGCGACCAGCATGTTGGGCGACCACGTGCGGCCGCCGTCGTCGCTGAACGTGGACGAGATCTGCGCGATGCGCGGCTCCTCCTCGCCGGGCACGGGCGTCTCGCCGCGCGCGTCGATCCACGCGGCGACGATGCGGCCCTGCGGCGAGACGTCCAGCGTGACGAAGCCGTGGTAGGTCGACTGCGGGTGCGCGCGGTCGTCGTTGAGGAAGATCTCGGGATCGAAGTTGGCGCCGTCGTCGGCGCTGGTGCGCGCCACGATGTCGTCCGCCATGCGGCCGGTGTCGCGCTCCGACGCCCACGCGACCACGAGCAGCCCGCGCGGACCGAACACGGGCACGGCGCGGCTCTCGGGATACGACGACACCTTGCCGTGCCGCGCGTTGAGCCGCACGGGCGCCGAGAAGTGCGCGCCGCTGTCGCGCGAGACGACGATCCACAGGTCGGCGCCGCCGGTGTCGCGCGTCACGTACGTGAGCGCGACGCGGCCGTCGGCGGTGGCGGCGAGCGCGGGATCGAACACCGGCCGGCTCGCGAACTCGGCCGGCGTGCGCTCGCGCACGCTCGCCCAGTCGCCGCCGGGCTTCGGCGCACGCGCGCACGAAGCGAGCGCGAGCGCGACGAGCGCGATGACGGTGAGACGCGGAGCGAGCGAGAACGCGGGGCGCGGCCGGCGAGGTGTCATGAGCCCAATCGTACGACACGCACGACGCGCGTGGCGCCCGCGCCCGACCAGCGCACGAAGTAGAGCCCCGGCGGCGCGGCGCGGCCGGCGTCGTCGCGGCCGTCCCAGCGCGTCTCGCCGGCGCCGACGTCGAACGCGCGCAGCACGCGGCCCGCGGCGTCGAGCACGGCGAGCCGTCCCGCAGCGGGCGCGCGCACGGCGAGGGAGCCCGCGAACGGGTTCGGGCCCGCGGCGAGCGCGAGCGCGCGCGGATCGGCGGGCGCGTCGACGTGCGGGCCGGTGCGGCGCGGGCCGAGCACGGTGAAGCCGAAGCGCAGGCTGGAGGGCGGCAGCGGGATCCAGTCGTCCTCGCACGTCGCGCACGTGTCGGCCGCGAGGTGGTAGACCCAGCCGCGCAGCGTGAACGTGCGCGCGGTGCGCGCGATCACCTGCGCCGTGGGCGTGAAGTAGGGCAGCGTGTAGTCGCCGCGCACGGCCATCGTGCCGCCGACGCGCAGCCACACGCGCGCCGAGTCGGCGAACGAATCGGGCAGCGTCACCGTGGCGAGCGCGGCCCAGCGCCGCGCGAGCAGCGAGCCGGTGTAGCGATCGAGCGTGCCCGGCCCCTTCTCGCCGATGCGCAGCAGCGCGGTCGTGGTGTCGGGCACGAGCTGGTCGGCGACGACCTCGTCGTGCCAGATCGCGATGCCGGGGCCCACGTCCTCCAGCGCGCGGCCGATGTCGAGCCGGCCCCAGCCCGTCTTCACGTCGACGCCGGGATCGCCGATGTCGTGCGCGCTCTCGCGCAGCACGTGCTGGAAGTCGGTGTCGGTGAGCTCGGGCCGCGCGGCGGCGAGCAGGCCGATCGCGCCGCTCACGAACGGCGACGAGAACGACGTGCCCGAGGTGGGCACGTAGCCGTCGTACGTCGCGCCGTAGTAGCTCGGGTACGTCATGAACGTGGTCCAGATGTTCTCGCCGGGCGCGACGAGGTCGACGCCGGGGCCGTACGACGAGAAGCGCGTGCGCGCGTCGTTCCACTCGCTGGCACCGACTTCCATGCACAGCCCGTCGACCGCGTACGCGCCCGGGTACATCGGCTGGTCGGGCCAGGCGTGACCGCCGTTGTTGCCGGCGGAGACGACGACGACGCAGCCGTGCGTGATCGCGTACGTGAGCGCGAGCCGCTCGAGGCGGCTCGAGCCGGGGCCGGCGTACGAGAGGTTCATGGCGCGCGCGCCGACGTCGGTGGCGTGCACGATCGCGGCGGCGATGTCGAACGAGCTCGCCTCGCCCGAGTGCCCGGGCGAGATCTTGATCGGCACGATGCGGCAGCCGTCGGTCGTGTGCCCGTCGCCGCCGCACACGCCGGCGAAGCCGCGGCCGGAGAAGTGCGGGCCGTCGTTGGTGCGCGCGGCCATCACGCCCGCGACCAGCGTGCCGTGGCCGAACGAGTCGGTGATCGCGGGCACCGGTTCGCCGGTGACGTTGAGCGCATCGACGATGCGCGGCGTGCCGTCGCGCAGCAGGCCGCCCAGCTCGGGCTGGTCGGGATCGATGCCCGAGTCGGCGACGGCGAGCTTGATCGCGTCGTTGCCGACGCTGATGCGCCAGCCCTCGATCGCGTGCGCGTCGGCGCGCGGCACGCCGCCGTAGACCGCGCCGCCGGCGGCGCCGACGTTGTAGAGGCCCCACTGGTACGTGTCGCGCAGCAGCGAGTCGTCGGGCAGCGTGTCGAGCGTGGCGGCGGCGAACGGCGCGCCGCCGGGCGTGACGAGCGAGCCGATCACCTCGTCGGGCGCCGCGCGCACGAAGAGCGGCTCGACCCAGTCGACGAGGCCACGCTCGACGAGCGCCTGCGCGGTCGCGCCGGCGTCCGCGTCGACGGCGAGCAGCACGACGCGATCGAGCGCGAGGCCCGCGACCGGCGCGCCGGCCGCGAGGCCCGCCTTCGGCGCCGGCACGCTCGCGAGCAGCGCGCGGCGCACGGTGACGCCGAGCTCGGCGAGTGCCGGCGTGGCGCGCGCGATCGCCATCGCGTCGGGCGCGGCGGGCCGCGCGATGCGCTCCAGCACGCGCACGCGCGGCGCGGACGGCGCGGCGCCGCTCGCCAGCTGCGCGACGAGCAGCGTCTCGGCGCGCGGTGCGTGCGGGAGCGCGACGGTGAGGACGAGGGCGATGAGCGTGACGAGGCAGCGACGCATTGACGGTTCCCGCGGGGACGCGTGGCGGAGGCTCGGGCGACACGCACAGCGTAGCGGGGCGCGACGGGCCGGCGCTACGGGCACGTCGTGGACGATCACGGCGACGGCGGTGACGGGCGCCGACGCGTCGCGCGTTCAGTAGCCGCGCGTGCTCGCGAACGTGGTGCGCGCCGACTTCGAGAGGCGCACCTCGTCGATCAGGCCGACGAACGAGTAGGCCGGCTGCACGTTCGCCGCGAGGTCGGCACGCAGGTCGCCGCCGAACGCGGTGAGCGAGCGCGGGTCGATGTCGTTGCCGATCATCAGCGGCGCGCTGCTGGCGCGGATCGTCGAGCGCATCACGTACTGCGCGTCGAGGCGCCCGTCGACGTAGAGCTTCACGGCGTCGCCGTCCACCGTGGCGGCGACGTGCGCCCAGCGGCCCTGCGGCAGCTCGGACGTCGAGAAGTAGCCGCGCGGCGCGCCGGCGCCCGCGGGCACGAAGCCGAACACGAGGTGCAGCGGCGCGGCGTCCTGCACGATCGGCACGAACCACCCGGGCGAGCTGCTGGTCAGCGACGGCGAGGTCTGGCCCTGGCCGGTGACGCCGAACACCCAGCTCTGCGTGTTGGGCACCGGCGTCCAGCGTGAAGCGATCACCGACAGCTCGTAGCTCGTCGTGGCGGTGACCTGGATCCACGCCTCGATCGTGAACGGCCCGCCCACGTCGAGCACCGGGTTGTGGGGCACGAACACGAACGAGTCCTTCGAGTACTGGAACTCGCGCGCGGAGCGGAAGCGCCCGAAGTCGGTGCGCGTGTCGATGCCGGCCGTGCCGCGCAGCCGGAACGGTCCCGCGTCCTCGGCGGCGGTGCCGCCGTTCTCGTCGAGGTGCCAGAGCGCGACCGTCACCGAGTCGGGCGCGGGCGCTGCCGCGTCGGTGCTCGCGTGCCGCGCCTTCGTCCCGCCGCTCGTGCCCGCGCAGCCCGCGAGCGCGAGCGCGCCGGCGAGCGCGCACGCGAGCGCCGCGGCGAGTCGCGCGCTCACGGCCGCGCTCCGATCGCGCGCAGGCGTTCGCGCACCTGCGCCGACGAAGTCGCGTCGTGGACTGAGTCGAAGAGCTGCTGCATGCGTTCCAGCGTACCCGCATCGTCGGTGTAAGACACCATCGGACGCCAGAGCTCGGCCGCCGTGTTCGAATCGCCGGAGAGCAGCGCGGCCCAGCCGGCGCCGATGCGCGTGCGCGGAATGCCGGGCGAGAGGCGCTCGATGCGCTCGTAACGCTCGCGCGCCTCGGCATAGCGCTCGAGGTGGACGAGGTTGTCGGCGTGCGAGAGCACCGTCTCGGGGTCGTTGGGCGCGAGCCGCTCGGCCTCGACGAGCAGCGACTCGGCCGCGCCCCACTTCGACTCGCGCTGCGCCTCGTTCGCGACGATCACGCGCGAGCGCCAGTCGGTGAGGTCGATCGCGACCATGGCGCGCGCGCGGTGGAGCAGCACGGCCGCGGGATCGCGGGCCCACGCGGGCTCGGCGCCGAAACCGTCGACGATCTCGTACAGCACCGCGGGATGGTGGCTCGTCACCACGCGCGGCACGAGGCCCGGCACTGCCGACGTGGTGTCGAGCAGGTACATGAACTGCGGGCGCATCTCGGCCTCGGGCCACGAGAAGTAGAGCCAGCGCACGCCGTCGTGCTTCGCCGCGGCCGCGAGCTGCGAGAGCGAGTCGACGAACGGGAACGCGGTCGCGGTGAGCCCCGCGTGCCACGCGAAGTGCGGCTTGCGCGCGTACACGCGCTCGCCGGGCGTGAGGAGCGGCGCGGCCTCGCGCGCCACGGTGCGCACCTCGACCGGCAGCTGGCTGAGCGCGCGCTTCTGCACGACGACCGAGCGATCGAGCAGCACCGCGAGCAGCGGCAGCGCGAGCAGCGGCTTGAGCCACGCTCGCCGCGCGCCGGTACCGACGACGAGCGCAAGGCGCGGCGAGGCGAGCGCGAGGCCCGCGAGGGCGGCCCACGCCGGCAGCACGGCGAGCGAGTAGCGCTCGGAGTGGAACGCGGGCACGAGCGTGAGGAAGAGCAGCCCGCACGCGAGCCACACCGCGTTGAGCCGCGACAGACCGCCGCCGCGCACGCCGAGCACGAGGCCGGCGAGCGCGGTGAACGCGAGCGAAGCGCCGGCGACGAGCACGGCGTCGAGCCGCAGGTGGTCGAGCACGTTGCCGAGGATGCGGCTGGTCACCGCGCCGGGATCGCGCGCGAACACCGACCACGCCGTCGGGAACTGCGACTCCATGCTGCGCTCGTAGGTGTCCCACGGGATGCCGCGCGCGCGCGCGAAGACCTCGTACGCGATGTTGTGGTGCAGCATGAAGCGGAAGTGCGCACCCGATACGAGCGAGAAGCCGACCCACGGCAGCACGGGCGCGAAGAAGCCAGCCACGAACGCGAGCGCGGCCCGGCGGCGCTCTTCGGCGGGCGTGTCGGTCCAGCCGGCGAGCAGTGCGATCGCGCCCGCGGGCAGCAGGGCGACGGCGTTGTAGCGCGTCAAGAACGCGAGTCCGGCCACGGCGCCGGCCCACGCGGCGCGCCGGGTGTCCGCGCGTCCGGCGAGCAGCAGCGCGAGCGCGCCCGCCTGCAGCGCCAGCGCGGGCGCGTCGGTCGTGGCGGCGTAGCCGTAGCGGAACACCCACGCGTTGGCCGCGAGCACCGCGACCGTGACGAGCCCCGCGAGCGCGCCCGCGCGAGCGCGCACGATGCGGAACCACAGCAGGAGCGTCGCCGACATGGCGGCGAGCGCGAGCAGCTCGGCGGCCACGAAGAGGTCGCGCACCACGAAGCCCACGAGCGCGAGCATCACCTCGTAGACGGGGCCGACGACGCCGTAGCGCGAGGGGTCGACCCGCCCGTGCTGCAGCGCACGCGCGCCGGAGCCGTACGCGCCGTAGAAGTCGGACTCGGTGAACACGTCGCCGACCGTGTGCGGGCCGGCGATCATCGCGGCCAGCGCGGCGGCGAAGATCGCGATCACCGCCCACGCCGCGGGCGTGGCCCAGCGCGCGACGGCAGGCGCTTCGGCGTTCAGCGCGAACGCCGCGGGCGCGGATGCCGGGCGGGTCTTCGCGGGTGCGGGCGGCTTGCGGTCGGGACGGGTCACGCGGTCGTTGCGCTCGGGTGGGTCGGGGTCATGGCGGCGGGGATTCTAGCCGAGCGGCACGCGGGGACCGAAAAACGGACGCGGCGGCGAGGATCGAATCCTCGCCGCCGCCCTCTGGGGGTCAGCTGGGCAGATGACGTCCGTTCGTGCGCGCCCGTGGGGACAAGCGCGCCGAGGGGCCTGAAGCCTACTTACCGCCGCGGCGCTTGCGCGCGGCCGCCCCGAGTGCGATGAGACCCATCGAGGCGAGTGCCATCGTCCCCGGCTCCGGCACCGGCTGCACCGGGCGGTGACGCTGCCAGTCCAGGTCCACCGTCGCGTCGGCGGCCGGCTGGTCCGTCTGCGCGTTGGGGTCGACCGTCTGGGCATTGGCCTTGATCGCGGGAACGGCCATCAGCATCAGACAGGCGAGCACGAGAAGCAGCTTCTTCATCGGGTTTTGTCTCCTTTGGGGCGTAGGAGGCAAGGGGCCTCTACGTTTCGTATCCGGCTATCTGTGCAAGCCCGGGGCCAGCACCGGTGCCGTCGCCGCAAGCGCCTCTCGCGCAAGCCGAACGAGCGTTCGCCCGGCGCGCGGCCGGCGTCGCGACGAAGCGCGAGCCGAAAGAAGTGTCGTCGCATCCGACACCCCGGCCCCGATCCGGGTCCGAGACGAGGCGGAGGAACGCATGGAAGACGAGCAGCACGAACCCGCGAGCCTGTGTCGCGGCTGCGCCCACGTGCGCCACGTGAGCACGCCGCGCAGCGTCTTCCTGCTCTGCCTGCGCTCGCGGGACGACGATCGCTACGAGCGCTACCCCCGACAGCCGGTCCGCCGGTGCCCGGGCTTCGAGCCCGCCGCGGAAGCGCAAACCCCGCCCGGGCAAGGGCCCGGGCGGGGTTCGCAGGGGTGACGGAATTCCTTACGGCAGCAGGACGAGCCTCGACACTCGCGTGAGGCCCGGCGTCTCGAAGCGGACGAAGTAGAGGCCCGCCGGCACCGCCCGGCCCGCGTCGTCCTGGGCGTTCCAGCGCAGGCTCTGGCGCCCTTCGCCCATCACGCCGTCGGCGAGCAGGGCCACGCGCCGTCCGCCGAGGTCGTACACGGCGAGCGACACGCGCGCCTCGCGCGGCAGCTCCCAGCCGAGATCGGCGCCCGCGCGCGCGGGGTTCGGGCGCGGCGGGTAGAAGCGCAGCGCCGCGGTGTGGCCGCCGACGCCGACGCCGCTGCGGATCGGCCGGGCGCGCAGCGCGACGGTGATCGGGGCGAGCGCGGTGGCGCCGGGCAGCGTCTCGTCGGCGGTGGTGAGCGTCAGCGTGCCGGTGTAGATCGAGTCGAGCACGGCGCCGGTGTCGTCGAAGTGGATCGCGAGCGTCTGGCCCGGCGAGCCGAACGTGAGCGGCGTGAACCCGCCGGCGATCGAGAACCGCGGCTCGTTGATGCTCGCGCCCGTCACCGCGAGGCGCGCCTGCAGCGACGTCCAGCCCGCGTCGAACACGCGCAGCGCCTGGTCGGTGAAGCCGCCCGAGGGCTGCTCGCCGAAGTCGACGCTGCCGCTCGTGATCGCGAGCAGCGAATCGAGCGACGGCACCGCGTGTGCGAGCACGCGGCCGTCGAGCAGGATCGACTTGCTCGTCGTGTCGTTGTCGTTGCTCGCGAAGGTGATCGTGCCGCTCAGCGCGGCCGGCGTGCTGCCGTCCATGCCGATCGCGTGCACGTTGGCGGCGACCCCGGCCGCGGCGTTGAACGAGCCGGCCGGCGCGGTGAAGCCCGCGGTCGCGGCGAGCGTGTAGGTGAGCGTCGCCGCCGGCACCGGGCCGACGTTGGTGACGCTCAGGTTCGTGCTCGGCGAGGTGCCGACGAGCACGCTGCCGAACGAGAGCTGCGAGGGCAGCGCGTACTTGGCCGGCAGCTGCAGCGTGGTGACGACGGGCAGGTGATCGGACGCGTCGTGCAGCGCGTTGGCGACCGCGATGGGCACCACGCTGTTGGTGCCGCCGCCGTTGACGTCCGAGTTGTAGTGGTTGCCGTCGTTGCCGTACGCGAGCGCGCTGTTGGGCACCACGTCCAGCCCGACGCCGTCCTGCAGCGTCGTCGAGGTGAGGATCAGGTCGAAGCGATCGTCGAGGCCGCCGCCCGACTGCGCCGACCAGCAGCCGGTGTTGCACGGGCACTGCGTGAAGTTCTGGCGGTACTGGTAGATCGTGTGCCAGTCGCCGGGCATGCTGATCGGGTCGACGCAGCGCCCCTGATTGTTGCTCTGCGACTGCGTCAGCCCGACGTACGCACCCTCGAGGCCCGAATAGAGGTTCATGTCGCCGCAGACGATGAAGTTCGGACCGACCGTCGTGATGTTCTGGTTGTTGAGGATCGTGCGCAGCGCGTTCGCTTCGAGGCGGCGCAGCGTCGAGTCGGTGGTCGACGGCGAAGCGGTGCCCGCCTTGAAGTGGACGTTGTAGAAGCGGAACCAGGCGCCGTTCTTCACGTACCCGACCGGCTTCACGAGCCCGAGCATCTCCGAGCGCGGCCACGTGCCCGACGTCGGCGTGTTGGTCGCGCCGATGTTGCTGATCGCGACCTTCGCCGGCTTCCAGAACACGCCGGCGCCCTGGTTCGCCGCCGAGCCCGTGCCCTGTCCGACCTGCACCCACGAGCCGCTCCACTGGCCGGGCTGGATCACGTTGAGCACGTTGTTGAGCAGCGAGTCGCGGCCCTCGACGAAGTCCATCTCCTGCACGAGCAGGATGTCGGGATCGAGCGCCGACAGGATCGTGCGCAGCCGCGGCTGGCGGAACGCGAGGCTGTCCTGCGGATAGGCGAGCATGTTCCAGCTGACGACCTTGAGCGCGTCGGCCGGGGCGGCCGCGAGCACGAACGCCGCGGCGAGCGCCGCGGCGAGGACGAAGCGATGGATGGAGAAGTGCCGCACGGATCCCCCGAAAGTGATTCGGGCGGCCCCGCGTTCGCGGAGCCGCCCGGTCAGGCGACTACTTCACGACCGCGAGTCGGGCCGTCTGGTGTCCGATGTCCGGTGCGCTCAGGCGCACGAAGTACAGGCCCGCGCGCGCGCGGTCGCCGCTCTCCGTGACGCCGTTCCACTGGACCGAGTAGCGGCCCGCTTCGAGCGAGCCGTGCACGAGCGTCGCGGCGCGACGGCCGGCGACGTCGAAGATCTCGACCGCCACGTCACCCGCACGCGCCACGTCGAAGCGCAGCGTGCTCGAACCGCGCAGCGGGTTCGGGTACGGGCTGTAGAGGCGCGTCGCCGCGGGCAGCGCGTCGACGACGCCCGTGGTGCCGCCGCTCGTGAGCGTGGCGCGGAGCGTCACGTCGAGGACGGGCTGGGCCGCGGCGCCCGGCAGCGGCTCGTCGCTGCTGCTGAACGTCAGCGTCGCGGTGTACTCCGAGTCGGCCGTCGCGTCCGTCGGGTCGAAGGCGACCGTGTACGTCTGGCCGACGCCGCCGAGCGTCACCGGCGTGGAGCCGCCGGCGAGCGAGAAGTGGCCGTTGCCGCCGGTGATCGCGGCGCCGCTCACCAGCAGCTGGGCCTGCTGTGCGTCGAAGCCGAAGTTGTGCACGCGCACGTCGAGCGTGGTGAAGTCGGCGGCGGCGTGCGCGCCGAAGTCGAGCGTCGTCGCGGTGTTGATCGCGACGGCCGAGTCGAGCGACGCCGACGCGTGACGCAGCACGTTGCCCGAGAGGCCGATCGAGCGGCTCGGATCGTCGAGCGAGTTGCTGCTCAGCACGAGCGTGCCGGCCTTCGCGCCCACGGTCGAGGCGTCCATCGCGAGCGCGTCGTTCTGGTTCGTGCCCGCGGTCAGGTGCAGCGTGCCCGCGGGCGCGAGGAAGCCGGCCGGCGCGGCGTAGCTGTAGTCGAGCTCCTCACCCGGCGCCGCGACGAGGTTGGCGACCGCGAGCGACAGCGACGGGTTCGGCGCGCCCACGATCACGGTGCCGAACGCGATCGGCGAGCTGCTCGCCTGCAGGATCGCCGGCAGCGAGATGTCCACGCGCACCGGCAGGTGGTCGCTCACCGAGTGCAGCGCGGTCGCGTACGCGGCGCCCTCGGGAATCGTCGGCGGGTCCTGGATGCTGTTGTTGTGGTGCAGGCCGTCGTTGCCGACGCAGGCGTAGGTGCCGGGCACGAGCTCGAATCCCGCGCCGTTGTTGAACGCGTTCGAGGCGAGGATCAGGTCGAAGCGATCGTCCATGCCGCCGGTCGCGGCGCCGGGAGCGCAGCCCGTGTCGCCGGTCTTGCACGGCGACTGCGTCCACGCGTACTGGATCGCGGTGTTGTCCTGCCACGAGATGCCCTGCAGGCCCAGCGGGTCGTAGGACTGCCCGTCGTTGTCCACCTGGTTCTCGAGCAGCTTGAGGAAGCCGCCCTCGGTGCCGGAGTAGAAATTGTAGTCACCCATGACGAGGAAGTGGGTTCCCGCCGGCAGCGCGTTGAGCGTGTCGCGCAGACCGGTCGATTCCTGCAGGCGGGTGGTCACGTTGCTCGAGCCCGTCGAGGCCTTCAGGTGGACGGCGTAGATGCTGAACTCCGCCGCCTCGCCCGTGTAGCCGACCGGCTTGAACCGGTAGAGGTTCACCTGCCGAAGCAGGTAGACCGAGTTCGGGTAGAACGCGCGCTGTCCGAGGAACGTGACCTTGGCGGGCTTGTAGAACATGGCCGCCTGCGTGTCGCCGCCCGCGACGAACGGCGCCGCGGCCCACTGGCCCGGCTCCATCGTGTTGAGGTTGTTGAGAAACGCGGTCGCGCCGGTCTGAGAGGTCTGCTCCTCGGTGACGAGGATGTCGACGCCGAGCGGGGCGAGGACGGTGCGGTAGTTCGGATCACGGGTGGGGCCCGTGGTGCCGGGGTAGTTGAGGACGTTCCAATCGACGATGCGCAGCGCGTGCGCCGGAACGGCGATCGTCGCGAGAGCGCACACCAGGGCGATGCGCGCCAAGATACGGGCAGGCTCGGGGGCCATGCGGACTCCTGGGCTGGATGCGGTACTGGCCGGAGGGTCCGCCACACGGGGGTGCGGGGGGTGCCCGAGCCGGGGTTCCGTCTGTATGGGTGAAACGCTACCGGGAGAATGTTAGTCCGCTTCCGGCAAGCCGCGCCAGCCGCAAACCTCCCGAAACGTCCGGCGGGACCTCACGAGTTGCGTCACGAATTGCGGAAAGCACGGTCACGACTCAACTCGGAAGTCCGGCGGCCGATACCGTGAACGTGACTCTTCCCCCTCGCAGCCCATCACCGGAGAGCGTGCCGCTCGCCGACGTGTTTTCCGCGCTTTCCTTCGCGCTCGACCTGACCGAGGGACAGCCGATGGGCCATGCGCTGCGCACCTGCCTGATCGCTCAGGACCTCGCCGGCCGGCTCGGGCTGCCGCTGGCGCAGCGGCGGGACCTCTACTACGCCACGCTGCTCAAGGACGTCGGCTGCTCGAGCAACGCCGCGCAGGTGTTCGCCTGCTTCGGCGGCGACGACCGGCAGGCCAAGGCGGCGCGGATGCGCGTCGACTGGTCGAACTACTTCCGCGCCGCCGGATTCGCGATGGCCCAGGCCGCGCCCGGCTCCTCGTGGTTCGAGCGCGCCGGCCGGGTCGCGGCGCTCGCTCGCGGTGGCCCACGGCTCGTGGCCGAACTCGTGCAGGTGCGCTGCGACCGCGGCGCCGAGGTCGTGACGCAGCTCGGGCTCGGCCCCGGCGTCGCCGAGATCGTGCGCGCGCTCGACGAGCACTGGGACGGCCACGGTCATCCGCGCGGACTGCGCGGTGACGAGATCCCGATCGGCGCGCGCGTGCTGTCGCTGGCGCAGACGCTCGAGGTGTTCGCCATGCGCGACGGGGTGGCGGGCGCGGTCGAGCTGGTGCAGCGCCGCTCGGCCCGCGGTTTCGATCCGCTCGTGGTGTCGGCGTGCCGCGAGCTCGAGGGCTCGCTCGCCGACTGGCGCTCGCTCGGCACGCGCGAGCTGCAGGCGCGCGTGGTCGCCGGCGAGCCGGGCGACGGCGCGCTGCTCGCGGGCGCGCGCACGCTCGATCGCGTGGCGCTCGCGTTCGCCGAGATCGTCGACGCCAAGTCGCCGTTCACGGGCGAGCACTCGCTGCGCACGACGCAACTCGCGGTCAGCATCGCGCACGTGCTCGGCTGGAGCGAGGCGGACATCGCCGAACTGCGCCGCGCCGGCCTGCTGCACGACCTCGGCAAGCTCACGGTGCCGAACGCGATCCTCGACAAGCCCGCGGCGCTCACCGCCGCCGAGTGGGAAGTGATGCGCATGCACTCGTACTACACCGAGCGCATCCTCGAGCACGTGCGCGGCTTCGAGTGGCTCGCGTTCGCGGCCGCGTCGCACCACGAGCGGCTCGACGGCAGCGGCTACTGCCGCGGCCTGCGCGGCACGCAGGTGCCGGAGTTCTCCCGCGTGCTCGCGGTGGCGGACGTGTTCGACGCGTTGAGCACGCGGCGCCCCTACCGCCCCGCGCTCGCCCCCGAGCAGGTGCTCGAGATCATGGAGCGCGACCGCGGCGCCGGGCTCTGCCCGCGCGCGCTGGATGCGCTCGTGACGGCGCTGGGCAACGGCGAGGCCGACGCCGCCGCGTGAGCCGCTTCACCCGGCGTCAGGGCAGGAAGTAGAACGCGACGCCGAGCACGACGTACACCGCGAGCAGCATCGCGCCCTCGAACCAGTTCGACTCGCCGTCGGCGGCCACGAGGTTCACGACCAGCGTCGCGGCCAGCACGGCGACCACCTCGAACGGCGTGAACAGCAGGTCCATCGCCTTGCCCGACATGACGCGCGAGGCGAACACCAGCACGGGCGCGACGAAGAGCGCGATCTGGATGCTCGAGCCCACGGCGATGTTGAGCGCGAGATCCATGTGGTTCTTCATGGCGACCATGACCGCGGTCGAGTGCTCCGCCGCGTTGCCCACAATGGCGACGACGATCACACCGACGAACACCTCGGTGAGCCCGAGCGCGTGCGACGCGCCCTCGACCGCGCCGACGAGCAGCTCGCTCATCCACGCCACGAGCGCCGTCGCCACGAGCAGCGTGACGACCGCGCGTCCGAGCGGCGCGGGCTTCTCGTGCGCCGGCGCCTCGCCCACGTACAGGTGGCGGTGCGTGCGCAGCGAGAAGAGCAGGCTGAGCAGGTACGCGACGAACAGCACGACGGAGATGACCAGCGAGAGGTCGTGCTCGGCCATGCTCTGGCGGAGCGGATCGAGCGCGCCGCGCGCGCGCGCGCCTTCGGTGACGAAGTGGAACGCCGCGGGCACGACGAGCGCGAGCGAGGCCAGCAGCAGCAGCGTCGAGGACGCCGCCGCCGCGGCGCGGTCGAACGTCTGTCTTTCGCGCCGCACGCCGCCCGCGACCATCGCGAGCCCGAGCACGAGCAGTGTGTTGCCGATGATCGAGCCCGTGAGCGACGCCTTCACGACCTCCTGGTGGCCGTGCGAGAGCGCGACCAGCGCGAGGATCAGCTCGGCGGCGTTGCCGAACGTGGCGTTGAGCAGGCCGCCGACGCCGGCGCCGAGCCGGCTCGCGATGCCCTCGGTCGCCTCGCCCATGAGTCCCGCGAGCGGCACGATCGCGAATGCGCTGAGCGCGAAGACCGCCAACTCGCCCGCGCCCGCCGCCTTGGCCATCGGCGCGACGGCGACGAGGACGAGCAGCAGCCGCATCAGCAGCAGCGGCGAGAACGCGAACGCGCGCGTGGGGTGCGTGGTCGTCATGCGCGGCAATGTGCCGCACGCGCGGACCGCGACGCAAGGCGGCGCGCGCCGGCGCACGGATGCGCTAGGCTGCGGCGCGTGATTCCGGTGACGGCACGGAGGCGGACGGCGTGATCAAGTATCTCGGCTCGAAGCGGCGGCTCCTGCCGCACCTCGTTGCGCGCGTGGACGCGTGCGACGGCGTACGCACGGTGCTCGACCTCTTCTCCGGCACGTCGCGCGTCGGCCACGCGCTCAAGGCGCGCGGGTTTCGCGTCCACGCCAACGACCACAACGCCTACGCGCACGTGCTCGCCCGCTGCTACGTCGGCGCCGACGCGCGCCGATGGCGCGAACCGGCGGAGCGGCTGGTCGCCGAGCTCGACCGCGTCGGCGGCCGCGCGGGCTGGTTCACGGAGACGTACTGCACGCGGTCGCGCTTCCTGCACCCGGACAACGGCGCGCGCGTCGACGCGATCCGCGAGCGCATCGCGCGGCTCTCGCTCGGGCCCGAGTTGGAGGCGATCGCACTCGTGAGCCTCATGGAGGCCGCGGACCGCGTCGACTCCACGGTCGGGCTGCAGATGGCGTACCTCAAAGCGTGGGCGCCGCGCGCGCTGCAGCCGCTCAAGCTGCGCGTGCCCGAGATCCTCGAGGGCGAGGGCTCGGCGTCGTGCCTCGACGCGCGCGAGGCGGCGGCCGCGTTTCCGGTGGATCTCGCGTACCTCGATCCGCCCTACAACCAGCACAGCTACCTCGGCAACTACCACGTGTGGGAGTCGCTCGTGCGCTGGGACCGGCCCGAGGTCTACGGCGTGGCGATGAAGCGCGAGGACGTGCGCACGCGCACGAGCGACTTCAACCGCCGCGGCTCGCACGCGGCCGCGCTGCGCGGCGTGCTCGCGGCGCTGCGCGCGCGCTGGCTCGTCGTCTCGTTCAGCGACGAGGGCTTCCTCTCGCTCGATCAGGTGCGCACGCTGCTCGGCGAGCACGGCGAGGTGCACGAGTCCGCGATCGCGCACCGGCGCTACATCGGCCACAAGATCGGCATCCACGATCCGAGCGGCCGCAAGGTCGGCACGCCGGGACCGGCGCGCAATCGCGAGCACCTGTTCGTGGTCGAGACCGGGCTCGCGCCCGTCCGCACCGAGCGTCCGCGCCGCATCGCGACGCGCCGTTCGCCCGCACCCGCCGCGCGCTGAGGGCGAGAGCCGGCGCCGTCGCCGGGCCGCCGGTTTCCCATTGCGGGCCCTTCAGTCGCACAGCATGCGTGCCGAGACTACCCCCCGGTTCCGTGTCGACGCGGATGCTCTCCGAGAGAGGTCGATCGCGAAATGAACGCCATTTCGGGCCCCACGCAGTCGCCGTCGGTCGCCGCGCTTTGGACGAACGCGCCGGTGCGGCCGGTGCGGCGCGTGCTCGCGAACGACCAGCGGACGCCGGCGCCGGCGGGTGACCGCTTCGAGCGCTCGAGCGCTTCGCCCGCGCCCGCGCTCACGTACGGCCGCGACGGCCGCACGGTGGGCGCCACGCGCGACCGCGACGGCGACCCGGCCTGATTCGCCGTGCGGCGCCCCGTCATGCGCCGCTCCGAACGCCGCTCCGAACGCTTTCTCGCGATGCCGACGCCCGCAGCGCCGACGGATCGCTCGAGCGCCCGCCGTACTCCGTGGCGTCCGCGTCCGCGCGCCGCGTCAGCGCAACAGCACGAAGCGCCGCGCTGATCCCGGCTCGCGCTCGAGCAGCGCCCAGTAGACGCCCGGCGCCGCCGCGCGTCCCGCGTCGTCGCGCGCGTCCCACGCGAGCGCGCTCGCGCCCGGCGCGATCGCGAGCGTGCGCACGCGCCGGCCCTGCGCGTCGAGCACGACGAGCGCACGCGCGTGCGCTGCGGCGCTCAGCGTGAAGCGCGCGCGGCCGAACGCCGGGTTCTCGACGCACCACGCCGACGTGCGCACGACCGGCGCGACTCCCGCGCCGTCGGCGGTCACGTCCGTGCCCGCCACGGTCGCGACCTCGTCGGCCCAGTACGCCGGCGTCGTGTCCCACGGATTCGGCAGCGAGTCGTCGGTGACGTAGACGCCGCCCACGTGATGACGCGCTGCGTACGCGATCGCCGCGTGCAGTCCCGCCGTGTCGTGACGCGCGTAGACGAGGTTCACGAAGCGCGACGCGGGCTGCGCGAGCATCCACGGCGCCGGTGTCCACGCGGCGTAGCCGTCCCCGTGCTCGAACGTCAGGAGCTGGTCGAAGTGCGCCGTCGTGACGTAGCCCGCGTCGCACACGATGCCGGGATTACCGAGCACGGGCCGCGGTGAGCCGAGCGCGTGCAGGCCGGCGACGAGGCCGGCGTAGTACGCGAGGTGCGCGGGGTCGGCGTCGGCGGTGACCTCGTCGACGAAGAAGCCGTCGACCGGGTACATCGCGTCGTAGAGCGCCGCGTCCGCGAGCACCGTGTCGGCGCCGCGCGTCGCGTAGTGCGTGTACACGTAGCCGTAGACCTCGCCGCCTGCGGCGCGCAGCGCGTTCACGGCCGCGGTGTAGTTCGGGTCGACGAACGTGCCCGGGCCGTTGCCGGGATTCAGGATCGCGACCACCGGCACGCTCGGCGCCGCAGCCGCGAGGTCGGCCCACAGCGTGCCGAGCGTCGGGTACTGGTACGCGGGGACGACGAGGCGCATGCGATCGGCGCCCGCGGGACGTGCGGCGAGCAACACGAGTGCGAGGGCGATGACGATGGCGCGGCGCATGCGAACAGGATCGCACGGGGCGTTCCGCCCGCCGCCGGCGATTCGCCCGCGGGCGGCACGCGCGTCGCGGCGCGGGAAGCGACGGTGAACGCGCGCGACGAAATGCGACGGGCGGGGCCTTTCGGCCCCGCCCGTTCACGATGGCTCGGTGATGTCCCGGTCTCAGCTGCAGCCCATCGAGCCACCGCAGTTCAGGCACTTGTAGCACGTGCCGTTGCGCACGGTGATGTGCCCGCAGTTGTCGCACGCGGGCGCGTCGCCGAGCAGCTTCTTGTTCTGTTCCACGAGCGCCATGACGCCCGAGTCCTCGGCTCCCTCGACCGGGCGCGGACGCGACACCGCGGTCGCGCGGGCCTCGCTGGTCGCTCGCCGTTCCTCACGGCGCTCGCGGCCGACCGGCACGTCGGTCGCGTGCGGCCGGTGCACCAGTTCGCCCGCCGGCACGGTGTCGATCACGTGCGCGAGATCGGTGCGGTTCAGGTACTCGTAGCCGAGCACGCGGAACACGTAGTCGATCACGCTCGTGGCGACCTTGATGTTGTCGTGGCCCTCGACGCGGCCGTGCGGCTCGAAGCGCGTGAAGCAGAACTGGTCGACCAGGTCCTCGAGCGGCACGCCGTACTGCAGGCCCATCGACACCGCGATGGCGAACACGTTCATCATGCTGCGGAACGCGGCGCCTTCCTTGTGCATGTCGATGAAGATCTCGCCGAGCGTGCCGTCCTCGTACTCGCCCGTGCGCAGGAACACCTTGTGCCCGGCGATGCGCGCTTCCTGCGTGAAGCCGTGACGACGGCGCGGCAGGCGGCGGCGGCGGAGCTTCGGCGGCGCGACGTCGTCGCTCGTGGCGGCGGCGGCCGCAGGCTCGTCCGCCTTCTTCTTGCTCGAGCTGCTCAGCGGCTGGCTCTGCTTGCAGCCGTCGCGGTAGAGCGCGACCGCCTTCAGGCCGAGCTTCCACGACTGCGTGTAGATGTTCTCGACCTCGTCGACCGACGCTTCGTTCGGCAGGTTCACCGTCTTGCTGATCGCGCCGGAGATGAACGGCTGCACCGCCGCCATCATGCGGATGTGGCCCATCGGCTGGATGAAGCGCGTGCCGCGCGAGCCGCAGCGGTTGGCGCAGTCGAACACCGCGAGGTGCTCGACCTTCAGGCCGGGCGCGCCTTCGACGGTCTGCGTGCCGCAGACGTAGAGGTTGGCCTCGTCGATCTGCGAGTCGGTGAAGCCGAGGAACGGGAGCACGCTGAAGCCCGGCTTCTCGCGTTCGGCCATGCCGACGCCGAGGCGCGTGAGCGTCTCGTCGCTGATCATGCCGCGGCCGAACGCCTGGCGGATGTCGAGCACGTTGGGCAGCACGCGCTCGATCGCCTCGATCTCGGCGTCACCGAGGCCCTTGTTGTGCAGGCTCGAGTCGTTGATGTGCGGCGCGCCCGCGAGCGTGCCCCAGCCCACGGCGTAGCGCACGATGCGTTCGATCTCGGTCGCGTCGTAGCCGAGGCGCTCGAGCGCGTGCGGCACCGACTGGTTCACGATCTTGAAGTAGCCGCCGCCCGCGAGCTTCTTGAACTTCACGAGCGCGAAGTCGGGCTCGACGCCGGTCGTGTCGCAGTCCATCAGCAGGCCGATCGTGCCGGTCGGCGCCAGTACCGTCGCCTGCGCGTTGCGGAAGCCGTGCAAACTGCCGAACGCCACCGCGCGGTCCCACGACTCGACGGCCGCGATGCGCATGTCGCGCGGCGCGAACGCCGGGTCGATCGAGCGCGCCGCGTCTCGGTGCAGGCGCATGACGCCGAGCATCGGCTCGGCGTTCTGCGCGTAGCCGCGGAACGGGCCCTTGCTCGCCGCGATCTCCGCGGACATCGCGTAGGCCTCGCCCGTCATCATCGCGGTGATGCTCGCCGCGTAGGCGCGCGCCGCGTCGCTGTCGTACGGCAGGCCCTCGACCATCAGCAGCGTGCCGAGGTTCGCGTAGCCGAGTCCGAGCGGACGGTAGTCCTCGCTGTTGCGCGCGATCTTCTCGGTCGGGTACGACGCGAAGCTAACGAGGATCTCCTGCGCGAGGAAGAACACGCGGTTCGCGTGGCGGTAGCCCTCGACGTCGAAGGTGTCGTCCTCGCGGCGCAGCTTCATGAGGTTCACCGACGCCAGGTTGCACGCGGTGTCGTCGAGGAAGACGAACTCCGAGCACGGGTTCGTGGCGTTGATGCGGTCCGTGCCCTTGCACGTGTGCCACTTCTGGATCGTGTCGTCGAACTGCACGCCGGGATCGGCGCAGCCCCACGCGGCGTCGGCGACTTCGCGCCACAGCTTGCGGGCGGGCAGCGTCTCGTAGACCTCGCCGGTCGTGCGGAACGTCGTGCTCCAGCCGTTGTCGGCCGCGACCGCGTCCATGAAGCGATCGGGCACGCGGATCGAGTTGTTCGAGTTCTGGCCGGAGACCGTGGCGTACGCCTCGCCGTTGAAGTCGGACGAGTAGCCCGCCGCCACCAGCGCCGCGACCTTGCGCTCCTCGCGGCTCTTCCAGTGGATGAAGTCGACGATCTCGGGATGGTCCATGTCGAGCACGACCATCTTGGCCGCGCGCCGCGTCGTGCCGCCGGACTTGGTGGCGCCGGCGCCGCGGTCGAGCACTTCGAGGAAGCTCATCAGGCCCGACGACGTGCCGCCGCCGGAGAGCTTTTCCATGCGGCCGCGCAGCTTCGAGAAGTTGGTGCCCGTGCCCGAGCCGAACTTGAAGACGCGCGCCTCGTTCTTCACCAGCTCGAAGATCGACATGAGGTCGTCGCCGACGGACTGGATGAAGCAGGCCGAGACCTGCGGGCGCGAATACGAGTCGGTGGTCATGCGCACTTCGTTGGTGACGAAGTCGGCCGCGAAGCTGCCGCCCGAGCCGGTGATGCCGTACTCGTGGTAGAGGCCGCAGTTGAACCACACCGGCGAGTTGAACGCGCCGATCTGGTTCACGAGCATGTACTTCAGCTCCGCTTCGAACGCCTCGGCGTCCTCGGCGCTGGCGAAGTAGCCGCCCTGCGCCTCACCGGTCGCGCGGATCGTGTGCGCGAGACGGTTGACGACCTGGCGCACGCTGACCTCGTGGCCCGGCTTGCCGGGCAGGCCCGCCTTGCGGAAGTACTTGCTCACCACGATGTCGGTGGCGAGCTGCGACCACGAAGCCGGCACCTCGACGTCGTCCATCTGGAAGACGACGGAGCCGTCCGGGTTCGCGATCACGGTGCGACGCTTGTCCCACTTCACCTCGTCGAACGGATCGACGCCCGCGCGCGTGAAGCGTCGCGGCACTCGCAGGCCGGCCTGGGTGGGTGCGTTGTGGGGATTCGCTGCGGCGTGCGTCTCCGGGGTGAGGGACTGCGACATGATGGGACCCTCCTGGTCCGGGTGTGCGGCGTGCTGGACCTGCTTCCCTGACGACTGGCCCAGTCGAGGAAGCGCCCGGGCCGGGGGGCCGCGCGTGACGCTTCGTCGACTGAACTCGAGCTGGGAGCTCGTTCCTCTGCGACCGCTCTTGCGTGAGTGGATGTTCGCGTTCGCCGAGGAGTCGCTCGCGACCGCGGGGTTGGTTTATACCACCGTGCGCGCTCACTCCTTCAAGCGTGAAAATTCGCGCGTCGTTCGCGGAAATTTTTCCTCTGGACACGCGGCGCACGCGATTCACGGGAGCGCGACGCGTGTTTCCTTTTTTCACCGAACAGCGAGCGAGAACGAGAACGAAACAGCGCGGCGTCCCGCGTGAGCGGGACGCCGCGATGAACCGAACGAAGTCGGCGCGCGTCGCGCGCCGAAGCGTCAACGCGTGACGGCGACGCGGTGCACGAGCACGCCGTCGTTCGCGTCGAGCCGAACGAAGTAGAGCCCTGCTGCCACCGCGCGGCCGCCGTCGTCGCGCAGGTCCCAGGCGAGCGCGTGCTCGCCGGCGCCGAGCGCACCGTTCGCGAGCGTGCGCACGCGCCGTCCCGCCGCGTCGAGCACCGCGAGCCGCGCGACGCCCGCGCGCGGCAGCGCGAAGCGGAACGTCGCGGTTCGCGTCGCCGGATTGGGCGCGGGCGGCGCGAACGCGAGCGTGGCCGGCGCGTCGGCATCGCCGACCGCCGTCGTGCCGTTCGGCACCAGCGTCGCGACCGGCGATTCGTTGCCGTGCTCGTCGATCGCGGTGAGCTTGTAGACGAACGGCGCGCCGGCCGCGTCGATCCAGCCCGTGTCCGCGGGCTCGGCGACGAGGTTCGCCGGGCCGGGCACGAACGCGGTCGTCGTGCCGCGATAGAGCCGGTAGCCCGCGAGGTCGGACTCGGCGTTCGGGTTCCAGTGCAGCGTCGTCGCGCCCGCGGCGTAGGCGCCGGTGAACGGCGCCGGCGCGAGCGGCGCGAGGTTGTCGACCGACCAGCCGCTGTCGGGACGCGAAGGCATCACGATCGTGCCGGCCGCGTTGTGCGCCGCGACGAGGAACGCCGTGCGCGGGTTCCACGCGCCGGTCGAATCGCACGCGGTGGACGCGACGAGGCTGTACTGCGACGCGAAGTGGTTCGCGTTCACCGTGGCGACGTACTCCCACGCGTACGAGAGCGACGCGTCGGGGAACATGACCCAGCGCGCGCGATCGAGCGGCGCCGCGTCGCCGGCGCGCACGCGCGCCACCTCGCGGCGCGCGATCGCGGCGGCCGCGGCGGCGACCGGCACCGAGCGGTAGACGTCGTACGCGGTCACGCTCGCGTCCGAGGCGAGGTCGAGCCAGCTCGCGTTCCACGCCACGCGCACCTGGCCGCCCTGGTCGTTCGGCACGTCCTTCACGCCGGCCAGCTCGGCCTCGGGCGTGCCGAGGAAGCCGTGGCGCTCGACGCGGCCGGCGTAGATGTCCGGCTGCCCCGTGCCGGTACGGTTGTCGGTCCACGCGCAGAGCAGCCCGCCGTACTCGTCGGAGATCATCGCGACGCCGGCCTGGTCGTACGCCGCGGTGCTGACGGCGCGTCCTTCCGCCGGCCACGACGCGTCGAGCGAGCCGGTGGCGAGCACGTGCTGCGCGTAGATGTCGTAGGTGCCGCCGCGCTGGTCGGCCCACGACACGAACGCGCCGCCGCTGCCGTCGGCCACGATCGCGGGGCTCTGCTGGTTCGCCGTCTGCGTGTTGAGCGCCTTGCCGTCGCTCGGCCACGCCGCGTCCACGACGCCCGTGTTGGCGACGTGCTGCGCGTAGATGCGGCTGTTGCCGCCGCCCGCGCGGGCGTCGCTCCACGTGAACACCGCGCCCCCGTTGCCGTCCGAGACGCCGACCACCGACTGCTGCACGTTCGTCGCGGTGCAGATCGCGCGGCCGTTCGCGGGCCACGCGCCGTCGATGTAGCCGAGCGAGGTGAGGTGCGTCGCGTAGATGTCGCCGGCGCCGGCGCCCGCGCGTGCGTCCGACCACGCGACGATGGCGCCGCCGCCGCCGTCCGAGACGAGCACGGGAACCGTCTGGTCGCCGGTGGTCGCACAGACGACGCGGCCATCCGTCGGCCACCACACCGCGTCGATGGTGCCGTTGGCGAGCACGCGCGACGCGTAGATGTCGTAGTTGCCCGAGCGCTGGTCGCCCCACGCGACGATCGCGCCGCCGGCGCCGTCCGAGACGAGCGTGGCCTGGAGCTGGAACGCCGAGTTCGTGCACACGGCGCGGCCGTCGACGGGCCACGCGGGATCGAGCACGCCGGTGGCCAGCACGTGCGTCGCATAGATGTCGTAGCTCACCGTGCGGCCCTCGGGCCACGCGACGATGACGCCACCCGCGCCGTCCGAGCACGCAGCTGGGGCCAGCTTGGGCGCGCTGACCGTGGAGTTGAGCGCGAGCCCGTTCACCGGCCACGCCGGATCGACCGTTCCGTTCGCGAGCACGCGTTGGGCGTACAGGTGCACCGTGCCGAGCCCGCTGCGGTAGTCCTGCCAGACGATGACCGCGCCGCCCGAGCCGTCCGCGACGATGACGGGCGAGGTCTGGTTGTACGCGGCCGTGCAGATCGCCCGGCCGTTCGCGGGCCACGCCGGGTCGACGACGCCCGAGCCGAGCACGTGCTGCGCGTAGATGTCGCTGTGCGATCCGGGGCGGCCGTCCTGCCACGCGAGCAGCATGCCGCCGGCGCCGTCGGGCACCGCGACCACGTACTGCTGCGCGTAGATGAGCGGGCACACGGACACGCTGATGCTGGGCTGGCTGGGCCAGCCGGCGCTGGCGGGTGAGGCGAGGACGAGCGCGGCGGCAAGAACGAGCGCGAACGCGACGGCGGACTTCATGGGCAGAGCCTCGATCCGTGGGGGAGCAGGAACGACCGGCCGGGTTCGCCCGGCCGGAGGAAATGCGATCCGCTCCGAATAACCTCGCGAGACGCGCTCCGTCACGGCGCCGATCTCCCGTGGATGCGGGGCCGAAGCGTTGCGGTGCGGGCCGCACTCCCGGCACGAACGCGAAACCGCGCCCGGAGGCTTCTCCGGGCGCGGTCGCGCGTCGTCGTCGCGGTTCGTCAGCGCCAGCGCAGGTACGGCTCGCGATCGTCGGCGCTCGAGCCGGCGAGCGCCGCGGGCTGCGTGCGGCTCGAGTCGGCGAGCGTGTAGATCCACAGGCTCCCGTGCGTGTCCGCCGCGGCCTTCGCGGTGAACGCGATCCGCGAGCCGTCGGCGCTGACCGACGGATGGCGCTCGTCGGCGGCGGTGTTGGCGCGTGGCAGGCGCACGAAGCGCGCGTTCGTGAGGTCGTAGAGGTACACGTCCCAGCCTCCCGCGCCGCCGGAGCGGTTGCTCGCGAACGCGAGCCAGCGGCCGTTCGCCGACAGCGAGGGCTCGGCGTCGAACGCGTCGCCGGCGAGGTCCGCGGGCGCCAGCAGGCCGCCGGTGCGGTCCCACACCATCAGCCGCGGGTTGCCGGAGCGCGTCGAGACGAACGCGATGCGGTCGCCGTGCAGGTCGGGGGCGGGCTCGTCGTCGTCGAACGGTCCGGTGGTCGAGATGCCGGGCGTGGAGACGAGCGAGTCGCCGACCGGCTCGTAGAGGCGGATGCGCTTGTGGCCGAGCGAGTCGCGCACGAAGCACAGCCGCACCGAATCGTGCGTGAAGCGCGGCCACGTCTCGTTGGAGCCCGAGTTGAGCCCCGGCGTCGGCTTCAGCGCCTGCGAGACGCGTTCGTAGAGGAAGAGGTCGGAGCCGCCCGAGCCGGTGGGGCGCGGGCTCGCGAACACGACGTACCGGCCATCGTCGGTGATGCACGGCTCGCTCTGTCCGTACGTGCTGTTGAGGTTGACGAGCGAGCGGTAGCCGCCGAGGTCGAGGTCGAAGAGCGCGACGTCGTACTCCGTCGTGCCCGAGGCGCGCGTGGTCGCGAACAGCAGCAGGTGCTCGCCGCCTTCGTCGCCGACCGGCGTCGTGACCTTGTCCTTCTTGCTGCAGCCGCCCGAGGCGAGCGCGAGCGCCGCGATCAGCGCGGCGAGCGCGAGGCGCGCGAGGGCGCGAGTCGGGAACGCGTTCGAGTGTGCGATGGGATCCTCCGCGACGCGGCCGGGGACGACGGCTCCGCCGATGATGACGCCGCGAAATCTATCCGGCTTCGCTCCCGTTCGCACGGCCCCGCATGCGGCGGCGCCGGCGCTCCCGGACGGGCTCGCGGTTTGGCCGCGGCTCGCGCATGATGCCGCGCGAACCGCGCGCCCACGGAACGGGCGCGCGTCCCACGCTTCCACGGAGCCACGCATGAAGCCGAGCACGACCTCGACCACGCCCACGCCCGCCGCGCCCGCGCGCGGCACGACGCCCGCGCGGCCCGCGCCGGGCACCGGGCTCGAAGCCATCTTCCGGCCGCGCTCGATCGCCGTCGTCGGCGCCTCGCGCGATCGCGGCACCATCGGCGGCGCGCTCTTCCACAACCTGCTCAAGCACGACTTCCAGGGCCCGGTCTATCCGGTGAACCCGAAGTCGGAGACGGTGCAGAGCGTGCGCGCCTACCCGAGCGTCGCCGCGCTGCCCGAGGCCGTGGACCTCGCGGTCCTGCTCGTGCCCGCGTCGCGCGTGAACGAGACGCTCGAGGAGTGCGGGAAGAAGGGGGTGAAGGGCGCGGTCGTGATCAGCGCCGGCTTCAAGGAGATCGGCGGCGAAGGCGTCGAGCGCGAGCGGCGCATGGTCGAGATCGCGCGCACGTACGGCATGCGCATCGTGGGACCGAACTGCCTCGGCGTGCTCAACACCGAAGCGGGCGTGTCGATGGACGCCACGTTCGCGCCGCCGTTCCCGCCCGCGGGCCCGGTGGCGTTCTCGTCGCAGAGCGGCGCGCTCGGACTCGCGATCATCGAGTACGCGAACGCGCTCAACGTCGGGCTCTCGCACTTCGTCAGCATCGGCAACAAGGCCGACGTCTCGGGCAACGACCTGCTCGAGTGGTGGGAGAAGGATCCCGGCACGCGCATCATCCTGCTGTACCTGGAGTCGTTCGGAAATCCGCACCGCTTCCTCGAGATCGCGCGCCGCGTCTCGCGCACCAAGCCGATCATCGCGGTGAAGAGCGGCCGCACGAACGCCGGCATTCGCGCCGCGTCGAGCCACACCGGCTCCCTCGCCGGCGCCGACACGGCAGTGACCGCGCTGTGCGCGCAGGCCGGCGTCATCCGCACCGACACGCTCGAGGAGCTGTTCGATGTCGCGATCCTGCTCGCCAACCAGCCGGTGCCGCGCGGCCGCCGCGTCGGCATCATCACCAACGCCGGCGGGCCCGCGATCATGGCGAGCGACGCGTGCGAGACGCGCGGGCTCGAGGTGGTCGCGTGCTCCGAGCCGACGCGCGCGGCGCTGCAGGCGTTCCTGCCGCCCGAGGCGAGCACGCGCAATCCCGTCGACATGATCGCGTCGGCGACGCCGGAGTCGTTCGAGAATGCCGTGCGGCTCATGGCCAACGACCCCAACTTCGACGCGCTGATCGTGCTGTACGTGACGCCGATCGTCACTGACCCGCTCGACGTCGCGCAGGCGATCGTGCGCGGCAATGAGCTCGCGAAGGCCGACCTCGCGGCGAAGGGCCTGCCGCCCAAACCCGTGCTCTCGTGCTTCCTCGGCTCGCACGGCGTCCCCGAGGGCCTGCGCTCGCTGCGCGAGGGCAGCATCCCCTCGTACACGTTCCCCGAGGCCGCGGCGATCGCGCTCGCGCGCGCCGTGCGCTACGGCGAGTGGCTGCAGCAGCCCGACGGCACCGTGCCCGCGTTCGCCGACGTCGATCGCGCCGCGGCGCGCGCGGTGATCGACGGCGCGCTCGAACGCGCCGACGAGAAGGGCGCGTGGCTCGCGCCCGACGAGGTCACGGCCCTGCTCGGCGCGTGGAAGATCGCGACGCCGCCGGTCGAGCTCGCACGCACCGCCGAGGAGGCGGTCGCCGCCGCGCGCCGCGTCGGCTTCCCGGTCGCGGTCAAGCTCGCGAGCGACACGATCACGCACAAGAGCGACGTCGGCGGCGTGCGGCTCGACCTGCGCTCGATGGTCGAAGTCGGGCAGGCGTTCGAGGCGATCGCCGAGAAGCTGGCCGCGATCGGCCGCCGCGGCGAGATGGACGGCGTCACCGTGCAGCCGATGATCCGCGAGGGACTCGAGACCATCGTCGGCATGACGCGCGATCCGTCATTCGGGCCGCTGATGGCGTTCGGCCTCGGTGGCGTGTCGGTCGAACTGCTGAAGGACGTCTACTTCCGCGTCCACCCGCTCACCGACCTCGACGCACGGCAGATGGTGCGCGGCATCCGCGGCGCGGCGATGCTCGACGGCTGGCGCGGCGCGCCGCCCGGCGACGTGCCGAAGCTCGAGGAGACGCTGCTGCGCGTCTCGCAGCTGGTCGGCGAGTTCCCCGAGATCGCGGAGATGGACATCAATCCGCTCAAGGTGCTGCCGCCCGGCCGCGGCTGCCTCGCGCTCGACGCGCGCGTGCTCGTGCGGCGGGGCTAGGCGCGGGCCGCGGCGCGAGGCGGCGCGCGTCCGACGCGGACGCCGGCGTCACGCAACGCATCGCCCGGCGGCGCGACCGCGCCGCCGGGCGTCGTCGTCTCTGCGTGTGGTCGACGCCTACGCGACGCGCACGAGCTTCTCGAGCGGCAGCCGGTGGTGCGGCATGCCTTCCTCGGCGCCGTGGCCGATCGCCACCATCGCCGCGACGCGCGTGTGCGCCGGCAGGCCGAGCAGCGTCTTCACCTTCTCGGGCTCGAAGCCGGCCATCGGCGAGGTGGCGTAGCCGCGCGCTTCGGCCGCGAGCAGCAGGAAGCCGAGCGCGATGTGCGCCTGCGCCGCCGCCCAGGTCTCGCGTTCTTCCTCGCTCTTGCCCGCGAACGCGCCCTCGATCATGCGGCGGAAGCCGGCGGCCTGTTCGGGGCTCGCGCCGGGGCGCACCAGCGTGTCGAGGCTCGCCAGCGTGTCGGCCATGTCGGTGTGGATCACGATCACGGCGGGCGCGCCGTTCACCTGCTTCTGTCCGTACGCGGCCTCGCCGAGCTTCGCCTTCAGCGCGGGATCGCGCACGACGACGAAGCGCCATGGCTGGAGGTTCCACGCCGACGGCGCGAGGCGCGTGTCCTCGAGGATGGCGTCGAGATCGGCGGCGGGAATCGGCTCCGCCGTGTAGGCGCGAATGGAACGGCGGTGGTGCGCAGCATCCGAGACGGACAGCGGAGTGGTGGGCGTGGACATGCGGGACCTCGGTCGTGCGGCGCGGGGCCGCGGTGGTTTCGGGGGGACGGACGAACCGGTCGGTTCGTGCCGCGCTTGCGATGAGCGGCCCCCTCGCCGGGATCCGCTCCGTCACTTGCAATTTACAAGTCGCTTGGATTTCGAAAGCGCTGGCGTTCTCCGCCGGGTTTCGCCTAGCTTCGGGCCGTGGCCACGAAACCGACTTCCGCGCTCTGTCCGCGCTACCACTTCGCCGTCGAGCTGATCGGCCGGCGTTGGACGGGCGCGTTGCTCTGGGTGCTCTCGCAGGGGCCGGCGCGTTTTTCCGACCTGCGGAACGCGGTGGCGGGCGTCACCGATCCGATGCTCGCCGCGCGGCTGCGCGAGCTCGAGCGCGAAGGCGTGATCGAGCGGCGCGTGCTGCCGGGCGCCCCCGTGGGCGTCGAGTACACGCTCACCGACAAGGGCCGGGCGCTCGGCTCGGTGCTCTCGGCGATCGCGGCGTGGAGCGAGACATGGCTGCCGGCGCCCAAGCCGGCTCGCGCGAGCACGGCCCGCCGGCGCACGGCGCGCACGAAGCCGGCGCGTTCGGGGTGAGAACGCGCCTCAGCGCTTGAAGGCGACGCCGAGGGGCAGCAGCGGCAGCGTCACGCCCGCCGCCGGCACGCCGTTTTCGTTCCAGAGCACGAACGCACCGGCGGTGACGCCGCCGACGCGCACGAGTCCGGGATACACGTTCACGCGGACGCGGTTGCGCTTGGAGCGCGACGTCATCACCGAGAAGAGCAGCGAGCCGTTGCGGTCGTAGAAGAAGCCCGCGGACGGCAGCAGTTCGGCGGTGCGCTCGCCCTGGCCGAGGTCGACGAGCTTGCTCGCGACGAGGCCGGCGCCGATCGAGTACGAGGAGCCGTTGGGGCGCGTGAACGAAACGCCGCCCTCGCCGTGGTTGCCGAAGTAGTAGAAGACGCTCCAGCGCCGGCACCACCCGGGACACCACTTGATCGAGAAGTTCTGCCCCTGGTTCTCGATCGAGCCGTGCGCGAAGTCGATCGCGGGCTGGTTCGACCAGTCGCGCAGGTGCAGCGTGCGCCCGAAGAAGCCGCGCACGCCGGGGCGCGAGAAGAGCAGCACGCCGGCCGGGTCGAACAGCAGCAGGTCGGTGATCGCGTCGGTCGTCGGGCCGGGCTGGTCGTCGTTCTCCACGACCTCGTTGAGCACGTGATAGACGGTGAGCGTCGCGCCCGCCCAGGCGCTCGGGTGCTCGAAGCCGTGCTGGTCGTACCACTCCGACATCTCGGCCCAGCTCATGCCGCCGCCCACGAGGTGCAGCGTGTAGTTGGGCCAGTACTGGGCGCCCTTGCGGCTCGTGCTGACCGGCAGCACCTCGGTCTGCAGGAACTCCTTCCAGCCCGCGACCTCGATCGCGGTGACGGGATGGCGCAGGTCGGTCCACACGCGGTTCCAGCCGCGCCGGAACGCGACGTGAGCGAAGCGGTTGTCGCGCCCGTCGAACTGCAGGATGCCGAAGCCGCCGTTGACGATGAGCCGCGCCGGGTTCACGAGCGATTCGCTGCCGTAGGGCAGGCCGCGATAGAAGAGCGGCTCGCGCTCGTCCGCCGTGCTGTCGTCCGCCGTGGCCGGCAGGCGGATCGGCAGGCCGCGCGAAGGCATGCGCACGACGGCGTCGGACGCGCGCGCGGGGCGCGACGTCGCCGCGAGCGCGAGCGCGCAGCCCAGAGCGATGGCGATGAGCCACGAAGCGCCGCAGCGGACGTGGCGGAGGATCGGCGGCATGGGGCAGTCGGACTTCGCGTGCACCGCCTCGCGGCGGTGAGTCAGGGGGGGGCGGCGACCGGTGAGGATCGTCCGCGCGGCCACGCGAGGGAACGGGGCGCAACCTACACGCTCGGTGCGGGCGCCGACAATGCCGCGCGCCCCGTCGGTGGAGCGGAAACGCCGCGCCGGCCCGCCGGGAGTCGGCGGGCCGGCGCGGGTGAGCGATCAGGCGCGTTCGGCGACGCGCTTCTGTTCGGCGCGGGAGAGGAACGCGACCGCGACGAGGATGAAGCCGACGGACACCCAGTCGGTGACGGCCGGCGGCTTCAGGTGGAAGAACCACATGAGCAGCAGCGTGGCCGCCGTGCCGGCGAGCAGCGAGGTCAGCCGGTTCACGAGGCCTGCGAACGTGGCGCTGCGGCCCTGGAACATGAACAGGAAGACCGAGAAGAACGCCACGAGGCCGTACGGGAAGCCGGACGCGATCGCCGCGAGGTTCGGCGCGGCGACGGCGTCGTGCGCCATCACGACGCGCGGGTCGGCCCAGCCCCAGTGACCGACGCCGTACCAGACCACGCCCGCCGCCGCGAAGATCACCGCGCTCGCGCTCAGCTGCTCGAGCGAGAAATAGCCGCGGTTGTCGATCGTCGACGGGCCCGTGCGCGTGTTCTTGAAGTAGTTCATCAGGTACAGCCGAATCGCGTACGCCACGATGTACGAGCCCAGCACCCACATCGCGACGGGGTTGTGGACGAAGTCGAATCCGCCCTTCAGGCGCGCCGGATCGATGCCGAGCGCCTTCGCGGTGGTGACGTGCTGCTCGAACCACGGGGCGAGCGGTACCGGCAGCAGGTTGGCGCCGACGGCGACCAGGGCGAAGACGACCGCCCAGTTCTCCTCCGGGTAGACCTTGCGCTTGAGGATGCCCTGCTTGAGCTGAACGGCGTCGATCAGCCGGCTGATGACGATGATGCTGCCGCGCATGATGACCATGGCGACCATCACCGAGATGGGCAGCGTGTAGAGGAGCGTCGTCGTCGGGATGATGACGGCGGTGCAGACGCCCGAGGCGACGATGTAGCCGGTCTCGGCCGGCCACCGGCCACCGTGCCGGGACGGCCACGGGATCCAGCCGAGGGCGAACACCGCCGCGAGGCAGAGGATGTTGCCGCCGAAGGTGTTGTTCACGAGGTAGGCCATGTCCGACATGCGCGGTTCATGGAGCCCCCCCGTGAACCACTTCACGAGGATTCCGGTGCAGACGTACGAAAGAAAATAGGCCGCACAGAGTTGCAGCAGGCGGCCGGTGCTTCCGGGTTTGGAGCCGAACATGGGTGGAAACCTCCGCTTTCTGAAACAGAGAGCATAGCACCGCTGCGACGGATTGCACCGCTGCTCGCCTCCGGCGGGGTCCGAAACTCCGTCCCGTGTCACGTCCCGCGGACCGGCACGACGAGGAGGGTGTTCCGGGGGAAATCGCCCCGACCCGAAGTCCCCGTCCAACGCCCAGGAGGCAGTCCATGTTCCAGACGACGCTTCGCACGCTCGCCGTCCTCGCGACGCTGACCACCCTCGTGGGCGCCACCGGCTGCAGGCCTCCCGTCCCGCCGGTCGTTCCGGACAACACCGACATCACGCAGAAGCAGGCGGACGCCGTCGCCGAAGAGGCGGGCCGGACGTTCCACGACGCGGGTTCGCTGTTCCTCGCGCGCGGCGTGCTGATGGGCGGCTTCTATCGTCCCGGCATGGCGGCGCGGCCCATCGCCCGTCGCAGCCGCGGCACCGTGCGCACCGACGCCGCGTGGTTCGACTACCAGCTGACGTGCTGGGACGCGAACGGCAACGTGATCGACTGGGAGACGGCGTCGAACGAGGAGATCGCGCGACTGAAGATGGACTGGTCGCTGCACGTCGACGCGGGTGTCGATGCGGGGCTGGGTACCGGACAGCGCGACAGCGTGCTGCTGGGCTTCCAGGGCGCGTACGACGTCACGGGGCTGCAGGCGGCCTCGGCGAGCCTCGATTTGACCGGCACCGCGAACGACACGCTGTTCTTCGACATGTACTCGAGCGAGGGGCACGCCGTCTCGCGCGGCACGTGGGCGTGCGGCGACGACCACGTCGTGCTCGGCAAGGACTCGGCTCGCCAGCCGTATCCGCTGAGCGGCACCACGCGGTTCAACGTCGACGAGACGTGGTCGACCACGTCCCGCACGGGCACCGATTCCGGCTCCACGCGCTGTGCCGTGAGCATCCGCTACGACGGAACCCGATACGCGGACATGCTCGTCGGCAGCACGCACCACTACCGGCTCGACCTCGACACCGGCGAAGTGACGGCGATCGTGAGCTGAAGCCGTCGAACGAGCCGCCGCATGCGGAGCCCGCGTGCGGCGGTTCTCCGTTTCCGGCACGCGTCCGCGGCGGTCGCGACGCGCGACGCGACGCACATTTGACGCGGCGCGGCGCGGTGGCGGGGGCACACTGTCGGCGCCGGCGGCTCCCGAGAAGACGCGAAGCCGGTGCGCGTCGCGCCGGCCCCCAGCGCGTGCCGAGCCGCCCGACAGGAGGTGGCCATGGGCCCCCGAGAGACTCATCCCCTGGTGGTGTGCGAAGCCCACCCCGGCCACGGCGGGGACGTGGCGGCCGAGCTCGTCTCGTACGGCTACGAAGTGCGCTGCTGCGGAGACGAAGAGGACCTGATCGAGGCCGTGTCGTCGCGTCACCCGAGCGCGGTCGTCTACGAGCTGCACCACCAGCTGCCCGTCGACCTCGCGATCCTCGTGCTCGTGCGCCGTCTGATGCCCGACGTGCCGCTCGTGCTCATCGCGCACGGGCAGGAGACGCCGACGGTGCGCGCGCTGCGTGCGATGCAGCCCGCGGTGCTGACGCACGAGCCGGTCGATCGCGAAGGCCTGCGTGCAGCGGTGCGCCGCGCGGTGCGTCGCGCGCGCGACCGGGTGCGCGCGCAGTCACGCGCGGCGCTGCCGGCCCTGTGAGGCGTCTCGCGGTCCGTGCGCCGGTGACGCGCGTCGTCACGCGCCGCCGCGCCGCGGGACGCATCGTGCGTGCGTGGTAGCATCCCGCGCATGCTGCCCGCTGCCTGCACGCGTTCCGCGCCGCTCCGCCGCGCGATTCGCCCCGTGAGTCCGCGCCCGTGAGCCGCTCCCGGCCCGCGTCCGCCGCGGTCGCTCCGGTGCCCGCGAGCGGTCCGCCGCCCGCTGTTCGCCTGCTCGTCATGGCGGCGCTGGTGGCGCTCACCGTGCTGGCCTTCCACGGCGTCGTGCGCAACGACTGGTTCGCGATCGACGATCACGCGCACGTCACCGACAACCCGCACGTGAGGACCGGGCTCAGCCTGGCGAACGTCGCGTGGGAGCTGACGCACGCCGACGTCGGCAACTGGCAGCCGCTGACGATGCTGTCGCACATGCTCGACGTGCAGCTCTTCGGGCTGAACCCGGGCGCGCATCACGCGGTGAACCTCGCGTGGCACGCACTCAACGTGCTGCTCGTGCTGCTCGTGCTCTGCCGCGCGACCGGTTCGTTCGGGCGCAGCGCGATCGTCGCCGCGCTGTTCGCCGTGCATCCGCTGCGCGTCGAGTCGGTGGCGTGGATCGCGGAGCGCAAGGACGTGCTGAGCACGTCGTTCTTCCTGTTCGCGCTGCTGGCGTGGATCGAGTGGACGCGCCGCGGCGGCGCGGCGCGCTACGCCGCGGTCGTCGCCGCGCTCGTGCTCGGCCTGGCGGCGAAGCCCATGCTCGTCACCACGCCGTTCGTGCTGCTGCTGCTCGACGCGTGGCCGCTCGGGCGGCTCGAGTTCACGGCCGGCGCGCGCGAGCGCGGCCGCGACCTCGCGGCGCGGCTCGCCGAGAAGTGGCCGCTGTGGCTCGTGGCCGCGCTCTTCGCGCTGCTCACGCTGCGCACGCAGAGCGCGGCGGGCGCGCTCGCGATCGCGCCGGGGCTCACGTGGCCGATGCGAGCGAGCAACGCGCTGCTGGCGTACGGGATCTACGTGCGCGACTCGTTCGTGCCGCGCCATCTCGTGCCCTTCGTGCCGCACACGCTGCGCGTCGAACTCGTGCCCGCGCTCGCCGCGTTCGCGGCGCTCGTGCTGGTGACCGTGCTCGTGCTGCGCGCGCGCACGCGGCCGTGGCTCGCGTTCGGCTGGCTGTGGTGGGTCGGCATGCTCGTGCCCGTCATCAACCTCGTGCAGGTGGGGCCGCACGCGCGTGCCGACCGCTTCACGTACGTGCCCGGCATCGGCCTTGCCGTGATGCTCGTGTGGGAGATCGGCGAGCGGATCGAGCGCGTGCGCGCCGCGCGGATCGCGGCGTTCGCGGCGCTGCTCGCGGTGCTCGTCGCGCTCGTCGTCGCCACGCAGCGGCAGGTCGCGCGCTGGCGCGACACGCGCACGCTCTACGAGTGGACCGTGTCGGTGATGCCGGGCAACACGGTCATCCGCTGGTGGCTCGGCGACCAGTACCTCGTGGCGGGCGAGCCGGCGAAGGCGCTGCGCGAGTACGAGCAGGTGCTGCGCGAATCGCCGGGCCGCGTCTCGCTGCACACCGACATCGCGACGGCGCTCGCGGCGTCCGGCCGGTTCGACGAGGCGCGCGAGCACCTCGTGATCGTGACCCGCGATGCGCCCGCGGCCGACGCGTGGCACGACCTCGCGCGCTTCGACGTGCAGCGGCGCCGGCTCGCGGACGCGGCGGCCGAGCTCGACTCGGCGCTCGCATGGGCGCCGGACGACGCCTCGCTGCACGCCGAGCTCGCGCTCGTGCGGCTGCGCTCGGGCGACGGCGCGGCCGCCGCCGCGAGCGCCGCCGAGGCGGCGCGGCTCGCGCCCGGCAACGCCGAGTACGCGCGGCTGCTGGCCGAGACGCTGCGCCTCGCCGGCCGCTGGGCGGACGCCGCCGAGGCCTACGCCGCCGTGCTGCGCGCCGCGCCCTCCGACGCCAACGCCCTCATGAACCTCGCGTGGCTGCGCGCGACCGCGCCCGACGCGGCGACGCGCGACGGCGCCGCGGCGCTCGCGCTCGCCGAACGCGCGGCCGCTGCCGCGGGCCGGCCGGTCGCCGCGATCGAGGCGACGCGCGGCGCGGCGTTCGCCGAGTCGGGCCGCTACGCCGACGCGGTCGCGGCCGCCGAGCGCGCGGTCGCGCTCGCGCGCGAGGCCGGCTCGTCGGGCGAGGCGTCGGAGTACGCGGCCGAGCTCGCGCTCTATCGCGCCGGCCGCCCGTGCCGCGACGCCGCGCACGTCGGCGCCACGGGGAAGGGAGCACGTCGATGAAGCGTCCGCGTCCGCAGCCGGCTCCGTCGCCCGCAACCGTGCCGCCCGCGGCGGCCGCGCCGTCGCCCGGCGCGATCACGGCTTCGGCTCCGGGCCTGCCGCCACTCGCGGTGCGCGCCGCCACGGCTCTCGCCCTCGTCGCGCTCACGCTCGCGGTGTTCGCGGGCGTGTGGCGCAACGGCTGGATCCTCTTCGACGATCCGGTCTACGTGTTCGAGAACGCGCACGTGAACCACGGCCTCTCGTGGGAAGGCGTCCGCTGGTTCATGACCGAGCCGCACGTCGGCAACTGGCATCCGGTCACCTCGCTCGCGCACATGGCGATCGTGCAGCTCTTCGGCCTCGCGCCCGCCGCGCACCACGGCGCGAGCGCGCTGCTGCACGCGCTCGACGCGCTGCTGCTGTTGCTCGTGCTTTCGCGGCTCACGCGTTCGTGGTGGAAGAGCGCACTCGTCGCGGCGCTCTTCGCCGTGCACCCGCTGCGCGTCGAATCGGTCGCGTGGGCGTCGGAGCTCAAGGACGTGCTGAGCGCGTGCTTCTTCCTGCTGACGCTGCTCGCGTACGTGCGCTGGTGCGAGCGTCCCGGCCCGGCGCGGCAGGCGCTCGTGTCGGCGCTGCTGGCGCTCGGCCTGCTGTCCAAGCCGATGCTCGTCACCGCGCCCGCCGTGCTGCTGCTGCTCGACGCGTGGCCGCTCGGGCGGCTGCGCACGGCGCGCGACCTGCCGGAGCGCGTGCGCGAGAAGTGGCCGCTGTGGCTGCTCGTCGCGGTGTTCGTCGCGCTGACGCTGGTGTTCCAGAAGAAGGCCGGCGCTGTCGCCAACGTCGCGCACGTCACCGTGCCGATGCGGCTGAGCAACGCGCTCGTGTCGTGGTGGCGCTACGTCGGCGCCAGCCTGTGGCCGCACGGGCTCACGATCTACTACCCGCACCCGCGCCGCGTGCAGTGGCTCGCCGCGTCGCTGTCGGCCGCGGGTCTCCTCATCGCGACGGCACTCGCGTGGCGCGCCCGCGCGCGTGCGCCGTGGCTCGCGACGGGCTGGCTCTGGTACGTGGGCACGCTCGTGCCCGTCATCGGCCTCGTGCAGGTGGGCCGCCAGGGCTGGGCCGATCGCTACACGTACATCCCGACGATGGGTCTGGCGATCGCCCTGGTTTGGCTGGGCGATGAGATCACGACCTGCATGCGGTTACCCAAGGCTGTGATTCTCCTCGCCTCATTGGTCCTGGT
>WBZT01000392.1_pt1 | contig 36104 bp, 39 predicted proteins | sample 5204241 | NCBI WGS metagenome assembly WBZT01 (sample SAMN12344358, study PRJNA552823) | activated sludge metagenome | biome: Activated sludge suspended growth; feature: Nitrification reactor; material: Wastewater; isolation source: activated sludge from nitrification reactor of wastewater... | reverse complement strand
TGGGGCCGCGGGCGCTGGGCTTGAGCTCGATGGCCTCGATGACGCCATCGGCGGGGGCATGGATGGGGACCGACAGGAACCCATCGGCCCGGGCGATGGGTTGGCCGCGCACGACCTCCTCGCCGGCCCGGACAAGGGGCACCGCCGGCTTACCAATGTGCTGCGCGAGGGGGAGGATCATGCGCGAGGCAAACGGCATCCGACGAATCGGACTGCCGGCGGTGCTCTTGTGCGCGTCGGGATGGACCCCACGCGCGAATGTCTTGCGCCGGAAGGAAAGGAATGGGGAATGAGGGATGGGGAATGGGAAGGACCAGCCACCCTGCGAAGGCTTCATGGTTTTTCCCATTCCGCATCCCCCATCACCCATCCCCCGACTCAGTTGTACTTCGCCGCCCGGGCCATGAGCTTCTCGACCCCGGGTTCGTTCATGTTCCAGGCGGTGCCGGGATGCAGGCAGCCGGCGGTGCACTTCTCGGCGGCCTTGACGATGTCGGCGAACTTGTTGCCCTGGGGATTGATGACGTAGGCCTTCTTGTCATCGTTGTAGGCGAAGGTCTTGGGCGCGATGCTGGTGCATTCGTCGCAGGCGGTGCATTCCGGCGTGTCGATGTAGACCGGCTCGTAACCCTCGGCGCCCGCGGCCGGCGCGGCCACCACGGGCGCCGGGCTCGCGGCGGCTGCGGCGGCCGGCGCGATGCCGGTGCCGAAGCTGGCCAGGCTGGCGCCGATCTGGCCGAGCAGCTCGGCGCGGGCCTGGGCGGCGATCGCATCGGTGTCGACGGCTTCCTTGTTGAGGCCGGCCAGGTCGCGCAGCTGTTGCCAGAACTGCTGGCGTTCCTCGCAGGAATTCACCAGCTCGGCGGAGACGATGACCCGCATCAGGCGCTGCTTCTTGTCCACCGCCCAGATGTAGGGGAACTTGCCGTCACGCTCGTCGGCCGACAGCTTCAGGAAGTCCACCACCGGCACCATGTCGTCGTTCCAGGTCTCCGGCGGCGCCTTGCGGAACTGCTTGGCGAAGCGGCCTTCGGTGAGGGCGAAGTCGGCGAAGGTAAAGGGCAGCGTCATCTTCTTGTCGGCCCCCTCCTCGTCCTTGTAGGTGAGGGAATAGGTGGGCCACTCGGCATCGAGCTCCGGGTTGCCTTCCAGGCTGACGCAGTCGCTGAAGGTGACGCCCGCGTCCGGGTCGAAGCGGAACAGGGGATAGGCGCGCGATTCCACCGCCATGCGCGACTGTTCGGTGGAGGTGTCGTCACCCACCCCATGCTCGGGCGGGCACACCGCGTAGATGTTGAACAGGGCCGGCCGGCGCGAGTTGAGGCCGTCGATGTAGCCCTCGATCAGGTGGGTGGGGCTGGAAATGGCCCCCTGCATGACATAGGCGGAGCGGTGCGCCATGCCGATGACGCTGATCTCCTTGCGGATCTCCTTCTTGCCGTGGTCCTTCTTGCCGAACGGCGACATGTCCGCCACCTGGCTGATGAAGCCGGAAGTGCAGGCCTGGCCGCCGGTGTTGGAATACACCTGGGTGTCGACCACCAGGATCTTCACCGGCATGCCGGTCATCAGCGCCCGCGACAGGTTCTGGAAGCCGATGTCATACATGGCGCCGTCGCCGCCGATGGCCACCACGGGCGGGCACAGCTTCCACTCGTCCTCGCTGAACTTCTCCCAGTTGAAGTAGGTGAACTGGGCGTCATGCTCGGCCGGGTTGTAGCCGCCCGAATCCCCGCTCAAGCCAAGCTCGATCTCGGCCATGCGCACGGCCTTGAAGCCGTCCGCCATCTTGGCCATGTGGCCTTCGAACAGGCCCATGGCGACCGAAGGCGAATCCTGGAACAGGTGGGAAGTCCAGGGGAAGGGATACGGGCTGTAGGGGAAGGTGGAGCCCCATACCGAGGTGCAGCCGGTGGAGTTGACGATGCCCATCTCGGCGCGGCCGCGCTTGGTGGGGCCTTCCACATAACGCCACTTGAGGTCCTTGAGGCGCGCCAGCAGCTGGGTCACCCACTTCAGCCAGGCGGGGTCGATGGGCTGCACCTGGCTGCGCTGCTTCAGGCTCTCGGACAGGTTGGCCAGGGTGAGATCCTGGCCCTTGCTGGCCTCCACCGCGGCGATGACCGCGCCGGTGTCGGACAGGTCCACGGTCTCGGTCAGCTTCATGCGCAGATGCTTCTCCAGGCCGTCGATGAGGCCATCGAGCTTCTCCACGAAGGCCTTGACGCGCGGCTGCATGAGGGCGGTGACGGTGGAGGTGAACAAATGGATGGCGGTCTTCTCGCCACAGCCCAGGCAGGCGCCGTCGCCGCAGTTCATGGAGTTGTAGTTCTTCTTGTCCAGCAGCAGGGTGTCCAGGGCGCCGATCTTCTCGTCCAGATCGTCGATGCGGTTGTAATCCTTGGGCGTGCTGGGCAGGTCCAGCCAGAAGCGCCAGTCCTGGCGCAGCCGGGCAATGCTCTCCGGTGTCTGGGTGACCATCCTGAGGGCGTCGTCCTCGCACACGTCCACGCACAGGGCGCAGCCCTTGCAGGTGTAGGGGTTGACCGTGATGGAAAACAGGCCGCCGGCGCCCTTGGCCTTCTTCTCCTTCAGGTTCCAGTAGGGCTTGGTGGTGGCGAACTTGAACTCGCCGATTTCCCTCTCCAGGAGGTGGTATTCCTCCTCCATGGCCGCGTTGCCCTGGTTGGGGTCCTCGTGCATGGCGTCCTCGATGGCCCGCCTGAGCAGGGCATGGACGTCGAGCCCGTCGCGGTCCAGCACGCCGCGCAGCTTCTTCTCGATGTTGCGGGCGCCCTTGCGCAGGAAGCGGGTGGGCCGGCCCCCCATCTCGATGTTGCCGATGGCGGTGTTGAGCACGTCGCCCACGGTCGAGACCAGGCCGGGAATCGCGGAGTCGGGGCACTGGGTGTAGCAGTTGCCGCAGGCGGTGCAGTTCTCGGCGATCCACTCCGGATGCTCGAAGCGGATCTGGGTCATGTCCCGGAACACGCCGGTGACCGCCGGAATCAGGGCCATGCCCATGAACGGATCGGCCAGGTTGTCGGAACCCTTGCCGGAGACGTAGAAATTGCCGGTCTGCTCCCAGAAACGGTGCACGTCGGCGGCCTTGTCCAGCTTGCCGGCATTCTCCGGCAGGCGCTTGAGCATGATGGGCAGGGGCGGCGCCGCCACGCCGCCCATGGGCTGGCGCGCGCCGACCCGCTTCACCTCGGCGGGGATCTCGTGGATTTCGCTATAGCCGCGCTTCACCACGCGCAGGTTGTCCTGGACGATACGCTCGCCCTTCTTGCCGAACTTGTCGCGCAACTGGTTCTCGATGGCCTTGAACAGGGCGTCCTCGTCCAGGCCGGCCCGCTGCTGGATGTCGGAGGCGTGGAAGAAGGCGCCCTGGAAGGCGTTGCCCTGCATGCGCAATTGCAGGTCCGGGTTGGAGGACTCCTCCCGGGCGATGCTGAAGGCGTCCAGATAGAACACGCGGATGTCGTTGTCCACGATGGTCTTCTGGATGTGCATGGGCAAGCTGGCCCACAGGACTTCCGCCGAGGGCAGGTTGCTCTGGATGATGAACACCCCGCCCTTGGACAGGCCCGCCACGGCATTGGTGTGGCCGAACACGTTGGGGTCGGGGGACAGCACCACGTCCACGTGGGTGTACTCGCAGTTCACCCGGATGGGCTCGGGCGCGGCGGACAGGTAGTAGGTGGTGGGCTGGCCCTTCTTTTCCGAACCGTACTTGGGATTGGCCTTGATGTCCCAGCCCAGCAGCTCGAACAGGGTCATGGCCAGGTTCTTGCCGGTGGTCACCGCGCCCCAGCCGCCCACGGAATGCATGCGCACGGCGATGGCGCCCTTGGGCATGAGATTGGGGTTGTCGGAACCGCGCAGGGCCAGTTCCCTGACCTTGGGATAGGCGGCCAGGATTTCCTGCTGATGGATTTCCTGCTTGGGATGGGCCGCCTTCTCGCGCACGAAGTCGATGGACAGATAGAAGAACTTCTTGTGGGCGCCCTTCTCCAGCATGTTCTCCACGGCGGCGGCGACCGCCTCCGGCTGCATGTCGCGCGAACCCAGGCCATAACAGCCGGAGTACAGGCGCGGCATGTCGCCGGGCTTGGCATAGACCGCATAGCCGGGGTAGGCGTTGGCGTCGCCGGCGTTCTCCAGGCACTTGCTCACGGTGGCGCGCACTTCCCGCATCAGGGGCAGGTCCTCCGACAGGGGCTGGTCGGTGCGCTCGAGCACGGCCACCCCCTTCTTGCCCTTCAGCACCTGGCCCAGCAGGTCGCCGGGGAAGGGACGGAAGCAGGTCAGGTTGACCACGCCCACCTTGAGCTTGCGGTTCTCCCGCAGCCAGTCGGCCACGGCGGCGGCCTGCACGGTCATGGAACCCATGCCCAGGATCAGGTAGTCGGCATCCTCGCAGCGATGGGTCCCCACCCGGCTGTAGGCGCGGCCGGTGAGTTCGCCGTATTCGGCCATGCAGCGATCCAGGAGGGCGGGCACATGGTCGAAGAAGAAGGGCCGCTGGGCGGCGGTCGCCTGCATGTGGGCGTCCTGGTTGGCCACCACGCCGGACACCACGGGGGAGTCCACGTCCCACAGGGAAGGCACGCGGCGGCGCTGGGGGCCGTAGATCAGCTCCTGGGCCGGTGTAGGCGTGGGAATCATGTCGTCGGGGCGGCCCAGATATTCGGCCACCAGCTCCCGCTCGGGCACCAGCACGGGCTCGATCAGGTGGGTGGTGAGGAAGCCGTCCATGCCCATGATGGCCGGGGTCAGGGACAGTTCGGCGGTCTTGCGGGCGATCAGGTTCAGGTCGGCGGCCTCCTGGGCGTTCTTGGCGAAAACCTGGATGAAGCCGGTGTCGTCCACGCAATGGTAATCATCATGGCCGCAATGGACGTTCAGGGTGGCCTTGGTGATGGCGCGGCATCCGATGTTGAGCACGTAGGGCAGGCGCTTGCCCACCGCGCCATAGAGGGATTCGTGCATGAAGGCCACGCCCTGGGCGGAGGAAAAGTTCACCGCGCGCAGGCCGGTCATGGCCATGCCGGCGGTGACGCCGGCGGCGGCATGCTCGGATTCCGGCTCCAGGAAGATCAGGGGGCGGCCGGAAATGTTGATGTGGCCGGCGGCGACGGCCTCGGACCAGTACTCGCCCATGTTGGTGGACGGGGTGATGGGGTAGGCGCCGGCGGCGTCGGAGGCCTCCCTTTCCACCAGGATCACGGCGGTGTTGCCGTCGATGGCGTCGCGCACGCCGGGGTATTTCGCGGCCTTGGCCTCGGCCTTGGTGGACGTGCCCGGCTCGATCAGGTGCATGGAGCCGAGGAGTTTGGAAATGGGGTTCTTGATCATGGTGGAAGGCCTCTCAGACTACGTTCGCGCGCACGGGCAGCGCTTCTATGCGGATGATCTTCTTGGCTTCACGGCCTTTCAACGTGCGGCTGTCATCCAGCCAGACGATGGCCCCGGTGGGGCAGCGCTCGATCGCCACGGGGGACGCCAAGTGGTTCTTGGCGTAATCGATCACCGCTAGGTTGTTGTCCAGGCGGATCAGTCCGGGGGCGGCATCCATGACGCATTTGCCGCAGGCGGTACAGGCCACCTGGCATTGCGCCTCGGAAACATCGCCGTCCGCCCGGCTCTTGCAGGCCACCCAAAGCTTGTGGCTCACGGGCTGCAAGGAAAACAGGTCTTTCGGGCACACGTCCACGCAATCGCCGCAGGCGGTGCACTTGTCGGCATCCACGACGGGAAGGCCGAATTGGTTCATGGTGATGGCGTCGAAGTCGCACACCACCTCGCAGTCGCCCAGGCCCAGGCAGCCCCAGGCGCAGGCCTTGCCGCCGCCGGACACCGTCGCGGCCGCGCGGCAGGTGCCCAGGCCCTTGTAGTTGGCGCGCACGTAGGCCACGTGGCTGCCGCCGGCGCAGGCCAGGCGCGCCACCTGCTTTTCCACCTCGCCCATGGATACGCCCAGGAAGCTGGCGATGTAGGCGTTCATCTCCGGGGCGTTGACGGTGCACTTGGCCGGCACGATCTCGCCGGCCACCACCTGCTCGGCGAAGTTGCGGCAGCCGGCGGTGCCGCAGGCGCCGCAGTTGGACTTGGGCAGCATTTCCTCGACCTCGCCGATGCGAGGATCCTCGTAGACATGGAGACGCTTGTTGGCCACCGCCAGCAGCCAGGCCAACAGGGTGCCCAGGGCCGCCATGAAGGCCCCCGCCACCGCGATGCTGGACATCATCTCCATCTCGAACACCTTTCTCGAATGCGCTATTCAACAATTAAGACCGTCAAGTCGAAATTGTTGCAGTGCACAGTGTAAAAGTTTCATTCCCTCGACGGGCCAATAATTTCAATCTTGGATATTGGCTGATTTAATGATGCGGCGCACAATACCCCTAAATTCCACCTCTTGAATCGCCTGCCGCTATTTATAGGAGAATTCCATGCCATCCGACGCGCCGCTTTATTACAAGAACAACCGGCTCAAGCAACTGCGGGCGTTCTACCAGGTGGTTCGCTGCGGCAGCATCTCCAAGGCGGCGGACAAGCTGTTCCTGTCCCAGCCCTCGGTATCCCTGCAGATCCAGGCCCTGGAGCGGGAACTGGCCGTGGTGCTGTTCGAGCGGCGCGGCCCCCATCTCAAGCTGACCCCCGAGGGGGAAGTCCTGTTCCAGCTGTCCGAGCCCCTGGTGGACGGCATCGACAAGCTCCAGGAAAGCTTCGCCGCCCACTTCGGCAAGCTGGAGTCGGGAGAGCTCAAGATCGGCGCCGGGGAATCCACCATCCTCTACATCCTGCCGGAACCGGTGCGCCAGTTCGTGACGTCCTACCCCAGGGTGCAACTCAAGATGCACAACGTCACCGGCCGGGACGGCCTGAAGATGCTGCGTTCCGACGAGATCGACTTCGCCGTGGGCTCCATGCTGGAGGTGCCGGAGGACATCGAATACAAGCCGGTGGTGAACTACGACCCCATGCTGATCACCCCCCTGGGCCACCCCCTGGCGGAGAAATCCGCCAAAGGCGAGGAGATCACCCTGGAGGACGTGAGCCAGTACGGCCTGATCCTGCCCCCCAGCCATCTGTCCACCTGGCGCATCGTCAAATATGTATTCCAGCAGAACAACCTGACTTTCACCGTGACCCTGGAGGCCGGCGGCTGGGAAGTCATCAAGAAATACGTCAGCCTGGGCATGGGCATTTCCATCGTCACCGACATCTGCCTGGAGGGCGGCGAACCCCTGGCGCGCATTCCCCTGACCAAGTACTTCCCCCAGCGCAGCTACGGCCTGGTCCTGCGCAAGGGACGCTTCCTCTCGCCCCAGGCGCGACGGTTCATGGAGATCATGGAAGGCGTGTACGCGGCGGGATGAACAGGGCGGCGGGCCCGAGATCGCCATGAGCGGTCCCCGTCGCGGTGGCACGCGGCTTGTCGGCGCGGGACATGATCCCTGCTTAAACGGGCGGTTAAGGCTGGTTTAAGCGGCGGGCGGCAGGATGGGGGCCTTTTCCGCCCCGAATCCGCCATGACCCCCGCCATGACCCGTCCGCCCGCGCGCCACCTCGATCGCCTGCCGAACGACAGGCAATTGCTCCATTTCTTCGTCCTGAGCTGGCTTCTGGTGGCGATCCACCTCGGCAGCTTTGCCGTGGCGGCGCAGATGACGGACATGGCGACGGCATCCTGGACGCTGGCCACCACCGCCAGCTACGCCTTTCTCTATCTGTTGCCGGCCCTGGTCATCGGCGTGGTCCTGCGCCTCGCCTTGCCCCCCGGGTCGGGCCGGGTCGGGGGAGCGTGGCTGGTGGCGATTGCCCTGATTTTCCTCACCGGCGCCACCCATACCCTGCTGTTCGCGGATCGCATGATCTACGACATGTATGGCTTTCACATCAACGGGTTCGTGCTCGACCTGGTGCTGACCCCCGGTGGCATCGCCTCCCTCGGCGCCAGCCGCGGCACCGAAATGACCGCCCTGGCCATTATCCTGGCGCTGTTCGCCATGCAGGCCGCGGCTTACGTCTGGTCCATGCGCCAGGGTCCGCGTCCCGGGGTGGCCGGGTCCCGCAGGCCGCGCGGCGGGCCGCGTGTTCGCTGGCTCCTCCTGGCCGTCCTGGTCATGACCCTGGGGGAGCGTGTCGCCTATGGCGTCAGCCATGCCACCAACTACCAGCCCATCCTGTTCGCCAGCGAGCGCTACCCGTTCTACCTGCCGCTCACCTTCCGCAAGCTGGCACGCGCGGCGGGCCTGGGCGATGGCGGCGGGGAAACGGTGTCGGCGCGGGTGAAAACCATCGAGCTCGGCTACCCGCTGGCGCCGCTGACGGTGGCGAAGCCGGAAAAACCCCTCAACATCGTGTGGCTGGTGGCCGAATCCTTGCGTTTCGACATGCTTACCCCGGAAATCATGCCGAACCTGTGGCGATTGTCCGAGCAGTCGCTGCGGCTGGAACGCCATTACAGCGGCGGCAACATGACCCAGATGGGCGTGTTCACCATGTTCTACGGCCTCTACGGCAACTACTGGTTTCCCATGCTGGCGGCCCGGCGCCCGCCGGTGCTGATGGACGAGCTCCAGCGCCAGGGCTACCAGTTCGGCCTCTACACCAGCCAGCGGTTCACCTACCCGGCCTTCGACAAGACGATCTTCACCAGGATGAACCCCGCGGACATGCACGCCCTGTCCGGTGGCCCCGCCGCCTGGCAACGCGACCGGCAAAACATCGATGCCCTGGGCGAATTCATCGACCGGCGCGACCCGAAGCGGCCATTCATGACCTACATGTTCTTCGAGTCCACGCACGCCAACTACAGCTTCCCGGAAGACTCGGCCATCGCCAGGCCCTACCTGGAAGACCTCAATTACCTCACGGCCGACTTCGCGAAAGACATCGGCCCGATCAAGAACCGCTACGTCAACGCCGCCCATCACGTCGACGGGCAGATCGGGCGGGTCGTCGAGCATTTGCGATCACGCGACCTGCTCGACAGCACGGTGATCATCGTTCTGGGCGACCATGGGGAAGAGTTCATGGAGCACAGCCGCTGGGGGCACAGTTCCGGGTTCAACCGCCAGCAGACCAGCACACCGGCGGTCATCCGGGTACCCGGCCAGGCGCCCAGGGTCGTCACCGGCATCACCAGCCATCTGGACATTCCCGCCACCCTCATGCCGCTGCTGGGCGTGAAGAATCCGCCGCGGGATTACAGCCAGGGCGGCAACCTGCTGGCGCCGGATTTCCACCGCGCCTACGCCGTCGCCGCCGACTGGAACCGGATCGCCTACCTGGGGGCCGACTACAAGATCACCCTGCCCATCAACTCGATGGGGGCGCTGCGCAACGAGGTGACCGATGGCGAGGATGCCCCCGTCAGGGACGCGCGGATGGCCAAACAGGCCGTCCAGCCGGCGCTGCGGGAAATCATGGTGAACCTGAACCGGTTCAGCAGGCACGTCCATTGACCGACGGGACGCCCAGGCGCACCCGCCGCCCCGCCGGGGACGTCATCGCGGGCTGAAGTCCGGCGCTACTTGTCGCTGATATACGGCTCGCGCAGCACGACCGGCTTGACCGCGCGCTTGCGCATGCGGATGTTGAGCATCTCGACGCCCACGGAAAAGGCCATGGCGAAGTAGATGTAGCCCTTCGGCACATGATGGCCGAATCCGTCGGCGATCAGCACGACGCCGACCACGACCAGGAACGACAAGGCCAGCATCTTGATGGTGGGATGATCCGACACGAAACGGCCGATGGCGGGCGCGAACAGCATCATCAGGCCGACCGAGGCGACCACCGCCGCGATCATCACGGCGACCTCGCTGACCATGCCGACGGCGGTGATGATGGAATCGAGGGAGAAAACCAGATCGATGACGATGATCTGGGCGATGACCCCGGCGAAGCTCGAGGCCACCTTGCGGGATGCCTCGCCCTCCTCGCCCTCGAGCAACTGGTGGACCTCGCCGGTGCTCTTCCAGATCAGGAACAGTCCCCCGGATATCAGGATCAGGTCGCGCCCGGAAATATCCCATCCCGCCACGGTGAACACCGGCTCGGTCAGGCCGACGATCCATGACAACAGCAACAACAGGCCGATGCGCATGAACATGGCGAGGAACAGGCCGAGCCGGCGGGCGAACTCCTGGCTCTCGCGCGGCAATTTGTCGACCAGGATGGAGATGAAGATGATGTTGTCGATGCCCAGGACGAGTTCCAGGGCGGTCAGCGTGAAGAAGGCGATCCAGATTTCGGGGCTAAGCAGGAGTTCGATCATGGTCGTAGGTAGGTCAGAAACACGGTAGCCGGCAACCGGGCATTATGCCCGCCCCTTGACGTAACAGGCGAAGCGACTTCCCGAAGCCCGATCGACGCGCTGCGTGGATCAAAGGATCAAGTCCGCCGAAAGCACCCGGTTGCCCAGCAGATACACCCTGCCCGCCTGTCGGTCGTCGCCGACGCTGGAGTACTCGAAGCCATACTCTCGGTAGAGGCGCGCGCGCTGGTCGGCGTCCCGGCGCAGGGCCATTTTCTTGAGGGCGACGCTTTCGTCCAGGAACTGGACCCCGGCCCGATCACAGGCCCCGCGGGCGGCCTGCAGGGCCAACTCCCGCTTCTGCAGGCCATCCCACCAGAAGGCGCCCAGGCCGGCCAGGCCGGCAAGCAGCAGCCCCTCCGACGGGCTCATGGCTGGGCGGTGGGCGAGTCGGCCTCGGCGGGGGCTCCGGCCGGCGGTGGCATCAACAGGGCACAGACCGGTTCGGCGCGGCGTCGGCCGAAGCGGGTGGGGGCGCCGGGGCTGGCGGCCGGGGAAGCCACGGCGGCGGGAGGAACGACGACCTTGACCGGGGCCGCCTCCGGCAGGGGCGTGACCTTCAGGTCGCGCTTGATGAAGCGCTCGATGCCCGAGAGCAGGCGCTCCTCCTCGTGGGACACCAGGGAGACCGCCAGGCCGGAAGCGCCGGCGCGGCCGGTGCGGCCGATGCGATGCACGTAGTCCTCGGGGGAATAGGGCAACTCGTAGTTCACCACGCAGGGCAGTTCGACGATGTCCAGGCCCCGGGCGGCGATATCGGTGGCCACCAGCAGTTGCATCTTGCCCTGCTTGAAGCCGTCCAGGGCGGCCAGGCGCTCCAGCTGGGCCTTGTCGCCATGGATGGTGGCGGCCTGGATGCCGCGCTTGAGCAGGCGGCGGCCCAGCTTGTCGGCGGAGATCTTGGTGCGGGTGAATACCAGGGCCTGGGTGATTTCCAGGGCCTTCACCACCCGGACCAGGGCGTCCAGCTTGTCGTCTTCCTTGACCTTGTGCACCACCTGCTCCACCAGCTCGGTGGCGCTGTTGCGGCGGGCCACCTCCACCTTCAGGGGGTTCTGCAGGAAGCTCCTGGCCAGGCCGACGATGCTGTCGTCGAAGGTGGCGGAGAACAGCAGGGTCTGGCGGTTCTTGGGCAGCAGGTCGAGGATGCGCTTCAGGTCCGGCATGAAGCCCATGTCGAGCATGCGGTCCGCCTCGTCCAGCACCAGGAACTGGACCTGGGACAGCAAGCTGCCTCGGCTGCCGCAGTGGTCCAGCAGACGGCCCGGGGTGGCCACCAGGATTTCCACGCCGGCCTTCAGGGCGGCTTCCTGGGGCTTCATGTCGACGCCGCCGTACACCACGGTGCTGCGCAGGGGCAGGTTCTTGTTGTAGGTCACCACGCTTTCATGCACCTGGATGACCAGTTCCCGGGTGGGAGCCAGGACCAGGGCGCGCACCGGATGGCGGGCCGGGGAGGCGCTGGTGTTGGCGTGGGCGATCATCTTCTGCAGCAGGGGCAGGGCGAAGGCGGCGGTCTTGCCGGTGCCGGTCTGGGCCTGGGCCATGAGGTCGCGCCCGGAGAGCACCAGGGGGATGGCCTGCTTCTGGATCGGGGTGGGGATCTTGTAGCCCATCCCGTCCAGGGCCGAGAGAATCCTGGGATCCAGGCCCAGATCGGCGAAGGTGGTGGCCGCTTCCAGGGCGGGCGCGCTTTCGGTGTCGACTTCCATTAGAGTTCCCGCCAATCCAGTCCGGTTTCCTGATCGGCGACGCCGATCCAGTCGTGTTCGCAGCCCAGGGCGGCCGCCAGGGCCGCGCGCGCCAGGTCCGGCGCGTTGTTTTCCTCGGAGAGATGGGCCGCGACCACATGCTTCAGACCCGCGCCGGCCACACGCCGGAGCAGGGCGGCGGCGGCGGCGTTGTCGAGATGGCCATAGCGTCCGAGGATGCGTCGCTTGAGGGCGGCCGGGTAGCCGCCGGCCTCGAGCATGGCCACATCGTGATTGCATTCCAGGGCCAGGGCATCGCAGCCCTCCAGGACCTGCTCCATATGAGGCGTGACATGGCCGGCGTCGGTCAGCAGGCCGAAGCGGCGGGCGCCGTCGGAAAACACGAACTGGACCGGCTCCCGGGCATCGTGGGGCACCGGATAGGGGGTGATTTCCAGGTCCCCGATGGCGAACGTCCGGTGGCCGTCCAGTATGCGGCTGGAGACGGGCGCGGCGCCGGCGGCGTCCAGCATGGCGTGGCTGCCATGGGACAGCCACGCCGGGCAGCGGGCGGCCTGGGCCACCCTGGCGGCGCCGCGACCGTGGTCGCCGTGCTCGTGGGTGACGAGGATGGCGGCGAGACTGTCCACGTCAACGCCGAGCCGGTTCAGTCGGCGCCCGGTTTCCCGCGCCCCGAATCCGCAATCCACCAGGATGCGGGTGTCTCCGGCCTCCACCAGCCAGGCATTGCCCTTGCTGCCGCTGCCGAGACACCCGAAGCGCATTATTTGAGCTGCTCGAACAACAGGGTGGCGATGCGGTTGCCGGTGTCGTTCCTGGCCGGCGCGCCATCCTCCTGATAGACGCCCAGGGCGGTTTCCGTCTCGCCGCTCTTGAGCCGGACCTGGTAGCGCGCGGCCTTGGCCTTGGGTTCTTCCGAGCTCCAGAACGCCAGCTTGGAGAGGAAGCCCTTGTCCTTCTTGGCGTCGGCTTCGGGATCGGCGTAGCGCACGAAATACACGCCGCCGGCCCGGTCCCGGTCTTCCACGACGAAGCCCACGCGGTCCAGGGCCAGGCCCACGCGCCGCCAGGCCCGGTCGAAGGGCTCGGGCATGGTCAGGCCGGGCGCGGCATCCGGGCTCCTGATCATCACCGCCTGGGGCGGAGTCGCCTTGCTCGCCATGAGCGACTGGGCGCGGGTCTCTTCCACGCCGAAGCGCACCATGAGACGGCGCAGCATCTCGGCTTCCAGTTCGGGGTCGGCGGGCCGGGGTTGCCAGACGGTCTTGCCCTGGCCCTGGTCACCACCACTCACGGTGCCCTCGAACACCTCGAACATGCCGCGATGGCTGATGTAGATCTCGGTACGCCCGTCGCCCGACGGCTCCAGACGGGTGCGGAACTTGTCCCGCTCGGCGGTGGAATAGAGGCTGTCGAGCGCCTTGCCGAGCAGATTGCGCAAGGCATCCTGGGGAATCTTGGCGCGGTTTTCCGCCCAGTCCGTCTCGATGACGCCGGCATCGGGCAACTCCAGGTTGATGATGAAGCCCAGTTCCTGCCAGAAGTCCTTGACCACCGGCCAGACGTCCTTGGCCGGCAGTTGCACCACCAGCCAGCGCTGGCTGCCGGCCCGCTCGATGGACACCTTGTCCACCGCGGGCAGCAGGGCCTGGGTGCCCGTCGCCTGGGGCTTTCCGGCCCGCTCCCGGTCATAGGCGGAGAAGGTGGCGGCGCCCTTCGGGTTGATATCCGGCACGGCGAACCGGTTGTCGCCGGAAGGCACGATCAGGTCCGGCGGCGCTTCCAGCGACGGCAGTGTGCCGGCCGATTGGTAGTCGATCTTCTTGCCCTCGAACACGGAGCAGCCCGAGGCCAGCAGGCCCAGGACGAGGAGCGCGAGGGGGGTGCGGGCGGCGGTACGCATGGCGGGGAACCTCACAGGGAGCCGGCTTCCTTCATCACGGCACGAAGGGTGTCATGGTGGGCGGGGGAAAGGGGAACCAGGGGCAGGCGAATGCCGGATTGCATGCGCCCCATCTCGGCCATCGCCCATTTGACGGGGATGGGATTGGCTTCCACGAACAGTTTCTGGTGCAGCCCGAGCAGACGGAAATTGATCTCCCGCGCCCGGGGCAGATCACCGGACAAGGCGGCGACGCACATTTCATGCATGAGCCTGGGCGCCACGTTGGCGGTCACGGAGATCACCCCCTTGCCGCCCAGCAGCATGAGCACCATGCCGCTGGCATCGTCGCCGCTGTAGACCGCGAAGCGGTCCGGCGCGCGCTTGATCAACTCCGAGCCCCGCTCGATATTGCCGGTGGCGTCCTTGATGCCGATCACGCCGGGCAGCCCGGCCAGCCGCAGGGCGGTCTCGTTGCCGATGTCGGAGGCCGTGCGGCCGGGCACGTTGTAGAGGATCAGGGGCAGGTCCACCGCCTCGGCGATGGCCTTGAAATGCCGGTACAGGCCTTCCTGGGTGGGCTTGTTGTAATAGGGCGCCACGGAGAGTCCGGCGGCCGCGCCGGCCTTCAGGGCGCACTCGGTGAGTTCGATGGCTTCGGCGGTGGAATTGGCCCCCGTTCCGGCGATCACGGGCGCGCGGCCGGCGGCCTGCTCCACCGCGGCGCGGATCAGGAGACAGTGTTCCTCGGTGTTGACGGTGGGAGATTCACCGGTGGTACCGACGATGACCAGGCCATCCGTGCCCTGCTCGATGTGCCAGTCGATGAGCGCCCGGAACGCGGGCATGTCCAGGCCGCCGTCCGGCAGCATGGGGGTGACGAGTGCGACGAGACTGCCGGTGATCATGGCAAATGGGTGCGTGTAAAAAGTTCGATTTTACCCGAAAGTGACGGAATCAGCCCTCGGGCATCAAGGCTTGCGCGCGCACAGCCGCTGCATGCAGCGCCGCAGCCCTGGTTCCTCCACGTCCTCGTAGGCCAGCACGCGCAGCCGGCCATGCACGGCTTCCAGCAATTCCCCCGGCAACAGCAGATGCAGCGGATTGCGCGGACGTCCGTATCTGGCCTGGCCCAGGGCGAAGGTTTCATAGATCAGCACGCCCCCCGCCTCCAGGCTTTCGAGCAGGGTATCGAGCAGGGGGCGATGCAGGTAATGGGTCACCACCACGCCCCCGAAGCGGCGCTCGGCGTAAGGCCAGGGACCGCCCTCCAGGTCGGCCTGTCGCCACTCGATGCCCGGCGTGGCCCGGACCTGGTGCGAGGGGGCCAGATCGATATCCACCGCCGCAACCGGATGGCCGAGGCCGGCCAGGTAAACGGCATGGCGGCCTTCGCCGCAGGCCAGGTCCAGCACCGGCCGCCCGGACGGGATCAGGCCCGCCCAGCGCATCACCCAGGGCGAGGGCGTCATTGCCCCGCCACCCCGGCCATGGCGCCGGCCCCCACCTGCATGGCCTTCAACCATAGCTGCTCGATCCGGGGGGGCAGGTAGATCAGGGTGAAATAGAGCACCACAAAGCCGGCGCCCAGCGTCAGTGGGAAGCCCACCGCGAAGATGTTCAACTGGGGCGCGGCGCGGGTCATCATGCCGATGGCCAGGTTGGTGGCCAGCAGCGCGGCGGTCACCGGCAGGGCGATGTGCAGGCCCGTGGAAAACAAGGTACTGGCCCAATTCACCACCGTGGCGAAGCCGGCGGCGCCGAGACTGGTGGAAACCGGAATCTCCGTGAAGCTCCCGGCCAGGGCGGCGATGACCAGGTGGTGACCATTGAAGGCGAACAGGATCAGCGCCGTGGTCAGCACCATGAATTGCGCGATCACCGGCGTCTGGGCGCCGTTGACCGGATCGAACAGGGTGGCGAAGGACAGGCCCATCTGCAGGCCCATGAACTGGCCGGCCAGTTCGACCGCGGCGAACAGGATGCGCAAGGTGAAGCCCAGGGCCGCGCCGATGGCGATCTGCTGCAGCAGGATCAGGAGGCCGTCGCCGGACACCAGGGCCACCTTCGCCACCGGCGGCAGGACGGGGGCGATGGCGACGGTCAGCACCAGGGCCAGGGCGACACGCACGCTCACCGGCGCGGAACGGTTGCCCAGCAGGGGATCGAAGGACAACCAGGCGAGGATGCGGACCAGGGGAAACAGGAACAGGGCCAGCAATCCGTCCAGGTCCGCGGCGGAAAGGGTGAGCATCAGCCGACCAGGGTGGGAATGCTGCCGAGCAGGCGGATGACGTAATCGACCAGCAATTGGAGCGCCCAGGGCCCCGTCACGACCAGCACCACGAACATGACGATCAGTTTGGGAATGAACGACAGCGTCATTTCGTTGATCTGGGTGGCGGCCTGGAAGATGGAGACCAGGAGCCCCATGGCCAGGGACGCCAGCAGCAGCGGGCCGGCCGCCAGCATGGCCACCTCCAGGGCCTGGCGGACGAGGGCGACGACGGTGTCGGGGGTCATATCTGGAAGGTCTGGACCAGGGAGGCGATGAGCAGGCTCCAGCCGTCCGCCATGACGAACAGCATGATCTTGAACGGCAGGGAAACCAGCATCGGCGACAGCATCATCATGCCCATGGACATGAGCACGCTGGCCACCACCATGTCGATGATCAGGAACGGAATGAACACGATGAAACCGATCTGGAAGGCGGTCTTCAACTCGCTGATGACGAAGGCCGGCACCACCACCTTGAGGGGGGCTTCCTCGGGGGTGTTGAGGGGCGGCACCTTGGCCAGGCGGACGAACAGGGCCAGATCTTCCTGGCGGGTCTGCTTCAGCATGAAGGTCTTGAGGGGCCGGGCGCCGCGGTCGGCCGCTTCCACCAGGCTGATCTGGTCTTCCGAATAGGGTTTCCAGGCGGTCTCGTGAATCTTGTCGAACACCGGCGCCATGACGAAGAAGGTGAGGAACAGGGAGAGACCGACGATGACCTGGTTGGGCGGCGCGGTCATGGTGCCCATGGCCTGGCGCAGCAGGGAAAGCACGATGACGATGCGGGTGAAGGCCGTCATCATCAGCAACACGGCCGGCAGGAAGGTCAGCGCCGTGAGCAGCAGCAGGGCCTCGATGCTGAAGGTGTAGCTGGTGCCGCCGCCGGGGCCGGGCGTGGAGGAAAAGGCCGGAATCCCGGGCGCGGCCCAGGCCAGGGTGGGGGAAAGCAGGGCGAGGAACAGGATCGCGCGCGTCATGATCGGCGGATTCTAACGGACTTGGACCTGATCCACCGCCAGGGCGGAACCCGCCTGCCGCTTCAGGTCTGGCGCTTGGCCAGCAGGTCCTTCAACTTGTCGGCAAACCCGGGCAGCGGATCGTGGGGCGAGGGCACGTAGTTGGCGGGACGCGGCAACGCATGCAGGGTATTGACCTGCCCGCCGCCAACGCCAAGCAGCAGCCAGGTCTCGCCCACTTCCACCACCACCAGCCGTTCGCGGGGCCCGAGCATGACGCCCCCCACCACCTTGACCACGCCCTGGGCGCCGCTCTGGCCGGGGGAAAACCGTCGCAGGAACCAGAAGAAGGCCGCCAGGGCGGCCAGCACGATGACCAGGCCGATCAGGCCCTGGAGCAAGGCGCCCCCCGTGGAAATGTCCGGGGGTTCCGCCGCCGCCCGGACCGGCGCGACGAGGGCGAAAAACCATGCGAGGCCATGGAGGCCCGGATGCTTCATCGGTTGATGCGGCGCAAGCGCTCGGCGGGACTGATGATGTCGGTCAGACGGATGCCGAATTTGTCATTGACCACCACCACCTCGCCCTGGGCGATGAGACAACCGTTCACCAGCACATCCATGGGCTGGCCGGCCAGCCCGTCGAGTTCCACCACGGAGCCCTGGGCCAGTTGCAGCAGGTTGCGGATGGCGATCTTGGTGCGCCCCAGCTCGACGTTGAGTTGCACCGGGATATCGAGGATGAGGTCGAGATTGTTGGCCGCCGGCTGGACGTTGTCCGGCGCGAGGTTCTGGAAGATCTGGGCTTTCTGGGGTTGGGGCGCGACGGGTTCGGCTGCCATGGCCTTGTCCGCCGATTCCTGCTCGGCCAGGGCGGCGGCCCAGTCGTCCGCGCCTCCCTCGGCGGGGGTGGCCGATTCCTGCTCGGCCAGGGCGGCGGCCCAATCATCGGCCGAAATGTCATCCTGCTTTTGCGCGTCTTCGCTCATCATAGGCTCCCGGCACAGGACAATTGATCCTGGCCTTGCAAGACCTGATCGACCTTGAGGGCCAATTGTCCCCCTCTCTGCCCGTAATGGCAGCGGAACAGCGGCACGCCATCCACCTGGGCGACCACCGCGTCGGGCAAATCCAGGGATATCACGTCGCCGACCTTGAGATCGACGATCTGGCGCAGCGTCACCGAGGTGTGCCCCAGATTCGCCACCAACTCCACTTCCGCGTCCTGCACCTGGCGCTTCATCTGGGACACCCAGCGTTCGTCGGCCTCGGCCCGGTCGGCCTGCATGGTGCTGGTGAGCTGGTCGCGGATCGGCTCGATCATGCTGTAGGGCATGCAGACATGGAAGTCGCCACCGCCCGAGCCCAGCTCGATGTTGAAGGTATTGACCACCACCACTTCCGTGGGCGTGGCGATGTTGGCGAACTGGGTGTTCATTTCCGAGCGCACATATTCGAAGCGGATGGGGAAGATGGCCTCCCAGGCCTTGCGCATTTCCTCGAACACCACATCCAGCATCTTCTTGATGATGCGTTGCTCGGTGGGCGTGAAATCCCGGCCTTCCACCCGCATGTGGAAGCGCCCGTCGCCACCGAACAGATTGTCCACCACCAGAAACACCAGGTTGGGGTCGAACACGAACAGCGCCGTGCCGCGCAGGGGATTCATGTGCACCATGTTGAGGTTGGTGGGCACCACCAGATTGCGCACGAACTCGCTGTACTTGATGACCGTCACCGGCCCCACCGAGATCTCCGCGCTGCGCCGGATCAGGTTGAACAGGCCGATGCGGAAGTTCCGGGCGAAACGCTCGTTGATGATTTCCAGCGTGGGCATGCGCCCGCGCACGATGCGCTCCTGACGGCCGATGTCGTAGACACGGACATCCCCACCCCCCTCATCGGCGGCGGAGTCCTCGGATTCGCCGGTCACGCCCCGGAGCAGGGCGTCAACCTCTTCCTGGGACAGGATGTCGTCAGCCACGTCTCTCCAGTCAGCTCTGGATGATGAAGGCCGCGAAGAGCACTTTCTTCACGCCCTCGGATTTGTCCTTGACCTTCAGCACATCATTCATGGTTTGCCGTATCTCGTCGGCCAGGGTGTCCTTGCCCTCCTGCAGGGTCAATTCCTCCGCGGTCTTGCTCGACAGCAGCCTGATCAGCGCGTCGCGCACCTCGGGCATGCGTTCCTTGATCTTCGACTGGAGGCCGGCATCCGCCAGCAGGAGCTGGATATCCGTCTGCAGATAACTTTGCTGGTCCGCCAGGTTGACGGTGAATGTTTCCAGCTTCTCGTAGACGGGAGGATGCTCATCCTCCGCGTGTTCCTCCGTCTCCGCCTCGCCGGTCTTGGCGACCTGCTCGGCGTCCGGCTGGGAAAGCAGGAAAAATGCGGCGACCGCGCCACCGATCACCAGCACGGCCACCGCCGCCAGGATCATGATCAGCTTGCCCTTCTTCCTGGGCGCTTCGACTTCCGCCGCCGGTGCTTCCTCTTTCGTCATGCCGTCCTCTATCCGTATAACCCTGATCAGAAATACCACACAAAAACACACGCAAAAACAGAATGTTTTTTGAAGAAGCTTATGTTCTTTATTACGTCATGACAAGCCAATAGGCAAGCACCGGCTCGCCCGATGCCGAAGCGGAAATCACCGCGGGCATCAAACGTAGAGATCGACCAGGCCCATGCCCCGCGCCCGGACCACGCCGATGCCGGGCATGGCGCCGATACCGCCGCCGGCCCCGGATTCCCCCGGCGCGGAGGCGTTCCGATCGGAGGCCTCGGGGTTCCTCCCCCGCGTGAACGCTTCGTCGCGAACCTGCGCCTCGCCGAGGGCGATCCCCGCCTGCGCCATGAGTTCGCGCAGCCTGGGCAATGCCGCCTCGATGGCGTCCCGGACCACCGGATTGACGGAAAAGAACTGGGCGCCGGCCTCTCCTCCCGAGACCGTCAGGCGCACCTCGAGGGCACCCATTTGCGGCGGATTCAGGGAGATTTCCGCGATTTGTCCCTGCCGGCCCGCCAGCCAGACGATTTTCTCGCCCAGTTCACCGGCGAAGGCGGGAGACCTGACCGGCGCGTCCACGGAGACATTCAGGCGGGCCTCGACCGGCCGCGGGGCATGCTCGAAGCCGCGCGGCAGCGGGATCTCCGCGCCCGCGCCGGCGATCCCGGGCGGGGGCGCGAGCCCGTCGCCCGTCATGCCCTTCGACGGGTCGGCGAGTGGCGCCAGGGCCTGTTCCGTGCCAGCGCGACCGAGGGTGCCGGGCGGCAACAATTGCCCCCTGGCATCCGGATCCACGGCAGCGTTTGCCGCGGCATTCGACTGCCCGGCCCCATGGGGGAACAGGCTTGCGCCGGTCCTCGCATCGCCGGCGATCGGGCGGGCCGGGTTCCGGGGCGACCCGGATGACAGTTCGACGGCCTCCCCTCCCGCCAGCGACGGAGTCATGGAAGCGACGACGCCCTGGACCGGCGCCGCCCCGGCGGGGCCCACCGCTTGCCGGGCGAGATCCGCGATCAGGACTGGCGGGATGCCCGGCTCGAATGCCGCCTGGGGGGCAAGCGATGACGAGGATTCCGCGGCGTCGGGATCCATACCGGACACCGTCGCCAGGAGATCGACGCCGGCGAGGGAAGCATCCATCTCCCCCCCCTTCATGGCCAGGAGGGGGTCCACATCACCCCTGGTTTCCGCCTTGGCCAGCCCCCCCATCCTGGCAGCCAGGACCGCGAAGAACGAGCCGGCCGCCTTGCCCGCCGGTGCCGCCGCGATGACATCCTGCTTGCCAACCTGGGCGCCGGCCGCGCTCGCGCCATCCAACACCATCGCCATATCCACCATGGAACCCTCCAACCCGATACGTCGGAGGACAAGCAAGCATCGTGCCGTATCAAATCACCGATTTCTGGCCGCGCGCCCCATGCTTGCGCAGCGCGTTCTCGTCGGTGAGGCGCTGATCGCGTTTTTCCTGGCTGGCCGCTTCCCGCGCATGGTGGCGGCTGGCCAGGGTTTCATAGGCTTTGACCTTCTGCCGCAGGGCCAGCCAGTTGGCATGGGCGGCGCGCCAATTGCCCAGGGCCTTGTCCACCTCGCCGGTTTGCTGGCGGATGGCGACATCCAGTTTGACGAGGAAGGCATGGAAATCGCGCAGCAGATGGATTTCCATGCCCGTGGCGCCCCGGCCCGCCAGGCGCTGCTGGTAGTCCCGCTTGAAACCGTGCAATTCCAGCAGGCGCTGGCGAGCCGCCTCTTCCCGGCGCTTGAGGATGCGCAGCAGGCGCTCCGCCGCCTCGGTGCGGTGGCGGGAGTGATCCAGCAGCGCCTGCAACGGGAAAGGCTTGGCCATCGGCGTGGGGGTCCGCGCCCGGGATGCCGGTTCAGACCCCGGTCAGGCCACGTCCTCGGTTTCGTCCAGTCGCCTCGCCTCCTCCTCCAGCATGACCGGAATGCCGTCGCGGATGGGGAAAGCCAGACGATCCGGCTTGCAGATCAGCTCCTGGGACGCCTTGCGGTGAACCAGGGGCCCCTTGCACAGGGGACAGACGAGTATTTCAAGCAGCTTTGGATCCATGTCGGGCTTTCAGGACAGTCAACAGCAAGGTATTTAGACCCCCATCCACCTCCGCGTCAACCGCCAGGAACCAGGCATCCGGGCGCCCGAAGGCCGCGCATTTCACGGCGTCCTTCTCCGTCATGATCACCGTGCCCGGGGGCAGGTCGGTCGCCATGAAGGCGTGATGATCCGGGAATGGGTGGGGCTCGATCTCCAGTCCCAGGGCGGTCAGGTGATCGAAGAAACGCTGGGGATTGCCGATGCCCGCCAGGGCGTGAACCCTGCCGCCCCGGAAATGGGATGGGGGCACGACCAGATCGGGCCGGGCCAGGTTGACCAGGCCGTGGCCGGCCAGGACCATGGAGAAGGCCGGCACGGGAAGCGGCGGGCCGCCGGCGCCGCCGTTCACCACCACCGCATCCACCTCGGCAAGCCGGGAAAGCGGTTCCCGCAAGGGCCCGGCCGGCAGCAGGCGGCCATTGCCGAAGCCGCGCTCGCCGTCCACCACCACGATTTCCATGTCCCGCGCCAGGGCGTAATGCTGCAGCCCGTCGTCGGTCAGGATCACATCGACTTCGGGATGGAAAGCCAGCAATTGCTGCCCGGCCTGAGCGCGCCGCCGGCCGATCCAGACCGGGCATCCCGACCGCCGCGCCAGCAGCACGGGCTCATCGCCCACCAGGGCGGGATCGCTGTCCGGGCGCACCGGCATGAGCTCACGGGCGTGGCCGCCATAGCCGCGGCTGACCAGGCCGGGTGAATGGCCCGCCTGGCGCAGCCAAGCCACGAGAGCCAGGGCCAGCGGCGTCTTCCCCGAACCGCCGACGGTGAGATTACCCACCACGATCACCGGCACCGGCAACCGCGTCGCCTTCAACACGCCGACGCGATAGAGGAGGCGGCGCAGCGCCACCAGCACACGGAATACCAGGCCCAGGGGGTAAAGCGGTAGAAGTGACAACCGAAGCCACGCCGGGCCACGGCCGAACCAGCAGCGCGCGAGCGCCTGGCTCAAGGCTGATCGGCGGCGGTACTCTGGGTGACGAACGTCACCCGCGGATAGCCGGCGCGCCGGGCGGCATCCATGACGCGGATCACCGACTGGTGGGTGGCATGGGCGTCGGCCGAAATCACGATGACGGGATCCTTCTGGGCGCCCGCCGCCGTGGTCAGCGCCGTCACCAGGGCGCCCACCTCGCCGCCGCCGCCCACGGGCGCGTCGTTCACAACGTAGGCGCCATGCTCGTCGACCCCCACGTTGACCTGGGTAGGCGCCTCCTTGGGGCTGTCGCCCTGGGCCTCGGGCAGGTTGATCTGCAGTTCGGAAAAGCGCGCATAGGTGGTGGTGACCATGAGAAAGATCAGGATCACCAGCAGCACGTCGATCAACGGAATCAGGTTGATCTCCGGCTCGTCATGGCGCCGGTTGCGGAATTGCATTACTTGCGCTCGCCGTGGGCGATTTCCACCAGCCTCACCGCCTGCTGCTCCATCTCCGCCAGGTAGGCGTCCACCCGGCCGCGGAAGAAGCGGTAGAAGATCATGCTGGGGATGGCGACGATGAGGCCGAAGGCGGTGTTGTAGAGGGCCACCGAAATGCCGTGGGCCAGGGCCGCCGGGTTGCCCCCGGTGGGGGACTGGGAACCGAAGATCTCCACCATGCCGATCACCGTGCCGAGCAGGCCCATGAGCGGGGCCACCGAGGCGATGGTGCCCAGGGACATGAGGTAGCGCTCCAGATCATGGGCCACCGCGCGACCGGTTTCCTCCAGGGACTCCTTCATCACATCGCGGCTGGCGCCCAGGTTGCGGATGCCGGACGCCAGCACGCGACCGAGGGGCGAGCCTTCCGCCAGGCCACGCAGCAGATCCGGATTGGGTCCGTGCTGGCGCAGATTGGTCAGCGCCTGCTCGAGCAGACCATCGGGAATCACCTGGGCCCGGCGCAGCGTGTAGAAGCGCTCGAAGATGATGGCCAGGGCCAGGATCGAGGCGATGATCAAGGGCCAGATCGGCCAACCTGCTGCTTCGATGAGGGCTAACACTCCCGATGTCCTATTGGGCTGGAAACGCGGGGTACTGTAGCCCCTGGGGCCGCCGCCGGCAAGCCGAAGGGACCAACCCCGCGTGTATAATCCAGCCCGCTTAGGAGAACCTCCCCCCATGATCGCACCCGCACGCCGGCAGCCATGATCCGCCGGTTCATCAACAAGGTATTCGGCAAGAAACCCGCCCCCGGCCCGCGTATCCTGCCCCTGGAATCCCACGGCATCCGGCGCGAGCAAGTCCAGTCCTGCGCACTCAAGACCACGCGGACCCTGCGCGAGTCCGGCTACACCGCCTTCATCGTCGGCGGGGCGGTACGCGACCTGCTGCTGGGCCGGGAACCCAAGGATTTCGACGTGGCCACCGACGCCACGCCGGAAGAGGTGAAGCGGGTATTCCGTCGCGCCCGCATCATCGGCCGACGCTTCCAGATCGTGCATGTCTACTGTGGTTCCGACCTCATCGAGGTCACCACCTTCCGGGCCGCCACGCCCCAGGCCGAGGACGACGAGGACGAGTCCCGCGTCACCGCCGAGGATGGCATGCTGCTGCGCGACAACGTGTTCGGCAACCAGGAGGAAGACGCCGCCCGGCGCGATTTCACCGTCAACGCCCTCTATTACGATCCGGAAAAGCAGGAAGTCTGGGACTGGCACGGCGGCTTCGACGACGCCCGCAAAAAGGTGTTGCGCATGATCGGGGACCCGGACCGGCGCTTCCGGGAAGACCCGGTGCGCATGCTGCGCGCCGCCCGTTTCGCGGCCAAGCTGGAATTCCACATCGACCCCGCCACCCGGGCGCCCATCGCCGAACTGGCGTCCATGCTGGAGCGCATACCCGCCTCCCGGCTGTTCGACGAGATGATGAAACTCCTGCTCTCCGGCCACGCCGAGCGGGGCGTCAGGCAGTTGCGCGCCGAGGGCCTGCATCACGGCATCCTGCCCATGCTGGACGCCATCCTGGACGATCCCGACCGGCAGAAATTCATCCACGCCGCCCTGCACGACACGGACGAGCGCATCCGCCAGGGCCATTCCGCCTCCCCGGCCTTCATGCTGGCCTGCCTGCTGTGGTTCGACATGCAGGCCGAATGGCGCCGCAACAAGGACACCGGCCAGAGCGCCCAGCCGGCCCTCTACGACGCCATGGACGCGGTGCTGGATCGGCAGCGGGACGCCCTCGCCTTCCCGCGCCGCTTCGACGGCACCATCAAGGAAATCTGGGCGCTGCAGGCCCGCTTCGAGCAGCGCAGCGGCGCGCGCCCCTACCGCCTGCTGGATCACCCCCGCTTCCGGGCCGGCTACGATTTCCTGCTGATCCGTGCCCGGGGCGGCGACGCCGCCGAAGAACTGGCGGACTGGTGGAGCCGTTTCCAGGAGGCCGACGCGGACGAGCAGGCGCGCATGCTGCTGCCGGCCCAGACCGGCGACGCCAAGCGCAAGCGCCGTCGCCGTCGCTCCGGCCCCAAGCCGGCGGAGGCGATCGAGGTTCGTCTTGACTGAGGTGGCCGCCTTCATCGCCCTGGGCGCCAACCTGGGCGATCCGCTGGCCCAGGTGGAGCGCGCCCGCGGCGAACTGGCCCGGCTGCCGGAAACCCGCCTTGTCGCCAGCTCCGCCCTGTACCTCTCCAGTCCGGAAGGCTTCGCCGACCAGCCCGATTTCATCAACGCGGTCGTCGGTCTGATGACCCGCCTCTCGCCGCGCGCCCTGATGACCGCCTTGCTGGAAATCGAAAGCCGCCATGGCCGAAACCGCGCCTTCAAGAACGCGCCGCGCACCCTGGACCTGGACCTGCTGCTCTACGACGGCCTGGTCATGCGCGAACCCGGCCTCACCCTGCCCCACCCGCGCATGACGGACCGCGCCTTCGTCATGCTGCCCCTGGCCGAGATCGCGCCCGACGTCCTCATACCCGGCCATGGCCGGGTCGCCGCGTGCCTCGCCGGCCTGCCCACCGGCGGCCTCGCGCGCCTTTCCGTTCCGGACAGCAGGGCCGCGACCTGACCATGCTGGGCCGCTTTCGCAATATCGTCGTGGAAGGTCCCATCGGCGCGGGCAAGACCAGCCTCGCCCGCAAACTGGCCGCCAGGATGGGGGCCGACCTGGTCCTGGAGAACGCCGACCAGAACCCGTTCCTTTCCCGTTTCTACGAGGATCGCAAGCGCTACGCCCTGCCGGTTCAACTGTTCTTCCTGGTCTCCCGGGTGGAGCAGGTCCGCCGCCTGGGCCAGGGCGAATTGTTCTCGCCCGCCACGGTGGCGGATTTCATGCTGGACAAGGATCTGCTGTTCGCCCGCCTGACCCTGGACGACGCCGAATTCCGCCTCTATCGCCAGCTCCATGACGGGCTCAGGCCACCCGCCGCCACTCCCGACCTGGTCATCTACCTGCAAGCCAACCCGACCACCCTGATGGATCGGGTCAGGAAGCGCGGCCGCCCCTATGAACGCCAGCTCGGCGAAAACTATCTCGCCGAATTGGCCAGGGCCTACAGCGAGTTCTTCTATCATTACGACAGCGCGCCGCTGCTCACCGTCAACAGCGAGCACCTGAATTTCGCCGACAGGGACGCCGATTTCGAGTTGCTCGCCGAGCGCATCCAGGACATGCGCGGCGCGCGGGAATTCTTCAATCTGGGTGCCTGAGGCGCGCCCAACCCCGCGGAGAACACGCCATGTTTCTTCCCCAACTCCTGACCCGCGCCGAGAACGGCGAGAAACTCACCGCCCTGACCTGCTATGACGCCAGCTTCGCCCGCCTGCTGGCTGAAAACGGCATCGATATCCTGCTGGTGGGGGACTCCCTGGGCATGACCGTCCAGGGCCACGCCACCACCCTGCCGGTCACCCTGGAGCAGATGGCCTACCACACCGACGCCGTGGCCCGGGGCGTGGCCGGCAAGGCCTTCGTGGTGGCCGACCTGCCCTTCGGCAGCTACCAGAAGAACGCCGAGCAGGCCTTCGACTCGGCCGCCCGGCTCATGGCCGCGGGCGCCAACATGGTGAAGCTGGAAGGCGGCGCCGTCGTGGTGGACACGGTGCGCTTCCTGACCCGGCGCGGCATCCCGGTCTGCGGCCACCTGGGCCTGCTGCCCCAGTCCGTGAACGCCACCGGCTACCGGGCCCAGGCCCGGGAAGCCAGCGCCGCCACCCAGCTCTTCCAGGACGCCTCCGACCTGGAGGCCGCCGGCGCCCAGATGCTGGTATTGGAATCCATCCCCGGCGTGCTGGCCGACGAGGTCACCCAGCATCTTGCCATCCCCACCATCGGCATCGGCGCGGGCCCCCAGTGCAACGGCCAGGTACTGGTATTGCAGGATCTGCTCGGGCTCACGCAAAAGCCGCCGCGCTTCGCCAGGGATTTCATGGAAGGCGCCTGGAACATCGCCGCCGCCATCCGCAATTACGTCGCCTCGGTGAAGGCCGGCGAGTTTCCCGGCCCGGAACACGGTTTCTGATGCGACTCATCCACTCCGTCGCCGAACTGCGCGAGGCCCTGGCGGGCCAGCGGGAAACCGCCTTCGTCCCCACCATGGGAAACCTCCACGCCGGTCATGTCGCCCTGGCCGAGATCGCCGCCCGCCATGGCCGACCGGTGGTGGCCAGCATCTTCGTGAACCCCTTGCAGTTCGGCGCCGGCGAGGACTTCGACCGTTATCCCCGCACCCTCCAGGCGGATTGCGCCCAACTGGAAGCGGCCGGCACGGACATCGTGTTCGCCCCGGATGTCCACGAGATGTATCCGGAGCCCCAGACCTTCAGCGTGGAGCCCCCCCTCGCCGGCGAATTGTGCGGCGCCCACCGGCCCGGCCATTTCCAGGGCGTGGCCACCGTGGTGCTGAAACTGTTCAACATGGTCCAGCCCCGCTACGCGGTATTCGGCAAGAAGGACTACCAGCAGCTCTTCATCCTCAAGGGCCTGGTGCGTCAGTTCAACCTGCCCATCGTCATGGTCGAGGCGGAAACCCGCCGGGCCGATGACGGCCTCGCCCTGTCTTCCCGCAACGGCTATCTGACCGCCGGGGAACGGACGGAGGCGCCCCGGCTGTATCGGCTATTGCGGGCGGCGGCCGACCGGATCATCGCCGGGGAGCGGGATTTCGCCGCCATCGAGGGCGAAACCGTCCACGAACTGACGGCCCACGGCTGGGCGGCGGACTATGTCTCGGTGCGCGGCCGCGCCACCCTGTTGCCGCCCGGGCCCGACGAGGAACGATTCGTGATGCTCGCCGCCGCCCGCCTGGGAATGACCCGGCTCATCGACAACATCGAGTGCTGACCCCCTCGGGGGGTGGGCCATTCATACCCTCCCGCCGCCTTTCTTGTGCACTGCAAAATTCCGTTATAATCACGTCCCGATTTCTCAACCGTCCTTCGCCATGCAACGCACACTGCTCAAGTCCAAGCTGCACCGCGTTCGTGTCACAGCCTCCGAGCTGGAATACGAGGGTTCCTGCGCCATCGACGAGAACCTGCTGGACGCGGCGGACATCCGGGAATACGAGCGGATCGAGATCTACAACGTCAACAACGGCGAGCGCTTCGCCACCTACGCCATCCGCGGCCAGCGCGGCAGCGGCATGATTTCCGTGAATGGCGCCGCCGCCCGCAAGGCGGCCGTGGGCGACATCCTCATCATCGCCAGCTACGCCACCTACAACGAGATCGAACTGGCCAGCTTCGAACCCACCCTGGTCTACGTGGGCGAGAACAACCGCGTCAAGCGCGTCGGCGCCCAGATCCCCGCCCAGGCGGCCTGATCCCGCCGGTGGCGGGCGGTTCGCGGCGCCCGACTCAGCGCCGCACCCGGCTCCAGTCGAAATGCGGTCCCGGATCGGTCTTGCGCCCCGGCGCGATCTCGGCATGGCCGGCCACGGCGGCGATGGGATAGGCCGCCCGCAACACCCCGAGCAATCGCACCAGAACCCCATACTGGGCCTCTTCGAAGGGGCGCTCGTCCGAGCCCTCCAGTTCCACGCCGATGGAAAAATCGTTGCAGCGCTCGCGCCCCCGCCACGCCGAGAGCCCGGCATGCCAGGCGCGCTGGCCACAGGGCACGAACTGCACCAGTTCGCCGTCCCGGCGGATGAGGAAGTGGGCGGAAACCCGCAGGTCGTGAATCCCGGCGTAATAGGGATGCGCCGCCGGATCCAGTCGATTGGTGAACAGTTGCTCGATGCCATCGCCGCCGAATTCACCGGGCGGCAGGCTGATGTTGTGGATCACCACCAGGCTGATGGCCTGCCCCGCCGGGCGCGCGTCGCGGTTGGGTGAAACGACCCGCCGCGCGCCGGCCAGCCAGCCTTCCGCGTCCAGAACCCAGGCCAGCATCACGGCTCCTCCTGGGGGGGCAGGGCCAGGGCCAGATCGATGGCCCCGGCCAGCGCCTCGCGGGTCAACGGACAATCCAGGCGCGCGTGGTAATGCCCGTCCACGTAGAGAAACATGGATGGCAGGTGAAACACCTCCAGGGCCCGGGCCAGGGCCTGGCTGACCAGGACATCCACGCGGTAGAGCCGGACATCCGGCGGGGCCACGTCGGGCAAACGCCGTTCCGCCAGCCGGCAGGCGCCGCAGGTGGCGCTGCCGAACAACACCAGGGACTTGCCGGGGCTCTGGCGCAGGCGATGGTGGTAATGGAATTCGTCGAGGAGGGGCATGGCTTGCGGCATGGCCCATTTTCCCGCAAATCCTGGCTCGGGGCCCACCGTCTTGGCGCGCCGCCAGACGCCGCGGCCGCGCTGGCTAAACTTTTTCCGGTTTTCTCCGATATGGCGCCTGTAACGCACCCAGAGCGACTCGCTCCGCCAACCGGAGACCACGGACATGAAAAGACCCATCACGCCCACCTCGGTGGAGAAGGTGATGCGCGAAGACGATTTCATCGTTTCCAAGACCGACCTCAAGGGGCGGATTACCTACGGGAACCGCGTATTCATCGAGTTCTCCGGCTACGACGAGGGGGAATTGCTCGGCGCCCAGCACAACATCATTCGCCATCCCGACATGCCCCGGGCGGTATTCAAACTGCTCTGGGACGCGATCCAGGACAAGCGCGAATGCAACGCCTACGTCAAGAACATGGCGAAGGACGGCAGCTTCTACTGGGTATTCGCCAACGTCACGCCCAGTTTCGACCGGGACGGCAACGTCATCGGTTATTTCTCCGTGCGACGCAAGCCGGGCGCGTCGGGCGTCAAGACCGCCGGCGACCTGTACCGCGCCATGCTGGAGGCCGAGCAACGCGCCGGCGCCAGGGACGCCATCGCGGCATCCACGAAGATCCTCACCGACCTGCTGGCCGAGAAGGGCACGAGCTATGACGAACTGGTCCTTGCAATCTAGGCTACAGGGACTGCTCTGGGGCTTTTCCGGGCTGATCCTGGCGACCCTGGCCGGCGCCTGGGCGATGCATGGCTTCGCCTGGCCGCTGCTGGGATTCCTGGCCGCGGGCGTGGCATTGTCCGCCTGGAGCCAGGCGAGGGTTCGCGACTGGCTGGCGCCCATCGTCCAACTGGACCAGCTCACCGAGGAGATCAGCCAGGGCCGTTTCAGCGGCCGCGTCACCGGCATTCGCGACCAGGGTGAAATCGGCCGCCTGTGCTGGCACATCAACGACATGCTGGACCAGCTGGAAACCTATTTCCGCGAGGAAAGCACCACCTTCCGCAACCACCTGGACGGCAAGTTTTTCCGCAAGACCTTCCCCGTGGGCCTCCATGGGGGCTTCAAGCGGGGCCTGGAAAGCCACACCATCCTGCTCGACGCCATGGCCGACGAGACCAGGGCGCAGATGCGCAACCGCCTGCTGGGCATGGTGCATGAACTCAACACCGGCAACCTGCTCGGCAACCTGGCCTCCAACCAGGCCGATCTCATGAGCATCACGGACACCATGAAACAGGTGGTGGACCTGGCCACCCGCACCACCGCTGACGCCGAGGAAAGCCGCGGGGCGGTGAGCCTGGTGGTGGAACGGCTCACCGACATCAGCGGCCGCATCGACCACATGGCCGACGCCATCGTCGACCTGAACAACCAGAGTCACGAGATCACGGACGCGGTCAAGCTGATCACCGCCATCGCCAACCAGACCAACCTGCTGGCCCTCAATGCCGCCATCGAGGCCGCGCGCGCCGGCGAGGCGGGACGCGGCTTCGCGGTGGTGGCGGACGAGGTGCGCAAGCTGGCGGAGAACACCAAGAACGCCTCCGAATCCATCGGCCGCATCATGGAAACCCTCAATGGCGCCGCCGGGCGGATGCTGGACGATTCCCATGCCATGCGGGATCTGGCCGGCGGTTCCCGCCAGGTGATCGGCGAGATGGAGGGGCGTTTCGCCCATTTCGCCGGCTCGGCGCGGGATACCCAGGGGCACGCGGTCCGGGTCCAGGACATGAGCTTCGCCTCCCTGGTCAAGGTGGACCATGTCATCTTCAAGCAGCGCGCCTACATGACCCTGAACACCCGCGACACCAGCTATTCCGATGCCGTCAGGGTCGACCACCACAACTGCCGGCTCGGGAAATGGTACGAGGGCCAGGGCCGGGAACTGTTCGGCGCCCTGCCCTCCTACAAGACGCTGGTCCAACCCCACGCCCGGGTCCACGACAGCATCCATGCCATGCTGCCGTACCTGGATCAGGATTGGGAGAAGGACCAGGGCATACAGCAGGCCATGTACGAAAAGCTCCGCGGCGCCGAGGAGGCCAGCAAGGAAGTCATGACCCTCATCGACCAGCTGGTGCGGGAGAAGCACGGCCACTAAGCCCCGGGGCGGCGCCCCATGCCGCCTTCCAGGCTCGCTCACTCCATGCCGAGCCGCTCCAGGCGATAACGCAAGGAGCGGAACGTCACCCCCAGCAGACGGGCCGCGGCCGTCTTGTTGCGCCCGGTTTTCGCCAGGGCGTCGAGGATGGCCTGCCTTTCGACGGCATCCAGGTACTCCTGCAAGCCTCCTTCCGGATGCGCCTCGCCGCCGGCGCCGCGCGCCTCGCCGTGGTCCGGCGGCACCAGATCCAGGTCGTCCTGGCCGATGCGCGCGCCCTCGGACAGGGCCAGCGCCCGTTCCAGGATGTTTTCCAGTTCCCGCACGTTGCCGGGAAAATCGTAGCGTTGCAGCGCCCGGGAGGCCGCCTCGTCGAGGCTGGGCGGGGACCTGTGGCTGGCGGCGCACAGCCGCGCCAGGACGTGGGCCGTCAGTTCCGGCAGGTCCTCGCGCCTTTCCCGCAGCGAGGGCATGCGCAGCGCGATCACGTTGAGGCGGTAGTAAAGATCCTGGCGGAATCGGCCCTGGCTCACCGCGGACTGCAGATCCTGGTGGGAAGCGCTCATGATCCGCACATCCACCGGTTCCTCGGCCACGCCCCCCACGCGCCGCACCCGTTTCTCCTGAATCACGCGCAGCAGCTTGACCTGCATGGCCAGCGGCAGGTCCACCACCTCGTCGAGAAACAGGGTGCCGCCCTGGGCCGCCTGGAAGAAACCGTCCCGGTCGCTGTCCGCGCCGGTGAAGGCCCCCTTGCGATAGCCGAAGAACTCGCTTTCCATCAGGCTTTCCGGAATGGCGCCGCAATTCACCGCCACGAAGGGGGATTCGGCCCGGGCGCCCTGGGCATGGATCAGGCGCGCGGCGACTTCCTTGCCGGTGCCGGTCTCGCCGGCGATGAATACCGGCGCCTGGCTGCGCGCCACCTTGTCGATCAGGGCGCGGACCTGGCACATGGCGGCGGAGTGGCCCACCAGGGGGCGATCCCCCGCCTGCGCGCCGGGCCGATCCGGCACCTTGATGGCCGAGCGCACCAAGCCGCGCACCTTTTCCGGCGTGACCGGCTTTTCCACGTAATCGAAGGCGCCGGCCTTGAGGGCGGCCACCGCGCTCTCGGCGGAACCGTAGGCGGTGATCACCGCCACCGGCATGTTGGGGAAATTCTCGGCGATGTGACGCACCACGCTCAGGCCCTCGCCATCCGGCAGGCGCATGTCGGTCAGGCAGAGATCGAACGCGCCCTTGCGCAGCTGGTCCAGGGCGCCGGCGACGGTCCCCGCCCGGGCGCTGTCCAGCCCCATGCGCAGCATGTCCATCTCAAGCAGGTCCAGCAGGTCGGGCTCGTCATCCACCAACAGCACGCGCGGGCGTTTCATGCTCGTCTCCCCGTCAGCATGGCGGCGCCTGGCAACTCAGCCTGAACAGGGCGCCGTCCTGATTATCCACATAGCGCAAGGCCGCCCGGTTGGCCTCCGCCAACTCGCGCGCGATATACAAGCCCAGGCCGGTACCCTGCTTGTCCGTGGTGTAGAACGGTTCGAACAGGTGGGACTGCACCTCGGGCGTGATGGGGGGGCCATCGTTGAGGATCTCGATCACCGCGCGATCCTCGTCGCGGGTCACCCTCACCCGAATGCTGCCGGGGCGCCGGGTGCAGTAGCGCCAGGCATTGCGCATCAGATTCCACAGGATCTGCTCCAGGTGGCCCGGATCCATGCAGACCCTGGCTTCCCTCGCCAGCAGGATCTGGATGACCCCGGGGAAGACCGACTCGCGCTGCACGAACTGCTGCGCGAAGGCCGGGAGAAAGTCCTCCAGCGCCACCGTCTCCCGTTCCAGCCGATCACGCCGGTTGAGCGACAGCACGTCCTCCACCAGGCCGTTCAGGCGCCGCACATTGTCCTCGATGATGCGGGTGAGCCTGGGCGCCATCCCCTCCCGCGCATCCTCCTTGAGCAGGCCGGTGGCGTGGCTGATGGCCGAGAGCGGATTGCGGATTTCGTGGGCCAGGTTCGCGGTCAACATGCCCAGGGAGGCCAGCTTCATCTTCTGGGCCTGGGACTCCAGTTCGGTCATGTCCTCCAGCACGACCACCGCGCCTTCTTCACGGCTGGGCTCCAGCTCGATGAAACGGGCGCGCAACCGGCGCCCATCGGGGCCGGCGCGAAACGGATGCCGGGGCAATTCGCCCCGCCGGCGCCAGGTGTCCCACAGTTCGGCGAGCGCCGGCGCGCAATGGCCCAGGTCGCAGCGGGCGAAAAAATGCGTCCCCAGCACGCGCTCGGCGTGGGCGTTGTATTGCAGCACTTCGCCCTTGCCGTTCACCGCCATGACCGCATAGGGCAATTCCTGGATCACGCGCTCATTGATGCGCGCCATGCTCTCCGCCTGGAGGGATTTTTCCCGGGCCAGGTCGCCGGCCGCCAGCGCCCCCTTGGCGAGGGCATGGGACAGCAGGGCCACGCCGAAAAAACCGAGGGACAGCAGTCCGGCGCGCACGAAACCGCCCATGCCGGACTGGAACCCGATCAGTTGCAGGACCTGTTCGCCCAGCACGGCGATGGAGGCCATCGCCGTCCAGAACAGCACCGCCCGGGTATCCGGCAACATCCCGACCGCCGCCACGGTGACGATGAGCAGCAGCCCCATGCCGCTGGCATTGCCGCCGGAGAGGTACATCAGCACCCCCAGGCAGGCGATGTCGGCGATGACCTGGCGCACGACCTGGCGGTCGAAGGGCTCGCTGCGCCGGACCGCGGGCCGCCTGAACAACAGGGCGCTGAGGAAATAGCCGGCGCAGGTCAGGGTGAACAGGACGGGGTGGTCCAGCCGGGTGAACGGCTGCCCGGAAAGCAGGCCGGTAACCCCCAGGGCCGCCGCCAGGAACAGGCGGAAATGATTGAGATGGACGAGGGAGCGCCAGAAACTGTCCGGGAAGCTCCCCCCCGGCGGTTCAGGAATCGGCGCGCCGATGCTCATCGCAACAGTAGAACCGCCCCTTGCTGAGCAAGGCCTCGGAGCGGGGCAGGTTCACGCCGCAAACCTTGCAGCGCACCATGTCCTCGGCGGCCTTGTTCTCGGGTGGCTTGGAGGGCGCACCGCGCTGGCCCGCCAGGCGCCGGAACAGATACACCCCCAGGATGACCAGCAAAACGATGGTGATGATCTTACTCACGGGACAATCCGTCCTTGTGGGCCTGGTTGATCACCACCAGCAACTGCTTGAAGGGGATTTCCCGGCCCCAGCGATTGATGAACTGCATGTAGGGCAGGTCCTTGCCGGTGGGGAACTCGTATCTGTCCGAGATCATGTCGTCATAGAGCTTGCGCAGCACGCCGTCCAGATGATCCAGCATGGTGGACCAGCGTTCGGCGTTCTCCGGGTCGTAGTCGATGCCGGCGCGCATCTCGTCCACTTCGTAAACGGCGTTGTGCACCAGATCCACGTATTCGTCATAGGTTTTCGGGCCCTTCATTTCCGTCCTGATTCGATGTTGTTCCAATAAGCGTAACGATACACGAGGCATGGCAACGCGGCGTGACCATGGCGCGTGCGCCCCGCTCCCGTCCGGGGGAATTATCGTTTGACCTATATCAATGCCGCCATAGTGGGTATTGCCCAGGATAAACAGGCTGCCGACCGGGGCGAGTCAATTCAGTCTTGGTGATTCGCCTGGCCGTGCCGTGAATCGCTCCATTCCTCCATACAACGTAAAGGAAATCGCCATGCGCAAATCCCCCCTGCTCCTGCTTGCCACCCTCATTCCCCTGTCCATCGGCGCCCAGGCCGCCCCCAGCGACGATGCCTGCGCCGCCCTGATGGAAGCGCGCGGTCATCTGGTGACCATGATCGGCTCCAGCGACAAATCCGCCTACGATGGCCTGAAGGCCAAGATCCACGGCGCCAGCGCCAAACTGGACGCCACCCTGGCCGCCATGGGCGGCGCCGATGCGGCCAAGGCGGCGGCCTTCAAGCCGGTGTGGGAAGACTTCAAGAAGACCCGCGAAACGGAGATCATCCCCTTCGTCTATGCCGGCAAGCAGGCGGATGCCAAGGCCCTCGCCGGCGGCGTCCAGGCCGAGCGCATGGGCAAGATGAAGGCCGCCATGGGCTGCAAGTAAGCCACACCCGGCAAATAAAAACAGGGGCCTCGGCCCCTGTTTTCGTTTCCGCCGGGAGATTTACTTGCCGGCGAACTCTTCCAGCTTCCTCGCCCGCACCACGTTGCCGTTGAGGCCGGCTTCCTTGGCGCTGCCGCCGTAGGCCAGGGTCATCAACTGGGAGTAGTACAGCACCGGGATGTCGAACTTGGTGCCGTAGCGCTTGTTGATCTGGCCCTGGTAGACCTCCACGTTGGCCTGGCACAGGGGGCAGGGGGTGACGATCATCTCGGCGCCGTTGTCGTAGGCGGATTCGATGATGTCCTTGATCTGGGCCTGGGCCTTTTCCGGCTCGGAGAAGGCCAGGGCGCCGCCGCAGCAGGTCACCTTCTGGTCGTACTTCACCGCTTCGCCGCCCACGGTCTCGATCAGTTTGTCCAGATACATGGGGTTTTCGAAGGACTCGCCGGC
>WBZT01000391.1_pt1 | contig 36141 bp, 33 predicted proteins | sample 5204241 | NCBI WGS metagenome assembly WBZT01 (sample SAMN12344358, study PRJNA552823) | activated sludge metagenome | biome: Activated sludge suspended growth; feature: Nitrification reactor; material: Wastewater; isolation source: activated sludge from nitrification reactor of wastewater... | reverse complement strand
CCGGAGCGATGCGGTTTGTGGATTGCGCATTTTAGCCGCGCGAACGAGCGACAAGGAGAAATCACGTTGCCCAAAGGGGGCGCCTTGGATAGAATGCGCCCCGACCTTAGGCGCGTAGCTCAGCTGGTTAGAGCATCACCTTGACATGGTGGGGGTCGTTGGTTCGAGTCCAATCGCGCCTACCAACACACAGGAATGAAACGAGATGATTTTTCGAACTTGCGGCATCAATCGGATTCCCGTCACGGGTTGAGCCTTGATCTTGTTTCGTCCAGAGAAAAAGTGCGGCCGACCCGCACTTTTTTTTTGCCCTTGAAGCAGCTTCCCGGAGTGCAGCATGCCCCAGATCATATTGCCCGATGGTTCCGTCCGCGGATTCGATAATCCAGTGACCGTGGCCGAGGTCGCCGCCAGCATCGGCGCCGGCCTGGCCCGCGCCGCCCTGGCCGGAAAGGTGGACGGCAAGCTGGTGGATACCTCGTTCCGCATCGACCGGGACGCGGACCTGGCCATCATCACCGACAAGGACGCGGATGGCGTCGACCTGATCCGCCATTCCACCGCCCACCTGCTGGCCTACGCGGTGAAGGAACTGTTCCCCGACGCCCAGGTGACCATCGGCCCGGTGATCGAGGACGGCTTCTACTACGACTTCTCCTACAAGCGGCCCTTCACCCCCGAGGACCTGGCGGCCATCGAGAAGCGCATGGCGGAACTGGCCAGGAAGGACATCCCCGTCTCCCGGGAGGAATGGGACCGGGACCAGGCGGTGGCCTTCTTCAAGTCCATCGGCGAGCACTACAAGGCGGAACTGATCGCCGCCATCCCCGCCGGGCAGACCATTTCCCTCTACCGCGAAGGCGATTTCGTCGATCTGTGCCGGGGCCCTCACGTACCCTCCACCGGCAAGATCAAGGCCTTCAAGCTGATGAAGCTGGCGGGCGCCTATTGGCGCGGCGATTCGAAGAACGAGATGCTGCAGCGGGTGTACGGCACCGCCTGGGCCAACAAGGACGACCTGGCCGCCTACCTGCATCGCCTGGAGGAGGCGGAGAAGCGGGACCACCGCCGCCTCGGCAGGCAACTGGATCTCTTCCACCTGCAGGAGGAGTCGCCGGGCATGGTGTTCTGGCATCCCCACGGCTGGGTGCTGTGGCAGGAGATCGAGCAGTACATGCGCCGCAAGTTCATCGAGCATGGCTACCAGGAAGTCAAGACGCCCACCATCATGGACCACTCCCTGTGGGAAAAATCCGGCCACTGGGAAAACTACCGGGAGAACATGTTCGTCACCGCCTCCGAGAATCGGGACTACGCGGTGAAGCCCATGAACTGCCCGGGCCACGTGCAGATCTTCAACAACAGCCTGCGTTCCTACCGGGACCTGCCCATGCGCATCGCCGAGTTCGGCTCCTGCCACCGCAACGAGCCCTCCGGCGCGCTGCACGGCCTCATGCGGGTGCGCGCCTTCACCCAGGACGACGCCCACATCTTCTGCACCGAGGGGCAGATCCAGGACGAGGTGTCCGAGTTCATCAGGATGCTCCAGGATGTCTACGCCGACTTCGGCTTCAACGACGTGCTGGTGAAGCTGTCCACCCGCCCGGACAAGCGGGTGGGTTCCGACGAAAGCTGGGACAAGGCGGAGGCCGGCCTGGCGGCGGCCCTGGACCAGAACGGCCTGAAGTTCGACCTGCAACCCGGCGAGGGCGCCTTCTACGGTCCCAAGATCGAGTTCACCCTGAAGGACTCCCTGGGCCGCCTGTGGCAGGTGGGCACCATCCAGCTCGACTTCAACCTGCCGGTGCGCCTGGGCGCCGAGTTCGTCGACGAGGACAACACCCGCAAGCCGCCGGTCATGCTGCACCGGGCCATCCTGGGCTCCATGGAGCGCTTCATCGGCATCCTCATCGAGCATTACGCCGGCAACTTCCCCACCTGGCTGGCGCCGGTGCAGGCGGTGGTCATGAATATCACGGACGCCCAGGCGGACTATGCGATGGAAATCGCGCAAGCCCTTAAAAAACAAGGCTTCCGAGTCATTACCGACTTGAGGAACGAAAAGATTACCTATAAAATCCGCGAGCACTCCATGCAGCGCTTGCCATTTCAGGTCATCGTCGGCGACAAGGAACGTCAGGAAAACAAACTGGCGGTTCGTCAGCGCGGTGGCGAGGATCTCGGGCAGATGGATTTGCCGGCTTTCGTGGCCAGGCTGCAAGCGGGTGAGTGAACAACCTGAGGAGCCGATGCAACTGATCGGCTCCTCGTTTTTTCAAGGGGCTTGAGATAGCACAGGACAAGGAACCCCGGATCAATGGCGAAATCGATGTGTCGCCGATCCGACTGGTGGGTGTGGAAAGTGAGCAGCTGGGTATCGTCAGTTTGCGTGAAGCGTTGGCCAAGGCCGAGGAGGCCGAGCTGGATCTGGTGGAAATCGCGCCCCAGGCCCAGCCTCCTGTTTGCCGGATCATGGATTACGGCAAGTTCAAGTACCAGGAGAGCAAGAAGCAGCACGAGGCCAAGCTCAAGCAGAAGCAGATCCAGGTCAAGGAAGTGAAATTCCGGCCCGGCACCGATGAAGCCGATTACCAGGTCAAGTTGCGCAACCTGGTGCGTTTCCTCGGCGAGGGTGACAAGGCCAAGGTGACCTTGCGCTTCCGGGGACGGGAAATGGCCCACCAGGAATTTGGTCTTGAACTGTTGAAGCGGGTGGAGGGCGACCTGGCCGAGCTGGGCGTGGTCGAGCAGTTCCCCAAGCTGGAAGGGCGCCAGATGATCATGGTGCTCAGCCCCAAGAAGAAGAAGTAACTGATTGTTTTTGCGAGGGTGGCGCGGGCCTCGAAAATATCCGCGCCGACAAGTGCCGCATGGCTGTTCAAGCGCTCCCGGTGGGGGCCGCCAGGCGGCATCGAAAAACTGGAGCCAACATGCCCAAGATGAAGACCAAGAGCGGAGCCGCCAAGCGCTTCCGCGTGCGAGGCAGCGGCAGCATCAAGCGGTCCTCCGCCTACATGCGCCACATCCTCACCAAGAAGACCACCAAGCGCAAGCGTCACCTGCGCGGGATGTCCGATGTGAATCCTTCCGACGTCGGTCACGTGCGTGACATGATGCCCTACGCCTAAGAAAGGAGACTCGTCATGCCTCGCGTCAAACGTGGTGTTACCGCTCACGCCAGCCACAAGAAGGTGCTGGACGCGGCCAAGGGTTACCGTGGCCGCCGCAAGAACGTATTCCGCATCGCCAACGAAGCGGTCATGAAGGCCGGGCAGTATGCCTACCGCGACCGTCGGCAGCGCAAGCGCCAGTTCCGCCAGCTCTGGATCGCCCGGATCAACGCCGCCGTGCGCGCGCTGGATCTGGATATGACCTACAGCGTGTTCATGAACGGCCTGAAGAAAGCCAACATCGAGATCGACCGCAAGGTGTTGTCCGACATGGCCATCTTCGATCAGCCCGCGTTCGCCAAGATCGCCGAGCAGGCCAAGGCCAGTCTGGGGGCGTAAGCCGCCGGATGCCCGGACCGGGGGAGGCCTGCGAGGGCCTCCCTTTTTCATTTCTGCCTTTTCTTTTTGATCAACGGATTCAGCCATGAATCTCGACGAAATTCTCAAGGAAGCCGAGCGGGAGTTTTCCGCCGCCGGAAGTCTGCCCATCCTGGATCAGGTGAAGGCGCGCTTCATCGGCAAGAGCGGCGCCATCACCGAGCAGATGAAGGGCCTGGGTGCCCTGCCGCCGGAAGAGCGCAAGGCCGCCGGCGCCCGCATCAACCAGGTCAAGGACCAGGTGGAAGCCTTGTTGCGTGCCCGGCGCGAGGCCATCCAGGCCGCGGACCTGGAGAAGCAACTGGCCGCCGAATCCCTGGATGTGACCCTGCCGGGACGCGGCGAGGGCATGGGCGGACTGCATCCCGTCACCCGCACCATGGCGCGGATCGAGCAATTGTTCGCCTCCATCGGCTTCGCCGTGGCGGACGGTCCGGAGATCGAAACCGATTTCTACAACTTCACCGCCCTCAACATCCCGGAAAACCATCCGGCCCGGGCCATGCACGACACCTTCTATCTGGACGGCGGCAACCTGCTGCGCACCCACACCTCGCCGGTGCAGGTGCATTACATGCAGAAACAGCAGCCGCCCATTCGCATCATCGCCCCCGGCCGGGTGTACCGCTGCGACTCCGACGTGACCCACACCCCCATGTTCCATCAGGTGGAAGGCCTGTGGGTGGACGAGTCGGTGTCCTTCGCCGACCTGAAAGGGGTGCTGGCGGATTTCATGGGCCGTTTCTTCGAGCGGGACGGCCTGCCGGTGCGTTTCCGGCCATCGTTTTTTCCCTTCACCGAGCCTTCGGCGGAAATGGATATCGGTTGCGTGATCTGCGAGGGCGCGGGCTGCCGGGTCTGTTCCCATACCGGCTGGCTGGAAGTGCTGGGTTGCGGCATGGTGCACCCCAACGTGTTCGGCCATGTCGGCATCGACGCGGAGCGCTACCAGGGCTTCGCCTTCGGCCTGGGCGTGGAGCGCCTGGCCATGTTGCGCTATGGCGTCGATGACCTGCGCCTGTTTTTTGAAAATGATCTGCGGTTTTTGCGGCAATTCGCGTGAGGTAGCCGACCATGCAATTCTCCGAAGCCTGGCTGAGAAGCCTCGTCAATCCCGATCTGTCCAGCGATCGGCTCGGCCACCTGCTCACCATGGCCGGCCTGGAGGTGGAGGCCCTGGAGCCCGCCGCGCCGGCTTTTTCCCGGGTGGTGGTGGCGGAAATCCTGAGCGCGGAAAAACATCCCAACGCCGACCGCCTCCAGGTCTGTCAGGTGAGGACGGGGGAGGGCGACCCGCTCAGCATCGTCTGCGGCGCGCCCAATGCCCGGGCCGGCCTCAAGACCGCGTGCGCCCTGGTGGGGGCCAGGTTGCCCGAATTCGAGATCAAACAGGCCAAGGTGCGCGGCGTGGAATCCTTCGGCATGCTGTGTTCCGCCAAGGAACTCGGTCTGGCCCGGGATGCCGCCGGCATCATGGAATTGCCGTCGGACGCGCCCGTGGGGGATGAATTGCGTGACTGGATGGGGCTGGATGACCATCTGATCACCCTCAAGCTCACGCCCAACCGGGGCGATTGCCTGTCCGTTCTCGGCATCGCCCGGGAGGTTGCCGCCCTCACCGAGACGCCGCTGAACCCGGTGGATTGCGCCCCCGTGCCGGCGACCCTGGGCGACAGCCACCCCGTCGTCATCGAGCATGCCGCCGGCTGCCCGCGCTATCGCGGTCGGGTGATCCGGGGCATCGACCCCCGCGCCGCCACGCCGGAATGGATGACACGACGCCTGGAGCGTTCCGGCCTGCGCGCCATCCATCCGGTCGTGGACGTGACCAACTATGTTTTGCTGGAACTCGGCCAGCCCATGCACGGCTTCGATCTGGCGCGCCTGCGCGGCGCCCTGCGCGTCCGACTGGCCAAGCCGGGCGAAAGGCTCGCCCTGCTCAATGACCAGTCCATCGACCTGGACGAGGATGCCCTGGTCATCGCCGACGACAGCGGTCCCCTGGCCCTGGCGGGCATCATGGGGGGGGTGTCCAGTTCGGTCACCGGGGCCACGACGGATATCTTCCTGGAAGCGGCCCACTTCGTCCCCGATGCCATCGCCGGCCGCGCTCGCCGCTACGGGCTTTCCACCGATTCCTCCCACCGCTTCGAGCGGGGCGTGGATCCGGAATTGCCGCGACTCGCCCTGGAGCGGGCCACCCGCCTGATCCTGGATATCTGCGGCGGCCAGTGCGGCCCCGCGATCGAGGCGGGCCCTGGCCTGGCGGCAAGCGCACCGGTCGAATTCCGTCCCGCGCGGGCGCGCCGGATACTCGGTTTCGATCTGGACGATCAAGCCATGTTCGCGATCCTCTCCCGCCTGGGAATGAACGTCCGCCCGGCGGGGGGCGGCGCCGAGGTCCAGCCGCCCAGCCACCGTTTCGATATCACCCGGGAAGTCGACCTCATCGAGGAAGTGGCCCGGGTGCATGGCTACGATGCCATCCCCGCCGTTGCCCTGCGCGGCGCCCATGCCATGCTGCCGGCGGGGGAGGGTGTACGCTCGGTCCTCGAACTGAAAAAGCTATTGGCGGCAAGGGGATACCAGGAAAACATTACCTACAGCTTCACTTCCGAAGAGCTGGACCGGGATTTCCGTTCCGAGGGGGATATCCTGCCCCTGTTGAATCCCATCGCCAGTCAGATGGGCGTCATGCGCGGCAGCATGTGCGGCGGTTTGGTGCAATCCCTGCGCCACAACCTCAACCATGGCCAGGAGCGTCTGCGCATATTCGAGACGGGCCGGGTCTTCCTGACGGCCGATGCCGATGGCCAGCCCATGCGCATCGCGGCCCTGGCTTACGGGGCCCGCCATCCTGAACAATGGGGCGAGAAAAGCCGCGATGTGGATTTCTACGATTTGCGCGCCGACCTGGATGCCCTGCTGCACCCGGCCTGCGCCGAATACCGCCCGGAGGCGCATCCTTCCCTGCATCCGGGGCAGTCTGCCCGGGTCCGGGTCGAAGGTCTCGCCATCGGCTGGATTGGCGCCCTGCATCCCGGGTTGGCGCAGAAATACGGATTTGCCAGGGCGCCGGTGATCTTCGAGATTGACTTGAACCCCCTCGTCCGCCCTGGCGCGCCGAGATACCAGGGCATGCCGCGTTATCCGGCCGTCCGCCGGGATATCGCGATGGTGGTGGATGCCGATCTTCCCCTGGGCGATATCCTGTCCTTCGCCCGGGGCGCCCGGCCGGCGCTGGTCGCCGAGATCGCCTGCTTCGACGTGTATCAGGGCCAGGGTATAGAGGCGGGGAAAAAAAGCCTTGCATTCAAGATGTTGTTACAACATACTGAGAAAACGCTTACAGATTCGGAAATTGATTCCGCCGTGACTGAGGTCGTGAATTCGCTGTCCACACGTTTCAATGCCACGTTGCGCGGCTGACGGAGTCCCACCTGCATGACCACTTTGACAAAAGCTGAATTGGCCAACCTGTTGTTCGAAAAAGTCGGACTCAACAAGCGCGAGGCCAAGGACATGGTGGAAACCTTCTTCGAGGAGGTGCGCACCGCCCTGGAAAATGGCGACAGCGTCAAACTGTCCGGTTTCGGCAATTTCCAGTTGCGCGAGAAACCCCAGCGGCCGGGACGCAATCCCAAGACCGGAGAAGAAATGCCCATCACGGCCCGTCGCGTGGTCACGTTCCACGCCAGCCAGAAACTGAAGGCCATGGTGGAAGAGGCCCATGTCGGATCCACTGCCGAGCTCTGAACTGCCTCCCATCCCGCCGAAGCGGTATTTCACCATCGGCGAGGTGAGCGAGCTGTGCGGCGTGAAGCCGCACGTCCTGCGCTATTGGGAGCAGGAATTCAACCAGTTGAAGCCGGTGAAGCGGCGTGGCAACCGGCGCTACTACCAGCATCACGAAGTCATGCTCATCCGGCGCATCCGGGAATTGCTCTATGAACAGGGCTTTACCATCTCCGGAGCCCGCAACCGGCTGCTTTCCGAGGGCGACGCGGCCCATGCCGCGGGCCATCACCCCGAGCAGGAGGACAAGGGCGCGGAAAGCGTCGATCTGGCGCTGATCAGGAAGGAACTGGCCGAGATCCTCGCCCTCCTGAAGGGTTGACGCGTTATTTCGGCCGGCAGTGCCCATCGCCAGAATTTTCGGTGCATCTCGCGCGCAACGCTCGGCATTTGCGCGGAAATTGCGCTCATCCCGCATTTTTTCATGTTGGCTGTTTACCGATCACCTCGAACCCCATATAATGCGCGGCGTTCGGGGCGTAGCGCAGCCTGGTAGCGCACCTGCATGGGGTGCAGGGGGTCGGAAGTTCGAATCTTCTCGCCCCGACCATTTTTCCCTCTCCCACTTCCGCGGCGAATGCGAATTCTGCTCAGCAACGACGACGGCTACTTTGCACCAGGACTGGCCGTCCTCGCCGCGACACTTTCCCGGCAAGGCCATGAGGTGACCGTGGTGGCGCCGGAGCGCGACCGCAGCGGGGCCAGCAATTCCCTGACCCTGGATCGGCCGCTCATGGTGCGCAAGACGCCCGCCGGCTTCCATTACGTCAACGGCACGCCCACGGATTGCGTGCACCTGGCGGTGACCGGCCTGTTGCCGGAGCTGCCCGAGATGGTCATTTCCGGCATCAACCACGGCGCCAACATGGGCGACGACACGGTGTATTCCGGCACCGTGGCGGCCGCGACCGAAGGTTTTCTCCTGGGCATTCCCTCCGTGGCGGTTTCGCTGGCCAATCTCCAGCAGGAACATTTCCAGGCCGCCGCCGATTTCGTCGCGGGGCTGGCCGCCCGCTTCGCGGCGGATCCGGTGCCCGAGCACGCCCTGTTGAATGTGAATGTGCCGGATCTGCCGCCCGACCAGATCCAGGGCGTGGAAGTCACCCGCCTCGGCAGGCGTCACAAGGCCCAGGACACCGTCAAGACGATCAACCCGCGCAACCAGACCATGTACTGGGTGGGCGCCGCGGGCGCGGCCCAGGATGCCGGCCCCGGCACGGATTTTCATGCCGTGTCCCAGGGCCGGATTTCCCTGACTCCCCTGCAACTGGATTTGACCCGCTATGCCCAGATGGGCCTGATCGAGGATTGGCTCGCCCGATGAGCGTGCACGGCATCGGCATGACCTCCCAGCGGGCCCGGGCACGCATGCTGGAGAACCTCAAGGCCCAGGGAATCAGCGATCCCCTTGTGCTGGCCGCCATCAACGCCATTCCGCGCCACCCCTTCCTGGAGGAGAGCATCCAGCAGCGGGCCTATGACGACACGCCCTTGCCCATCGGCCAGGGCCAGACCATTTCCAGTCCCTACATCGTCGCGCGCAGCTGTGAACTGGCCTGTCGCGGGCACATGCTGGAACGGGTGCTGGAGATCGGCGGCGGTTGCGGCTACCAGGCGGCGGTCCTGTCCAGGCTGGCCCGGGAAGTGCTCAGCCTGGAACGCATCGCCAAGCTGATCGGCCGGGCGCGCCAAACCCTGCGGGAACTGCGCATCAACAACGTCCTGATGAAGAACGTGGACGGCAGCTTCGGATACCCGGCCGCCGCGCCCTACGACGCCATCGTGGTGGCGGCGGCCATGCCCTACATTCCCGATGCGCTCAAGCGGCAACTCAAGCCCGGTGGTCGTCTCGTGGCACCGGTGGGCGCCGGCGAAAGCCAGCGACTCATCGTGGTGGAGGCGGGCCCCGAGGGCGAGGCTTTCAGCGAGCGGGAGCTGGAGGCGGTGAAATTCGTGCCCCTGCTTTCGGGAGTCAGTTGACGCGTCTGCTGTGCTGTCTGGTGATCGCCGGCCTGGCGGGGTGCGCCTCGACCCGAAGCCCGGCGCCGGTGCGCGAGGCCCGGACGACGCCCTGGCCGCTGGTCGCGAAGGCGCCGGCGCCGGTCGCGGCGGGGCATTACCGGGTTCAGGCCGGCGATACGCTGTACAAGATCGCCTTCGACCAGGGCGTGGATTACCGCGATCTGGCGGCCTGGAACAAACTGCCGGACCCCGATCGTATCCGCGTTGACGAGGTGCTCCGCCTCACGGCGCCCAGGGCGCTGGCGGGCATCGCCGCGCCTCCGGCGGAGCCGACGATGGCCACGCGCGCCAGCGCGCCCGTCACGACATGGCTGGCGGAACCCGGCGAGGCTTCGCCGGATGCCTGGGCCTGGCCCAGCCATGGCGCCCTGCTGGGCCGTTTCGGGGAAAGGGCCGGCAAGGGCATCGATATCTCCGGCGCGCGCGGGCAGATTGTGCGGGCCGCCGCGACGGGGCGAGTCGTCTATGCCGGTTCCGGCTTGCGGGGCTATGGAAAACTGATCATCATCCGGCACGGCAAGACCCTGCTCTCCGCCTATGCCCACAATGCGCGATTGCTGGTGGCCGAGGGGCAGTCCGTGGCACGCGGCCAGGCCATCGCCGAGATGGGCGACAGCGACGCGGATCGGGTCAAGCTGCATTTCGAGATACGCGAGTACGGCAAGCCCGTGGATCCGCTCGATTACCTGCCAAAACTGAGTTGAGAGCGAGGATGCAGGAAGAGAATTCTCCGGGTTCCTCCGAGCCGGAACCCAACCTCGATGTCGAGCCGGAGGAGATCGCCGAGTCCTCCCACGCCGAGGCCGGCTACGATTTCGACGAGTTGCCCGACGTCACCCAGCTCTACCTGAACGAAATCGGCAGGGAGGGGCTGCTGTCTCCGGACCAGGAGCGGGATCTGGCGTTCAAGGTGCGTCAGGGGGATTTCGCCGCCCGCCAGAGCATGATCGAGCACAACCTGCGCCTGGTGGTGAACATCGCCAAGCATTACATCAACCGCGGCCTGTCCCTGCTGGACCTGATCGAGGAGGGCAACCTGGGCCTCATGCACGCCCTGGAGAAGTTCGAACCGGAACGGGGATTCCGCTTCTCCACCTACGCCACCTGGTGGATACGCCAGAACATCGAGCGGGCCATCATGAACCAGTCCCGCACCATCCGCCTGCCGGTTCACGTCATCAAGGAACTCAACATCTACCTGCGCGCCCAGCGCCATCTGGAGATGCACGGGGTGCCCGACGCCGGGCCGGACGAGATCGCCCACCTGACCGGCAAGCCGGTGGAGGAGGTGCGCCGGGTGCTGGCCCTGAACGACCGGGTGGCTTCCCTGGACGCCCCGCTGGACATCGACCCCACCCTGTCCATCGGCGAGGCCATCGCCGACGAACATTCGGAATTGCCGGAAGACATGCTGCAGACGGCCGAGGTGGAGCATTACGTGCACGAATGGCTGTCGGAACTGTCCGACAAGCACCGCTGGGTCATCGAGCGCCGCTTCGGCCTGAACAACCAGGACGTGGCCACCCTGGAAGAACTGGCCGAACACCTGAGCGTGACCCGGGAGCGGGTGCGACAGATCCAGCTGGAGGCCCTCCAGACCCTGCGCCGTATCCTGCGGCGCAAGGGCATGTCCAAGGACGGCCTGCTGTGATGAACGCCCCCCGCAACCTGCCCTGGGCCGACCTCGACACGGTGCTGCTGGACATGGACGGCACCCTGCTGGATCTGCATTACGACAACCATTTCTGGCAGGTCTACGTGCCGGAAAAGTTCGCCGAGCGACATGGCCTCCCCAGGGACGAGGCCCATGCCGAGTGCTTCCGCCGCTACAACGCCAAGGCCGGCACCCTGGCGTGGTATTGCGTCGATTTCTGGAGCGAGCAACTGGAACTCGACATCGTCCAGCTCAAGGAAGAACTGTCCCACCTGATCGCCGTGCATCCGGATGTGACCGAATTCCTTGCCGCCCTCCGGGCGGCCGGCAAGCGTGTGGCGCTGGTCACCAATGCCCACCGCAAGAGCCTCAATCTGAAAATGGCGCGCACGGGGCTGGCGGTGCATTTCGACGCCCTGCACGTGTCCCACGATTACGGCATCGCCAAGGAGGATCCCGCGTTCTGGGCCGCGTTGCGTCGCGGCGAGCCCTTCGACCCCGAGCGCACCCTGCTGGTGGACGACAGCCTGCCGGTGTTGCGGTCCGCCCGGCAATACGGGATCGCCCATCTGTGCGCGGTCTATCGCCCGGATACACGACTGCCGGAAAAAGACGTGGGAGAATTCGCCGCCATCCGGCGTTTTTCGGAAATCACACCCAAGCCAGCGCAATGACCCTGACCAGAACCGATTTCGAGGCCTTGCGCCGCGTCTACCTGTTCTCCGGCATGGACGAGGATGAATTCCTGCAGATCATGGTCCATGCCACGTCCATCACGCTGGCCCCCGGCCAGTTGCTGTTCAACCAGGGAGACCCCGCTCTGGCTTTCTATTGGGTGGCCGAGGGCGTGATCCGCCTATTCCGCGCTTCCCCCCAGGGCGATGAGAAAGTCATCGAACTGGCCGGCACCAATCGCTTGTTCGCCGAAGCCACCCTGTTCATGGGCGGACGATATCCGGTCAATGCCGTGGCCCAGACCCCCAGCCGGCTGGTGGCCTTCGACAGCGCGGCATTCAAGGAATGGCTGGGACGTGACACGGAACGCTGCTTCCGGCTGATGGCGGGCATGAGCGCCCGCCTGCACAAGCTGGTCAACGAGATCGATCGACTGACCCTCATGAAGGGCGCCGACCGCCTGCTGCAGTATCTGCTGGACCACTCCGACCCGGATGAAACCGGCCGCCAGCGGGTGGAATGGGAAGCGCCCAAGCAGGTGATCGCCTCCCGCATCGGCGTCAAGCCGGAGACCCTGTCCCGCCTGCTGCACAAGCTGACCGACCAGGGCTGCATCGAACTCAAGGGCCAGGTGCTCTATATCTGCGACACGGAGCGGCTGCGCCAGGCGGATATCGAGTAGTTTCCCGCTGTTGTCACGCTTACCCGCCCGTTGTCGTTCCTTTACGCGAGCAGCAGCGCCGCCGCCACCCGCCGCCCTTCCGCGGCCAGGATGTTGTAGGTGCGGCAGGCGGCGGCGGTGTCCATCACCTCCACGCCGATGCGGGCCTTCACCAGGCCGGCGTAAAGACCCGGGGAGGGGAAGCGGATGCGCGGTCCGCTGCCCAGCAGCACGATCTCCGGGGCCCGGATCGCCAACGCGTCGAAATGGGTCGCATCCAGGCGCGCGAAGCAATCCACCCAGTCCGTCACCACCTCGTCCGGCAGCACGATCAGGCCGGTTTCGTGGCGGACGCCGTTCACCATGACGTGGCCGGGCCCGTGGCCGGTGATCTGGTTGAGGCCGGAAAGTTGGGAAAGATGCAGTTTCATGGCGTTCGAGCGAGATAAATCGGGCGATCCGGACCTCGCCGGATTGCCCGTCAATTGGGCACTCGGGTAAGATTACCCGCTTTTACGACGCCCCGTCAGAGATGGAAGAATTTCCCAGGATCAAACGACTGCCGCCTTACGTTTTCAACATCACCGGCGACCTGAAGATGGCCGCCCGGCGGCGGGGCGAGGACATCATCGACTTCGGCATGGGCAATCCCGACCAGCCCACGCCGCCCCACATCGTCGACAAGATGATCGAGACCGCCCGGCGCGGCGACACCCACCGCTATTCGGTGTCCAAGGGCATCCCGCGCCTGCGCAAGGCCATCTGCAACTGGTACAAGACCCGCTATGGCGTGGACTTCGATCCGGAGAAGGAGGCCATCGTCACCATCGGTTCCAAGGAGGGCATCGCCCATCTGGCCCTGGCCACCCTGGACCGGGGCGACATCGTGCTGGTGCCGAACCCCAGCTACCCCATCCACATCTACGGCCCGGTGATCGCCGGCGCCGACATCCGCCACATCCCCATGACGCCGGGGGTGAACTTCTTCGAGGAAATGGAAACGGCCATCCGCAACCATTGGCCCAAGCCGAAGATGCTCATCCTCAACTTTCCGTCCAACCCCACCACCCAGTGCGTGGAACTGGAGTTTTTCGAGAAGATCGTGGCCATGGCCCGGGAATACGGCATCCTGGTGGTGCACGACATCGCCTACGCCGACATCGTCTTCGACGGCTACCAGGCGCCTTCGATCATGCAGGTGAAGGGTGCCAAGGACGTGGCGGTGGAATTCTTCACCCTGTCCAAGAGCTATAACATGCCCGGCTGGCGGGTGGGCTTCATGGTCGGCAACCAGCGCCTGTGCGCCGCCCTGGCGCGCATCAAGAGCTATCACGACTACGGCACCTTCACCCCCATCCAGGTGGCCGCCATCGCCGCCCTGGAAGGCCCCCAGGATTGCGTGGAAGACATCCGTGTCATGTACCAGAAGCGGCGCGATGCCCTGGTCAAGGGCCTCAACGAGGTGGGCTGGCATGTGCAGGCGCCCAAGGCCACCATGTTCCTGTGGACGCCGATTCCCGAGCCCTATGCCCACATGAAGTCCCTGGAGTTCTCCAAGAAGGTGCTGGCCGACGCCAAGGTGGCGGTCAGTCCCGGCGTCGGCTTCGGCGATTACGGCGACGACCATGTGCGCTTCGCGCTCATCGAGAATGAACACCGGACCCGCCAGGCCATTCGCGGTCTGCGCGACATGTTCCGCAAGGATGGACTTCTCAAGTAGTCGGTGGCCGTAGGCAGCCGGACGGAATGTCCGTGACCGCGTACTGAAGACTGACAACGGACAACTGATGAACAAAGCGAATATGAAACCAATCAACGTAGGCCTGCTGGGGGTCGGCACCGTCGGCGGCGGTACCTGGACCGTCCTCACCCGCAACGCGGAGGAAATCACCCGCCGCGCCGGCCGCCCCATCCGCATCGCCGCCGTGGCGGACCGCGACCTGGAACGGGCCAGGGAACTCACCGGTGGCCAGGTCAGGATGACCGACGACGCCTTCGCCCTGGTCGGAGACCCGGACATCGACATCGTCGTGGAACTCATCGGCGGCTACACCGTGGCCAGGGACCTGGTCCTGGCGGCCATCGACCACGGCAAGCACGTGGTCACCGCCAACAAGGCCCTGCTGGCCGTGCACGGCAACGAGATCTTCGCCGCCGCCCAGAAGAAGGGCGTCATGGTGGCCTTCGAGGCCGCCGTGGCCGGCGGCATCCCCATCATCAAGGCGCTGCGCGAGGGGCTGTCCGCCAACCGCATCCAGTGGATCGCCGGCATCATCAACGGCACCACCAACTTCATCCTGTCCGAGATGCGCGACAAGGGCCTGGCCTTCGCCGACGTGCTGGCCGAGGCCCAGCGCCTGGGCTACGCCGAGGCCGACCCGACCTTCGACATCGAGGGCGTGGACGCCGCCCACAAGGCGACGCTCATGTCCGCCATCGCCTTCGGCATCCCCATCCAGTTCGACAAGGCCTACATCGAGGGCATCAGCAAGCTGGAAGCCGCCGACATCCGCTATGCCGAGCAACTGGGCTACCGCATCAAGCTGCTGGGTATCACCAAGCGCGCTGAGCAAGGCGTGGAACTGCGCGTGCATCCCGCCCTGGTGCCGGCCAAGCGCCTGATCGCCAACGTGGAAGGCGCCATGAACGCGGTGCTGGTCTGGGGCGACGCCGTCGGCGCCACCCTCTATTACGGCAAGGGCGCCGGCGCCGAACCCACCGCCAGCGCGGTGATCGCCGATCTGGTGGACGTCACCCGCCTGCACACCGCCGATCCCCTGCACCGGGTGCCCCACCTGGCCTTCCAGCCGGACCAGCTCACCGACCTGCCCATCCTGCCCATGGAGGAGGTGGAGACCGCCTACTACCTGCGCCTGCGGGCCCAGGACAAGCCCGGCGTGCTGGCCGACATCACCCGCATCCTGGCCGACCTGGAAATCTCCATCGACGCCATGCTGCAGCGGGAGCCGGAGGAGGGCGAGGAGCAGACCGACATCGTCCTGCTCACCCACGTGGCCAAGGAAAAGGCGATCAATGCCGCCATCGCGAAAATCGAGGCTTTGGGCAGCATCGCCGGCAAGGTGACCCGCATCCGCATGGAAGAGTTGAAGGGCTGAAGCCTTTTCCCCTCTCCCGCGGGCGGGAGAGGGCTAGGTTGAGGGGGCTACGCCGCGCGTGACCATCACCCTCACCCCCGGCCCCCTTCCCGCCTGCGGGGGAGGGGCGTAAACGACACGGAATCCGCCATGAAATACGTCAGCACCCGGGGCCAGTCCCCCGCCCTGAGTTTTTCTGAAATCCTGCTGGGCGGCCTGGCGCCGGACGGCGGCCTGTATCTGCCCGAGTCCTACCCGCATTTCAGCGCCGCCGACCTGGCGGCCATGCGCAACCTGGACTACCGGCAACTGGCCTTCGCCATCCTGTCCCGGCTGGTGGACGACATCCCGGCCGCCGACCTCAAGGCCCTGGTGGACAAGACCTACACGGTGGCGGCCTACAGCCACGGCCGGCCGGATTCCGATTTCAGCCAGATCACCCCCCTGCGCAAGCTGGAGGGTGATGCAAACAGCGGCCTCTTCATCCTGGAACTGTCCAACGGCCCCACCCTGGCCTTCAAGGACATGGCCATGCAGCTCCTGGGCAACCTGTTCGAGTACGCCCTGGACAAGGCCGGCCAGGACATCAACATCCTGGGCGCCACCTCCGGCGACACCGGTTCCGCCGCCGAATACGCCATGCGCGGCAAGCACAACGTGCGGGTGTTCATGCTCTCGCCCGAGCACGGCATGACCCCCTTCCAGCAGGCCCAGATGTACAGCCTGCAGGACGCCAACATCTTCAACATCGCCGTGCGCGGGGTGTTCGACGACTGCCAGGACATTGTGAAGAATGTTTCCAATGACCTTGAATTCAAATCGAAATACCGCATCGGCGCGGTCAACTCCATCAACTGGGGCCGCATCGCCGCCCAGGTCATCTACTACTTCAAGGCCTACTTTGCGGCGACCGAGAACGAGGGCCAGCCGGTGAGCTTCTGCGTGCCCTCGGGCAACTTCGGCAACGTCTGCGCCGGCCACATCGCCCGCATGATGGGCCTGCCCATCGCCAAGCTGGTGGTGGCCACCAACGAAAACGACGTGCTGGACGAGTTCTTCCGCACCGGCGTCTATCGGCCCCGCACCGCCGCCCAGACCCTGCACACCTCCAGCCCCTCCATGGACATCTCCAAGGCCTCCAACTTCGAGCGTTTCATCGCCGACCTGGCGGGCCGGGACTACGCCAGGGTGGCGGAACTCTGGAGGGCGGTGGACGCGGGCGCCAGCTTCGATCTCAAGGCCGACGGCCTGTTCGCCAAGGTGAAGGATTTCGGCTTCGTTTCCGGCAGCAGCAGCCACGCCGACCGGGTGGCCACCATCCGCCTGGCCTGGGAAAAATACGCCACCATGATCGACACCCATACCGCCGATGGCCTCAAGGTGGGCCTGGAACATCGCGAGCCGGGCGTTCCCATGATCTGCCTGGAGACCGCGCTGCCCGCCAAGTTCGAGGACACCATCCGGGAAGCCCTCGGCGTGCGTCCGGAGCGCCCCGCCGGCCTGGAAAACCTGGAAGCCCTGCCGCGCCGGGTGGAAACCATGGACCCGGACACGGTGGCCATCAAGGCTTACATCGCCCGCCACGCCGACGATTAGGCAGTCTGAATGCGCGTGTTGCGCCCACTCGCGCTGCTCGCCCTCGGCCTGGCGCTGTTGCTGGGCCTGGGGCAGGCGTTCTGGAACGGGAGCGGCCCCACCCGCGACGGGGGCGAAATCGCCGTCGCCCTGCTACCGCCGGAAGCCCGCCATACCCTGACCCTCATCAAGCGCGGCGGCCCCTTCCCCTACGGCAAGGACGGCAGCGTGTTCGGCAACCGGGAAAACCTGCTGCCACGCCAGGGCCGGGGCTACTACCGGGAATACACCGTGGCGACCCCCGGCTCCCCCGACCGGGGCGCCCGCCGCATCGTCGCCGGCCGGGAGGGGGACTACTGGTATAGCGCCGACCATTACCGTTCTTTCCAGCGTATCCGGGAGTGATATGGAACGTGATCAGGAAGCTGACATGCCCTCGCCCCGGGACATTCTCTCCGACCCGGCCCTGAACGGTGTCTATCGCCTCGCCGACCGGGGTGAACTCCTGCCGGTCCTGGATGGACGCGGCCTGGGGGACAAGCACAGTCTGTTGTCCGCCCTGGGGCGCGCCCTGGATTTTCCCGACTATTACGGCGAGAACTGGGATGCCCTGGAGGAATGCCTGGGGGACCTGTCCTGGCGCCAGGGGCCCGTCTGCCTGGTGATCGAGCATGCCGATGCCATCCCGCCGGAACTGCGTGGCACGCTGCTGGACGTGTTCGGACAAGCCGCCCGTGAATGGACTCGCCAGGGCCGCGTGTTCAGTCTGTTCCTTGCCGGACTGGATCGCCGCGACCTGCCCGAGGTGTGCGATATATCACTTTAGTGGTAGTCAAAGTATTCCAGTTGGGTATGGAAGAGGGGCGAACGACCATGTCAAGCTTACGGTCTTGACATATGTCAAAACAAAACCTCGGCACCTATCCCCCGGAGTGGAAACACGATGATTTTGGAAACCCGTCATTCGATCTCCGAAATACTCTCCCGCCAGCCCCTGTTTCGCATTCTTGGCGAGCAGGACTTGATCCGGTTGGCCAAGGCCACCAGCGAATATCGTCTCTCCAGAAACGAAATGGTGTTGCAGAAGGGGCATCAGTCCGAAGGCCTGCATGTGGTGATCGCCGGCCAGGTGAAGCTGTATCTGCCGTCCATGGTCGGGTCGGAGAAGGTGGTGCGCATGGCCAGTCCGGGCGATACCTTCGGCGAGGAGGGCGTGTTCCTGAACAAGGCTTGCCCCATGGCCGCCCAGGCGGTGAAGGACAGCATCCTGCTGCTTCTGGACAAGCAGGCCCTGCTGGACGCCATGGCGCGCAACGTCATGCTGTCGAGCGCCCTGATGACCCACATGTGCAGCCGCCTGTGCGAACTGGTGGAGAACCTGGAAACCTGCGTCCAGCGCAGCAGCGCCGAGCGGGTCGTGCACTACCTGGTGCAGATGGCGCCGGGCGAGGGCGAGCATGACGAGAACGTCGACGTTCTCCTCGACCTCAACAAGCAGACCATCGCCTCCCAGCTCAACCTGGCGCCCGAGACCTTTTCCCGGGTGCTGGGCCGCCTGGCCAAGGACGGCCACATCGAGGTCAAGGGGCGCAACATCAAGATCAAGAGCCTCAAGACCCTGCGCAACTACGCCGACTGAAGCCCGCGGGGCCTCGCGCCGCCGAGGCGGCGAACTCAGGTGCGCGGGCGGCTGTGCACGTGATGAACATGGCGCGGGACCGCTTCGGTTTCCACCGGTACCAGGTTCAGGGCGGCATGGCGCACGCCCCGCTCGGCCGAGATCTTCTCGGCGATGGCCCGCACCTCCTCGGTATGGCCGCGCAGGAACAGGGTTTCCAGGCAGTTGTCGTGATCCAGGTGGACGTGCATGGCGGACACCACCAGGTCATGGGCGTGATGCTGCAGGTCGGTGAGGCGTTCCGCCAGCCGGCGCTCGTGATGGTTGTAGACGTAGGACAGGCTGGCCACGCAATGGGGCGCGTCCTCCCGCGCCAGCCGGTCGTCCTCCAGTTCCCGCCGCAGCATGTCGCGCACCGCCTCGGAACGATTGGCGTAGCCCCGGGCACGGATCAGGGCATCGAACTCCCGGGCCAGGGATTCATCCAGGGAAATGGTGAAGCGTTCCATCGCGGGCTTTCGATCAGGTTGTCGGGTCGGTCACGGGGGGAGTGTAAGGGACGCGCCGGGTCGGCCGGAAGGCGCCCACGGCGGCATCCAGGCTGCGTACGAGGGAGGGGTCGGCTCCGCCGTAGCGCAAACCCACATAGAGCCGCGTGATGTGCTGGATCTCCCCGGCCAGGTCGGGCCTGGCCCGGGCGGCGCGGCGCGAGAAATCCTCCGCGCCTTCCGCCGGCCCCTTGTTCAGGCCCACCCGGGCCAGGCGGCCGCGGAAGCGGGCGTAGGCGCGGGCGGTCTTGTCGCCGCGCGGCATGCCCCGTTTCAGCAATCCCAGGGACAGGAGCAACAGCGTGGCCGCCCCGGCGACGGTCAGCGCCGCCACCATGCCCTGCAGGGAGCCGAGCAGGGGACTCAGGCGGGACAGGAACTGGCGCTGGCGATCCCGGTTGTAGCCCAGGACCCACTGGTTCCAGCGGTTGTTGACCAGGTCCCAGCCCAGGCGCAGGGGGCGCAGCCAGGCGCCGTCGAACGCGACCAGGCCGGCGGGGCGCTCGGCCGCCGGCAGGGCGGCGTTCACGCCCCGTTCCACCCGGCCGGGCGCCACGGCGGCGGTGGGGTCCACCCGCGTCCAGCCCCGCTCCGCCAGCCAGACCTCGGCCCAGGCGTGGGCATCCCGCCCGCGCACGATCCAGTAATTGCCGAACTGGTTGAGTTCGCCGCCCTGATAGCCGGTGACCACACGGGCCGGCACCCCGGCGGCCCGCATGAGGAAGACGAAGGCGCTGGCATAGTGCTCGCAGAATCCGCGCCGCGCGCCGAACAGGAAATCGTCCACCGCCGAGTCGCCCAGCAGGGGCGGGTTGAGGGTGTAGAAGAAAGGCTGCTGGCGGAACAGGTCCAGGGCCTGCCGCACGACGGAGGCGTCGTCCGCCGCCGCCCGCCGCCAGGATCGGGCCAGTTCCCGGGAGCGGGGATCCGTGTCCGGGGGCAGGGCCAGGGCCCGGGCGCGGGATTCCGCCGACAGCCGCGGCTCCAGGCGGTAATCCAGGTGGGCCTCCAGTTCGTAGCGCAGGCGCTGGTGCACCGGCTCCCGGGCCAGCCATTGCAGGTCCGGCCCGAGGCGGTGCTGGAGGGTGTCCGGCAAGCGGGTGGGCAGGCCGAGGAGGAACAGCCAGCGTTGCCGGTGGGGTTCCAGGGTCACCGCATAGCGTATCGGCCGGCCCTCCGCCTCGGCCCGGGATGGAAGATGGACGCCGGCCATCGGCTCGGCGGTCAGCCAGGCGCGACCGTCGTAATCCCACAGCACCGGCCCGCGCCAGTAGAGCTGGCGGCTGTCGGGCCGGGCGTCGGCGAACTCGGCGCGAAACGCCAGTTCGTCGGAAAGGATGAGCTGGCTGATATCCCCGGGCGACATGCGGTCGGACAGGCCGGCCTGCCCCGCCGCCTGCTGGGGCAGGCCCCACAGGGGACCATGCAGGCGGGGAAACAGCAGGAACAGCAGCAGGGCCAGGGGCAGGGCCTGGAGCAGCATCTGTCCCGCCAGCGCCAGATCGCGGCGTGCCGCCGTCGGCGATTCCCCGTCCGTCGTCTGGTTGGCGATCAGGCCGGCTACCAGGGCCAGGACCACCGGGATCATGTAGGCGGCGGTCATCAGGTTCTGGCTGTCCAGGAAATGGGCCACCAGCAGGAAGACGCCCACGAACAGCAGCGCCGCGCGGTCCCGGGGAGATTCGATTTCCAGCAACTTGGCGCCGGACAGGAAGGCCAGCAGCGCCACGCCGCCCGCCGGCCCGATCAGGGTGCCGTACTGGAACAGCACCCCGCCGACCCCGGCCAGGGTCAGCAGCAGCTTGGCCGCCCGGCCCACCGGCGGCCGTTCGGCCACGGCACCGTACAGGCTGAGGATGGCGCAGACGGCCCACCCCAGGCTGAGCCAGAGGGGCAGGCGCGGGCTGTGGGGCGCCAGCACCAGCGCCAGGGGAACCACCACCCAGAGGCGGCGGGCCAGCCGGGGGCTCACGTCCGCGCCTCCCGGGCCAGGGCTTCCAGGCAGGCGCGCAAATGGGCCTCGCCGGCCTGGGGTGGGATTTCCCCGCCCGGCAGCCGCAGGCCGAAAATCAGTCCGGCCGCGTGGGCGTCCAGGGCCCAGCGGGTCAGCCGCGACAGGCGAGCCTCCGGGTCCCGTTCCGGCGCCCGCCGCCAGTCCAGCCAGAGCCAGGGCCGGGCGCCGCCGGCGAACTGCTTGGTCACCAGTTCCCGCCCCCCCCGGGCCACGGCCTTCCAGGCGATGCGGCGCGGCGGGTCGCCGGGCTGGTAGCCGCGCAGGCCGGTGAAATCCGCCCCTTCGCCGCGGGGGGCGGCGCCGTCCCCGTCGCCGGCGTCGGCTTCGGGAAAGGGCAGGGCATCGGCGGCCGGCGCCGGATACACCAGCACGCCCCAGTCCAGCTCCATGACGCTCCAGCAGCGGAACAGGCCCAGGGGATATTCGCTGTAGAGCGAGAAGCGACCCGGCGCGTGCCAGCCGCGCCGGGCCTGGGGCAGGAGGAGATCGATCCGGGCGCTCCCCCCCGCCGGGATATCCCGGAGGTCGCAGCGGCCTTCGGGATGGCGGATGCCGACGCGCCGCCGGGTCACGCGTCCGGGGTTGTCCAGCCGCAGGGGAAAGGCCGCCGTCTCCCCCGCGAAAACCGGCGCCGGGGCGCCGGGGCGCAGCACCAGGCCGGACAGGTTGCGCTGGGTGTGCAGCATGCCCACCACCGCCAGTCCGGCGAACCAGAAGGTGAACAGATAGGCCAGGCTGACGCCGTAGTTGATGGCCCCCACCAGCAGGCCCAGCAACAGCAGCCCGAACACCAGGCCGGAGCGGGTCGGCAGGATGTAGAGCCGGCGCGCCGTCAGACGCAGCGGACCGGATTCGAGCTTCGGCTTGCGCCAGGGCAGGTAGGGCAGGGCGCGAGTGGACATGGTGGGCAGTGAGATATCACTGATGCCCTTTTGGCTAGAGAAGGCGAGCCACGTGGGGTATCAAACCCTTCTCACTGACGAAGGTCAGGTCGTACATGCTGGACAGACCACTTGCCTGATCATCGGGCAAGCCCAGTACACAGACGATGAATTGCTCTTTTGTCAGCCCCAGTCGCTTGCGCAAGGTGACGTACTTGTCGATGGATTGTCTGAACTCGCCGGTTTTGCACTCGATGCAAAGGGTTGTTTTGCTGTTCAAGAGGAAGAAAACATCCAGTTCGTGGAGATCTTCATTGGCGAAAACGATGGACAAGTTTCGCGCGCAGGAGAAGGGGATGTTCCGCTCCTGGCATAGCGCCAGAACCTGCATCAGGGCATACCATTCCAGCCACTCGCCCGCGAAGAAGTCCTGTATCAACTGCGAACTTTGCAGGGTCAGATTGATGGTCTTTTCAGGCTTCTGGTAGTAGTACTTGGCCACGAACGAATAGTCGTAGAGCTGACGGCAGAACGTCGTTATGGCCTGCGCTTCCTTCTGGCTCTTCTTGGCAAGCTGAATGAAAAAACCGGGTTGGCCTACACGCTGGGCGGAACGAATCCGATTGATGATTTCCTTGTATGTTTCGTAATTCTTGCCAAGTTCGACCGCGACTTCGTCGAAAAAGCCGGTGGTATCCACGGCTTTGTAATTCGGCTTGACCTGGATTTTTCTGGCCGCGAACCAGTCGTGGAGGGGGCCATGCTGCAAGTCCGTGGATATCAGGTCCGTGTTGTGAAGATTGATCCCATCCAGGGATGGCTGTTGAGCTGGCGCTGCCGGGGGTTCCTGGTTATCCGCTTCAGCCTGAATCCGTTTCAACGATGCGAGCGATGCAAAGTACTTCTCAAGCAGCTTCTTCACAAAAAAAGTCGTGTCATAGACCCGATCGGTATGGCCGCATTGGGGACAGAGCTGGGTCTTCCCAATGGAATCGGCTGTCACTTCAGCCAGATACGCGCACTTGTTACAACGATAAATTGCCATTTGTATCCCTCGGTTCCCGCCTGATTTTTTTCTTGATGCCGGTGACTACCTTGCCGTGTATTCGCTATGCCAACAAGGGTGGTACCCCTCCGTCATTGGGTAACGGGGGGTACCTTGGGCCCTGCATTTCAATGATTAGTATCCCATGGGGCACTTCAGCGTAGCGCTGTCGGGAAATATCCCGCTTCAAACCCCGTGCTTCGTGAACCACTCCCGCATCCGTTTCCATCCGTCCTCCGCCTCCTCCTTGCGGTAGCTGGGCCGGTAATCGGCGTGGAAGGCGTGGGGCGCGTTGGGGTAAAGATGGATGCTGGAAGCCTTGCTGGCCGGGTTGGCGGATTCCGCCAGGGCCTTCCGCATCTTCTCCACCGTGTCGTTGGGTATGCCCCCGTCCTGGCCGCCGTAGAGGCCCAGCACCGGCCCCCGCAACGCGCCGGCCAGGTCCAGGGGGTGCCGGGGCGTCATCTCGCTCGCCGGGCTGGTGAGGCGCCCGTACCAGGCCACGCCCGCCTTCACGCCGGGGTTGTGGGCGGCGTACAGCCAGGTGATGCGCCCGCCCCAGCAGAAGCCGGTGATGCCCAGGCGCCCGCTATCGCCGCCGTTGGCCTTGGCCCAGGCCACGCAGGCATCCAGGTCGGCCATGACCTGGCTGTCCGGCACCCTGGACACCACCTTGGCCAGGATGTCGGGGATGGCCGTGTACTGGCGCGGGTCGCCCTGGCGCGCGTAGAGCTCCGGGGCGATGGCCTGGTAGCCCAGCTTGGCCAGGCGCCGGCAGACATCCTTGATGTGCTCGTGCACGCCGAAGATTTCCTGCACCACCAGGATGACCGGGAAGTTGGCGCCCTGGGCCGGCTGGGCCCGATAGGCCGGCATCCCGCCGTCGGCGGTGGGCACCTGGATTTCCCCGGCGGTGAGGCCCTGGCTATCGGTAGTGATGGCGGTCTGGGCCATCACCGGCTGCACCGCCAGGGCGAACCCCGCCCCCAGTGCGGTGACCAGGAAACCGCGCCGGTCCACCGGAAGGGGCGACGGCACGAGGGATTCGAATTCGGCTTGCAGATAGTCGGTGGGGCTGTTCATGGGGTGTCTCCTCGTGTGGGGCGGTTGTGGGGCCGAAGGCTACCTGACACATGGCGCTACGGGTAGTTCCGGGAGAAGCGGTTGGCGGGTCAATCGGCCTGGAGTGCCCCTCTCGACATGGCCAAACACCTCATCCCGGCCTGACTTGTGCGACGATTCGCCAAGAATCGATATCGCATGGGGACATGGTTCAGCCTGAACAACAAGCAAGGGGGAACATCGATGCGTTGCTCGCCGCGGCGGGTTGGCGTGTCTGCGATGTTGCCATTGCCAACATCCACGCCGCCCGGGGCGTCGCCATCCGCGAGTTCCCCCTGAAGCCCGGCCACGGCTTCGCCGACTACCTGCTGTACGTGGACGGCAAGGCCGCCGGGGTAATCGAGGCCAAGAAGGAAGGCGTCAGCCTCTCCGGCGTGGAAACCCAGGCCGCCAAATACACCCAGGGCATCCCGGACGGGCTACCGGCCTGGCGCAACCCATTGCCGTTCTCCTACCAGTCCACCGGTGTCGAAACCCGTTTCACCAACGGCCTCGACCCCACCCCGCGCTCGCGACCGGTATTCGCCTTCCACAAACCCGACATGCTGGCCGATTGGCTTGGCCACCCCGCCACCATTCCCCCCTTTGCCAAAGGGGGGCCAGGGGGGATTTCGCCCACGGCGGAAGAACCGGCCAACGTCTACCTGGCCTCCACCTTCCTTTCCCGCCTGCAAGGCATGCCGCCCCTGATCGAGGACGGCCTCTGGCCCGCCCAGATCACCGCAATCAACAACCTGGAAAAATCCCTCAAGGAAAACCGCCCGCGCGCCCTGATCCAGATGGCCACCGGCTCGGGCAAGACCTTCACCTCGATTTCCTTCATCTACCGCCTGATCAAGTTCGCCGGCGCGCGGCGCATCCTGTTCCTGGTCGACCGCGGCAACCTTGCCGACCAGACCCTCAAGGAATTCCAGCAATACGTCTCGCCCTACAACAACTTCAAATTCAGCGAGGAATACATCGTCCAGCGCCTTGCAGGGAATCAGATCGACACCACCGCCCGCGTCTGCATCTGCACCCTCCAGCGCATGTATTCCATGCTCAAGGGCCGCGACCTGCCGGCCGACCTTGAAGAAATGCCCGCAGACCAACTGACACTCCCCTCCCCCGCAAGCGGGGGAGGGGCCGGGGGAGAGGGAGGTTTGTTCGCCCAGCCCGAGCCCATCGAATACAACCCCAGCATCCCCATCGAAACCTTCGACATCATCGTCACCGACGAGGCCCACCGCTCCATCTACAACCTGTGGGCGCAGGTGCTGGAATACTTCGACGCCTATCTCGTCGGCCTCACCGCCACGCCGGGCAAGCAGACCTTCGGCTTCTTCCACCAGAACCTGGTGATGGAATACAACCACGAAATGGCCGTGGCCGACGGCGTCAACGTCAACTACGACATCTACCGCATACGCACTGAAATGACCGAACAGGGCGGCAAGGTTGAATCCGGCTACTTCGTGCAGATGCAGGACCGTGAAACCCGTGCCCGGCGCTGGGAGCGGCTGGATGAAGACCTGGGTTACGAGGCCCGGCAACTCGACCGAGACGTGGTTGCACCTGACCAGATCCGCACCGTAATCCGCACCTTCAGGGACAGGCTCAAGACCGAAATCTTCCCAGGCCGGGAGTGGGTACCCAAGACGCTGATTTTTGCCAAGGACGACAACCACGCCGAGAACATCGTCGAAATCGTCCGTCAGGAATTCGGCAAGGGCAACGACTTCGCCCAGAAGATCACCTACCGCACCACCGGCGCCAAGCCGCAAGACCTCATCAAGGCCTTTCGAACCAGCCCCATGCCACGCATCGCCGTCACCGTGGACATGATCGCTACCGGCACCGACATCAAGCCAGTAGAGATCGTCATGTTCATGCGCCAGGTGCAATCCCGAAGCTTTTTCGAACAGATGAAGGGCCGGGGCGTGCGCGTCATCAAGCCGGATGACCTGAGACAGGTCACGCCGGACGCCATCGCCAAGGATCACTTCGTCATCGTCGACTGCGTGGGGGTCTGTGAACAGGAAAAGACCGACTCCCATCCCATGGAGCAGGCACCCTCGGTGCCGTTTGAAGACCTGCTGAAACTGGTATCTTTCGGCGCCACGAGCCCAGACATCCTGAGTTCCCTGGCCGGGCGGCTGGCGCGCATGGAGCATCGTCTCAGTGCCGATGATGCAAGCAAGATCCGCCATGCAAGTGGCGGGCACAGCCTCAAGGAACTGAGCCGGCGTCTAGTTGAAGCCCTGAATCCGGACCGTCACCTGGAACAGGCCAGAATGGACCTGGGCATGTTGCCGGATTCAGACCAGCCCGTCCCAGAACAGGCCATCAAGGCAGCGGCCGAAAGCCTCATCAGGCAGGCCGTCAGCCCCCTTCACGATCCCGCGCTGCGTGATCTGCTGGCCGAGGTGAAGAAAAAAGAACTCGTCATCGACACGGTCAGCCCTGACACCCTGATCTTCGCCGGCTTTACCGAAGACAAGGCCAAAGGCGTCATCGAGTCATTCCAGCAATTCATCGAGGACCACAAGGACGAGATCACCGCCCTGCAAATCCTCTACAGCCAGCCCTATCGGGCACGGCTTGATCTTGGCGCGGTGCGCGAACTGGCTGACCGACTCGTGGCTGAACTGCCGCCGCTGCGTGTCTATGCAACCCACCCCAACAACTGGGAACAGCGGGTGCCGGAAGAACTTTGGCAGGCCTACCGCAAGCTCGATGCGCGTGTCAGCCGGCATGTCGGCGCCCGGTTCCTGCTCACCGACCTGGTCTCCCTGGTCCGCTTCGCCATCCACCAGGACAACGAACTCATCCCCTTCCCGGAACGTGTCAACGCCAACTTCAAGGCATGGCTGCATTCACTCCCCTCCCCCGCAAGCGGGGGAGGGGCTGGGGGAGAGGGAAAAGCGGGAGAGGGAAGGTTTTCCCCTGAACAACTCCACTGGCTGGAAATGATCCGCGACCACATCGCTGCCAACCTCGGCATCGAGCCGGACGACTTCGAATATGCGCCCTTTGCCCAGGAAGGCGGTTTGGGCAAGGTGTATCAGCTCTTCGGTGATGAGTTGAACAGCCTTATTGAACAATTGAACGAGAGTCTGGCCGCGTGAGTAACCCAGCTGACCTCGTTTACACAATTTCCAAGGATAAGTTGCCGGATGAATGGTCACTGGCAACCATCTCCGACCTTGTTGGTAAGGGGGGTGTGTTTGTCGATGGGGATTGGGTCGAAAGCAAGGACCAAGACCCAGATGGTGATGTTCGCCTTATCCAGCTCGCAGACATCGGCGACGGTGAATATCGGAACAAATCAGAGCGATTTCTAACCTACGAGAAGGCTATCCAGCTTGGCTGCACTTTCCTGCAAAAGGGGGATGTGCTCATTGCACGAATGCCGGACCCACTAGGCAGAGCATGCATCTTTCCCGGCGATCAAAAAAAATCGGTAACCGTTGTCGATGTGGCAGTAGTCCGTCCCGCTGCTAATGAATTCGACACACGTTGGCTTATGTATTTCGTAAATGCCCCTGCCTTCCGCTCGGCAGTTGCGTCTATGCAGAGTGGCAGCACACGCAAGCGAATTTCTCGTGGCAATCTGTCCAAGATCGCCTTGCCGGTTCCACCCCTCGACCAACAAACACGCATCGTCGCGGAAATTGAAAAACAGTTCTCCCGCCTCGACGAAGCCGTCGCCAACCTCAAGCGCGTCAAGGCCAACCTCAAGCGATACAAAGCCGCCGTCCTCAAAGCCGCCGTCGAAGGCCGCCTCGTCGAAACCGAAGCCGAACGCGCCCGCCGCGAAGGCCGCAGCTTTGAGACCGGCGCCCAACTCCTGCAACGCATCCTCGAAACCCGCCGCAGCCAGTGGCAAGGCAAGGGCAAATACAAAGAACCCGCCGCGCCCGACACCACCGACCTGCCCGAATTGCCGGATGGTTGGATGTGGGCGACGGTTGATTTGGTCTGCGACCAGATTGTTGATTGCCCGCACAGCACAGCTCGTTTCAAGACAGGCGGTTTTCCATGCATTGACACCACCTGGATGACCCAAGATGGGTTGGTATTCGAACGAGCAAGGTATGTTGACGATGTTACCTATCATGGGCGCATCGCACGACTCGAACCAAAACCCGGCGATATCGTTTTTGCACGGGAGGGAACGATAGGGACAGCAGTCGTGGTACCTGAGCAAATAAAACCTTGTTTGGGGCAGCGGGTAATGCTCCTTAGGCCATCCACACATTTCTTGGGCAGCTTACTGAGGCACATCCTGCACTCGGAAATCGTTAAATCTCAATATCTCGCTCAGGCACTTGGTAGCACAGTGCCGCATATCAACGTTGGGGACGTTAAGGCGTTCAGGATTCCGGTACCACCCCTCGCCGAACAACACCGCATCGTCGCCGAAGTCGACCGCCACCTCTCCCTCCAGCGCGCAACCGAGGCCCAGGTGGACGCCAACCTCCAGCGCGGTGAGCGGCTACGTCAATCCGTTTTGCAGCGAGCATTTAGCATCCCTAGTGTAAGTAACGCCGCTGGGGCCACACAATGAGGTTCCTCCTCGATACAAATATTCTGATTCCACTTGAGGACTCGAAGCGCCAGTTGCAGCCAAGCTTGGCGGCTTTTGTTCGACTGGCCAATGCCAACGGCCACACGTTGATGTACCACCCGGCATCTGAGGACGATATCCGACAGGATGCGGATGACGATAGGCGGACCCAAACGTTGGCTCGCCTTGCTCAATACACACCATTGGATGTTCGCCCAGCATGCCCGTGGAATGTGGGCGTGACCAAACGGAACGATGCGGCCGATAACGAGATCCTTTATGCCTTACATTTGAATGCCGCTCATGCCTTGGTAACGGAAGACCAAGGTATTCACACCAAAGCGAAAGCATTGGGATTGGTTCACCGGGTTTACACGATACAAACCGCAGAGGATTTGTTGCAGCGTTTGCATGCGCGGGTACCAGTCCAGTTGCCAAACATTGAGGATGTGCCGCTCTACAGTTTGACTCCTCATCTAAACAGTCATTTTTTCGATAGTTTGCGAGCAGGTTATGGCGGATTTAACGCTTGGTTCGAGAGCAAGGCGCAAGAAGGGCGCCGTGCCTGGGTGAATTGGGAACGCGAGGATGTGTTGGGTGGCATTTGTATCTACGCCCGCCAAGACAATGAGGTAATCACCGAGGACATTACCCTTCCGGGCTCTGCCCTGAAGCTAGCCACTTTCAAGGTTGGGGAAACAAACCGTGGACGGAAAATTGGTGAATTGTTTCTGAAGGCAGCATTTCGTTACGCGAGCAATAACCGCTTAGAGAATATTTTCATTCATGGGGATATCGATAAGCACCATTTCTTGTTTGAGATGTTGGAGGACTTCGGATTCGTGCATGTCGGTTCGCATCCAGGAAGCGACGGTCGTGATGCGGTGTACCTGAAAGCACATCCATTGGCGGCGCCCACCGATCCGATCCCTCCGTTTGAATACGCTTGCCGGTATTTCCCGCACTTTCGTCATGATGTGGCAACGTCAAAGTTCATCATTCCAATCAAGCCCGCGTATCACCGAATTTTGTTCCCAGATTACGACTCTCCGGCGGATCGCCAGATGATTTTATTTAGACCTCCAAACACGGCAGGCAATGCGATCAAGATGGCTTACCTTTGTCATGCGCAAACCAAGACCATCAACCCAGGTGATATCGTGTTGTTCTATCGCTCGTCAGATGAGCGGGCAGTTACGACCATTGGGGTTGTCGAGAGCTATGAGACTTTGGCTGATGCGAGTGAAATTGTCGCGAAGGTTAAACGGCGTACGGTTTACTCCATGGCTGATATAAATCTCATGGCACGAAAACCAACCCGTGTACTGTTGTTCCGATTGGTACGACATCTCGCTAATCCACTATCGCAAGCTTGGCTTGAGCAAGCACATGTGCTCAACGGACCACCGCAAAGCATTACAAAAATTAAACATGAAAAATTTGAAACGATTCTTGCCCATGGAGGGTAGTGCCGCATTGATTTCGATTCACCCGGAATACGTTGAGAAGATTCTTTCGGGTGAAAAGTGTTTGGAGTTCCGTAGGAGTTGGGCTGCAAATCCGATTGATATTTTGGTCATATACGCCACCGCGCCCGTACAACAGATTGTGGCGGTGACCCAGGTCGGACATGTATTCCGCGGAAGCAAGAATCGCTTGTGGGAACTTGCCCTAATTAAGGGTGGGGGGATCAGCCGCCGTAAGCTGTTTGATTATATGAAAGGAAAAAAAGAGGGTGTTGCGCTTGAGCTATTGAAGGTCTGTAGGATAGATGGCGGCATATACCCCCGTACGCTTTTTGGGGATGATTTCCGTCCACCGCAGTCTTTCCGATATTTAAACCAGAATGAGATTACTAAGCTGGCAGATCATATGGGATGGAATAAATGGGAGTGATATTTGTCGCGGGTGTTCATGGAGTAGGCAAAACTACCGCATGTGCTTATGCCGTACGCTCTTTGGGGTATGCACATTACTCGGCAAGCAGTTTGATCAAATCAGAAAAAGCCGATTCGATTCCAGAAGAGGGGAAGGCGGTTTCTGATGTTGAAGGTGACCAAGCACTTCTCATTCGTTGCGTCGAAAAATCCTGTGGGCAGCACCAAGGACGCATAATCCTTGACGGTCACTTCACGCTTTCAAAGCCAGATGGTCGGATTGAAGCGATCTCAGTTGAAGTGTTCAGCTCGTTATCGCTGAATGGTGTCGTTGTCTATCGTGATGAGCCAGCCGCAATCGTAGAAAGATTGCATAGGCGAGATGGTGAAAGTTATCGCGTTGACGTTATTGCTAGACATCAGGATTCTGAACTGGCACATGCCCAATTAGTTGCTGCCGACTTAGACTTGCCTATTGAGATACTGCCAGCGTTTGATTCCGATGCCCTCATAGCAACCATATCTCGATGGTGGATACAGGACTAAACAGGTCAGCTTCGAATTTCTTTGCGACAAATCCCTTGCCACCGGCAGTATTTGCAGTAATTGGGGACGTAGTCCCATATTCACAATTAGATGTGGACTAAAGGGGTCAGGCTCGATATTCCCCGCTGTCTGCTCGGTGGTGACGCAGGAGCGCCTTGACTTCCAATAGGAAAGACACGACATTCTCCATTCGCGAATAGAGAATACAACGCATGGCAAACGCAAAATCCAACCCTCAGGTCGTCCTTCGTCCGCAGGATTTGGTGGTGATGTTGCGGCTTTCTCTGGAGCCGGGACCGGCGCCGACCTATGCCGCGCTGGCGGCTGAATTGAGCCTGACGGCTTCCGAAATCCATGCAGGGGTCGAACGGGCGGTGCTGGCCCAGTTGGCGCGTAAGGATCAGGCCGGTAAGGCCTCCGTGGTGCGCGAGGCTTTACGCCAGTTCGTGCTGAATGGCGCGCGTTACGCTTTTCCCGCGACCCGAGGCAGTCTGTCGCGCGGCATGCCGACGGGGTACGCGGCGGCGCCCCTGGCCGACAAGATCATGCAGCCCAACGAGCCGGCGCCGGTGTGGCCTTACAAGAACGGCACGGTGCGTGGCGAGGCGTTTTATCCGCTGTATCCCACGGTGCCCGAGGCGGCGGGGCGCAATCCTGCCCTGTATGAATTGCTGGTGCTGTTCGATGCCGTACGCGGCGGCAGTCCGCGCGAGCGGGCCTTGGCCATGCCGATGTTGGATGAGCGGCTGGCGGGATGAACCCCAACGACGTCAATGTGTTGATGTTGGAATCGGTGGCTGAGCGGCTGGGCGACGACTTGCTTGCTGAGTTCGTGTTTGTCGGCGGCGCGGTTGCGGGCTTGCTGATTACCGACCCGGCCATGCCGTCGATTCGGCCCACGGAAGACGTGGATTTGCTGGTTCAGGCCCTGACCTTGGCTGATTACCACCGGGTTGGGGAATCCTTGACCGCACGGGGTTTCCGCCATGACATGAGCCCGGAGGCGCCGATCTGCCGTTGGCGCGCGGGGGCGGTGGCCGTGGATGTGATGCCGCCGGTGGATAGCATTCTGGGGTTCTCCAATCAGTGGTATCCGCTGGCGCTGGAAACGGCCAGCCCGCAGGCATTGCCCAGCGGCAGAGTGATCCGTCTGGTCGCGGCGCCGGTTTTTCTGGCGACCAAGTTGGAGGCGTTTTCCGGGCGTGGTAACAACGATTATTTGTTCAGCCACGATCTGGGCGATTTCCTGGCGGTCATCGATGGCCGAGACAGCCTGATCGATGAATGCCGGGCAAGCTGCGAAGAACTGAAAACCTATCTTGGGGAGCGTGTTGCCGGGCTGCTTGCCACGCCCGCATTCATCGAGGCGTTGCCGGGCCATTTGCCGGGCGATTCTGCAAGCCAGCAACGTCTGCCCGACCTTGAAGACAAACTGCGTGCAATCTCGCGCCAGGAGTAGCGTTTGAACACCGCCTCCATCGTCCAGAAGCTCTGGAACTACCCTGAATCCGTGAGTTCTCACGCCGGACCCCAGGTATGACGCGGAATGGGCGTGAATTTGCCTGCACCCGCAGGGTGAAGGGGTAGGGTGTCCTGAGATAATGGCGGCATTGAATTTCCCGCTGCCGCCATGACCGACTTTGCGATCAAACGCCTGCCCTACAACCTGACCGCGCATGCCGGATTGAGTTTGGTCGGGCAGTACCTCAAACGCTTTGCCCAGATCGACCAGGTCATCGACCCACGCTTTCCCATTTCCGGCCCGGGCGGCATTGCCACCAGCAGCCTGATCAAGGCTTACGTGGGCCTGTTGTGCACGGGCAAATCCGACTTCGACGCCATCGAATCCCTGCGCCAGGACGCCTTCTTCCGGGATGCATTGGGCCTGGTCGCCGTCCCCTCTTCGCCCACCCTGCGCCAGCGCATGGACGCCTTGGCTGATGCGGGAGATGCCGCGCTCACCGCCCTGGACGACGCCAACGAGCGCCTGCTGCGCCGGGCCAAGCCCAGCCTCACGCCTTTGGCCACGGGCCATCTGCCCCTGGACTTCGATGTCTTTACCCTGGACAACAGCGGCACCACCAAGGAAGGCGTGGGCCGCACCTACATGGGCTTCGATGGCTACGCGCCCATCGCCGGTTACCTGGCCGAGGAAGGCTACTGCCTGGGCCTGGAACTGCGGCCGGGCACCCAGCACTCGGCCTGTGAAACCCCGGACTTCCTCAACCGCCTGCTGCCCCGCGCCCGCGCGGTGTCCGGCCGGCCACTCCTGGTGCGGGCGGATTCGGGTTTCGATGCGGCGGCCATCTTCGCGGCCCTGGCGGCGGCCCGTGCGTCGGGGCCGCTGGACTGGCTGGTGAAGTGGAATCCGCGCGGCTTCGATACGGCCGCCTTGCACCAGCGCCTGGCCGCCGATGCGGCCACCGCGTGGGCGAGCCCGCGCGAGGGCAAGCGGGAGACGTATCTGTCCGAGACCGTCACCCGCGCGCATGAGGGCCACGCGGTGGTCATGCGCCGGGTGGCGCATGTTATCGAGCGCACCATCGATAGGACCGGGCAGATCTTGCTGATCCCCGACATCGAGGTCGAGGGCTGGCTGACCAGCCTGGATTTGCCCATCGAGCAGATCGTCAAGCTGTACCAGGGGCACGGCACCCACGAGCAGTTCCACTCCGAGTTCAAGACCGATCTGGACCTGGAACGGCTGCCTTCCGGCAAGTTCGCCACCAATGATCTGGTGCTGTCCCTGGCGGTGTTGGCCTTCAATATCCTGCGCGCCATTGGCCAGGCGACCTTGATCAGCCCGGACAGTCCGGTGCGGCATCCCGCCAAGCGGCGCCGCATCCGCACCGTGATGCAGGAGATCATCGGCATCGCGGCCAGGGTGATCGAACATGCTCGGCGCCTCACTCTGGGTCTGGGCGAACAGTGCGCGGCCTTCGCGGTGTTCGAGCGGCATCATCAGGCCTTGCTCCGCTTCTCCGGCTGAAGCATCCCACGCCCTTTTCTGGTCGGATGCCGCAAGGCAGGGGGCGGTTCGTCCAACAACAGGGAAATCCAGAACCCTGCCGAATTCCATGGCGGAATAACCCGCCATTTCCCCTCGGCGGGACAATCTCACGGCAAATTCCCTGGGCAATCTCATGCAAATAGCTCTTTCGTAGCAGCATTGCCGGGTTGGGCGCGGTTCGGGGGAATGGAGGTCACGGATTCAGGACTACTGCAACGTCCTGCGCGACGACGGCATGAGTTACGGCGACTATGTCGAGCAGCTCACCTATCTGCTGTTCCTGAAGATGGCCGACGAGCGAACCCGGCCGCCTTACAACCAGCCAAGCCCGGTACCCAAATCCCATGACTGGGCCAGCCTGTTATGGCGGGACGGCGACGAGCTGTTCGACCATTACCGCCACACGCTGGAAGAGCTGGGCAAGCAGAAGGGCCTGCTCGGCCTGATCTTCACCAAGTCGCAGAACAAGTTTCAGGACCCGGCCAAACTGCGGCGGCTGATCGTGGACCTGATCGACAAGGAAACCTGGGTGTCGATGAGCGCCGACGTGAAGGGCGACGCCTACGAGGGCCTGCTGGAGAAGAACGCGCAGGACACCAAGTCTGGCGCGGGCCAGTACTTCACGCCGCGTCCGCTGATCCAGGCGATTGTCGATGCGATGGCGCCCCGGCCCGGCGAGACAATCTCCGACCCGGCCTGCGGCACCGGCGGCTTTCTGCTGGCAGCGCACGACTATGTGGTGAAGCACTACCCCAACATGACGTCGGCGGAGAAGAAGAAACTGCGCGGGGAAAGCTTCAAGGGCTGGGAACTGGTGCAGGCCACCGCCCGGCTGTGTGCGATGAACATGCTGCTGCACGGCATCGGCAGCCAGGAGTTCGAGCCGATTGCGGTGGGGGATTCGCTGGCCGCCGACCCCGGCGAGCGCTTCGACGTGGTGCTGACGAATCCGCCCTTCGGCAAGAAGAGCAGCACCACCATCGTGGGCGAGGAGGGCAAGGTCAGCAAAGAGCGCGACACCGTCGAGCGCGACGACTTCTGGGCCACCACCTCGAACAAGCAGCTCAATTTCGTCCAGCACGTGAAGACGCTGCTGAAGCAGAACGGCCGCGCCGCCCTGGTGCTGCCGGACAACGTGCTGTTCGAAGGCGGGGCTGGCGAGACCATCCGCAGAAAGCTATTGCACGACTGCGACGTCCACACCCTGCTGCGCCTGCCCACCGGCCTGTTCTACGCCCAAGGCGTGAAGGCGAACGTGCTGTTCTTCGACAAGAAGCCCGCCGCCGAAACGCCGTGGACCAGGAAGCTGTGGATCTACGACCTGCGCACCAATAGGCACTTCACGCTGAAGACCGATCCACTGAAGCGGGAAGACCTGGATGAGTTTGTGCGGTGCTACAACCCGGCGAATCGGCATGACCGGAAGGCGACGTGGTTTGATGAAAAGCACCCTCTGATGGATCAACTAAGCAACCGACTAAGCGGGCAAACGAGGCCCGCCAAGTCTCTGCTTATCCCCGGCCCTCCCCCGCTTGCGGGGGAGGGGGAAAAGCATGGCGAGGTAGGGGAGAAGGGGCGGTGGCGGGCGTATGACTACGCGGAGTTGATTGCCCGCGACAAGGCCAGCCTGGACATCTTCTGGCTGAAGGATGAATCCCTATCCGATTCCGACAACCTGCCCGCGCCGGAGGTGATCGCGGCTGAGATCGTGGAAGACCTGGAAGCGGCGCTGGAGCAGTTTCGGGAGGTTCTGGCGGATATGGGGCCGGAGGTGGTCACCGAGGATACGGGTGCATGAAGGGTTTAGCAGGCTGGTGAGAAACCCCCCACGCCTTGTCTGACGCGGGATTCCGGGCATACTTGGGCATCGAAACCCGATCTATTTTCCTGGACACCCGATGCGCGG
>WBZT01000389.1_pt1 | contig 36254 bp, 37 predicted proteins | sample 5204241 | NCBI WGS metagenome assembly WBZT01 (sample SAMN12344358, study PRJNA552823) | activated sludge metagenome | biome: Activated sludge suspended growth; feature: Nitrification reactor; material: Wastewater; isolation source: activated sludge from nitrification reactor of wastewater... | reverse complement strand
CCCGCTTGACCGCCTGTTCCTTGAACTCGGCGGTGTACTCTTGCTTCGGGATCTTCTGCATCATCTTCTCCAGTGTGACAGACAGTCTACGTCACCCTTGGAAGACTAAATTTCGGGGGAACCTCATACCCTTCAGCTCGGCGTCGGCAATCACCTCACCCTGGCGCACCTCGGTGACGATGTTGGCCAGCTTGAGGTGCAGATGCGCCCGCTGGAACGTGCGGTCGAACTGGGACGGTTGCACACCGGCGACGTTGTGGACCCCCAGCAGGCGCTCGAGGACCGCCAGCAGCACCGACTTACCATTGCTTCCTTCCCCCACCAGGATGATGAACTTCTCATGCCGGGCATGGGCCATCATCGAATAACCCATCATCTCGCGGATGGCAGTACTCTTGGCGGCCGCTTCCTTCTCGCCATCGGGCTCGAATATCTCCGCCAGGAACTGCTCAAACCGGGGTGCCGTCGCCTCGGGGTCCCACTCCACGGGGATTTGCACGGTTCGATAGTCCTCCCGCCGATGCGGTTGTAGCCCCCAGTTAAAACTCTCATCCAGGACCAGGACCCCCGTGGGGGTGCTGACCGCCTCTACCGCACCCTGCTCCCACTCATGATCGGGGCGATGCACTCGGTTTTTGACGACGCGCGCCACCCCCTCGACCAGCCCGCTGGTGATCGCCTCGATCTGCCCCCGCTCCTTGGCCATCTCTAAATGGCTCTGCACCAACTGTAGCACGGAGCTCGGCGACATCTCGCGCCAGATGCCAGTCTCTCCCTGGTAGATCCACACCCCCGACTCCTGTCCGATGATGTTCGCTGCGCCGATCGCCTGCTCGATGCCTATGGCCAGCGTGATATGGTCAACCTCTTCCCCGTTACCCCCGTGGCGGGGTTTCTGGCTCGCTTTGCGCAACGTGGTGAGGGCGATGCCGGTGCGATCTTTGATGGTTTGATACAACCGCTCTTGATCAATAGCCCCCAGCCGGGCGATGTCCCGCAAGAGGGGCTCGATATCACTGGGCTGGCTGTCCGGTGTCAGCCGCGCCACCCGCGCCAGCAACTGGTCGGCCGCGGTCGGCTCACGCCAACCCTTCCAGCCGGCATCATTCGCCATGCCGAACAGGGTGCGGATCGTGGTGCCGTTGATCGCCCGCGGCCGGAAGCTGCCCCACTTGTCTGAGCACTCCTCTGAGTGGTATTTGCTCCCGCTCCCCGCGGACCAGGTGTCCCACAGGTCCAGGGCCGCCGCGTCCCCGCCCGACTCCCGGTGGAGGGCCATGCCCACCTGTAACCACTTCTCGTAGCCCATGTCCGGGTCCAGCACCCCCAGGGCACTCTCGATCTCGTCACGGTTCCGGGGCCAGCTCGGCACCTCGCCGTCCCACTCACCCAGCTCATCCGCCGCCTGCGCCGCCCGCGGCAGGGCCGCCGGCAGGAGCGTCTTCAGCCTATCCCAGGCCCATGGCTTGGCCCCCGACGTCTTGACCACCAGCACCTGGTGGGGCCGGCGGGGGTCCTTGACGTGCCAGAACCCCGGCAGTCTCAACACCCTGGCCCGGTCCTTGGCGGCCGGGTCACTGCCGTAATGATCGACCATGATCTGCTGGGCGGCCTCGAACTCGTCGAGCGGCATTCCGTCCACCAATAGATAGCGGTGGTGCCTGCCCGGCGAGGATTCGACATCAAGGTGCGGTGCGACCGGAAGCTCCGGCTCGTCTCCACGGTCGGCCTCCTGCCACAGGGCGCGGATCGCGGTGATGTTGCTCTTCGCGCGCCCCCGCCCATCGGTCGCGTTGACGGTCACAAAGACGCCAGCCCCCATCTGGTTGAGCCGGGTCAGCCGCTCGGCCACCGCCTCGAGGTCGCCGGTGATCACCCGCGCCAAGGGGTCAGGCCTGGGGGCCGGCCTGGCGTCGGTGAAGGTCTGAAAACACCACTCGAACTCGAACGGGTCGAGGAGCGTCAGGAACCGCTCCGCTTGGGCTAGATCGGGTTGGAATTTCATGCCTCCACCCCGCTGGCGGTCAGGACGGTACGGCCTACGTTGACGGCCAGGAAGTCACCCCAGATCCCCTCACCGATGGTCGTCCTTCGGTCAATCTCGGGCGCCACGGCGAAGGCGGCGGCATAGGCTTCCCGCCCCTCGGGGGCCAGGCTATGCGTTGCTTTGCCCACTCGCAGGGCGGGCGTTTCGGGGTAGGGGTGGGCGCGGGACCATTGGTACTGGGCGGGGGATCGGGCCAACAGCTTGGTCCTTGAGGGGGACAGGCGCTTGAGGACCAGATAGTCGGGGAAGGGCAGGTCGGTATGGAATCCGTGGTTCATGCGGCCACCCCGCGGGCGTTGCCGGGCCACGACAGGCGCCCGTTTGGTAGCTTCCTGGGCTTGACGCCGAAGTAGGACCCCGTCCTACAGAGGCGAACGCGCACCGACTGGGGCTTTACGAGGTGTTGCCGCGCAAATTCCTCGGTGTCGATTTCGGGAATCGGCGTCTCGAGCGAGGGCGTGGTTTGCGGTGCCCTGAACAGGGCTGGGGAATCATGGTGCATACTGGCAATCTCCAAGATCAGCCGACAGGGCGCCGGCCGGGAGATGCCAGTGAATCAGTTTAAATTAGGTAATTTCAATATAGGCAATACTGGGTAACTCCGCGCCTTACCCAGTATTACCTATATTTAAAGACAATAGAATCAGTATGTTAATTATTTGAAGAATTTTTCTTTGTTGGCACCAGTATGGTTTTTACCTGGGCCAGGTGCTTACTGTAGTAGTCCGTTGGCTGCGCCCCACCACAGAACAAAGCCAGCTTTTGGATCGCATTATCAAAAGTCTGCGGCCCTTTATCGAAGAGACCTGGCGCGGGATAAATCATCTTGCACATTGTATTGAATTGCTCCTTTTGGCCACGCATTTGGTTGGGGTCAAAAGCAGGGTCGATCTCCCCAAGGACGCGCAAGATGTTGGCGATGGCCTTCCGGCGTTCTTCAAGAATCGGCTTTTTCCCTGCCGATGACGGTTGACTTGGCTCCTGGCTGGACTGAGCGGTTTCAGGTGGTGGCAACTCAGCCTGGCCAGGCAGGGTATCAGACTGAATCTCCGCCGTATCCTCGGACAGATATACCCGCTTCAGAAGCCACTCCACGGCCTTGACCGCATCTATGTAGCCCGTCCAGCCGGCCCAATCAATAAACAGTTTGAAGCGGTACCAGGGCTCCGGAAAGGTTATTAGCGGTTCCCCGATGGGTATCTTGTCAAATTGACGTGCGCCGCGATATTCCTCTGGTCGCTTCTGTTCCTTCGTCCCCTCTCCAGCCAGGCAAAGGGCGTCTATCTCGTCGGGGTATAGCGGCACTCCATGACGGGTCGGGTCGATACGGGAGATGCCTGACGGCAGGATACAGAGGGTCCCCTCGAAATCCTTGGCTGTCTCGCTGTCGATGTTCAGGAAGCGCAAACAATCGCTATAGGAAATCATTAAGTCGGACATGGCGCGCTCCTTCGATGCGCAAGCCTTCAATCAGGGTGCCGCGCCAGCCGGGTGAAGTTGCCCGGTTTTCGTCCCTGGGGATCAGCTAGGAACTAGGCGCGGCGAACAGTTGGTCAGGCCACCACGCTCAGCTTTGGGGCCTGCTTATCGCCAGCCGGCTGAGCGATGCCCGCCTCGGCGAGGATGAACGCCTCGATAGCGGTATGCCACTTGCGTAGCAGGTCCAGCGGGCGGCGACGGTAGTGCTTCTCCGCCAGGGCCGAAGGCTTGTGACCTTGAATCTGTGCCACCACGCCGACCGGGCATTCGGTCCACTCCGCCAGGGTGCCGAAGGATCGCCGCAGTCCATGCAGGGACAGGGGCGGTAGGCCTGCGGCGGCGAGGGCCTTGTCATGGAAAATGCGGGGTTCCTGAAGCCGCCCAGACGCGGCGGCGGGGCTCGAGAATACCCAGGCATTGCGGCGGGGCAGGGCGGCCAGCAGGGAGGCGACATAGGGCGTCAAAGGGATGGTGCGCTCACCCTCCACCTTGTCACCGATGGTCAGGCTTTTCCAGGTGAAATCGACATTGGCCCAGGTCAGGTTGGCCAGTTCCTCCCGCCGGGCGCCGGTCAGCAGGAGGATCTGCAAATAGGCGGGAATGGTGGGGGTGTGGTTGCGGTGCACGGCGGCAAACCAGGGCTTAAGTTGCTCCTTCTGAAGACAGTCGTATTTGGTCCTGGCGGCGGGGACCGCTTCCCGCACCCGTTTGGTCAGCAGGGATGCGGGGTCCACCAGGGGTTGATACTCGCCCTGCTCGCTGCACCAGCGGAGAAAAGCACGTAATAAGCGGAAGCTGAGGGCGCCGGAGGTGGGGCGGGTTTCGGCTTCCCGAGACTGCCAGTCTTCCAGGGTGGCGGCGGTCAGATCGACCAAGCGTAGTGGCAACAGGGCCGCCAGCGGGCCGGGGGTGGTCTTTCTTCCCTTGCCCAGGTCCTCACCGCCCGATCGCGCCAATACCATGTGGTCGCGGAGGTGGCGTTCGCTCCAGCGAGGGGTACGGGCCAGTAGGTAAGAATGCCAGGCGTCACTAACGGTGACGGCTTGCTGGGCCTCCACTTCGACCTGGCGCCGGGCGGCAGCCTCCTTGGCGAACTGGGACTGGCGTTTGGCTTCTATCTGCTCAGCTTTTGCCTGGCGGGGGTCGATGCCTTGGTCAATGAGGGTTTGCAGGCGCCGGGCCTCGGCGCGGGCTTTGTCGATGTCCCAGGCGTCCACGTCCCCAATTCTGATGCGGAGGGACTTACCCTCGATGAGGCTCTGGAAAACATAGACCTTGGCGCCGACGGTGGCCCTGACTGCCAGCCAAGGTGCTTCGCTGTCCCATAGAAAACTTTGTTGCTGCTCAGGGCGAACCGCGAAATCCCGTATCCGGCCCGCAGTTAATTTCATCCGTGCCATTTCCTTACTCCTGGCGTGACTCTGTGTAAGTGCTGGTGTAAGTAAATTGTGAAACACAGACTAACGCCAGTCAACCCTACTAAGTTGTGTTGATATACCTAAGCAACTGAATATACTTGAATCATAAACCATAATGAAATGCCAATAAATGCCGAAAAATGGCTAGATGTTCGGACTCTTAATCCATTGGTCGAAGGTTCGAATCCTTCACGGCCCACCATATTATCAAAGGCTTAGGGCTATCAACCCTAAGCCTTTTGCTTTTCGGGTTCTTTCTAGGTCCTTTTGGCTGCAAGATTTCACTCTGGCTCGCAGGCCGACCCCATCCCTGGCGTCCGAACTTCTACCTCACATCATCCTTGCCAGTACGTCCGGCGGAAGGTCGGTGGCCTTGAGCCCGGGGATGACGATCGCGGTCGCGGTCCAGATGCCGATACCAGGCTTGGGAACATAATTCGCAGACCGCGCAGGTCACGCTACGCCGGTAGCGCTGCGGGCAGGTCACAACTCTATGACTGGCGGTGGTACGCATGACCGGGGCAGCATCCTCGGGCACCTTGACCACGACGGGAGCGACCTGGCGCGCACTAACCGAAATTTCCACGTCCTAGGCGGCGCCTGTGTCCAGATCAACCGTACAGGTCCGGCACCCGAATGACGCGAATGTCCTGGGGCCTCCTAGAGCATCTGAGATGGGTGCAATGCCTGCACCCCAGACCGTGGGACTTTACCGCCGTTGTTGGGTCCCGATACCCAAGCGCCTCTGCAACATCCTTGGCTAGGTATCCCCCTTTGGGTAGCCAGGCCGCTCCCAGCCGCACCCACAAACTTAACCCATGACCCGACCACTCCTCACCCCTTCGCTGCGTCAGAGGCCCGCATGCAACCCCGTGGACAGTCTGCAATTACACCCACAAAAAAACCCGCGCTAGGCGGGTCCATGTCCAGATCAGGAAATCGGTCAGGCTTGGGCTTACAGGGCGTCAAACTCTCTTAATCCCTTGATTGCGGGATCGATAGTTTTGGTGACGAAGTGTTCTGGGACTTGGCGACAGCGGGCGGGAACACCATCAAGCCGGTCGGCATCGGCCGAGACATCCCCGTTCACAAACCCAATGATGATTCCATCAAGGGTGGATACTGCGGATTCGACGATGTCTTGACCGATAAGATGGGGAAACGTCGTACGATCCACTACTAGGTTACGGTGACGAGGTCAGGATGATGTTCGCCGCACCATGTCGACAGACTATCCCGAGGCTGGCAATAAAAGTATAGCCACCCGTGCAGTTAGTCAATATTAATAACTAATTAATTCAATGACTAACAAGCTAACTTGGACCCATCCCCCCCCACAGGGACCAAGGGGCCACCCCCTCCCCCGGTCTGCTTCCGGGGCGCTCATACAGGAGACCCGCCAAAATAATTAACTTGATTTATGACATGGTATTTTTTCCCGCCTATGGGTGATGCCCGATTTCACTTCTGGCCTGGGACACTGCCCTGAACGCCGCATGGAGAGGCGCTGACACCGTCACGGCGTCAGCCTCTAAGGAAATCACCCCGCCAACTCTTCATGTTCCGGCACCCAATGCCCAGACAACATCCGTCGCACCGCTGCCCTATACTCTGATTGACTGCGCTTCACGCCGGGGGAGGCCGCGGGCCTGACTGAGCGGGGGCTGGCGTTACGGGCCCGGGTGTTGCGCGAGACCGGCTTGCCGGTGGGCGTCGGCATCGGGGTCACCAAGACCCTGGCCAAACTGGCCAATCGTTTGGCGAAAAAGCACCCGGACTTTCAGGCAGCGGGCGTCTGCAATTTGCTAGAGCTCGCCCCGGAGCAAGTGGCGGGCTACTACACCGAGCTGGCGGTGGGTGAGGTCTGGGGTATTGGTAGTCGGTGGCGCGCCCGGCTCAATAAGCGGGGGATTACGACCGTGGCCGATCTCCTGCGGGCAATGGCATCTCTTGTCTGCCCCGGGCAGAGGCCCCACCGCCCCGGAAATAGGCAAGCCAACCGCACCGCGGCAGGGCGCCAAGGTATCCAGAATGCCGGTCGCGTCATTGGCCAGGCGTGTGCGGTAGACCAGCCGTTCCTCCTCGTCGAGCAGGGCCACCAGGCTGTTGTTTGAATGTAGGTCGATTCCGCCGTACAGTTTCATGGTCGACTCCCGTCCCTCGGGGCTAGGTGTCAGTTTCCCTACCTTCACTGGAGACCCGCGGACGGGGTCGGCTCGATGGCTCTCAATGGGTGCTGTCGCCTAACAGGCGACCCATTCCCGACATCGGGATCTTGCCCGCGAATGTCGGCAGTGGAACCTAATGCTGACCCTAAGTTGCCGCTGATGGCAAGCACTGTTGGGGCAAGAAGGGATTGCCCTTTGGCAAGCCTAGTCGGAATATTTGCTTCCAACCCCCATGCTCTGCTGTTATGGATATTGACCAGGCCCGAACCTTCCTCGCCATCGCCGCGCACGGCAGCTTCCTGGAGGCCGCCAAGCGCCTGCATTTGACTCAATCCACGGTGAGCGCCCGGATACAAACGCTCGAGTCGGACCTGGGGGCCAGGTTGTTCGTGCGCAACCGCGCCGGGGCCAGCCTGACGCCAGCCGGGCGCCGCTTCCTCCAGCACGCCAAGACCTTGGTCTTGACCGTCGCTCAGGCCCGCCATGACGTCGGCCTGCCCAGCCGCTACCGCGCCAGCGTCCGCATTGGCGGTCGCATCGCGCTCTGGGACGGATTCTTGCCGCGTTGGGTCGGTTGGATGCGGCAAGTCGCCCCGGACGTTTCCATCCGCAGCGAGATCGGCTTCGAGGAGGACCTGATGCGGCGCCTGATCGAGGGCACCTTGGACATCGGACTCATGTATACGCCGAGCCACGCCCCCGGGCTGGTGGTGGAGCACCTGTTCGACGAGACTCTGGTCCTGGTCAGCTCGCGGCCCGACACCCAGTGGCCGGGGGATGACTACATCTACGTCGAATGGGGCGCGAGCTTCTATGCCAAGCACCGGGAGAGCTACCCGGACCTCGAACGCCCGGCGCAGGTGGTCAACATCGGCTGGCTCGGCGTCCAGCTGATCCTCGCCAACGGTGGCACCTGTTTCCTGCCCATCCGTATGGCTCAGCCCTTGTTGGACAGTGGGCGCCTATACAAGGTCGAGGATGGTCCCGAGCTCCCCCACCCGGCCTACATGGTGTTCCCCCGCGAAACGGACGGTGATGTCATCCGGCAGGCCGTCGAAGGCCTGCGCAGCCTGGCTCAGGATGAGCAAGCGGGTGGCTGAATCCGCCTCGGTCGCCCCGTAAGCGCATCGGAGGGAGCCGACGGTACCCTGCCCCTAAAGCCAGATCTCCGGGTAGCGGCGGGACCCCGGGATATTGTTCACCAGCACAGCGATCACGAGCAGCAGCAGCGGGCCAACGGTGGCCGGGATCACGACATACCAGTAACCCAGACCATGGATCTTGTCGGAGCCGATCACGGCAATCAGGGCCGTCGCCCCGCCCGGCGGATGTAATGTCCGGGTGAGATGCATCGCGGCGATGGCGGTCGCGACCGCCACAGCCGCGGCCAAATCAGGGTGTTGGTGGAGCAATTGCCAGGCGGTGACACCGATCAGTGCCGAGATGACATGCCCGCCGACGAGGTTGCGTGGCTGTGCTAGCGGGCTGCGCACCGCACCGTAGGCCAACACCGCTGAGGCGCCGAAAGAACCGATCATCAGGGTCAGATCGGTGCCGGTGAAGAACAGACCCTGCACCCAGGCCAAGGTCATGATCCCCAGGAAGGCGCCGATCCACGACCACAGGACCTCGCTGTGGCTCACTCGCGGCGGGCTGCCGTGAGTACTACCGCGCATCTTGCCCAGGTATTCGCGCAGTTTCACAGAAGATCCTCCAAGTGGTAAGCCTTAACGAAGTCTTTCCGCAAGAGCAGGCCGCGACAGCGACCCTGGCCGTCCACCACCGGCATGCTGCGCCCTTCGTGTGTTTGGAATGCGCTGACGATGTCCCGGAAGTTGGCGGACTCGGCGACGGTGACCGCGGGAGCGATCATCGCCGCGCTCACCAGGGTTTCGTGACAGCGGTGGGTGAAGACACCCTGATCCGCAACCAGACGCAGCAACAGCTCGAGAAAGGTCTCTGTCTTTAGGCGAAGAAGAAAGTCGGTCTCCGTAAGGATGCCGATCACGTACCCGTTGGCATCAATCACCGGGAGACTTTTGAGCCGCTGTTCGGCCAGGGACCGGGCGGCTTCGTCTAGCCGCATATCCGCCTGCAGTGGCGTGATACCGGTACGCATCAGGCGGCCAGCCCGAACATGGCGGAAGAGTCGATCCAGGGAGTGACGGTGGGCCAGGTGGTAGATAGCGCGAAAGTCCGCCGTTGTGATGTCTAGATAGCCCGGAATGTGGCGCATGGCGTCCAGGATGTCCTCGTCGGACAACTCCAGTTCCGGCAGATCGTCCGCGCCCGAGCGGATGGCTCCGGGCTTGAGCGGGTCTTGTTCATTCATGGTGCTAGCGACTCCTATTCTGTTGCGACGGTGTTCGTTTGGGGGGGTGCGAGGGGGGATAGGTACGGCCGTCAGAGCGAGTGCGGCTAGACGCCTTGAGGGTATCCGCGACCCGCTGGTCCCCGGGCTGACCGCCGTTGCCTACCCCACCGCCTCGAGAGACCTCGCCTGGTGGCTGGGGGGCATCGGGGACGCGCTCGCCCAAGCCGTGAATTTCCGTTGCCCGCTCCCGCAGATAGGGATCCTTCATCGCATCGAAACGGGACGCATAAGTCTCAATGGTCCGGGACAGGGCGCTCGGTGCCCAGGTGCCTTGCCGCACCAGGGCAGCTGCATCTGCGAGGATCTCGGGGCTGTCGAGCAGGAGGATATAGGCATCGAACAGGGCGCCGTCTTCCTCGGAGAATGTTCCAGACACTTCAGTACCCAGTGCGGCCAGCTCCGCTCGAACGGCGGAAATGGCGGCCCGCAGGCGCGTTTCCTCGGCTTGAGTATCCTCCACAATGCGCTCAGGGACGCTGCCGATGTCGCCCGTTCCAAATACCGCCACACCGTGGCCTATGGCTAGACCTGGTGCACCGGTCAGCCCTGCGACCTGACCTGGCAGCGCATCCTCCGGATGGCACAGCGGGCACCATTCTCCACTGGCCTTGGCATAAGCGATGGCACCGCCGAGCTGGGCGGCGAGGGTGCTCAGAAATGCCGCGTCGGCGTCGTCGAAGCGGCGAGCCTGCCGTTGTCGGACCAGCAACACACCTTGCACCCGAGCTTTGTGTGTGACTGGGACCCCCAGAAAACCCTGGTAGGGTCCGGCGCCTGCCTGCGTGACGAAACCCTGATCGAGATCGGGTGGCACCCGGTCCAGGTGCACGGGCTGGCGGCCCTCGGCGACCTGGCCTATGAGCCCCTTGCCGAATCCGAATTGGACGTTTCCGACAACGCGGGACGAGAGACCGTCTGTCGCGGCGATGACGTGCCGGCGCTGCTGAAATAGACGGTGCAGACGTCGGAGCCCATGACCTCGCGCGTGCGCCGCACCAGCACGCGCAGGGCGGTCTCCAAGCCGGGCGCCGAGTCGACCTCACGCACGATCTGCGTTAGCGCGGCCAGCCGCTGACGAGACTTGGAGCCGGAGATGACCATGACGTGGCGCTTTGACTCAGTGCTCGCCCTTGGTCCGCAGCAGACCGGCCAGCCGATTGCCTTGCTTCTGCGGGCCGCCGCGCGGAAACAGCTTGTGCAGGTAACCGTTGGTACCCTTCTCCGCGCCCCAGACCTGGCGGAAGTAGCGAATCATGTCCCGCACGCTGACCTGGGTGCCGTGCTTGGCATAATGATCGCGCAGGAAACGGATCACTTCCCAGTGTTCCCCGTGGAGATCGATGTCTTCCAACGCGGCCTGCGCCCTGGCAAATCCTTCCGACCAGTCAGATGGATTCACGAGATAGCCTTCACCATCGGTTAGCACGTCTCGCCCGCCCACCAGGACGGCGCGGGTGATCATGCCCGGATACGCATTGCTACCGGCGGGAAACTCACCGGGCATGCCCGCCGACTCGTTACCGGGTGCGGTGATGGACCAGAGATCGACCAGGATCTCGCCATCCAGTCGCCCGTGAAAACGCTCGATGCCGGACACGAGGATCTTGCCGCTCACCGGCGGCAACTCGAAGCGGGCAATCCCGGTGCGATCGGTGAATACCGGCCCAGTCTCGGAACCGTCCGCGTCAATCTGGAGCACCACCGGTGTGCGCTTCAACGGTTCGTGTGTGGCCTTCATGCAAACCCTGACGGCGATCATGATGTCTACTCCTAACTCTCCGGAACTACGATTCAGTATATGGAGGGATTTGGATAGAAGACAAACGAAAGTTATTGCAATCTAATATCGATATTATCGATCTAAAGCGCCCAGGGAGACGCGAAGGGATAGTTCTGCGATCCGCTAGCGTGGGTAGGTATGGGCAAGGTCCGGTGTAGCCTCGGCGGCGCGCGCTGAGTGTGATGGATGGGGTCAACACGCGTTGGGGGCGCGGAACCCTGGGCTATCTGGCCGAGGGCTTAGTGCAGCCCTGGCAAATGCGCCGGATACCTCGTGTATCCGCTGCCTTTCCCCGTTTTCCCCCTCAACCGGAGTTCTTCAGCCGCCCCGTCGGTGGCGAAATGGGCTCCGGAGCCAGGACCCCGATCCCCTGGTCCGACACCCTGACCCCCTGCTTGAGCATCAGCGGTCGCCCGTGCACGGTGACGACCCGGTGCTCAGGCAGGACATTGAGCCAAACCAGGATTTCGTGGCGGCCCGGGGTGAGCCCCTTGATCTCCCAATAGGGGGTGTAAAGACTGGCGAGCTTGATGCCATCGACATAAAGGTGGGCGTGACCTTGGACCACGGTCTGGTTCGGCGCCGTCGCGCTGCAGAAGTTGGTGAAGTTGTAGTTTTTAGTCGTCAGCCAGACGGCGAGTCCGCCGCCCGCCGTGGGCTTGAGGTCCAGGTGCAGCTCCGGGGGCGCGAAATTCCCCGGGATCTCCCAGAAGTAGTCCCCAGGGTTGAACAACTCCTGGCCCGACCCCTCCCAGGTCAGGCCGGCGATCAGGACGAGAAAGCCGGCGACCAGGGCCAGGTAGGTCCATCGCTCATGGGTGCCGATGGACACCGCTTATGCCGTCTCGCTCGCCGCATTGGCCCGGCGCTGCTCAGCTTGGCGCCTCAGGGCCTCGCCGATCTCCCGGAAGCCCGCGGTGATGTCCATGAACTGATCACGCATCAGCACCGTCAACTCGCAGGACGTCTCACAGACCACGGTGGCGGTGCGCGGGATGTCGGAGAGCAGGGCGATCTCGCCGAAACACTCGCCCGGACCCATGGTCCTGACGTCCTTGCCGCCGACGTTGACGCGCAGTTGGCCCCCGCGAATCAGGAAGGCCGTGGTGCCCACCTCGCACTCCTTGATGACGGTGTCCCCCGGTCGATAGTGGGCCTGGGCGAGCCGCTCGGTACGCTCGGGGGCGAGGATGGCGATGTCGTTGCGGAATGGGATGTCCAGAATCCAGTCCAGCACCACACGCAAGTTGCGCTCCAAACCAGGCAGGGAGCTCATGACCCGGATGCGCGAGAACAGCCAGGCCGCCGGGCCGCCGAATCCCATGCCGAACAGGGAGGCGATGGACGCGCGGCCCATATGGACCACCCGCGTGCGTGGACGGGCCGCCTTCAGGGGCCGGGTCAGGAAGCCTTGGCTGACCGCGAAGCTGTTGTAGGCCGCGGTTTCGCCCTGGGCACGCTGCTCAGCGAGGGTGACGAAGGGGCCCCGGGAGCGGGTGTCGATATTGGAACCTACCCAGTGGTGGGGCAGACCGGTCAGGGAGAAGTCGGGGCCCGTGCCGAGAAAGCCCTGATCATCAGCCCCGGGGAGGTCGAAGCGGGGCAGCGCATAACGGGCGTTGACCACCGTCTGACAGGCCAAGCGCTCTCCTCCAACGCGACTGATGCTGTCGGGTGTGATGCAGCCCGGGAGGGGCTCGGGCATGAGCTCGATGGCGTGACGGGCCAGGTTGCGGTCGCGCAGCCCGCGCAGCTCGTCCGGAAGACTCTCCTCTGGCGATGAGGGGTCCTCGAACAGGAGCACCCGCGTCTCCCCAGGCGAGATGGACGCATAGGCATTCATGGCGGAGCTCAGCAGGGTGCGCAGCTCCAACGCGATCGCAGAGCCGCGCTCGCCGCCGCCGACGATGCAGAAGGTCAGCAGTCCCTGGCGTTGTTCCCCCTCGGGCGGCAGCTCCGCGTCCGCCAAGCGGGTGACCACCGCCTCGCGCAGATGCAGCGCGTCACCCACAGTATCCATGGGGAGCCCATGCGCCGCCAGGCCCGGAATGCCGGCGAAGTGCGGAACGGGCTCGGGGGCCAGGTCTTGTTACCCTTCGCCAAGGGTGCCGGCCCCCGGCATAACCCGCGGCGGGGCGTGCTGCTGGAGGGGGCCATCACCTTGGCCACCATCAGCCTGGGCCAGCTCGATCGATCGCGCCGGTCGTGTCCATGTTCTTCCTGATTTCCTACGGGCTGATCAACTACGCCACTTTCTTCGAGGCCCGAGCGGCCAGCCCATCGTTCCGTCCGCGGTTTCGCTTCTTCCACCGCCACCTGAGTCTGTTGGGTGCCCTGGCCTGCCTGGGTGCCATGCTCGCCATCGACCTGGCGGCGGGCCTGGTCGCGTTGTCGCTGCTGTTCGCCATTTACGAATACCTGCGCCGCACCGCCCCCCCAGTCCCGCTGGGCGGACGGCCGGCGTTCGTACCATACCCAGCGGGTGCGCGCCCATCTGGTTGCAGCGGCGGGGGAGGCCGAGCATCCCCGGGATTGGCGGCCCAACATGCTGCTGTTCTCCGACGATGCGCAGCGTCGTGTCCAGTTGTTGAGGTTCGCCTCCTGGCTGGAGGGCGACAGCGGCTTCGCTACTCTGGTCAAGATCCTCGTGGGTCGGGGTGCCGGCATGCTCAAGCGTAAACGGGAGACCGAAGCGGCACTGGAAGAGGACATCCGCCAGGCCGAAGTGCAGGCATTTCCGCTCGCCCTGGTGGCGCCCGACCACCACGTTGGCGTCCAGAACCTGGTGCAAGGCTTCGGCATCGGGCCCTTGCGCGCGAATATCATCCTGGTCAACTGGCTCGAGCGCATCCAGGGGGCGGCCGGAACCGATCGAGAGCTGATGCTCGGCAGACACCTGCGCACCGCCTTCCGCCTCGGTTGCAACCTGGTAGTGCTCGACGGCGAGGACACAGAATGGGCGGCTCTGCGCGCGGTCGCACCCGCTACGCGGCGCATCGACGTCTGGTGGCGGGGCGATGCCAGTAGCCGCCTCATGCTGCTGCTTGCTCACCTGATGACCCGCACCGATGACTGGGAAGGGGCCCGCATTCGCCTGCTCGAAATGTGCTGTACCGGGGCATCCACCGTGACCGCCGCAAGCTTGCGCAGCACCCTGGAGGAGGTACGCATTCAGGCCGAGCCGGTCCTCGTGGAGTCGGCAGACGCCCAGGCGGTCACGCACCACTCGGCCGATGCGTCATTGGTGTTCCTGCCGTTGCGCCTGCGCGGCCACCAGCCCCTGGGACCCTTCGACGGTTCTTTGGAGGCCCTGCTCGCAACGCTGCCCGTGGCCGCCCTGGCGCTCGCGGCCGAGGACATGGCACTCGACGCCGAGCCGGAAGAGGGGGCGGCGGCCGAGACGGCCCAGGTCCTGGACGCCCTCAATGACGCTGAACGGCTCGCCGAGCTGACCGCACAGGACGTCCGCAAGGCCGAGGCAGCGGCGCAGAAAGGGCGCGCCGTGCTGGAGGCCAAGACCGCAGACGCCGCAGAGCCTGACACCCTGGCGCGGTTGACCGAGCAATTGCAGCACTTGGAGACACGGGAGGAAAGGGCTCGACGCCGCGCCGCCCGCTTCGCCGCGAAGGACAAGGCCGCCAAGGACGAGGCTCTAGCCCAGGGTCTCCTGTCCGCGCGGCAGGAGGGCGATACTGGCGACCGTCAGCAATCGTGAAGATGTCGCGGCTTGCCCTGACTGCAAGGCCGCTTGGGATGATGACTACCGCGCTAAGGTCGTAGAATGCCCCGATGTCTTGGTCCATACGCCTTCGCCGCCTGCACGATCGCCTGCGTATGCGTCTGTCCGGGCCGGGTGGCGGGCTGCTCCTGGCCGTGCTCGGGTTGCTCTGTGGGTTGGTCGCCGGTGCTGTCCTGGTCGCCTTCCGATTCGTGATTGAGACTGCCCAGTCGGGTCTGCTGTCTGGCGCCGACACCGAAGGCTATGAGGCTCTGTCGCCCTTGTGGCGGATCGGCATCTGTATCGTCGGGGGTATCCTGGTCGGTGGCTTGATGCACCTGGCCGCACCCAAGGCGCGAGGCGTGGGGATCGTGCATGTACTCGACCGACTTGCCCATCACCAGGCTCATCTGCCCCTGCGCAATGCGGTCATGCAGTTCGTCGGGGCCTCCATCTCTATCGTGGCCGGGCATTCCGTGGGACGCGAGGGTCCTGGGGTGCACCTGGGTGCGGCCTCCGGCAGCCTCCTAGGGGTCGGCCTGGGTCTGCCAAATAACGTGGTCCGGACCCTGGTGGGTTGCGGCGTCGCCGCCTCCATCGCGGCCTCGTTCAATACGCCCCTGGCAGGGGTCATCTTTGCCATGGAGGTGGTAATGATGGAGTACACCATCAGCGGCTTTACCCCGGTGATTCTGGCCGCGGCCAGCGCCGCGGCGCTGTCTCGGGTGGTGTTCGGGGCTCAACCGGTCCTATCGGTCCCGGCGGCGCACTTCGACTCCCTCGCGGGGCTGCCCCTGGTGCTGCTCACCGGGCTGGTGGCGGGGACCCTGGCGGCGGTCTTTACGCGCTCCCTGCTGCGCGTCGGCGCCCTGTTGCCTCGCCTGGCGGTGGGGCCCAGGGTGGCACTTGGGGGGCTGGTGGCCGGCCTGGCCGCGCTCGCGGTCCCGGAGGTCATGGGGGTGGGTTACGACACCGTCGACCTGGCCCTGCGCGGGGAGGGGGTCATGTCGACCCTGGCGATCATCGCCTTGGCTAAGGTCTTCGCGACAGCGGCGGCGTTGGGGCTTGGCCTACCCGGCGGGCTCATCGGTCCTACCCTGGTCATCGGGGCCACCGCGGGGGCGGCCACGGCAATGGCGGCGGCCCAGCTGGGGCTGGGTGATGCGTCCGCTGCGGGCCTCTACGCGCTGCTTGGCATGGGGGCCATGATGGCGGCGACCCTACAGGCACCGCTGGCGGCTCTGGCTGCAGTGCTGGAGCTGACGGCGAACCCTCATGTCATCATGCCGGCCTTGTTCGCCCTGGTCACTGCGCAGCTTGTCAGTCGTCAGCTCTACCGTACCGAGTCGGCGGTCCTGGCCCTGGCAGGGGCGCGGGGCATCGATGTGCGTCAGGACCCGGTGGTGCAGTCGCGGCGACGCATCGGCGTGCGCGCCGTGATGCAGCAGGGGTTTGTCATGCTGCCGTGGGTGGCCCAGGTCGACGAGATCCGCGGCGCCCTGGTCGGGCACCCGCGCTGGGTGTTGGTCAGAGAGGATCTGAAGCCGGTCGCCTTGCTCGCCGCTCGGGACCTGGCCCTGGCGTTGGAGGGGGCCTCGACCGGATCCACTCTGGATCTGCTCGAGATCCCCGGCGACCGGCGACGCTGCGAGGCTCTGCACCCGGAGGCAACTCTGCAAGAGGCGGTGGAGCGCCTGGCGGCGAGCGGAGCGGAGGCGCTTTATGTGACCCGACCAGCGGCACCGGGGATACCGCGCATCTATGGGGTCCTGACCCCTGAGGACATCGATGGTGCCTACCGGCTCTGAGGTCGAATCCCGCGGGTCCGACCGAATACCCCGGTGAGGGGCTGGCGGACAGAGGGGCGAGGCCCCGTTACGGTGGCGCTTTCACCGATTTCTCCTTTTTAGACCCCCTGGCCGAGAACGTATAAAATTTTGCAAGGACAATCCGTTGCGGCACGATACCGAGAAACTGTCTCAGGAGGTTCTCATGTCGGCCAGCTTCATTGCACACTTTTCGCCGCTTCGGGATCCTAGGGTTGAGCGCAACAAGCGGTATCCTTTGATGGAAATCCTGCTGTTGGCAGTCTAGCGGCAGGCTGGGAGGCGATGGAAAAATTCGGTAAGGCGAAATTGGAATGGTTGCGCCAGTTTGCGCCGTTCACCAAGGGCATGCCCCCGCACGATCGCATGGCCGCAGTGATCTTGCGGCTGAACCCGAAGACGTTTCAGGCGTGTTTTTGCAGTTGGACGCGTACGGTCGCGGCCGTCACCGAGGGCGAGGTCGTCGCGGTCGACGGCAAGACGGCGCGGGGCGCGCGTGATCGGCGCCACGCCACGCCACGCCTGCGCTGCACAGGAACAGCGCCTGGGGCATCCGCAATCGGCTGGTGCTGGGGCAAGAAGCCACCGAGGAGACATCCAACGAGATCACGGCCATTCCCAAGCTTCTGGAGCTGCTGGAGCTTACAGGCTGCATCGTGACTATCGATGCGATGGGCTGTCAGACCAAGATCGCCGCGCAGATCGTCAATCAGGGCGGCGACGACGTCCTCGGGCTCAAGGGCAATCAGAGTGCGCTGCACGAGCAGGTCAAGGAGTTCTTCGCCACCGCGACCGCGGGCGGCTGCGCCGGTGTTGACGATGAAGACAGACCGACCAGGACCACGGGCGCCTGGCAGTGCGCCGCTACTGGATCACCAAGGCGTTGCGCACCTTATCCGGCATCGAGCGTTGGCAGGGGTTACACCGCATCGGCCTGGTCGAGCGCGCGTGCTGGATCGGGGATCGTCACACCGTGGAGCAGCGCTGGTTCATCAACGCCATCCCCGCTGAGGCCAAGCGCTGCGCCCAGGCGGTGCGTGGCCATGGGGGCGTGGAGAACCGCCGATACTGGCGTCTGGATGTCGTCCTCGGTGAAGACGCCAGCCACATCCGCAAAGGCGACGCGCCGGCGATCCTGACCTCAATCCGCCATCCGTGCATGAATCTGTTTGAACAAGAGCCCGCCAAACTGCGCTTGGCACAGAAGCGCCGTAAGGCCGCTTGGGATGATGACTACCGCGCTAAGGTCGTCTTCGGCAGATGATTTATACGCGCTCGCCCTGATAACCCACGCGACCACCCCGCCCGTCTCATGAAAGATGGCCCCAGTTTCCACGGAGCCAGCCATGAGCCACTCCCCCCCCTGCATCGCCCACGTCCTCGCCGCCGAGGGCGGCCTGGTCAACCACCCCCAGGACCCCGTTGGACTGACGAACTTCGGCATCAGCCAGCGCCGTTAACCTGACTGAATGTTGCCCAGTACTTTGATCCTGCTATCCTTGATCTGACCAGGCTGACAATCCAAAGTCGAAAGATGTCCGGACGCGCTCCTGTTAGCCGAAGTGGCAGACATAGTGAAAGGGTTCGCCGATGACCTCGATGTCGAAGGACGAATTGCCTGGCACACTGAATGATTCGCCGGTGGTGCAGGGTTTCCACTCCTCGCCCTTGATGCGATAACGGCAGTGTCCAGAGACGGTTTCCATGACTTCTGGCGTACCGGTATTAAATGTCAGCGTAGCGGGCATGACCACGCCAACGCTTTTCTTCGTGCCGTCAGCGAACTGCACGGTATGGCTCACGCATTTGCCGTCGAAGTAGACATTGGCCTTCTTGATGACTGCTACGTTATCGAACTGTGTCATATCAGACTCCCCATATTATTGGATGATGTTATTGGCGACGAAGCCAAACCTGCCCAAGGCCAGCACAAAGAACAGCTCGCAGGGCCGACTTTGCCTGCCTGCGAACGGCACGCCAACTCCCCAATGACGACCTGCATGCGCGGCAAGTGTACTCGATTCCGCAATGCGCCTTGAGCAGAAGAGTGCCGCCGAGGGATAGGAAATCCAACTGCCTGACGACCGGTAGCCAGGCGTAACGAAGCATATAAGGTGGCCCGCCAGTCGGGCAAAGGCTACTTTCCGATGAACGCCCCTACATTTCGGCCCCGTATGGGTTCTGTAAGAGATGGGGTGTTGGCCTATCCTTAAGATATTCGTAGCCAGTTGGGTCCCCGGCCAGGGACCGCGAATTCATGCCCTATTCTTCGGACGCAACGAAAATGACAACTACTAGCCTGCCTGTGGAACCCGACGGCCTTTTGCCGCCCGACGACGAACCGGATTTTCACCCTCGAGAGTACGAGGCTCTGCGGCAACGCCTGGGTGATGCGCGCCTGCGGCAGCGCCTGCGGCAGCAGATCTATCACGTTGCGGGCGAATCTCACCAGCAGGGGATTTTCCTGAAATTCAAGCAATTCGTTGACGTGGACAAGGCCATAGTCCGGGTGGCCCGGCTCTCCGGCCTCTACGGTTGGGGATATCGCAATTTCTGCGACATCCGAGTGGTGAACAATGTGCTCTGTCATCCGCGGGTGCCTCGCGGTTTGGAAGGATTGCGGATACTCCAGCTGAGCGATCTGCACCTAGACCTCGATGGGGGCATGGCCGACCTCATAGCCACTCGGATCCGCGGGCTTGAGTACGATTTGGCGGTTCTGACGGGGGACTTCCGCAACACCACGCACGCCGATCACGGTCCCTCTGTGCGCCAGACCCGGCGACTGGTGGCGGCACTGAAACCGCCCACCTACGCCATCTTGGGCAACCACGACTTCATCGAGATAGTCCCGCCATTGGAACGAGCAGGCGTGCGCTTTCTACTCAACGAGACGGTAGTGGTGAATCGCAACGGCGATCAGCTCCACTTGGGAGGTGTCGATGACGTGCATTTCTACCGCACCCATGACTTCGCCCGAGTGCGCGAGGCCATCCCCGACGACGCCTTCTCTATCCTCCTTTGCCACAGCCCCGAAGGCTACTTGGAGGCCGGCTCCCACAGTTTCGACGTCATGCTTGCTGGACACACTCATGGGGGCCAGATCTGCCTGCCCGGCGGCTACGTCTTGATCAAGGTCTGCGATGTGCCCCGGCAAATGCTTAGCGGAAACTGGGACTTTCGCGGCATGGCTGGATATACCTCAGTGGGGACCGGCTCCTGCGGCGTGCCACTGCGCTTCTTCTGCCCACCAGAGATCACGCTGCATACCCTGGCACGGCAGGGCCATCAATAGCGTCCCCACGCCCCGGCGGAGACAAGGGGCAGCAAGTGGGCACTCCTGTGCTCCCACCTATCCGGCAGCTTGTTATAGTGTTCGGTGATAGGGCTGCCTGGACGTGACTGCTACTTGTGGGCTGCGAGCCCTTCTGGAGGAGCATTCAACCTAAATTCCTCTGTTAACTCGATCCGAGAGCCAACCGAGGAGGTGGCAAGCGGCGAGGCGATGGATTTTGCGGTCTGGCCGCAGTGATTTGGTTGACGATGTAACGCACGAGGGCGCGCCAGCGGTCGAGGGTTGGCAACTGAGGCGCGTTTGCCAGAACATGGTCAAGACCCGCGCGGATATTGGCGATCATCTCCTTGATCCGAGCGCCTGCCCCATGGGACAGGGTGAGCAGCAGCCGGGACTGGCCGGCGTGCTGGGTCAGGCGGGCGCAGTGGCAGAGACCATCGAGAACAAGGTCCGCAGCAAGATCCTTCAGAACCACCTCACCGACCTGGCCTACTTCCCGAAGCTGTCGGCCCAGTTGCGGGCGATCATTGCCCAGCGCAAGACCGAGGCGCTCAAGCACGAAGAGCACCTCCAACACATGGCGGCGCTGATTCACCAACGCTAGGCCAGGCATATGTCGGATCTGCCTGCGGCCCTAGATACCCCCGGTAAGTGCGCCCTCTACAACAACCTGCTGCCACCGGCGGCGCCGGAGGCGGATCACACCCCCGTCAGCGAGGACCCGGAGGCCTATCGCCATCCCCGGCGCGGCCCTGGACCTGGCACTGTGGCTCGATGAGGCCGTCAAACAAGCCCACCCCGACGGCTGGCGCGGCATCCAGGCCCGTGAGCAGGTTATCGAGCAGGCGCTCTATGACATCCTGGGGGACGTGGCCCAGGTCGCGCGCCTCTTCCTGGTTGTCAAGGCCCAGAACGAGTACTGATGGACGCCGAGATCATCCTGGGTGACATGCCCGTGGTTGTCGTCCTCAAGGACATCAAGCTTATCCATCTCAGCGTCCAGCCCCCGGTCGGGCGGGTCCACATCCAGCGTATGAAAACGCGTTGGCGCAGTTGCAAACCCGAGGCGCGCGCCATTCGCCCCAATTCAGAATTGGCGAAGAAACCCGCAGCGTGCCTGGAATACACCCTTGCTCATGAGCTGGCCCATCTGAAGGAGCACCGTCACAACGACTGGTTCACTTCCCGGTTAGACGCCCATATGCCCCAGTGGTCCCAGTACCGGGAGCTGCTGAACAGCCTGCCCTTGGCCCATGAAGCCTGGGGATACTGAGATATTGATATACCTCAGGTAAACCCGTTGGACGCCTTTCCCTGAGGCGGTCACGGAACCGTCACGCCCTAGTCATCGCATCTCAACCGTTCGGGAAGACAATAGTAAGAGTAGATTTTCCTACTGCTGAGTTGAGATTGATTATGCGCAAGACCTTTGTGGCTGCCACCATCGTTCTGACGACCTCTTTTTCCATGCAGGCCCTGGCCCGTGATGCCATTTCCATCGTCGGGTCATCCACTGTTTTCCCCTTCTCCACCGCCGTGGCCGAGACCTTCGGTCGCTCCGGCCAATTCAAGACCCCCAAGGTCGAGTCCACCGGGACGGGTGGGGGCATGAAGCTGTTCTGCGCCGGCGTGGGCGTGGATAACCCGGATATGACCAATGCCTCCCGTCGCATCAAGGCCTCGGAGTTTGACACCTGCCAGGTGAACGGCGTCAAGGAGATTGTCGAGGTTAAGGTTGGCTTCGACGGCATCGCCCTGGCCAATTCAAAGGCGACTCCGCAGCTCGATCTGAACCTGAAGGACATCTTCCTGGCCCTGGCCAAGACCGTGCCGGACCCCAAGACCGGCGAGTTGGTTGCCAACCCCTACCAGACCTGGAAGGAGGTCAACCCGAGCCTGCCGGACACCAAGATCGAGGTCATGGGCCCGCCACCTACCTCCGGCACCCGCGACGCCCTGGTCGAGTTGGCCATGGAAGGTGGCTGCAAGGCCTTTCCCAGCATCGACGCCCTCAAGAAGACCGACGAGAAGTCCCATAAGGCCGTCTGCCAAGGTATCCGCGAGGACGGCGCCTACATCGAGGCCGGTGAGAACGATAACCTGATCGTGCAGAAGCTAGTCGCCAACCCCAAGGCGCTGGGCATCTTCGGTTACAGCTATCTGGAGCAGAATGCCAACAAGATTCAAGGCTCCAAAGTCGACGGCGTGGTTCCGACCTACGACAGCATTTCATCCGGCAAGTACCCGATCTCCCGCTCGCTCTTCTTCTACGTCAAGAAGGCCCACATCGGCACCATCCCGGGTATCACCGAGTACGTGGCCGCCTTTACCGACGAGAAGGCCTGGGGTGATCGCGGCTACCTCGCCAAAAAGGGCCTGATCCCGCTGCCCAAGACCGAACGCGCTAAGGTTGCGGCTGAGGTCAAGGCCCTGACCCCCATGGCTAAGCCCGACTAGCCGATTGTGGCTGGCTAGAGACTGGTTCTCTACCCGCGCCGACGGCCCCTGTGGGTCGCCGGCAATCGATGTTCTAACGGGACCCCCCTTATGCCAATCTGGATACCGCTGCTTGCCCTACTCGGGGCCCTCGCCCTGGCCTATCGGCTCGGGCGCAAACAGGCGGTGGCCGCGGTCGGCGGCCCGACCCGCACCAACAAGCTGCACTCGTTGCCCGGTTACTATGGCCTCTACACGGCCCTGTGGGCCGGCATCCCGGCCATCCTGATTCTTGCCCTCTGGTCCGGGTTTCAGGACTACGCAGTCGTCTACCTGGTCAAGGCCGAACTGCCGGTCAGCCTGACCGAGGGGCTGTCCGAGGGCCGGCTCGGACTCCTGGTCAACGACGTCAAGAACCTGGCAACCGGCAATATCGTCAGCTCCAATCCGTCCCAGGAGATACAGGCGGCTGCCGCCCACTACGCCCACCTGCAACGGATTGCGGGGTTCGCCATCTGGGGCCTTGTCTTCGCCCTGGCGGGGGGCGGCATGGCCCTGGCCCTCAAGCGTATCGGTCCACAACTACGGGCCCGCAACGGGGTGGAGGGGACCCTGATGGTGGTGCTGGTCTTGTTTTCCTCCTTGGCCATCCTGACCACCCTGGGCATCGTCCTGTCGGTGCTCTTCGAGTCCCTGCGCTTCTTTCAGCAGGTGCCCTGGACGGAGTTCTTCTTCGGCACCGAGTGGAGCCCCCAGACGGCCCTGCGCGCCGACCAGGTGGGCTCGACCGGTGCCTTTGGGGCCGTGCCCCTGTTCGCCGGAACCCTGCTCATTTCGCTCATCGCTATGCTGGCGGCGGTGCCCATCGGCCTGATGTCCGCCATCTATCTGTCCGAGTACGCCCCGCGCCCCCTGCGCGCCTGGGCCAAGCCGATGTTGGAGATCCTGGCAGGTATCCCGACGGTCGTCTATGGATTCTTCGCCGCTCTGACCGTTGCCCCGGCCATCCGCGGCTGGGGCGAGGCCCTGGGCCTGACGGTGGCCTCCGAGAGTGCCCTGGCCGCCGGGTTGGTGATGGGGATCATGATCATACCCTTCGTCTCGTCCCTTTCCGACGACGTGATCAACGCCGTGCCCCAAGCCATGCGCGACGGCTCCTATGCCCTGGGCGCCACCCAGTCAGAGACGGTCAAGCGGGTGATCCTACCCGCCGCCCTGCCGGGGATTGTCGGCGGTATCCTGCTCGCCGTGTCGCGGGCCATCGGCGAGACCATGATCGTGGTCATGGCCGCCGGCATGTCCGCCCGCCTGACGGCCAACCCCCTGGATGCAGTGACCACGGTGACGGTACAGATCGTCACCCTGCTGACCGGTGACCAGGAGTTCGACAGTCCCAAGACCCTGGCCGCCTTCGCCCTGGGTCTGACCCTCTTCGCGGTGACCCTGGTCCTCAACGTCATCGCCCTGCAGATCGTGCGCAAGTACCGGGAGCAGTATGAGTAGTCCAGCAGTTCAAACCCCGACCCCGGTCTCGTCCCAGACCCGCGCCGGCCCCGACCGACGGGTCATCGATCACGTCAACGCCAGCCTCAAGCGGCGCTATGCGGCAGAGCGGCGCTTCCGGGCCCTGGGCATGGCCGCGGTGGCCCTGGGCCTAGTGTTCGTGGCGGTCCTCTTCCTGGACATCGTCGCCAAGGGCTACACCGCCTTTGAGCAGACCTATATCCAGCTCCCCATCGCCTTCGACTCCGAGGTCATAAACCCGGACGGTAGCCGCGACCCGCGGACCCTGGCCGATGCCGACTACATGGCCCTGATCGATAACGCCCTCCTGGCCCGGTTTCCGGAGGTCACCGAGCGCAGCGACCAGTTCGCCCTGTCCGCCATCGTCAGCGTCGGGGCACCTTACCAGTTACAGCGGATGGTGCTGGCCGACCCTGGGCTGATCGGCACGACCCAGGAGGTCTGGCTCCTGGCCGACGACCTCGTGGACATGGTCGCCAAGGGGCGGGTCGATCGCCGCCTGCCGGAGAACCATCGGCAGCTGGACGACCGCACCCTGGGTTGGCTCGATGCCCTGGCCGCCAAGGGGCAGCTCGAAAAGCGCTTCAACACCGGCTTCTTCACCCACGGTGATTCCCGGGAACCGGAACTGGCCGGCATCGGCGGGGCCCTGGCGGGGAGCTTCTACACCCTGGCCCTGACCCTGTTGTTCTCCTTCCCCGTCGGCGTGGGCGCGGCCCTCTATCTGGAGGAGTTCGCCCCGAAGAACTACTGGACCGATCTCATCGAGGTCAATATCAACAACCTGGCGGCGGTGCCCTCCATCGTCTTCGGCCTCTTGGGGCTGGCGGTCTTTATTGGCATGTTCGGCGTGCCGCGGTCAACCCCCTTGATCGGCGCCCTGGTGATGTCCCTGATGACCTTGCCGACCATCATCATCGCCAGCCGCGCGGCCCTGACCTCGGTGCCGCCATCCATCCGCGAGGCGGCCCTGGGGGTCGGTGCCTCACCGCTTCAGGCTCAGTTCCACCATGTTCTACCCCTTGCCCTGCCGGGGATGCTCACCGGGGCCATCCTCGGCATGGCCCGCGCCCTAGGTGAGACGGCCCCATTGCTCATGATCGGCATGATTGCCTTCATCGTGGACATTCCCCATGGGTTCACTGACCCCGCTACGGTGCTGCCGGTGCAGATCTATCTGTGGGCGGACAGCCCCGAGCTCGCCTTCGTTGAGCGCACCTCGGCGGCCATCTTGGTGCTGCTGGGTTTCCTGATGATGATGAATCTGACAGCGGTCCTGCTGCGGCGCCGCTTCGAGCGGCGCTGGTAGACGGATGCCCATGAACCAGTCAACCAGTCTGTCGTCGCCCACACCCAATCATGGCGAAGCCACCGAATCCCCGACGAGAAAACCCATGAACACCACTGCCGAGGCCCTGACGGGCAACACCGGCGCCATGTCCGCCGCCGATCTGTCCAGCCATACCGAGCTGGGCGGGACCCTCGGTACCGTGACGGTCGAAAATCCGCGCATGCGTTGCTCCCAGGTCGATGTCTTTTACGGCGACAAGCAGGCCATCAAGAAGGTGAGCCTGGACATCGGCAACAACGAAGTGATTGCCATGATCGGCCCCTCGGGGTGCGGCAAGTCCACCTTTCTGCGCTGCCTCAACCGCATGAATGACACCATCCCATCGGCCCGGGTGACCGGCTCTATTCTGCTTGACGGGCACGAAATCCTGGACAAGGGCATCGACGTGGTGCCGTTAAGGGCCCAGGTCGGCATGGTCTTTCAGAAGCCGAATCCCTTTCCAAAGTCCATCTACGAGAACGTCGCTTACGGCCCGCGTATCCACGGCATCACCAACTCCAAGGCCGAGTTGGACGAGCTGGTGGAGTTGAGTCTGATCAAGGCGGGGCTCTGGAAGGAAGTCAAGGACCGTCTCAACGAGCCCGGGACCGGGCTGTCGGGCGGCCAGCAGCAGCGCCTGTGCATCGCCCGCACCATCGCCGTCTCACCTGAGGTCATCCTTATGGACGAGCCCTGTTCGGCGCTGGATCCCATCGCCACCGCCGTCATCGAGGAGCTGATTGACGAGCTACGCCAACACTACGCCATCGCCATCGTCACTCACTCGATGCAGCAAGCGGCCCGCGTCTCCCAGCGCACCGCCTACTTCCATTTGGGCGATCTGGTGGAGGTCGGCGCGACCAATCAGATCTTCACCCACCCCAGGCACAAGCTGACGGAAGATTACATCACTGGGCGCTTTGGCTGATCCGTATCCATACCCCAATTAGACCCCCTAAGGAGCAACCTCATGAGTATCGAGCCCACCAAGGGCCACACCGTCAAGGCCTACGATACGGAACTCGCCCAACTGCGCGGCCTGGTCCTCGAAATGGGCGAGCGGGTGATCGAGCAGGTCCGGGACGCCGTGACCGCGACCACGGAAGGGGACCCAGAGCCGGCCCGTGCGGTCATCGAACGCGAACGCAAGATCGACTATTTAGAGCTCGATGTGGACGAGAACGTCCTCACCATCATGGCGCGGCGCCATCCCGCCGGGGTGGATCTGCGCCTGGTATTGGCCCTGTCGAAGGTGGTGGGCAATCTGGAGCGTGCCGGGGACAAGGCCGAGGAAATTGCCGAGTGCGCCCTGCGCATCCATAGCCGCGATAGTTGCACAGATTCAGGCATCTACCACCACGTTGCGCGGCTCGGCAAGACCGCCTCCTGCATGATGGAGCGTGCCCTCGAGGCCCTGCGGGGCACGGATGTGGAGCTGGCCCTAGACGTCTTTGCCGACGACCGCGACCTGTTCGACGAGACCGCCGCGGCCGTACGCCATCTGATGTCCTTTGTCGTTGAGGATTCCTCCCTGCTGTCGCAGGCCATCGATCTGATTTTCGCCGTCAAGGCCCTGGAGCGCATTGGTAACCATGCCGGTAACATCGCCGAACAGGTCATTTTTGTTGCCAAGGGGCGCGACGTACGTTACCAGAGCCGCGAAAACGTCATCGCAGCCCTTCGCCAGCGCGAAGTATAGGGTCACCCGGAACCTACACTGACTGCGTGCCTGCTCCTCAGTCGCGAAGGAGTTGCTCCGAATAGCGGGCCGAAAAAAGGCCTCCCGGTGTCGGGAATGATCAGCAGGGCGGTGGAATCGGGCATGAAACCGTGGGTAAGGGTTGGCCCTAAGACGGAAGTGGAGGGGGTAACACATCCCTGTGTCAGGCCAGGGCCCGAAGGCCTTGGATCTGTTAGCGCATGCCGCCCATGCCGGACATCTGAAGGCACCCATCGCGATTAACCCGAACAATGCCATTTCTTCCTGGAAATCGGCCTTGGCCGCTATTTCCGAAACACCTCACAAGATCAATTTACTGTATTGACGAATACGACGATTTCGCCAATGACGTACTGATGGTGGGGCGGAAACAGGCCTATTACGAAGCCCTCTTGTATGGCGAAGGCTTACTGAAAACCTTGTTCAAGGCTGTGGAAACCGCGGCGGGTGGTTTAGGGCTGGATGTCGTCTTCATCACCGGCGTCTCGCCGGTCGTTCTCAACGACATGACCAGCGGCTATAACTTCGGGGAGAATATTTACCTGGACGAGACGTTCAATGACTTGTGTGGTTTCACCGAGGCGGAGATCGCCGCCGTGCTGGCGCGCATGGCCGTGGAGGGCGGTTCCTGGTCGGCGGCGGAGGCCCTGGAGATCATGCGGACCTTTACCTGAGCCTTAAAGACCTGGATCTGACCGGGGAGCAGGTGCGTGAGTCCAGTTAGGCGTAATTGATGGCTCTGCCATTAACCCAGGCGAAATTGGCGGAGGCGGCAGATCAAGCGCAACGCTACGGCGCCGCCTTTCAGACCCGTTATGGCCTGACCGATTTGCGGCTATTTGCGGAGGTCGGCATCGGGCTGGAGCGGGTGGTGTGGCGGGCGTTGTGAGCAGCGTCAGTCGGACTTGAACTCCGGCGCGCATTGCTTCAGCGCATTCCCGTGCGGCAGGGGGTGCGAACCGATCGTCCCAGGCGGGCGGTACGCGGGCTGGGGCCGTCCGCGCTGGCGCGGACGGTTCGCCCAGGTATTGGCTTAGCCAGAAGCTAGTCCCGGGGGTTGGGCGGCCGGATTAGCTGGGATTGCGGCTGCTAGGCAGGGTGGGTTCAGGGCCAGGATATAGTCGAGGATGGCCTTGGCGGAAGGCTGGTAGAGTTGGATCTGGCTCGTGTCCAGGGTGACACCATTCAGGAACTGCAGTTCGAGGACATCGTGACCCTGACGACCGCTTTCGGGGAAGATGCCTGAGTAGAAATAGCCCAGCCTTTCGGCTGCCGTGGTCAGGGCAGGGGCGCCGGGTTCCTCCAGGTCGATGGACAGCATGATACAGGCGATGCCCTGCTCGACCAGGAATTCGGTGAAGGCGGCCAGTTTGTAGTGGACGGCTACGCCGCCGGCGGCCTCGATGAGGGCGCGGTTCCAGGTGAGGTCGCGGTGGCATTCTAGAAAGTCGCCTCCGTCCCCCGGAGCCGGGGCGGAGGCAGCGGCCTCGGTGACGCACAAACCCAGCCAGTCGTAGCTTTGGCGGATTATCTCCCGATGGCCTGCCGGGAGGTAAAGGGTCCGGCAGGCGCGCGGCAGCACCTGGTGATAGTTGAAGGTGGTGGTGATGCGGTCCCCGGGCCGGGCGCCCTCGACGAAAACCGCAGGGCTGGAGGCGAGCCGCAGCCCAACGGTAATCCGACCCAGGGCCTCGCTGGCTTTTTGAGTGGCGACGTGATGGGTAACCGACAGGGAGTAGAGGGCACGGACCCCGCTCTGGGCAGCTTCAGCGTGCAGGTGGTCCGAAAGCAGACGGAAGACGCCGCCCTTGCGGGCCTCGGGCAGAACGAAGGCGGCGCCCATCTCGCCCAGGGGGTCCCCCGGGCGGTGGCGCATCATGGCGTAATGGCCGATGACGGTGCCGGCCTCGTCGATGGCGATCCAGGACAGGAGTTGGCCGGTGCGGCTTTGTTCCAGTACCCGCTCCGGGTAGTAGATGACGTCCTTGTAGCCATAGCCATAGAGATCCCAGGCGGCGCAGGCGAGGGCCAGGGCCTCCTCGGCGGTCTGGAGGCGACGGTAGCGGATCTTGCCCTGTATCTGGACCTGACGCCGGTCCGGGCCCAGGGCGGCATTGGTACGACCCGAAACCAGGGGCGCGGGCAGCCGCTTGATCATCTCGAATTCCTGCCCTTCCTTCTCGATGTAGCGCCACTTGACGCTGTCCATGGTCTTCTCGATCAGGAAGGTACCCAGACCCTGGGGAGTCTCTTCCACGGATCGAAGTGGCCGGTAATGAGGCAGTCGGGCGAAATCAAAAGGCCGCCCAGGTGCCCGCGCTACTAGACGAATGGCCGCGTCTTGGAATTCGAGTCGGAGACGGACCGGGGCAGCCACCCCCTCCGGGATGGCGTGCTTGAAGAAGTTGGTCAGGCCCTCCTCCAGGGCCAGTTCGACCTCCCTGCGAATCGGATCGGCCACCCCTAGGCTGCCGCACAAATTGGCGAACAGGGCCTGGACGGCGCTGAGACTGGCGTCATGGCGCGGCAGTTCGATTTCGGTGGTGTAATTTTGGGTCATGGTTGGATACCGCCGGTACTGGGCGGGCGCCCCCGGCTATCCCGGAAACAAGCGGGGGGCTGACCCTAAATCACAGGCTGTCGCCGAAATCCTGGCGGAATTTGGCGACCAGTTCCTGCTGCCAATTGGAAACAGGCTTAAGGCGACCGAAGAAGAAGCGTAGGATCTCGGGTTCCTCGGTGAACACCAGGCCGCCGATGAGGCGGCGGTTGTCGTAAAGCCACTGAATGCGGTCGATGGCGTATTTTACCTGGGAGAGGGTGAAGACGCGCCGGGGCAGGGCGAGGCGTAATAGTTCCATGTTGGCGAAGACCTCGGTGCCGTCGGGTTCGCGCTGCTCGGACAGGGTGCCGCGCTCCATGCCCCGGATGCCACTGGCGATATAGAGGGCCGAGGCCAGGGCGCCGGCGGGATACTCGGATTGGGGGAGGTGATCGAGGAACTTGAGGGCATTGATGTGACAGCCGAGCCCACCCGCCGGGGTGATGACGGGGATACCGCGCCGCTCCAGCTCTTCCACCATATAAGCGATAAAGATGGGCCCCTGGTTGATCATGTCCTCATCCATGGTCTCCTCAAGACCGACGGTGAGGGCCTCGATCTCGCGCACTGACATGCCACCATAGGTCAGAAAACCCTCGTAAAGCGGTACCAGGCCGCGCATCCGGCGGTACAGCTCCTCGGAGCGCATGCACATGCCACCGCCACGCACACAGCCGAGCTTGCGGGCGGAGAAGTAGATGACGTCGCTGAGATCTGCGAACCGGCGAGTGATTTCGCGGATGCTCATGTCCTTGCAGGCCGCCTCGCGCTCCTTGACAAAGTAGAGGTTATCGGCCAGCAGACTGGCGTCCAGGACCAGCAGGAGGCCATGCTCGTCGCACACTTGGCGGACATCGGCGAGGTTTTGCAGGGAGAAGGGCTGGCCGCCGATCAGGTTGGTGCCGGCCTCCATGCGCACGAAGGCGATCTGGGTAGCGCCATGGTTGGCGATGACGGCCCGCAGCTTGGCGATGTCCATGTTGCCCTTGAAGGGATGAACGCTGACGACCTCCAGACCTTCCTCGGCGACCAGTTCCTCGATGCTGCCGCCATTGAGGGTGATGTGGGCCTTGGTGGTGGTGAAGTGATAGTTCATCGGCACCACAGTACCCGGGGAGACCAGCACCTGGGCGAGGATGTTCTCGCAGGCGCGGCCCTGGTGGGTGGGCAGAATGTAATGCATGCCGAAGAGTTCCCGCAGCTTACTCTCCAGCCGGGTATAGGTGGCGCTGCCGGCGTAACTGTCATCGGCGACCATCATGGCGGCCAATTGCTGGTCGCTCATGGCATTCACACCGCTATCAGTGAGCATGTCCATGAAGACCTCGACGTTCTGCAACAGGAAGGTGTTGTTGCCCGCCTCGTTCATGGCGTCCAGGCGACGCTCCACCGGGGGTAGGTGGAGTTTCTGGATGATGCGCACCTTGTGCATTTCCAGTGGAATCGCTTCATCGCCGTAAAATTTGACTGTCGTCATGCTCGCTTAGGCTCCGGGTCTCGCTTGTGGGTCTGGTGCGCGGACTGTTACCGCACGTGAGCGCGGGCCATGCCCGCAAGATTTGAGGGTGGCCATGCTAGGCCTCAAATCTGAATTGCACGGCCCCTGCCGGGGCTAATCCCTGCCGCTGTCCAGAGACTTTTAGTCGATGTTGCCCTTGCGATGCTGGTCATAGAGGAAGCCCCCCAAGGCGCCCGCCCCCGCGCCGATGAGGGCGCCCTGACCCGCGTTACCGCTGAGGGAGCCGATGGCGGCGCCGCTAACCGCCCCAAAGGCGGCGCCACTGCCGGTGCGGCTGGTGGTGGTCGTTCCGCAGCCGGCGAGGATGAGGGGGGTGGACGCCAGCAGTATCAGGCTGGCCCCGCGCAGGGTTCGAAATTGGGTGGTCATGATGTAAGCTCCGATGAATGAGGATAGTCATTGTGAAGGCTGGTGAAGCGTGGATTCAAGGGTATTCGCAGGGCCGGGTCGTCACGCCTTTAAATCCTGTGCGGAATGATAAGCAAGCCCAGTCCTTTCCGCCACTTGTGGGACCGCCACTCCGGGTAGCGGTTCCCCTTTGCGGTTCCCCTTTGCCTTGCGGCGGACCGCCATCCTGGCTAGCATGGCGGTCATAATCCCGGCCGGGTCACTCAAATCCCTCTTATGAAACCGAAGAGCGTGCGAGCGGCGTCATGAAATCATCTACACGACGCCTGCTCTGGAGATTGGCTAGCCTGCTGGTCTTGATCGGCCTGGGGGCCTACCTGCTTTATGCTACCACCCGCCAGGCCCTGGATCGGGCAGACGCGCAACTCCCTTAATTTCAGCCTTGAGGTCCCGGAGTTTTTCGACGATATCTATCTGCGTCTGGCTAACCCGGCAACGCCGCTCAACCGGCGGCATTGCGATTTTCGGACCCCTGATGGCAAGAATTACGCGGTGCTGACGCGGGATCACTAGCCTGGCCGCCCCGAGATCGGGGCAGCGGCCATCACTTAATTTGAGTTCGTCCATCATGGGCCAGGGCCTGAGGGTTTCTACCTGCGTTGTCTTGCTGTCCCTGCTCTTTTGAAGCTGGGTATTAGGTGTTAGGTGTCTTCCCGCCCGGTTCGCAGAACGCTATCTCCTAGACCCTAACCGCTTACACCGCCGAGTCTCGCCATGAACCTAGCCATTCGTTCCGCCAAGAAGTTGGGGCTCTATCTAGGGATTGCCGGTCTAGGTTTCCTGGCCGGGGTACATCTCCTCTATGTCCTGTGGGCCCTGAACGGACCTCCCATGCACCCCTGGCATGAAATCGAGCTGAGCGAGGAGTTCACCGCCGATAAGGCGGAACAAGTCCGGACCTTTGCCGATTATCGGGCTTTGGAGGCGCGCCTGTTTGCCCAGATGGACGAACAGATCTATGCCGAGACGGCCCAGGGCCCCGAGCAGGCTCTGGTCCGCTATAGCTCCGGTAGCGCCGCCGACCCGCGCGCGCTGGAACCCAATTGGAACCAGAGTTATGAAATCATCCCCCCCAACCCCCGGGGCGCCGTCCTGCTGTTGCATGGCATGTCGGATGGCCCCTACAGCCTCCATGCCCTGGGGGAGGCGTTGAGCCAGGCCGGCTATCGGGTGCTGGGCCTCCGGCTTCCGGGTCATGGGGCCATCCCCGCCGGGCTGCTGAGCCTGACCTGGGAGGATATGGCGGCGGCGGTGCGCCTGGGCATGAGACATCTTGCCGGGGTGATGGCCGGTAAGCCCATCCACATCATCGGCTACTCCACAGGCGCCGCCCTGGCCCTGGACTATTGCCTCGATACCCGTGCCGATGACCGTTACCAGAAACCCGCCAGCCTGGTGCTGATCTCCCCAGCCGTCGGCCTCGCTGGCGTGGCCAGTCTGACCCCCTGGCTGGTACGACTGGGCCAGCTGCCGGGCCTGGAACGGCTGGCCTGGACCACGATAATGCCCGAGTTCGATCCCTTCCGGTACAACTCCTTCACCGCCAACGCCAGCCTTCAGGTTCATCGCATGACGCAGGGGGTAACGGGACGGCTGCGGCGACTTGCGAACACAGGGCCCATCGCGCATTTTCCCCCGACTCTGGTCCTGCTCTCCGCGGTGGATGCCACGGTATCAGCAGGGGCCGTGGCTGATGGCCTGCTCAAGCATCTGGCCCCGGAACAACACGAACTCGAGCTCTACGACATCAACCGCTTTGCCCTCAATGCCCCCCTGCTCGTTACCGATGCGGGGGCCTTGACCACCCGCCTGCTCAGTGACACGACTCTGCCCTTTGCCATCACCTTCATCCGCAACGCCACCCCCGAGAGCCGCGAGACCCTGGCCGAATACAAACCGCCCTTCACCGCCGACTTCACGGCTAGCGAGCCCCTGGCCGCTGCTTGGCCCGATGACGTCATTGCCTTGTCGCATGTGGCCTTGCCCTTTTCCCCGGATGACCCCCTCTATGGTCGCTATCCCCCCGCCGACCCCCATCAGGTCTTTCTCGGTCAGTTGGCCATCCGGGGCGAAAACGGCGTCCTCAAACTCCCCGGCAACTGGCTATTGCGCCAGAGGCACAATCCCTTCTATGGCTATCAGGAGCGGCGGGTTCTGGACTGGTTGGCCCAAACCTCGGAGCCCCAGGCAGGTGCTAACCTCGGTTTACCTTGAGGCGGGGGGGGGGGGAAGTCAGTCGCACCCTTGTCAATTTGGCTTCCTTGGGTCGGTGTAGGCTGCCCAGCGCCAGTCTGGGATCTCGAGGGGTTTTGCCACGCCACCCCATGGCCGGCATCCTGATTGGCCGTCTCCAGCAGGCAAAGGTACTTGGCCCAGTCGGATCGCCAGGTCTTGGTCCAAGCCTCCAACCAAAGGGCAGGGCCCAGATACCCGGGGAGGTGGGGCTGGAATTAGGAAGCGAGCATGGGGAAACCTCATCCCACGCCAAGCAGGGCCCTGATGTTAGCGAGATAACCGCTTGCACGGGTCTCGATTGTGCGATGCGGCAATAGTGGCGCCCTCCATGTCCTTCTTCAAGTCGTCTGGTCTGGCACCTGGCCTACTGATCCTTCGGTCTAGTAGCAGGGGGGAGGGCGCGCCCACCCGGCGGTGGCACAGGGCCTCAGAAGGAAGCTCGCCGAACAGGCGATGATAGTCTGCGGCGAAGCGCCCGAGTTCCAGAAAGCCTTGGCGGTTGGCGACGTCGGTGACCCGAGGGACTGCCCCCGCAGCGCTCAATAGCTCGCGGCGGGCGGCATGGAGGCGCAATCGGCGCAAAAAGGCCAGAGGACTTAGATCCAGTTGGTCGCGAAAGGCATATCGAAGGGTTCTCTCGCTGACTCGCGCCACGCGGCAAAGCTCCGCAATGGTTACCTGGGCGGCATCGGCGGTGCGTAGGTACTCCAGTGCCCGGCTCAGCCCCCTTTGTCTGAGAGTAGCTGCGGGCCTGACATCCGCCGATGCGGAGATCCGGTTCAGCCAGCCTAACAGGCCTTCCTCGAGAGACAGGATCACGGCGGCATGCTCAAAGGCTTGGGGGTCCTTGAAGGCAAGCTCCAGGATACTGGTAAGCCAGTCACTGAATCCGGTCCGCTGGTTCGGTGCCAAGGCCAGTCCATGCCGAACGGCGGCCCGGGTCAGGATGGCCAGGCATTCCGCCGGCAGGCGCTGTTGGAGAAATTCAATATGTACCAATAAAATCAGGTGGCTATACTTCGCCGCTAAAGTAGCGGCGAGCCCTCCAGGTGCGACAATGGTCAGATGAGAGGGCTCGGGCTGAACGCCAAAATAGGAGGTACGGGGACCCAAACTGAGGGGTATTGCAAAGACCAAGTGGCTGGCGGGTGTAAGGCCCTGTACACGTACAGCCGGGGTCAAAGTCTCCCGGTAGAGGACCATCGCGGGGGTCACCAGGTAGTCCTTCCGATTTCGGAATCGGCCTCCATCGAGCTGGCGTGCGATCAGCTCCCAGGGGAGCGAGGTCTCCTCCCACAGGCACACGTCTTCAACTTCGATGTGCCCGATCGAAGTTCGAAGCCCAGTATCCGCAGCATTCTGCTGCTGACCGGACTCAGTCGCGCCCGTCATGTGTGATTCTCTCTCATAGAGATCTGCCAATCGCGCTGATATTAGGCTACGCCTTCCCCGGTGGGTACAGGAAACCCGCCAGCGGTCACTGAAGGTTCATGCAATCTTGCCATAATCGCATAGCCGCACCTCAAATACCTGTCCTAACATTCTTCGAGCGACACGGAACTCAAAGATGTGCGGCCTACAGCCCTGGTCTTGGCTTTTCGTGTCGGCATGGTTATGACCAGCCCACCTCTGGATCAGTCCTTAGTCGCCATGGCAAACGATAGGTTCCCACGATGCATAAGTGCCAACGCCAGAACACCGGCAACCCAGCAACAGCAGACGCGCCCAGGTTCGTTTCCCGGCTCTCCACGGGTATCCTCCTGCCCGCCATGGGCCTCCTGCTTGCCGCCGTGCTGACAGGGTCGGCGGCAGCGACCGAGCAGGCCGGCGATCCCCTTCCCGCCTGGACGGAGGGGTCGGCCAAGCAGACGATCCTGAAATTCGTGCAGGCCACGACCGACAAATCGAGCCCGGACTTTGTGCCCCCCGCGGAGCGTATCGCTACCTTCGACAACGACGGGACCCTATGGGTGGAGCACCCCACGTACACCCAACTCGCCTTCACCCTGGACCGGGTCAAGGCCCTGGCGCCGCAGCACCCGGAGTGGAAGGGCAAGCAGCCCTTCAAGGCAGTGCTCGACGGTGACCTTGAGGCGCTGGCAGCGGCGGGCGAGAAAGGGTTGATCGAGCTTGTCATGGCCTCGCACGCCGGCATGAACACCGCCGACTTCGAGAAGATCGTCACCGACTGGTTCGCGAAGGCGCGTGACCCGCGCTTCAAACGGCCCTACACCGAGCTGGCCTACCAGCCGATGCTCGAGCTCCTGGCCTATCTACGGGCCAACGGCTTCAAGACCTACATCGTCTCCGGCGGTGGCATCGAGTTCATGCGGCCCATAACCGAGGCGGTCTACGGGGTTCCGCCCGAGCAGGTG
>WBZT01000386.1_pt1 | contig 36544 bp, 31 predicted proteins | sample 5204241 | NCBI WGS metagenome assembly WBZT01 (sample SAMN12344358, study PRJNA552823) | activated sludge metagenome | biome: Activated sludge suspended growth; feature: Nitrification reactor; material: Wastewater; isolation source: activated sludge from nitrification reactor of wastewater... | reverse complement strand
ACTCGCCAAGGACCTCGGCGGCCAGGGTTTCGGTAGCGATTGCCGGATTCCCGGCAACGCCACGCGAAATCCGCTGATCGCCACGGTTATGGACCTCGTGGCGTAGTTCAAATGGGGAAACTTCAGTTCCAGACCTGAAACTTTCATGATATAAGTAGCTTTTATCTGCTTCTTGCCGGGTGGTGGTCATGGCGGATCGGCGACTGCAAGTTTTTCACACCGTGGCGCGCCTCTTGAGTTTTACCAAGGCCGCCGAAACTCTGCATATGACCCAGCCGGCGGTGACCTTCCAGATCCGTCAACTGGAAGATCACTTCAACACCCGTCTCTTTGATCGTACGCATAACCGCATCAGCCTGACCGCTGCGGGTGATCAGGTGTTGAGCTTTGCCGATCGCATCTTCGAGCTCTACGCCGAAATGGAAAACTCGATACGCGATTTGACCGGTGAGGTTAGCGGTGCCCTCTCCATAGGCGCCAGTACCACAATCGCCGAGTACATGCTTCCCACCCTGCTTGGGGATTTCAAGGAGAAGTACCCCGATGTCACTATTCATCTCAAGGTGGCCAACAGTGACGGCATTGTCTCCTTGGTGGAAAGTAATGCCATCGACCTAGGCGTGGTGGAGTCCTCGGTTGCCAACAAGAATCTGGTGGTGGAGATCTGCAAGCGTGATCATTTGATGGGCATAGTCCCGCCCGGTCACCCGCTGGCCAAAGAGGTTGCGGTCAAGTTCGCCAGGTTGCTGGAGTATCCCTTCATTTGCCGGGAGGAGGGCTCGGGCACCCGGGGGGTGATTGGCGAGTATTTGGACCAGTTTCCGGAATGCGAGGGCGCCCTTAAGGTCGCCATGGAACTGGGTAGTCCAGAGGCGGTTAAGGGGGCGGTGGAGGCCGGCATGGGGGTATCCGTGGTGTCACGGGCGACGATCCAAAAGGAATTGCGGCTTGGCACCTTAGTGGCGGTTGAATTAGACCCGCCGTTGGAACGTCCCTTCTCCTTTGTCCACCAGAAACAAAAGTTCCGCTTGCGTGTAATGGAGGAACTGCTCGAATTCGCCCGTGGCTATTGCGAAGAGCATCCGGGATGAGTCAAGCCCGATGATGATGCAGCCGCTGCCTCCCAGCGACGAGCGCCGCCTGACACGGCTCTTTCGCGGCTTGGATGAGGCGTCCCGTGCCACCCTGCTGCGTTTCGCCGAGTTTCTTAGCGCTTCCGGGGAAAGCGAGGATGCCGGCACCCTGGCCAAAGCTCCGGCATTGGTGGAACCCAATGTCATTGTCAGGCCGCCAGTGGAGTCCGTGGTTGGGGCCATTAAGCGTTTATCCCTGTGTTACCCGATGTTGGATCGGCGGCGGATGCTTGACGAGACCTCGATCCTGATGGCCGCCCATGTCCTCAACGGCCGCCCGGCCCGTGACATCATTGACGAGCTGGAGGCACTTTTTGCCCGGCATTATGGTGTTTACCGGGATGGCTACGCGAGTTGAACTTCAGGATTCCTTCTCATCGATGCAGGTTATAACCGACTGGTTCAAGCGCCATTTCTCCGATCCCCAGGTCGTCTTCCTTGCGGCGGCCCTTATTGTGGGGTTCGCCGTAGTACTTTCCATGGGCTATATGCTGGCCCCGGCTCTGGCCAGTATCGTCATCGCCTACCTGCTGGAGGGCCTGGTGGCCTTTTTGCAGCGTCACGGCTGGCCACGCCTCATGGCTGTCCTGGTAGTTTATATCGCCTTCATGGTCTTCGTGATCACGGTCCTCTTTGGTGTTATACCGGTAGTATCGCGGCAGGTGACCGACCTGGTGCATCAACTGCCCTCGATGATCTCGACCGGGCTAGTCTCCCTGAGCGAACTGCCTGAACGCTACCCGGATGTGGTTTCCCAGGACCAGGTACAGCAGGTCATCGGCTCCATCCGCTACGAGATCACCAGCTTCGGCCAGCGGGTGCTGTCCTGGTCCCTGGCCTCGGTGGTGAGTATCATTACTATTCTGGTTTATCTGATCCTAGTGCCCCTTCTGGTGTTCTTCTTCCTTAAGGACAAGGATTTGATCATATCCTGGTTCATGAATTATATGCCGGAGCACAGGCGTATCGCGGGCGATGTCTGGCACAACGTGGACCGCCAGATTTCCAATTATGTGCGGGGCAAGTTCTGGGAGATCCTGATCGTCTGGGCCGTGACTTATGTTGGCCTTCAGGTCTTCGGGCTCAATTACGCCATGTTGCTGGGGCTGCTGGTCGGGCTCTCGGTTATTGTGCCCTACATTGGCGCCGCGGTGGCCACCGTCCCCGTTCTTCTGGTTGGCTGGTTCCAGTGGGGGTGGTCGAGCGAATTCGCCTGGATGGCGACGGTTTATTTCATTATTCAGGCCTTGGATGGCAATATCCTGGTGCCCTTGCTCTTTTCCGAGGTAGTCAATTTGCACCCCGTGGCTATCATCGTCGCAGTACTCGTCTTTGGCGGGCTCTGGGGCTTCTGGGGTATCTTTTTCGCCATCCCGCTAGCGACCCTGGTCCAGGCCATTCTTTTTGCCTGGCCGAGACCAATTCCAGAGGCTGGCGACTGACAGGGGCGGGTAACTTCTCATCCCCCTTTCCAAACTCAGCGTCAATGGGGGTTAGATCCATGCGCTCCTTCACCCTGGCCCGCTTTCTACTCTGGTTTGCGGTCTTTTTGCTCCTTGCCCTCTCCCTGCGGCCCTGGTTGGAGGATCTGCTTATCAGCTCGCGCGCCGTACCTCGCGCCATCGCGCCCCGCGGCGACCTGGCAGGGGACGAACAGACGACGATCGCCATCTTCGAGGCCTCCACCCCCTCGGTGGTCTATATCACCACCACCACCCGTGTGCTGGATATGTGGACGCGGGATATCACCGAAATTCCCCGTGGGACGGGTTCAGGTTTTGTCTGGGATGACCAAGGACATATCGTCACTAATTACCATGTCATCAAGGGAGTCCGTTCGGCCCGGGTAGGGCTCTGGGATCAGCGCGCTTACGATGCCGACCTTGTGGGTGCCAGCCCGGAGCACGACCTGGCCGTGCTGCGCATCCGGGTTCCGACCTCGCGCCCGATGCCACTGCCCATTGGCACCAGTGGGGATCTGCGCGTTGGTCAGAAGGTCTTGGCCATTGGCAATCCCTTCGGGCTTGATTATAGCCTGACCACCGGCGTCATTTCGGCCCTGGACCGTACCATTCAGGGTGATAAGGGCCAGTCGATCCAACACCTGATCCAGACCGACGCCGCCATCAATCCCGGCAATTCCGGTGGTCCCCTGCTGGATAGTGCCGGGCGCCTCATCGGTATTACGACTGCCATTTTCAGCCCCTCTGGGGCCTTTGCTGGCATTGGCTTTGCCGTTCCCGTAGATACGGTTAACCGGGTGGTGCCAGAACTCATCGCCCATGGCCATTTTCAGCGCCCGACCCTGGGTATCAAGGCCGACGACGCCATCAGCGAGCGGGTGTTAAGCCAACTCGGCCTCTCCGGGGTGCTGGTGCTACAGGTAGAGCCCGGCTCAGCGGCGGAACAGGCGGGCTTACGGGGGACCAAGGCGGAGCGGGGAGGGGGTCTTGCCTTGGGCGACATTATCCTCGCGGTCAACGACCAACCCGTGGAGAGTCTTGGGAAGCTGATCGACTTGCTGGAACGTTACAAGGTGGGCACTCAAATCACCCTCACCATCGACCGCGTGGGCGAAACCATCAAGATCGTCGTGGTGTTGCAATAACAACAGGTACTCTAGTCCACTAGGGGGGGCTGCCAGCCTCCCCCAGTCGCGGCCCTACATCAGGCCGCACATCCCCGAGGGGCAGCAGCCACCGCTGCCGCAGGAAGGCGGGGCTATGCCGCTGCCCATGCTGGTCTTGGAGATGAGGTTGCCACCGGTTGCCAGGCGATGCACCGGGCTATCCGTGGGTGTCTCCCCGAGTTCGATCCCGGCGCGAGCGCAAAGGTCCCCCCAATTGGTGATGGTCTCGCTCATGCGATGGCTCACCTCGACCACCTGGCCATTGGTATCGCAGCGATAGTCGTATGTAGGCATGAATAGCTCCTAGCAATATCATTAAGGACTGATGGAGGAATTATAAGCGGGTGAATCAGGGTGGCAAACGGGCAATTCATACGCCTTACTCCACCCGGTTTTTTTCATTACCCTCCTGTCAGGTTCATCTGGCGCCCGATGACGGTGGCTATGCCCGGCTCGAAGGCATGGCCCTGGGGTTTCATGCGCAGGGCGGCGATGATGGCCTGGCGCAACCGCGTGTCGTCGCCAGGGTAGTGGCGGAGGATGGCGCGCAGGTCGAGAGAGTCCGCTTGCCCCAGGCAGAGGAGCAATTGACCCTCGCTGGTGACCCGGACCCTGTTGCAATCGGCGCAAAAGTTGTGGCTGTGGGGCGAGATGAACCCGATCCGGGTGGGGCTGTCGGGGATGCGGTAATAGCGAGCGGGTCCCCCTGTGGTTTCGGTGGTGGGGATAAGGATGAAATGGGGCGCAATCCGGGCGCGTACCTGCTCGCTTGAATAGATCCGGGTGGAGCGATTCGTGACCTCGCCCACTGGCATCTCCTCGATGAAACTGATGTTGATGCCCTTGGTTAAGGCGAAGCGCACCAGGTCGAGGATCTCGTCCCCACTGTGAGCGTCGAGGATGACGGTGTTGAGTTTGATGCGGTCGAAGCCGGCGGCTATGGCGGCGTCTATGCCCGCCAGCACCTTCCCCAGGTCGCCGTTGCGGGTCAACTGGCGGAAGCGTTCGGGGTTCAGGGTGTCCAGGCTGATATTGATGCGCCGCACACCGGCGTTGCGGATGGCACGGGCGCGGGCGGCGAGTTGGGAGCCGTTGGTGGTCAGGACCAGTTCCGCCAGGCCAGGCAAGGCGCTGATGGCACCCAGGAGTTCGATCAGGTCAGATCTTACCAGGGGCTCGCCGCCGGTAAGCCGCACCTTGCGCACCCCCAGACCGACGAAGACGCGTGTCACTGCCAGGAGTTCGTCCGGGCTCAGGCTGAGATCGCGCTTGGCGTAGCGTTGGTTTGGGTCCATGCAATAGACGCAGCGGAAGTCGCAGCGGTCCGTTACCGAGAGGCGGAGATAGGTGATACGCCGTCCAAAGGGATCCATGAGGGTGGGATCTGGCGACCTAATGGTGTAGGCATCATGCATGGGGTGATCTCGAAGATGATTTCACAAAATATCTTGCCGTCATTTGGGAACTCGGTCATAAACCGAATGGTGCGACTGGCTCGGAGAATCCATATGAGATGTTCGTAGCATGAATTAGGGCTGATTCTTGGCCAACGAGATTAGAACCAGGATCGGGTCAGGGCATGGTCCCGGAAGGCCGGGTACAGGGGGTCGTCAAAGCTCCTCGGAGGCAAAATCCGCTAGCCGTGAGCGTTCGCCACGAAGGAGGGTGACGTGGCCGCCGTGGGGCCAGGGCTTGAAGCGGTCGACGACGTAGGTGAGGCCAGAGGTGGTTTCGGTGAGGTAGGGGGTGTCGATCTGGGCGATGTTGCCGAGGCAGACGATTTTGGTCCCCGGCCCCGCTCGGGTGATCAGGGTCTTCATCTGCTTGGCGGTAAGGTTCTGAGCCTCATCCAGGATAATGTATTTGTTGAGGAAGGTGCGGCCACGCATGAAGTTCAGGGACTGGATACGGATACGGTTGCGTACCAGGTCATTGGTGACGGCGCGGCCCCAATCCCCCGTCTCGCCGCCCTTGGCGCCTTGGGAGAGGACCTCCAGGTTGTCCATGAGGGCACCCATCCAGGGGGTCATTTTTTCCTCCTCGGTGCCGGGCAGGAAGCCGATATCCTCGCCCACCGGGATTGTCACGCGAGTGACGATAATTTCCATGTAGATGGGCTTATCCAGCACCTGGGCCAGACCGGCGGCCAGGGCCAGCAGGGTCTTGCCGGTGCCGGCGGTGCCCAGCAGGGTGACGAAATCCAGATCCGGATCCAGCAACATATTGAGGGCAAAGTTCTGCTCCCGGTTACGAGCCATGATGCCCCAGACATTGTGGCGTTGGGTCCGGTAGTCCTGGACGATCTCGATGATGGCCTCGTCCGGGGTAGGCTTCTCGCGGACCATGGCCTCGATGCCCCCATCACCCTCCAGGTAAAGGCACTGGCTGGGGAACCAGGGGGTCACGTCAGGGCCATGGAGCCGGTAGAAGGCGTGGCCCGCCTCGCGCCAAGAGTCGAGTTCCTTGGCGTGGGCATCCCAAAAATCCGGCGTTAGGGCGATAACGCCGGTGTAGAGGAGGTCCACGTCCTCCAAGACCTGGTCGTTGGCATAGTCCTCAGCCGGGATGCCGAGCACGGCCGCCTTGATACGCAGGTTGATGTCCTTGGAGACCAGGATGACGGTGCGGTCGGGGTGCCGCCGTTGCAGGGCTTGGACGACGCCGAGGATGGCGTTATCGGGATTGTTCCCGGGCAAGGCGCTGCTAAAGGTGGGTCCTATCTCGAGTTGCTCGGTCTGGAAGAAGAGGCGGCCGGTAGCGGGCAGCGCATGGCCGCCCATGTTGTCACGCAGGGGCTGGATGGGCAGGCCGGCGTCAATATCCGCCTTGTCGGCATCGTGCATCAGGGCGTCGAGGAAGCGGCTGACCTGGCGCACGTTGCGGGCCACTTCGGACATGCCTTTCTTGCCCCGGTCCAGTTCTTCCAGGACCACCATGGGCAGGTAGATGTCATGCTCCTGGAAACGATAGAGGGCCGTGGGGTCGTGCATCAGCACGTTGGTGTCCAGGACGAAGAGGCGGGGCTTGGCTGGGTCGCGCTTGATCATGGTGACTTAAGTGGGCTTAGAGGAGTGGGTCGAGGACCCTGCGGCTGGAATCAGGGGCCAGCCTGTAATTCACGGGTGGCATCCAGTACCGCCTGGACATGACCCTTGACCTTGACGTTTCGCCACTCACGCCGCACGACGCCCTCGCTATCGATCAGGAAGGTGCTGCGCTCGACCCCCAAGGACTCGCGACCATACATCTTTTTCAGCTTGATGACATCGAAGAGGCGGCACAGGGCCTCGTCCGTGTCGGCGACCAGGTCAAAGGGGAAGCCCTGCTTGGCCCTGAAATTCTCTTGGGCCTTGATGCTGTCGCGCGAGACGCCAAGAATGGCGGTGTCCAGGCCGGTGAAGTCTGCGAAGGCGTCTCGGAAGTCCTGCCCCTCCTGGGTACAGCCAGGGGTGCTGGCCTTGGGGTAGAAATAGAGCACCAGGTTGCGGCCGCGGAAATCCGAGAGACAGGCCCGCCGGTTGCCAGTCAGGGTAAATGCCTGCTCGTCAATGGGCTGACCGAGGGTCGTGGTCATGGGTTGAAACCTCCGGGTGGGGCTGTCAGCCTTTCAGCGGCTCCAGCACCGCGTCCAGGTTGAGGTCGTCACAATAATCCATGAACTCCTCACGCAGCCCGGCGATATGGACATCGGCGGGGACACCCACGGTCATGCGCACCGAAAACATGGGAGTCCCCGTATGGGCTGCGGCATAGGAAGAGGTGGACATGTCCTCTATATTAATGTTTCGCTCGGCGAAGAACTCGGCCAGTTTGTTGACGATGCCGGGGTGGTCCATGGCGACCACGTCCACGCCGTAAGGCAGCAGGTTCTTGCCCGTCACGCGTTCGCTCGTGCGCTTGAATATGATGGTCATGCCCAACTGGCGCTCCAGTTCCGGCAGGACGATTTCCACCTTGGCCAGAGTGTTCCATTTGCCCTCAACCAGGAGCATGACGGCAAATTCACCCCCAAGGACAGTCATGCGGCTATCCTCGATATTGCAACCCTGGTCCAGCAGGACCTTGGACAGGCGGTTGACGATCCCCGGCCGGTCTTCGCCGAGAGCGGAAATTACGAGATAGGTCTTCTTGGTTTGAGCGGTCATGGTATCCAATCGGGAAGGCTTGGGGTTTGTGGAGGGCCAACTGGCGTCCAGAACCAGGACCGTGTTGAATGTTCTGTCCAGTTCCTAGGGCCTATTATCAAAGAGTTTAACACGCCCATTCGCCGGTCTCGAATCAAGCGGCTTGTTTTCATCAGGATAGCCAGGATAATATCCCTAATTTTTCGCAGCGGTCGGGAGTAGTGGCCATGTTTCGCGGAAGTATCGTAGCCCTGATCACCCCCATGCAGGGGGATGGCCGCCTTGATGACCTGGCCTTGCGTCGCTTGGTGGACTTTCACATCGAGGAAGGTACGGATGCTATTGTCGCCGTGGGTACCACGGGCGAGTCGGCCACCCTGGATGAGGAGGAGCACTGCCGCGTGATTCGTCAGGTGGTTGAATTCGCCGACGGACGGGTCCCCGTCATCGGCGGGACTGGCGCCAACTCCACCACCGAGGCCATCCGCCTGACCCGTTGTGCCCAGGAAGCGGGCGCCGACGCCGCCCTCCTGGTAACGCCCTATTACAACAAACCGACTCAGGAAGGCCTTTATCTGCACCATAAAGCCGTAGCCGAGGCCGTGGCTATGCCGCAGATCCTCTATAACGTGCCTGGCCGTACCGCCTGTGACCTGCAACCGGCGACGGCGGCGCGTCTGTCGCGGGTGCCCAACATCATTGGTATCAAGGAGGCGACCGGCGATTTGAGCCGGGTGGCGCAATTGAGGTCCCAGTGCCGGCCTGGTTTCGCTCTGTTTAGTGGGGACGACGCCACGGCTTGCGACTTCATGCTCCAGGGCGGTAATGGCGTTATCTCGGTGACCGCCAACGTGGCCCCGCGCCTGATGCATGCCATGTGCGCGGCGGCCCTGGCCGGGGACGCGGACGAGGCGCGCGCCATCAACGCCCGGCTGGATGGCCTGCACCGCAAGCTGTTCCTGGAGTCTAATCCGATCCCGGTCAAGTGGGCCGTGGCGGAGATGGGTTTGAGCCCCACCGGTATTCGCCTGCCCCTGACCTGGCTGTCCGAAGCGGCGCAGCCCGAGGTGCGCGCTGCCATGCGCCAGGCCGGCATCGACTGATTCGCCCCCTCAGGACTCGGCGCCCCTCATTCAGCAAACCTAAGCGGCCTTCTCCATGCCCATGCCCACACGCAAAGCCCTCGTCACCCTCCTGCCGATCCTACCGTTACTTTCGGCCTGTAGCAGTTTTAGCGTGGATGAGTATCTACCGGATCACACCCTGGCTTACAAGCAGCAGCGTGAGGCGGGAGAGAACCTGGAATTGCCCCCGGACCTGATCTCCGGCAAATTCGATGATGCCATGGATGTGCCAGACGCAGGGGGCTCAGCTACCTATTCCGAGTATGTCGGCGAGCGCAAACAGAAGGGCCAGATCGCCAAGACCGGGGATGTGTTGCCCGATGTCAAGGACGTGACCTACCACCGCGAGGGTGAAAGGCGCTGGATCGAGATCAACGCCAAGCCCCAGGCCCTGTGGCCGCGTCTGGAGAGTTTCTGGCGGGAGCGGGGCATTCTGTTGGCGGAGAAGAACCCGACTACGGGCGTCATGGTCACCGACTGGATCGAAAATCGCGCCGAGATCAAAAGCAATCCCATCTCAGATATGTTGCGGAAGGTGATGGACAGTGTTCACTCTACTGGCACCCGCGACCAGTACCGGTTGCGTCTCGAGCCTGGCCCCAAGCCAGGTACGACGGATATCTTCCTGACCCATCGGGGCATGGAGGAACGGTTGATGCGTAACACGGTCGCTGAGGACTCCAACACCATGTGGGAGGCGACTCCGTCGGATCCGGATAAAGAAGCCGCCATGCTGCGCTCCATCATGATGTATCTGGGCATCACCAGCGAGCGGGCCAAGCGCATCGTTAGCGAGGGCGGTACGACCGCTACCAGTTCCTCCAGTACCACCAATATCGCACCTACGCGCCTGGAGGAGGGCGGTAGCGTCCTGGTCATCGATGATGAATTGCGTAACGCCTGGCGCCTGGTTGGCCTCGCCCTGGATCGCAGCGGCTTTGCTGTCGAGGACCGGGACATGAGCCAGGGTGTCTATTACGTCCGTTACGATGACTCATCCAAGGAAGGAAATAAGAAGGGCTTCTTCTCCAAGATGGCCTTCTGGCGGGATGATAAGGTCGATTCCGTCACCCAGTATCAAGTCCGGCTGACCGCGAACGGCAAGGAGACCCGGGTCCAGGTACTCGATAAGGCAGGCAAACACGACAGTTCGCCCACGGCTCTGAACATCCTGGCCCTCGTTAAAGATCAAATGCGCTGACCCGGGGGTTACCTGGGCTTCCGGAAAGGCGGGTATGCGTTTCGCCAGTCTGGGCAGTGGCAGCCGGGGTAATGCCCTCTTGGTGGAGGGCGGTGGCGCCAGGTTGCTGGTGGACTGCGGTTTCGCCGTCCGGGAGACCGAAAGGCGGCTGGCCTGGTTAGGCGTGGCTCCCGGAGACCTTAACGCCATTCTGGTGACCCATGAGCATAGTGATCATATTCGGGGGGTCGCCGCCCTGGCGCGTCGGCACGGCATCCCGGTCTGGGCAACGCCCGGGACCTGGGGCCGGCAACCGGCATCCGCGGTGGAACGACTCCATCTCATCTCCGGGCATGGTCCCGGCTTCCTGGTCGGGGATATCCGGGTAGAGCCCTTTCCCATCCCCCACGATGCCCGCGAGCCCTGCCATTTCATCCTCGTCAGCGGTGGACGCCGATTGGGGCTGCTAACCGACAGCGGTTGTGTGACCCCGCATATTCGTGACCGCCTCCGCGAGTCCGACGCCCTCATGCTCGAATGCAATCATGACAGCGAGATGCTCCGGCGCGGTCCCTATCCCCCCTTCCTGCGGGCGCGCGTGGCCGGCGACTTCGGACACCTGGGCAACCACCAGGCGGCGGAATTGGTATCCTCAATGCCGCGTCATGGGTTAACAAACCTGCTTTTGGCTCACCTGAGCGAGAAGAACAACCGCCCGGAACTGGCCCGCCAGGCTCTGCTGGCCGTGGACGCCCGCCTCGAGGGTTGCCTTACCCTGGCCGAACAGGACAGCCCCAGCCCCTGGCTGTCCGTCTAGAAAGTGCCGATTTTGCATCTCTCCCTATCGAGGCCGCCAAATCGCGGCGGGAACCACCCATGAACTACCCGACCATCGAAGCCTTTGTCGGCAACACCCCCCTGGCGCGCCTTCAACGCCTGCCAGGGGACTCGGATAACCGCATCCTGGTCAAACTGGAGGGCAACAACCCAGCGGGCTCGGTCAAGGATCGCCCGGCCCTATCCATGATCCAGCGCGCCGAGGAGCGCGGGGATATCCGCCCTGGGGATACCCTGATTGAGGCCACCAGCGGCAACACGGGCATTGCCCTGGCGATGGTGGCGGCCATCAAGGGTTACCACATGATCCTGATCATGCCGGAGAACATGAGCCAGGAACGCCGCGCCCTGATGCGCAGCTATGGTGCCGAGATTCGTCTGACCCCCGCCGATGGGAGTATGGAGGCGGCCATCGACCTGGCTCGCGCCATGGAGGCGCGTGGCGAGGGCCGCATCCTCGACCAATTCGCCAACCCCGATAACCCGCGCGCCCACTACGAGAGCACGGGTCCCGAGATCTGGAGCGACACCCAGGGAGCCGTCACCCACTTCGTGAGCGCGATGGGCACCACCGGTACCATCATGGGGACCAGTCGCTATCTCAAGGAAAAGAACCCTCGCATCCAGATCATCGGCGTCCAGCCGGCCGACGGCGCCAAGATTCCTGGGATTCGCCGCTGGCCCGAGGCCTATTTACCCAGGATCTACGAGCCCGGCCGGGTCGATCGTATTCTGGATGTTACCCAAGAAGAGGCGGAAGCCACGACCCGCGCCCTGGCGGAGCGGGAGGGAATCTTTTGCGGCATCTCCTCGGGTGGCTCCGTGGCCGCCGCCCTGACCCTCTCCCGAGAGGTCTCCGGAGCCGTCATCGTCGCCATCATCTGCGATCGGGGAGACCGTTATTTATCTACTGGGGTTTTTCCGTCCTGAAGAGGCGAGGTTTGTCTCTATCATGCAATATGAAATCTGGCCAGGGCCTAAATTGCCGCAAGGTTGGCATCGGGTCGTCGCTGAGTTTAGCGTCCCGGACATAGTGATTCCCTCTGAGGTACATCGACTAGGTTTGGATGCCGTCAGGGTGAGCAGCTTGAGAGGGTCTTGGATGTTGCGTTCTGACAACGTCTTATTTTTGCTGACAATCGCCCCCTGCAACGTTTAAAATGATTCTTGGTCGAAGTAAAGTCATTGACTTCATGACGGCTGGGCTTGGTGGAGATGACAACAAATGCGGTATTGGAATCATTGTGAATTAGCATCTATAACGGCCCTTGGCCACGCCAGGCGGTTGCTGATCCTGGTCGCGGTACTTTTCCTCTTGCCAGTCCCGGCCTTGGCCAGCGACCTGCTGCGGCAGCGGTTGGCTGAACTTCAGGAGCAACCCACGCCTTCCCTGGCGGAGGTCCGTCTCGCTTCGCCCAAGCTGCTCAATGAGGCCTACGCCGCGCGCGGTTATGCCTTTGCCTGGATCAATCCTGGCCAGGTCTCTGACTTCAAAGTCCTCGCTGAGCGCAGTACTGACCTTGGCCTGCGCCCCGCGGACTTCCATATCCCGGAATTGGACAAACTCCTGCCGGGTGGCGACCCCGCAGCCCTCAAGGGCCAGGAGCGTGTCGATGTCGAGATTCTGTTGAGCGATGGCCTGCTCCGCCTCATCCACCATTCCCGCTATGGCAAGGTTGATCCTCGCGTTATCGACAAAAATTGGAACCACGACGACGGGCCCAAGGGCGAGGCCCTGGCTGCTGACCTCGGGCGCGTTCTGGCCGCGTCAAATATCAAGGCCGCTGTTACCGCCCTACGCCAAGAGCCCGGTTTCTATGCCCGACTCAAGGAAGGCCTGGTTCGGTACCGCGCTCTCGCCGCTGCCGGTGGCTGGCCAACCATCCCCTCTGGCCCTAAGCTTGAGCCGGGCATGCACGATGCGCGTGTTCCCATCATCCGCGAGCGTTTGCGGATCACGGGTGACTATCAAGGTTCTTTGTCCAACAGCGGGAATTTTTACGGGCCCGAGTTGGAGAAGGCGGTTCGGCACTTTCAGGAGCGCCATAGCCTCGAGGTCGATGGACGCATTGGTAGGGCCACCCTCGCCGCCATGAATGTCAGCGCCGAGGAGCGCGTGGCCCAGATTCGGGTTAACTTGGAGCGGATGCGCTGGGTTGGCGACAAGTTGCCCAAGGACTATCTGCTGGTTGATATCGCCGCCCAGCGGGTCGAACTCCATCGCGAGGGCCAGGATGTCTGGCGGTCCAAGGCGATTGTGGGACGTCCGGAGCGACCCACGCCCATCTTTCGCGACCGCATTGAGTACCTCGAATTCAACCCCACCTGGACGGTCCCGCCCACTATTCTCAAGGAAGACGTGGTCCCCAAGGCCCGCCAGAATCCCAATGCGGTGCGCAAAAAGGGGTTGGAGATCATCGATCGTCGCGGCAACAAGGTGGAACCAGAGACGGTGGATTGGAGTGTCGCCCCCAACAACCTGCCTTACACTTTTCGCCAGCCCCCTGGCCCAAAGAATGCCCTGGGCCAGGTCAAATTCATGTTTCCCAACCGGCACTCGGTCTATCTTCACGACACCTCCGATCGCCAGCTCTTTCAGCGGACGAATCGCACCCTGAGTTCGGGATGCGTGCGGGTGGATAAGCCGATCGAACTTGCAGAGTTGTTGCTTAACGATCCCAAGTGGAATAAGGAGAAGTTCGAATCCGTGTTTGAATCCAAGCGCCCCTCCTCGGTGCGCCTGAAGCAGCCCCTGCCCGTCATTCTCTCCTATTGGACGGCGGAGGCCGATGACCAAGGCCAAGTTCATTTCCGCTCGGATTTCTACGGCCAGGATCAGCCGGTGCTGGCGGCCCTCGATGGACCTGGCGCCGGGCTGCGGCTTTACCGTCCCGTTCAGGCGGAGGCCCCCGCTAAGGACCAGAACGACATACCAGAGGCGGAGGCCAAGGACTGGATGGCGGGTACGCCGCCGGCAGATGACGCTGGCAAAGAGGGTCAGGTGAGCAACCAGGGAGCTAAGAAGGCCACTCCGACGGGCCCCAAGCCGAATGCCACCCCGCCCAAGGCCAAATCGGCCGCCCCGGGGTCTATCAAACCGGCTCCCAAGCTCCGTGAATCTCTGGCTGGTGCCTCGGCTAGGGCTTCCTAGCCTACAAACCCAGTTCTGGAAACCGGTCGAGGTACCCCCCCTCCTCCTATCCCGGAGGCCATTGGCAGAAGGTGTTAGGCATATTTATTGGTAAATCATGAGGATGAGGCATCCTCGCCAAAGGATTCCGTCCGGTACCGGCTGACCCTGATCCGGTCCGACCAGTGATCCCCCGGCAATCCCGCCTTGCGCTTCAGTTGTCGCAGAAAATCCACCGGGTTGGGCAAGGACTCCCAGACGGAGGGCAGGAAGGTGCCGCGGGCGAAATCTTCTTCGAGAATGATGCCATCGCGTCCCGGCTCGATCAGGGCAAGCAGTTCCTGTTCTGAGCTGAAGGTCAGAGGGATTGCGGGCGTCAGCACCGAGATCTCGATGCGCAGCCGCTCCAGTTCCCTCGCCGTCACGGGTGGGAAGCGGGGATCGCGAAAGGCGGCGGCGAAGGCATTTTCGGCCACGTCCTTGACCAGTGGTTGCAGGGCCTCCAGATGGCCGATGCAGCCCCGCAATTGGCCAAACTCCAGCAGGGTGACAAAGGCTGCGCGCTGGGCGCGCAACTCGGAGGCGTAATCCGCCGGGTTGACCCGCAGGGGCCGGCCCTCATCCAAACCCAGGGCTATGGAGTGCCGCGCCACCGCCAGCAGGGTCCGGCGCTGCTCCGCCTGCAGCTCCGAGTCAAGGGGCTGGGTGTTCATGACGGATTCCTGGGGTGAAGGCAAAGGCGCCATAGCCGACGACCCGGTCATGGGAACCGGCGGTGTCGCCGGAATTACGCAGGTCGAGGAGACGTCCTTGGAGGCCGTGACGCCTGGCCGCCTGCAGCAAGCCCTTAACCGGATTACGGCCGCAGGCTTGATGGTCGCCGATGGCGGTGGGGTCCAGGTTGGCGATGGCCTGGCTGGTGGCCCTGTCCAGGCGCTTGGCGCTGGCATAGTCCAGGTAATGGCTCAGGTCAGAACTGACGACGATCAGGGTCTCGTCGCCGCCCCAGAGTCGCTCCAGGACCTCGGCGACCTCTGTCGTGGTGGCCTCGCCTACCAGGATGGGCACTAGACTGAAGTCGTCCAGGATCAATTGCAGGAAAGGCAGCTGCACCTCGAGGCAGTGCTCGCCCTCGAAGGGGGCTTCGAAGGATCGGACCTGGGGTAGGTCCGTCAGGGTCTGGTAAGCCTCCAGGTCCACCGGTACCAGGCCCAAGGGGGTGAGAAAGGCATCCGCCTTACTGTAGGCCAGACCCAGAAAGGCCAGGCGATGGGAGGGGCCGAGCAACACCACACGGCGAATGGCCCCAGCCCCCGCCAGGAGCTGGGCGTAGGCGCTGCCCGCCACGGGCCCAGAATAGACATAGCCCGCATGGGGTGCGATCAGGGCCTTGGGAGGGGCGCCCGCTACCCCGGCCTGTACCTGGCCCGTCCTTAAATAGGCGCGCACCTCGGTCTCCAGGGTCCGCGCATCCGCCGGGTAGAAGAGCCCTGCCACATTGGGATGACGTAAAGCACTCACCGTTATGCACCTCGAAGTGATGGGAGCGACCCAGAATCCGTCTATGCTTATTTTAGGTCGAAAACCACCCCCCTGCCGGCATGCCTGCAGGCATGCCTGCAGGCAGGATACCTAGCGAGGCGAATGACGTGAACCTGCCCCTCACCTACCACCCCACCCGTTACTGGCATCGCCTGGACGACGGCCGCGTCCAATGCGATGTCTGTCCACGTAACTGTCACATTAAGGAGGGCCAGGCCGGCCTCTGTTTTGTGCGCGCCTGTCAGGGTGGCGAGGTGGTGCTCACCAGTTACGGGCGCTCCAGCGGCTTTTGTGTCGATCCCATCGAGAAGAAGCCCCTCAATCACTTCCTACCCGGGACCCCGGTGCTGTCCTTTGGCACCGCCGGTTGCAACCTGACCTGCAAGTTCTGTCAGAATTGGGATATGAGCAAATCCCGCGAGGTTGATACCCTGGCGGTGAGCGCCTCCCCGGAGGCCATCGCCCGCCGTGCTGCAGAACTCGGCTGCCGGAGCGTCGCTTATACTTACAACGACCCTGTCATCTTCCTCGAATACGCTCGGGATACGGCCCTGGCCTGCCGGGCCCGGAGCCTTCGCAATGTCGCCGTCACCGCCGGCTACATCAATCCGGGCGCCCGCGATGATTTCTTTTCTGCCATGGATGCCGCCAACGTCGATCTCAAGGCCTTTACTGATTACTTCTATCACCACCTCTGTGGCGGCCACCTGCAACCCGTACTCGAGACCCTGGAGTACCTGTGCCACGAGACCTCGGTTTGGGTGGAACTCACCACCCTGCTCATCCCAGGTCACAACGACTCCCAGGCCGAAATCGAGGCTATGACGACCTGGGTCGTGGAGCATCTGGGCCCAGACGTGCCCATGCATTTCACCGCCTTCCACCCCGACTGGCGGATGTTGGATGTGCCGCCGACCCCGGCGGCGACCCTCACCCGCGCCCGCGACATCGCCAAGCGCAACGGGGTGCATCACGCCTACACCGGCAACGTCCACGATCGCCGGGGCGAAAGCACTTGGTGCCATGGCTGCGGGGGTTTGCTCATCGAGCGGGACTGGTACCAGTTGGGCGCTTGGGGCCTGGATGCTCAGGGTCGCTGTGCCGCCTGCGGCACTCCCTGCGCCGGTGTCTTCGAGGACCGGCCTGGCGATTGGGGTAGTCGCCGCCTGCCGGTGTCCATGACCGCATGAAGCCGTCGTCACCGCGAGGTCAGGAACCCGGAGAGAACCCCGAGTCGATCCCGGCCAAGGGTGGCGGGACTGATGCGCTAGCCTCGGTCTGCGAGCCCCTGGCCTTTGCCTTGCGGGTGTTGCAGGGCTTCAGGCGCAACCAGGGTCTGCTGCTGTCCGGTGCCGTCGCCTACTACATGCTGCTCTCCATTATCCCGCTCTTCCTCTTGTTGCTGGTGGGGCTCTCGAACCTGGTTCCAGAGCCCCAGTTGTTGGAGGGCGTGCGTGGCGAGTTGACCCTGCTCATGCCTGGCATGGCGGATACGGTGACCGACCAATTGGGGCAGTTTCTCCACAATCGTCATCTGATTGGCTGGCTCGGCTTTGTCATCCTCATTTTCTTTGCCACCATGGCCTTCACCCTGCTGGAGAATGCCATGTCGGTGATTTTTTTCCATCGCGTCGCTATCCATCGTCGCCACTTCATCGTATCGGCCCTGATCCCTTTCCTCTTCATTGCCTTGATCGGGGCCGGCCTGCTCTTCATCACCTTCACCAGTGGCGCCATCGAGGCCCTGTCCCAGGCGCAATGGCAGTTCCTGGGCCGGGTCTGGGGCCTGGATGGCCTGTCCGCCTGGCTGATCTATATCCTCGGCCTGGCCGGCCTGGTGCTCCTCTTCACGTCCCTCTATCTGGTCATGCCCCTCGGCGGTATCGCCACCCGCCACGCCCTCGTGGGTGGGCTGGTCGCGGCGGTACTGTGGGAGATCAGCCGCCACCTCCTGGTCTGGTATTTTAAGACCCTCTCTCTGGTGAACCTCATTTACGGCTCCTTCGCCGGCGCCGTCGTCCTCCTCCTCACCTTCGAGGTCGCCGCCCTCATCCTCCTGCTCGGAGCTCAGGTCATCGCCGAGTTCGAGCGCTGCAAGCTGCCGGAAGATGAGGGGGTCGGGTCTGGATTCAATACCTGAGCTAGGGTCCGCCGGGTAGGGTGATCGGACTCCAGCGGTGCCGGTCGCACTCGATGTGGCCGGTACCGCGCCCAGCAGGCGCGGACGCCAGGGGCTTCCCCAGCTTGCCATGCCATTCATGGGCTTGCAAGTCGCGCCGAGGCGCGGATAATCCGGTCCCTTTGCCGGGGAGAAGCACCGTGTTCAAGAATGTCCGATTGTTCAAGCTGGATGATCCAGCCGCGATTGACGCGGACCTGATCGAGGAGAAGCTCGGGGAGCGTCGCTTCCGCCCTTGTGGCCCCCTGGAGACGGCGACCCTGGGCTGGGCCCCGCCCCTGGGCGAGGGTGCCACCGCGCTGGCCCATCTGGCGGGAGATTGCCTCCTGGTCTGCGCCCGCCGCCAGGAGCGGTTACTGCCCGCCGCGGTGGTGGCCGAGAGCCTGGACGAAAAGATCGCCGAGATCGAGGATCGCGAGGCGCGTACCGTCGGCCGCAAGGAGCGCCGTCAGGTGCGTGATGAGGTCATGCTGGATCTCCTGCCCCGCGCCTTCACCCGCTCGCGCCGGGTCTGCGCCTATCTGGACCGTCACACCGGCTGGCTGCTGGTGGACGCCGCCAGTGCCAAGGCCGCCGAGGAGGTGGTCGATCTGCTGCGGGAGACCCTGGGCTCCCTGCCCGTGCATCCCCCCCGTCCGACTCAGCCGCCCGAACTGCTCATGACCCGCTGGGTCACCGAGGGCGAACTGCCAATGGGCCTGGAACTGGGTGACGAGTGCGAACTGCGCGACGCCCAGGATGAGCGCGCCCTGGTGCGTTGCCGGGGTCATGACCTAGCCTGTGAGGAGATCTCTACCCATCTGCGCTCCGGCAAGCAGGTCACCAAGTTGGCCCTCACCTGGCGCGAGAACCTCGCCTTCATCTTCCAGGAGGATCTGTCCCTCAAGCGCCTGCGCTTCGCCGACGAGCTGATCGAGGAGGGCATCGACCCGGGGCTGGAGGACGAGGCCGCCCGTCTCGATGCCGAGTTCATCCTCATGACCGGCGAGTTGCGTGCCCTGCTGGAGCGTCTCGAAGAAGTCTTCGCCCTGGCCGGCGATGGCGAAGGCCAGCCGGCGCCCTTTTAGACCCCGTAATAGCCCCGATACCAGTCCACGAAACGGGCGATGCCCGTCTCCACGGCGGTATCCGGCTTATAGCCGGTGTCCCGCACCAGGTCCGAGACCTCGGCATAGGTGTCGGGGACATCGCCGGGCTGGAGGGGCAGCAGGATCTTTTCCGCCTGTTGGCCCAGGCAGTCCTCCAGCACCTCGATGTAGCGCAGCAACTCCACCGGGTGCTGGTTGCCGATGTTATAGATGCGGTAGGGCGCGGCGCTGGTGGCGGGATCGGGGGCGGCGCCGTCCCAGCCGGGGTTGGGGACGGCGGGGCGGTCGAGGACGTGGATCACCCCCTCGACGATGTCATCCACGTAGGTAAAGTCGCGGCGATGATGGCCGTAGTTGAAGACCTCAATGGGCTCGCCGGCGAGGATGGCGCGGGTGAACTTGAACAGGGCCATGTCCGGCCGACCCCAGGGGCCATAGACGGTGAAGAAGCGCAACCCGGTGGCCGGCAGCCGGTAGAGGTGGCTGTAGGTGTGGGCCATGAGCTCGTTGGCCTTCTTGCTGGCGGCATAGAGACTCAGGGGGTGGTCCACGTTGTGGTGGACCGAAAAGGGCATGGCGGTATTGGCGCCATAGACCGAGCTGCTGGAGGCGAAGACCAGGTGCTCGACCCCCTGATGGCGGCAGCCCTCCAAAATATTGGCGAAGCCGGTGAGGTTGGTGTCCACATAGGACATGGGGTTCTCGATGGAATAGCGCACCCCGGCCTGGGCGGCGAGATTCACCACCCGCTGGGGCTGGTGCTGGGCAAAGGCCGCGCTCATGTCCGCGCGGTCCTGGATATCCAGGCGCAGGTCGGTGTAACCCGGCTGGTTCAGGGTGCGGGCTAGGCGCGCCTGTTTGAGTCCCACGTCGTAGTAGTCGTTGAGATTGTCGATGCCGATGACCTGGTCGCCACGGGCTAGCAGACGCAGGGAGAGGGCGGAGCCGATAAAGCCGGCGCTGCCGGTGACGAGCACTTTCATAAGGGGCCTCGAAGTGTGATCCAAACTGCCTGATCCCGGAGATGGGCGATGTGGGTATCATGATATCGCCTTGTTGGCCGGCAGTGGATGGCCGGTGCGAGGCAGTTCAGGCAGCCTGAACTATTCGTTTCAGCGGTTAATAATCCCACGGGCCTTGACCACAATGGGCGCAAGCCACCTCCTTACCAATCCTCAGCCCGACCCCGCCAGTCGCCGTGGGCGGGTCTGACTTGCGCAACGGCTGGGCGGCGAGGCCGCTGCTCGGCGGCCTGCTGCTCTGGCTCGGCCTGTGGACACCCATCAGCCTGCTGGCCGATGCTGGGGGGCCGCCCGCCTCCCAGGTGTCAAGCATACGGGTGCTCACCTGGAACGTCCTGGCCCCCTCCCTGGGAGAGCGTCTGCGCGGTCTGGTTGCCGGGCGCACGCCGCAGGAGCGCGCCCGTGCCCTCCTGGCGGAAGCGCAGGCCCAAGGCGCTGACTTCCTGGCCTTGCAGGAGGTCGGCGCCCCCTTCATGGCCGCGCTCGGGGCAGATGACACCTGGGCCGCCTATTACCGCAGCACCTCGGATCCAGGTGAACCTCCCGGCGGGCTCCTGGTGCTCTCGCGCTACCCCCTCACCAAGGTCGCTTACCGGCCGCTGCCGAGTCCCAGCGGGCGCCAGGTGCTCTTCGTCACCCTCGACCTCGGCGGCCATCCCCTTGTCGTGGTAAATGCGCACCTGGAGAGCCCGCTGGACGCCAATAGCACCCGGCGGGCCCAGATCGACTTCATCACCGCGCGTCTGCCTCACACCGCACCCTGGGTGTGGATGGGCGACTTCAACTGCGGCGCTGCCGATCCCGAGGCCGCGGACCTGGCCCCTTGGACCGATGCCTGGGCACGCCTGAGTCCCGCTGCGCCCGGGTACACCTATGACCTCGCCAGCAATCCCCTGGCCCGGGCCAACGCCTTTGCGGGTGAGACCAGTCGGCGGCTGGACCGCATCCTCACCTTCGAGCGCCTGCGCCCCACGGCGGTCGGGCTCCTGGGACAGCTCACCGGCGTGGACTTGCCTGCCTCAGACCACTACGGGGTGTGGGCGGACCTGGCCCTCTGGCCCTAAGCGGCCCCCAGGTCGAACGCGAGCGGCATCACCCGGGTGATGACGACGCAGAACCCCACCAGGACTGTGCCGCCGTAGTTCAGCGGCGGCAAGGTCCAGCCCAGGAAATGCGGCGACACCAGGTTGCCAGCCAGGTGGATGAGCGCCGGGATGCAGATTCACAGGCCGAGGCCCCGAGCAAGCAGGGCGGAAAGGCGTGGCTCGACCGGCGCGCCTGCCGGGCAAGAGCGCTGGCGCGCCCCACCAGAACACCATACAGGATAACGACGGCGCCCAGGCCGAACAGACAGGGTGCCGAAGCGGCTAGACCCGATCTCACCTCGTGTGTTTTGAATTGCAGCGCTAGCCGAACTCCGCCAGGAAGCACGGCAGATGTTTGCCGCTCCCCTGCGAGGGGCATTGCCCTTACTCACCGTTCAATCCTTCCTGTGTAAGAAGCAGTGCTACCGGCAGGTCTCTGAGCAGATAGGCTGCGGAGAGCAGATCCCCGCCGGGACTTTCCCTGCCTGTAAGCCAATGCAGCCAGTTGCGCGAGGCCAGCCGCTCGGGCAGCTCAATCGATGTATCTCCCCATACTGCATCGCCCATCGGTAGCTGGTCGCGCTCGCCCGATAGGTCAAAGGTGAGCCGGGGGACCAGGACAAGAATGGCGCGACCCTCCCGAATGCGGGCGAAGGCGACCAGATGGGCGGACTGCTCGCCCTTCACATTGAGCGGCAGATACTCCCCTTGGCGAAACAGCTCCGGCCAGCGGCCGCGCAGGTTGAGGGCGCGCCAGGTGAGATAGAGCTTGAGCCTGCCATCCGCGATCCCATCCACCAGCGGTTGCAACCGTTCCGGCCACTGGGCCGGGGGAACCTCGAAATCTCCCCGCACCGCCTCTAGCAACCGCCGCCGCTCCTCGAAATCCACCGGATTGCGGTTGTCCGGGTCCACCAGGTGGAACTGCCAGAGCTCGCACCCCTGGTAGATGTCAGGAACTCCGGGCAGAGTGAGTTTGAGCAGCGCCTGGGCCAGACCGTTGACCAGCCCGTGGCGGATGATGCGCTGCACTGCGGGGAGGAACTCGGCGAGGAAGAGGTTCTTCTCCCCCGGCGTGAGCAGGGCGGCGATGAAGGCGCTCAGGGCGGCCTCATAGTCGCCGTTGACCTTGACCCAGCTGCTGTGCTCCTTGGCCTCGCGCACCGCCTTGATCATGTAGCCGTCGATCCGCTGACGGAAGGCCTCCAGGTCCACCGCCAGAGGATCCCCCGGCGGCCAGACCCCGACCAGCGTCTGGTAGAGGAGGTATTCGTCGTTGGCCGAGGGGGCGGGCTGGCCGTCGATCTCCCGCCGTCGCCCCCGGTTAATGCGGGTCCAGCGCTGGAGCATCAGCTTCCAGGCGGAGGGAAGTTCGGAGAGCAGATTGAGGCGGGCCCGCACATCCTCCGCCCGCTTGCTGTCGTGGGTGGAGGTGGCGAGCATGTTGTGGGGCCAGCGCGGGGCACGACTGCGGTTGGCGCCATGGAAGGCGGCCACCGAGACCCCGAAGCGGCGCGGATCGCCCCCCACGTCGTTGAGGGAGACCAGCCGGTGGTAGCGGTAGAAGGCCGTATCCTCCAGCCCCTTGGCCATTACCGGCGAGGTGAACTGCTGAAACTTCATGGCGAAATTGGCCACCGCGGCCCCGTAGCTCTCGGGGCGCCCCTGGGCGATATCCGAGGTCAGTACCCCCTTCACGAAGTCGAAGGTGCTGACATCCGCCGCCGGGCAGTGCCGCCGGGCCACCGCCACCGCCCACTCGATCTGCTTGCGGTCCTCCGCCGAGACCCCCTGGGCGCTGACATAGCTGCGATAAACCGGGAAGCAGGCCGCGACCTCCGCCAGCACGACGCGCAAATTGTTGAGGGTGAAGTCGCAGGTGTCGCGGCTCATGGCGGCGATGCGCGCCAGCAGGTTGGCCAGCACGTTCAGCTCCCCGGCCAGGGCGGTGTCCATGATCAGCCGCTTGCTCTCGTGGACCATCTCCTCGAAGTTGACCCGCTCACCGATGAAATCCTCGTAGATGCGGGTCATCCGCCGTTCGGCGGCGCCGTCCACGAAGAGCCCGGTGACCAGATTGGCGAAGCGATACCCGGTCGCCCCGTGGATCGGCCAGTCGTCCGGCAGCCGCTCATGCTCGGCGAGAATCTTCTCGATCACCAAATAGAGCGGGAGCGGTTCGCCCGGCACCAGTGCCTTGCCGCCGGCACCCTTCTGAAGACGCTGGAAATATTCGAGGGGGTCGAAGAGTCCGTCCGGATGGTCGACGCGCAGCCCATCCACCTTGCCCTGGGCCACCAGGTCGAGGATCAGACGATGGGTCGCCTCGAACACCACCGGCTCCTCCATGCGCAGCGCGGCCAGGTCGTTGATATCGAAGAAGCGCCGGTAGTTGATCTCGTCCGAGGCCACCCGCCAGTAGGCCAGCCGGTAGCCCTGGAGCTGGATCAGCTCGTGGAGGCTGTCGAAGCTGCAGGGGTCACCGGGACGGCCGTTGAGCTCCCGCAGGTTCTCTTCGATATGCAGGGTGATGTCGGCGCTCGCGGCGCAGAGGGCCGCCAGTTGGCGCTTGTGCACCTCCTTGTCCCGCTGCCGCTCCATCTGGCGGACAGGATCGGACTCGCAGCGCTCCGGCAGGTGGGAGAGGGCGGTAAGCAGGGAGTACAACTCCACCAGTCGCGGGTGGCTCTCCCCCAGAGCCGCCGCGAGCCGCTCGCTGCGATGTTCAAGGATGCGCGGGTAGCTTGCCGGGTCGATGGGGAGCCGGTGCTGCCAGTAGAAGAGGCTCAACTCCCCGCGCCCGGCGTCGAACCGCAGTTGCAGCTCCCCCTGGTTGAGGACGATACCGTAGTGGTCCCCCAGCAGCGGCAGCAGCACCTTGCCCTTGAGGTCGGGATTGAGAGGGTTCCAGTCGATGTCGAAGAAGCGCCCGTAGGTCGAGGCCGGGCCGTTCTCCAGCACATCCAGCCACCAGCCGTTGTCCGCCCCCATCACCCCCATGTGGTTGGGCACCACGTCGAGGATCTGCCCCATGCCGTGGGCATGGAGGGCAGCGACGAAGGCGTCGTACTCCTTGGGAGTGCCGATCTCGGGGTTGAGGGCGGTGTGGTCCACGATATCGTAGCCGTGGCCGCTGCCGGGCCGCGCCTTGAGGTAGGGGGAGGCGTAGCAGTGACTGATTCCCAACTCAGCCAGATAGGGGACCAGTTCGGTGGCCTGGGCGAAGGTGAAGTCACGGTTGAACTGGAGCCGGTAGGTGGCACGGGGGATGACCGCCACCCTGGGGGCGGCGGTGGCCTCCTGGGGCGGATGGACCGAGGTGCCGCGCTCCCGCCGCAGGGCCTCCCCCATCTCGCTGAAGCGGCCGTCCAGGCGCCACTCCTCAAGATCCAGGGTCAACCGGCGGCGCCAGTTGGGATGCTGCTCGCTGCCGCTGCCTGGCAGATGAACCTGCTCCAGCTGGCCCAGGATATCCTCCGGCTGCACCAGCAGCACCTGGGAGGGGGTGCGGGCAAGATAGGCATGAATAGCGGTGACGAAGGGCTGGGTCAATTCGGGAACGGAGACCGGATGGACGCTCGCCCCCTCGGGCAGCAACTGTTCTCGCTCCAGCGCCATGAGCAATCGTGCCCGATCCTGGGAGCGGGCCACCACCAACGCCTCCCGCTGGGCATCGGAGGGGATGAGCCCCAGGCCGGCGCGGGTATCCAGGTCGGTCCCCTTCCATAGCCCCGCCAGGGTGGGGAGATCGTGGGTGCTGAGCGTCACCAGGGCCTGGCGGAGGTACTCCGCCGGCGGCGTGAAACCGCCGTCTTCACCGCGCTCGAAAAGAAAGACCCGGTAGGAGAGGATGCCGGTCTCGGCCAGCCGGGGGCGAAATCCCCCGGGAACGGTACCCAGGTCCTCGCCGATCATCAGGCAGCGGTTGCGCCGGCTCTCCAGGGCGACGACTCCCAGCAGATCCTCGCAGGGGTAGCTCACATAAGCCCCCGCCACCGCCCCCAGCCCCGCCGGCACCCAGAAGAGGCGCATCAGCGCCATGGCGTGGTCAATGCGCAGGGCCCCGGCGTGGCGCATGGTGCTGCGCAGGACATCGATCAGTGGGGCGTAGGCCGCCTCGCGCAGCCGATGGGGAATGAAGGGGGGCAGCCCCCAATCCTGGCCCTGGAGGGCGAACTCGTCCGGCGGCGCACCGGCACCGGCCCCCGCCGCCAACACCCCCTGCCAGCGCCAGGCCTCGGCGCCGCCGGGGTTAACCCCCACCGCCAGGTCCTGGTAAAGCCCCACCCCCAGGCCCCGCTGCCAGGAGCAGCGCCCCACTTCGGCCAGCTGGCTGTCCGCCAGCCATTGCAGCCAGGCATAGAACGCCACCGCCTCTCGGTTGGCCGCCACGAAGGCCGCCACCTCCGGCGAGTTGGAGTCGCGATAGGGCGCAGGCCAATCCTGGAACCCCCCGACCGATTCGTCCTGGGCGTGGAAATGGGCGTGGAGGGCCTCGAACCGGGCTTGCCACTCCAGGGCCTCCCCCTCCTGTTCGCAGAACCGCCGAAATACCTGGCCTCGCTCCGAACTGGTCCCCAGATGGCGCTCCCGGAAGTGGCGGTAGAGCAGCTCCAGCACCTCCCGTTTGGCGGCGGCGACGCCACCATAGTTGACCAGCTCCTCGGCCCGCAATCCACGCAGCCGCGCCTGAAACCGTTCGGACCCCGCCAACTCCTGGGCGGCTTCGCATTCGCGAAACTCCGGCAGCGCCTCCACATCGATGTAGAGCACATTCAGGAAGCGCCGACTGGAGGGGCTGTAGGGGTTGCAGCGGCCCGGATCGTCGGGAAACAGGGCGTGCAGCGGGTTGACGCCGACGATGCCGCCCCCCACCTCCGCGGTCATCTCCACCAGATTGCGCAGGTCGGTGAAATCGCCGATCCCCCAGTTGCGGCGGGAACGTACCCCGTAGAGCTGCACCGCCGGTCCCCAGACCCGCCCCTCCCCCTGCACCGCAGCGGGCTGGTAGCAGGTGGTAGGGGTGACGATAAGCGACATCGCCCCGTGCCCCTCCTGCCCCGGCGGCGCCAGCTCCAGGCGGTGATACCCGGCGAGATCAAGGGGTGGGAGTTCCAGATGGCAACGGAGGTATTTCCTCTTGCCGATCTCCCGTTTGCCCACCCGCGGCTGCTGTTTGGGGACGAACTCCCCCTCCCGGACCTCGCCCGTCTCCAGCGTCAGCCGCCAGCCCTGGACCCGCGCGGCCTCCGCGGCCGGGAGCGAGACGAGGACGGTGATGGGCTCCCCCTCCCGCGCCACCCGCACCGGGGGCAGGCCGCGCCGCCACGTCTCATCCTCCAGTCTTTGCAGGATCGCGGCGGGCTCCTGGCTATCCACCGGCAGGTGCATGGCCCGCAGCAGGGCAAGGCAGGTCGCCTCGGAGGTCGGATGGCGGTTACCCCAAATATCATCGTAGTCCGGGGCGATGCCGCACCAGGCGGCGAGGGCTTGCAGGGGGTCGGAAGTGTGCATCAGGCGTTCTCCTCCTTCAGGAGCCAGATGGCCGACCAGGGGGCCAGGTGTCCTGAGGCGAGAGCTTGCAGGTCCAGATTGGACGTGGCAAAGAGCAGCCGTTTTACCGGGAGCTGGATGCCGTCATAGGGCTCCGGGCCGAGATTGGCATGGAGTTCCAACCGGCTGCCGTCGCCCAGGCGCCAGTTGATGTTCAGGGTCTGGGGACCCAGGCGGATTTGCTCGGTCGTCCCCCCCGCCATCCCCGCCAGCCGGGGCACCAGCCGGCGGCGCCGCAGATCGAGAAGCCGCCGATGGAGGGCCAGGGTCTCCCGATGGGGCGGACGTTCCAAGGCGGACCAGTCAAGGTGACTGGCGGCGAAGGTGGACTCGGCGATGGGGTCGGGGATGGACTCCCGCACCGCCGGATCGGCGAACCGCTCGAAGCGGGCGAACTCCCGGCGGCGCCCTTCGGTCACCGCCTGGGCCAGGTCGGGGCCGAAGTCGCAGAAGAAGAGGAAGGGCTGGGAGGCCGCGAACTCCTCCCCCATAAAGAGCAGGGGGACCTGGGGAGCGAGAAGCAGCAGGGCGGTGAGGGCCTCCAGTGCCGGGGCGGGGGCGAGGTGGCAGAGCCGCTCGCCAAAGGCGCGGTTGCCCACCTGGTCGTGGGTCTGAAGGAAATTGACAAAGGCGGCGGGGGGCAGATGAGTGCTCCGCTCCCCACGGTTCTCGCCGTCGCGAAAACCGGAGGGTTCACCCTGGAAGGCGAACCCCTCGGTGAGGCAGCGGGCGAGCATCCCCAGGGGATCCGCGGCATAGTCGGCGTAATAGCCGTCGCGCTCGCCGGTGGCGAGGATGTGAAAGGCGTGGTGGATGTCGTCATTCCACTGGGCGGTGGCCTGGCGCACCTCGCCCATCTTGCCGCGCTCCAGGTAGCGGGACTGATTGCGGTCGTTTTCCAGGATCAGGTGGACCTGATGCTCCCGCCCCGGCCCGGCCCATACCGCGGTGGCTAACTCCTCGACGATATCGGGGGAGCTGTCGTCGCAGATGGCGTGGATTGCATCCAGCCGCAAGCCGTCCAGGCGGTACTCCTCCAGCCAGAAGAGGGCGTTGTGAATGAAGAAGTCGCGCACCCCGCGATTATGGTCGCCGTCGAAGTTGATCGCCGCCCCCCAGGGGGTGTGGTGGCGCTCGTTGAAGAAGTCCCTTCCGTAGCCGTAGAGGTAGTTCCCCTCAGGGCCGAAGTGGTTGTGGACCACGTCAAGGATCACCATCAGGCCTTTGGATTGAGCTGCGGCAATCAAACGCTTGAACTCCTCGGGACGGCCATAGACACTGTCCGGCGCAAACTCCAACACCCCATCGTAGCCCCAATTGCGCCGCCCCGGAAAGTCGGCGACTGGCATGATCTCGATGGCGGTGATGCCCAGCTCTGCCAGGTAATCCAGCCGTGCCTCGACTCCGGCGAAGTCGCCGCTCGGGGAAAAGGTCCCCAGATGCAGTTCGTAGATCACCGCCTCCTCCCAGGGACGGCCCTGCCAGCCGTCATCGGGCCAGACGAAGGCGCGGGGGTCGATCACCTCGGAGGGACCGTGAACGTCCTCGGGATTGAAGCGGGAGGCTGGATCGGGAACTAGCTGACCCTCGGGAAGGCGGAAGCGGTAGCGGGTTCCGGGCCCCGCCTCCGCCACATCGAGGCGGTGCCACCCCTTCCGGTCGCGCGCCATCGCCAGCTCCAGCGGTTCGGCCCCCTCAAGGTGCAGCCGCACCTCGGGAATTCGGGGCGCCCAGAGACGAAAACGCACCCCGCCGCCGTTGAGGATCTCGCTGCCGAAGGGCATGAGGTGGGTTCGCTGGTTCATTGCGGCAGCATCCAATGATTGAGCAGGACAAGGGAGCGCTCGGCGAGGGGATAGGGTTCGCCGCAGGGATAGCGTGCTCCACCCTTCAGCCCCTGGTCGCGGTAGGTGTCGAGCAGGGTCTCCCACTCGCAGCGCCCGTCGAGGTCTGGAAGCCGGAAGTCGAGGGGCTCGTGATGGGCGTTGAAGAGCAGCCGCAGATTGTCGTCGCACACGACCCGTCCACGCCCGTCGTGCTCATCCATCACCGCCCCGACGAGCAACACTCCGAGACCGCGGACGAATTGGTGGTCCCACTCCTCGTCACTCATCTCCACCCCATCCGGCTTGAGCCAGTGGATGTCCTTCACCGCACCGCCGCGAATGGCCCGGCCCTGGAAGAAGTTGCGGCGGCGGAAAAGCGGGTGCTCCTGGCGCAGGTGACAGGGTGTCGCCCCACACCAGACCGCCGACGATATCCTTGGCATAGGGTTCGATCAGTAGCTTGTTCGGGTTGAAGCGGTGTCCCCGCTCGGGGTCGTAGGGACCGTGGACACGGTATCCATAGAGGAGGCCGGGGCGGGCCTCGGGCAAATAGCAATGCCAGATCTGATCGGTCTGCTCGCGCACCTCGATACGTTGTACCTCGCGCTTTCCCGAGACGTTGAACAGGCAAAGCTCGACGCGTTCGGCATGTTCGGAAAAGAGCGAGAAGTTGACCCCCTCGCCGTCCCAGGCGGCCCAGCGAGGAAAGGGACTCTCCGGCCTAAGGGTGGTTATGCGCATCGCTTTTCCCCTTTCAGCTCTGATAACGGACGGTGTCTGACACTTCCGGATGTTTGGCCAGCACCCCGACCCTGCCTTAGCTCCCCACTTATAGCGCACGACCCGCCTCAGCCGCGCCCCAAGCCTAGGCCATTTTGTTAGCCTTGCATAACCTGCCGCCTATTTTCAATGAGTGCGCGTTTTTCTTGCGGCAGGGTTGCTCACTACATTTGAGAAACCTCGGGGCGAGGATCGATGAGCGCCTTCTCAATCTTCTTTCGGCCGCGGGCGGTGGCCATGGCAGGGATCTGACCAGCGGACGGGTTTGGCTCGGCCTGGTGGCTATAACGGCCGGAGTGCTAAGATCGCCTTCAGGCGCAGCCCCTGCTCGCTGCCTGACCCACGGGGGGAATGCATTCAGAGACGCGCCAGACGCGGCCACGGCAGGCCAGTTTGATGATGAAGGAGACAAGAGAGCCAGCAAGGATTCTAGTGTTTCCGCCGGCCCGCCGCCTCTGGCGAGGGAATGACGATTTCCATACAGCCATTGAGTCGCCCAACGATGCCGAGCCAGATGACCAGCATGCCATTCGCCGACGATCCGCTTTGGTACAAGGACGCGGTCATCTACCAGTTGCACGTCAAGGCCTACTTTGATAGCGATGGGAATGGCATCGGTGACTTTTCAGGCCTGACGTCGCGTCTGGATTACATCCAGGACCTGGGCGTCAATACCATCTGGGTGCAGCCCTTTTATCCGTCGCCGATGCGCGATGACGGGTACGACATCTCGGACTATCGCAACGTCTATCCCGACTACGGGACGCTCCGGGACTTCCGGCTCTTTGTGCGCGCCGCCCACCGGCGTGGCATCCGCGTGATCACCGAGCTGGTCATTAACCACACCTCCGACCAGCACCCCTGGTTTCAGGCCGCCCGGCGCGCACCCGCGGGCTCACCCTGGCGCGACTATTATGTCTGGAGCGACACCGATCAGAAATTCCCTGAGACCCGGATCATCTTCACCGACACGGAAAGTTCCAACTGGGCCTGGGACCCGATCGCCAAGGCCTATTACTGGCACCGCTTCTTCTCCCACCAGCCGGACCTCAACCACAACAACCCGTCCGTCGTAAAGGCGGTCATCCGGCTGATGCGCTTCTGGCTGGATCTCGGGGTCGACGGGTTGCGGCTTGACGCCATCCCCTATCTGTGTGTGCGCGAAGGCACGACCAATGAGAACCTGCCTGAGACCCACGCGGTGATCCGCCAAATGCGGGCCGTCGTCGATGCTCACTACAAGGACCGGCTGTTTCTTGCAGAAGCCAACCAGTGGCCGGAGGACGTGCGCGAATACTTCGGTGACGGTGATGAGTGCCATATGGCCTACCACTTCCCGCTGATGCCGCGGATGTACATGGCCGTCGCCCAGGAGGACCGGTATCCGATGACCGAGATCCTGGCTCAGACCCCTGAGATCCCGCCAACCTGTCAGTGGGCGGTGTTCCTGCGTAACCACGACGAACTGACGCTTGAGATGGTGACGCACCGCGAGCGCGACTACATGTACCAGATGTATGCGGTGGACCCGCGCATGCGCGTCAACGTCGGCATCCGCCGCCGGCTCGCCCCGCTAATGGACAATGATCTGGATCGCATCAAGCTCTTGAACAGCCTGCTGCTGTCCATGCCCGGCTCGCCGATCATTTATTATGGCGATGAGATTGGAATGGGTGACAACTTCTATCTGGGCGACCGCAACGGGATGCGCACGCCCATGCAGTGGACCCCGGACCGCAACGCCGGGTTCTCGCGCGCCGACCCGCAGCGGCTCTATCTGCCGCCGATCATGGACCCTATCTACGGCTTCCAGGCGGTCAACGTGGAGGCCCAGCGGCGCGAGCCATCCTCCCTGCTCAACTGGATGAAGCGGCTGATCGCCGTGCGCAAGGCCCACAAGGCCTTCGGCCGCGGGTGCTTCAGCATGCTGCACCCGGGCAACCGCAAGATCTTCGCCTATGTGCGCCAGCATGAGGGCGAGGTCATCCTGTGCGCTGCCAACCTGGCGCGCTCCGCCCAGCCAGTCGAGCTCGATTTGTCCCGGTTTCGGGGACTGGTACCGGTGGAGTTGATGGGCGGGACACCCTTCCCGCCGATCGGTGACCAGCCCTATCTGCTGACCCTGCCCGGACACGCCTTCTTCTGGTTCCGGCTTGCCCCGGAGGCGGGGGCCCCGGATTGGCATCAGATGCAACCGCCGCCGGCGGAACTTCCCGTCCTGGTCCTGACCGTGGGTCTGGCGACCTTCTTTCCGGAGCGGATTGGGGCGGGGCGCTCAGCCCTGGCTGATGGACTGCGCCGCCAACTCGAACGCGACGCCCTGCCGCGCTTCGCCGCCAACCGGCGCTGGTTTGCCGGGCGGGAGGTCGTGGTGGAAAGCTTCAGTATCAGGGGGATGGCCGAGTGGTCCAGCCGCGCCGGGACCTGGCTCCTGACCATCATTCAGGTGGACCTGCGCGACCAGCCGAGCGAGCGCTATGTCCTGGCCATCGCGCTCGCCTGGGAGAACAAGGACGGTGAGTTGCCGGGCGGGCTTGCCGCGGTCACGCTCGCCCGGGTGCGCCAGCGTGCCCGGGTCGGCATCCTCTATGACGCCTTCGCCGACGACGGCTTCTGCCGGGCGGCGCTGACGGCCATCGGCGAGGGGTTCCAGGTGGCGGTCGGGGCGGATTCACTGCACTTTTACGCCACCTCCGCCTATCCGCGGTTGGTCGCCGAATTGCCGGCCAAGGCCGAACTGCGCCGGATGACCGAGGCCAGCAACAACGCCGTGGTGTTCGGCGAGCGCCTGCTCCTTAAGGGCTCCCGGCGGCTGCACACTGAGGTCGACCTGGCCCTGGAGCTGGGCCGGTTCCTGACCGAACAGGCCCCGGAGGTCCGCATCGTACCCGTCGGCGGCTCGGTCGAGTACCTGGGGGCTGACGGGGACCGCGCGGTGCTGGCCATACTCCAGGGCTATGTCGAGAACCAGGGCGACGCCTGGTCCTATACCCGGGCGTACCTCGACCGTTTCCTGACCTGGGCGGCTCCGAACGCAAACCTTGCCGACAGTGAGATTCATGCCAGCTACGGCCTGCTGATGAACAACCTCGGCCAGCGGACTGCTGAGCTTCACGCCGCACTAGCCGCCGCACGGGGCGACCCGGCCTTCGAGCCGGAGCCGATCACACCCGAGGAGCCGGCGGCCTGGGCCAGTGCCCTTGCCGAAGAGGCTGCAGCAACGATCCAGCTCCTCAGGCACGACCTCGGCACCCTGTCAGGGAGGGCGCTGGCCGCAGCGGGCGCCGTGCTGGCCGAGGGGGACCACTTCCCCGAACGCCTGTCCGTGATGGGACACCCCATCGAGGCGGTGAAGACGCGCCTGCATGGAGACTTCCACCTCGGCCAGGTCCTGATCGTCGGCAGCGACGTTGTCTTGATAGGCTTTGGCGCCGGGCCTGGCCAGGGGCTTGAGACAAGGCGATCCAAGGGGTCGCCCCTGAAGGACATCGCTGGCCTGCTGCGGTCGCTGGACTACGCGGCCTCCACGGCCCTCGTCAAGCTGACGGCCGAGCGCCCGGAGGACATGAAGATCCTCGAACCCCTCGCCCGAGGTTGGGAGTCGGTTGCCCGCGAGGCATTCATGGCCGGCTACCGCGAGCGCATCCTCGGCTGCCCTGCCTGGCCCTCGGCTCCCGGTGAGGCGGAACGTCTGACCACCCTATTCTGCCTGCAAAGGGTCCTCCGCGACTTGCGCGATGAGTTGGCCAACAGGCCAGACTGGGTCTGGATACCCCTCGAACGTCTGCTCGCACTGATGCCGAGATCAGCCACAGAGCACCCGAAGCCAGGACAGGGCTGAACGTCCCGTATCCATATGGCACGACAACTGTGGTCCGCCCGCTGCACCTCGAATGAAGCACTCCCTCGCCATGCCCTTCTCTGTTCGACGTTCGCGAGCCGAGCGCGACGCTGCGCGCCGTCTCCGAATCCGTCATGAGAACGGTGGTCGGCGACCGCGTAGCATCCTGCCCTTTCTGAACCTTGATCCCCAACCGGGAGACCGGCCATGAGTCGCTTCGTCCTGATCGGCGTCCTGGCTGCCTTTGGGGTGATCGCGTACCTACCGCCTGGTCGAGTCGGTGCGCACGGGCGCTTCGGAGCGCCAGCACACGGCGATCAACCTCTAGCGCCAGTACGAGGTGCCGCGGGCCCAATGGGGGCCGCTGGCCCAGCGTGTCGACGCCCTGTTACTCGGGCAGTACGACCTCATCGCCGATGGCTTGGACCCCACCTGGGAGGCGTTGGCCGAGCAATACGTGGCACGCCTCGTGGGGCGGCTCAGCGCTCCAGCGCCAGCCTATACCCAGGCGGGCCACTACCAGCGCGTGGACCTCGATCGGGTGGAGGTCGTTCGCCCGCGTAGCGTCGGGGACGAGTACGTGGCCCAGGAGGCGCTGCGGCGGCTGGGCCTGGACGTCAAGCTGGGGAGCTGGGGTTCAATCGCCGCCAGTTGAGCGCCGCCATCGGGGTTATCGTTGGGCGCATGGTGCGCCCTGGCAGCGAACTGGCGTCGCACCAGTGGCTGCAACAGCGCAGGGGTCTCGGGGAACTGCTCGACGACGATTTCGAGGACCTGGACCTCAACCGCTGCTACCGGATAGCCGACCGGCTGTTGGCGCACCACGCGACCCTGGAGGCTTTTCTCTTCCGCCAGGAGTGCGATCTCCTTTCCCTCTCGGAGACCATCACCCTCTACGACCTGACCAACACCTTTTCAGAGGGCACGGCTAGGCGCAATCCGAAGGCCAAGCACGGTCACTTCCAGCGCCCGCGATGGCAAGGAGCGGGGCATTTTCGAACGCTTCGCCACGCGCCTGGAGGCGCAGCTCAACGACCTCGCCGCAGGTCTGCACTTGCCACGCCGGGTCAAGGACTATGAGAAGGTCTTCACCCGCATCGGGCGGTTGCGCCAGCGCTACGCACGGGTCGCCCGCTATGACGATATCCGCTTGGTAAAGACGCCAGCGGCCATGCCACGGCCCTGCACTGGACCCGCGTGGTCCCCACCGAAGACACCCTCCCTGGTTTCTATTGCCTGCGCACCAACCAGGCGGACTGGGACGACGCCACGCTCTGGAGCACCTACACCCTGCTGACCGACCTGGAGGCGGTGTTCCGCTGCTTGAAATCGGAGCTCGGCCTGCGCCCTGTCTACCATCAAAAGAGCCGCCGGATCGACGGCCACCTGTTCATTTCCGTGCTGGCCTACCACTTGGTCCACACCCTGCGCCTACCGCTCAAGGCCCAGGGCATCTACCTGAGTTGGGATAGCCTACGCGACCAGTTCGACGGTCAGGAGCGGGTGACCATCGTGCTCCACGGCGACGACGGCAAGATCTTCCACATCCGCAAGGCCACCCGCCCGGAGCCTCATCAGGCGACCCTTTACAACGCCCTGGGCCTCTCGCACCTGCCGGGCAGGACCGAGAAGATCGTGATCGATCCGGGCGCTAAAGTGACCTAAAGGTAGTGACCAACGCCACCGTCACTCAGTCGTAACCGACTGATTAAAAGGGAACTGTCGGGCAAACTGACGAAGATAGGCTAGCTCCAGGACATGGCGGCGGGTTGCTGACCGGCATGAGATCCGGCGGTGAGTTCGGGAGACAGTTTACTTAATGCTCTGACGAAGCGCGCCCCGGCAGGGGGACGGTCACACCGAGGACTTTTCAAGCCGCCAGAAAGTAGTTACCTAAACCGTCCCCGGCATTAGCAGGCATCGAGATTGGATGTTGTGTAGCGTACAGACAGACGGCTCCGTGTGAATTACACTTACATCCAGACATCGAGGTTGGATGTTGGGTAGCGTACAGACAGACGGCACAGCATGGGGGATGCTGGCAGTCAAGCATCGACATCGCCGCCGTGCTTTCAGTAGCGTGAATTTCTAATAGCAAATTTGACTGAAGTTTCTGGATCACGACATGCAGGGTCAGAGGCTCCCGGGGGGGTGCGATTTCGACAGGGTTTGCGCGAATCTGGGCAACCCTCCTCAAAATGCCCCCTACACCGGCTGCCAGCCCCTCCAAGAGCCGGAAACCTCAGCTCTAAAATAGGAAACGCCAAATGAACAAGATAACTACAAGAGCCCTTGTTAGCACCATTACTTTGGTGATGTTGCTGGGGCTGGGGCTCGCGGCTTGCAGCACGGCCTCGAAGCATGAGCCGGCGCCAGCCGCCCCAGCCCCGATGTATGAGCCGAAACCCGATCGCAATTGATGATTTCCCGGTTTCGATAGTGTTTGCCATCAACTTGGAAACTGAAAAGTTCAAGTTGATGGCGAAAGTCAAGGGTGGGATCCCGGGGTGAAGTGCCTATACGCAAGGATAGTGCAATAACAATAACTCCTTCAGCTTCATAATCGCACCAGGCTTTGGCACCGCTGCAGCGACTTTTATGCTTTTCCGGCCCGCTATATTCGGTTTCTTCGCCATACTCGCCAACCATACCGGTTTGGTTGATGCCGCCTCGTCACAGCCGATTATTGATGACGCTCAGGGATCAGTTTCGAGTCCACTTCCACCAGAGTACCTGATCGACCCGGACGGGTCCGTAACGCTCCGAATCTGTTTTAACTGGTCGTGTGCGAGCAGACAGACCATGACCTTCACTCCCAACGATTTGGCCCTCCTAAAAAGGGATATTGCGCTTTGTCGGGGCACGAGTCTTCACGATAGATTACAGCAGGTGCGTATCGGCATCTGGCAAATGGAATTACTGGCGCAAAAATATCAGCCGTTGTTGGCCAACGACCTTGCCATTAATGACAATGAGGCGGAAGTTGAGGGGCGGATGGATTGTGTCGATAACGCCAGCAACACCACTACCTATCTGCATATTCTCCGTGATATCCGGCAATTGGCCGGTTGGACGGTTTCATCGCCAAAAGTGCGCAATAGTTTTGATATCACCGCGGTTCACTGGACGGCAGTAATCATCGATACTGAAAGCGGTCTCCCCTGGAGCGTTGACTCCTGGTATCGCCCGAACGGCCATCTGCCAATGGTCATGCCCTTGCCGAGTTGGATTGACGAGAAGAAGGCATGGGAACCGCCTTTCGAACGTATAAATCCAACCCCCCATTCAATTGACGAGCTATGCAAAACGCAGCCGCCGGGCATCTTGGAACCAGCCGCGTTTTCCGCCTCTGTTACGTTTCCCGTGGGTAGCCGCCTTTTCCACCGGCCCGCTGCCCCCCATCTCAGGCACCATTGAAAACACCTGTTGTTGTGCCTGTGGAGTTGTGGGCGCGAGGCCCGAGAGTGTGGG
>WBZT01000296.1_pt1 | contig 36551 bp, 36 predicted proteins | sample 5204241 | NCBI WGS metagenome assembly WBZT01 (sample SAMN12344358, study PRJNA552823) | activated sludge metagenome | biome: Activated sludge suspended growth; feature: Nitrification reactor; material: Wastewater; isolation source: activated sludge from nitrification reactor of wastewater... | reverse complement strand
AGACCTTCATTCATCGCTTCATCTCCTAGAACATGCATAAAAAACGTCGCACCGCACAGACTCCCCCAGACTATGCGACTTCCGTTTCCGCCCGGCTGTTGCCGGGTCTCGATTTGAATCGGGTGTTACATCCGCCGGCCGTGGGCCAGGCCGCCTTCGAAGCGCGTGCCCGGCTCGAAGCCGAAAATCTCGTCCAGCCGCAACTCGCGGATCAATCCGTCCACCGCCGCCTGGCCATGCTCCTTCTGCACCTCGGACAGAATCAGCTTGGCCGAATTGGCGTTGTAGAACCCGCCGAATTCGGCCTGCACCTTGAGCATCTGGCGGGCGCGGTCGAGGGTCATCGTTTCAAGTTGGCGGCAGCCAGTTCGCGGTCGGCGGCAACACATCCCGCCGCCGACTGACGACTCGCAACCGCCGACTTTTCTTAAAGCTTGAACTCGGCCAGCTTCTTCGCCACCGCCACGTTCTTCATGGTGACGTAGACCGGCAGGCCGTTGGCGTACTTCGGATAGTCCTCGCCCTGGATCAAGCCGGACAGGTACTTGCGGCACTTGTCGGTGATGCCGTAGCCGTCCTTGCTGATGAAGTCGCGCGGCATGAACTTCTCCACGTTGGCAACATCCTTGAGTTCGGCGTAGCCGATCTTGTACTTGTAGGGTTCGTCGGACAGGCGCACCACGGTGGGCATGACCGAGTTCTTGCCCTTGACGGCCAGTTCGACGGCGGCCTTGCCCAGCTCGTAGGCCTGCTTGACGTCGGTCTTGGAGGCGATGTGGCGGGCGGCCCGCTGCAGGTAGTCGGCCACGGCCCAGTGGAACTTGTAGCCCAGGGCGTCCTTGATCATGTTGGCCACCACGGGGGCGGCGCCGCCCAGTTGGGCGTGGCCGAAGGCGTCGCGGGTGCCCTGCTCGGCCAGGAACTTGCCGTCCGGGTAGTGGCAGCCTTCCGACACCACGATGGTGCAGAAGCCGTGTTCCTTGACCTTCTTGTCGACGGTGGCCAGGAACTTCTTCTGGTCGAACTCGATTTCCGGGAACAGGATCACCACGGGGATGCCCTGGTCGGCCACCAGGCCGCCGGCGGCGGCGATCCAGCCGGCATGCCGGCCCATGACCTCGACCACGAAGATCTTGGTGGAGGTCTTGGCCATGGAGCGCACGTCGAAGGAGGCTTCCAGGGTGGACACGGCGATGTACTTGGCCACCGAGCCGAAGCCCGGGCAGCAGTCGGTGATGGGCAGGTCGTTGTCCACGGTCTTGGGCACGTGGATGGCCTGGATGGGGTAACCCATGGCCTCGGACAACTGGCTCACCTTGTAGCAGGTGTCGGCGGAGTCGCCGCCGCCGTTGTAGAAGAAGTAGCCGATGTTGTGGGCCTTGAAGACCTCGATCAGGCGCTCGTATTCGCGCTTGTTGGCTTCCAGGCTTTTCAGCTTGAAGCGGCAGGAACCGAAGGCGCCGGACGGCGTGGAACGCAGGGCGGCGATGGCCGCGTCGGATTCCTTGCTGGTGTCGATGAGATCCTCGGTCAGGGCGCCGATGATGCCGTTGCGGCCGGCATAGACCTTGCCGATGACGTCGGAATGCTTGCGCGCGGTCTCGATGACGCCGCAGGCGGAAGCGTTGATGACGGCGGTGACGCCGCCGGACTGGGCGTAGAACGCGTTCTTTTTCTTGGCCATGTCTTTCTCTCCTAGAAACAAAAAAGCGCGCGGGATTGTCGCGCGCTTTTGCATGAATTGCTTACCGGATGCCGGTTTCCTGGTTGCGCCGCGCGTGTTCCTTCTCCTGGACTTTCAACAGGGTGATGACGCAGTCGCCCAGGTTGTCGTACTCCTCCGTGCCGGTGCCGAAACGGTCCTTGACGGAGTAGAAGAACATGGCCCGATACCCCGCCGGACCGGTTTTCGCCACCACGAAGGCGCAGCCGTCCTCTTTCCAGTACAGGGCCGGGCACAGGGCCAGTTCCCGGTCGCCGGGATTGAGGCGAACTTCCGTCTCCACCTCCTGCGCCTCCACATCGCGGCCGAAGCGTTCCTTCAGGCAGGCGCGCGCCAGGGCGAGGTCGGAGGCGGAGAATGCGGGAATACTCATGCGGGATTACTTCTTGACCGAATCCAGGGCGGCGAAGCAGGCGTCGCGGATGCCGTCGACGGAGCCGACGCCGGGGATCTTGAAGTACCTGGGGGCGCCGGCCTGGCCGCTCTTGCCCCAGTCGCCGTAGTACTGGACCAGGGGTTCGGTCTGGGCGTGGTAGATATCCAGACGCTTCTTCACGGTCTCTTCCTTGTCGTCGTCGCGCTGGATCAGGTCCTCGCCGGTCACGTCGTCCTTCATCTCGACCTTGGGCGGGTTGAACACCACGTGGTAGGTGCGGCCGGAGGCCACGTGCACGCGACGGCCGGACATGCGCTTGATGATCTCGGCATCGGGCACGTCGATCTCGACCACGGCGTCCAGGGGCACGCCGGCGGCCTTCATGGCCTCGGCCTGGGGAATGGTGCGCGGGAAGCCGTCGAACAGGTAGCCGTTCTTGCAGTCGTCCTGGGTCAGGCGCTCTTTCACCATGCCGATGATGATGTCGTCGGACACCAGGCCGCCCGCGTCCATGATCTTCTTGGCGGCGATGCCCAGTTCGGTGCCGGCCTTCACATGGGCGCGCAGCATGTCGCCGGTGGAGATCTGGGGAATGCCGTAGCGTTCCTTGATGTAGTTGGCCTGGGTACCTTTGCCCGCGCCGGGGCCGCCGAGAAGAATCAAACGCATGGAAAACCTCGCAAAAACAAGGCCCTGAACGGGCCAATGGATGAAAAAACCGGTAGGGGGAAGGGGGATTTCTGAACGGGCTACAGGGTAGTCAAGGCGCCTGTCCAAGGACAGTCAATTTTTTGTATTCGGATATAAGCCCAGATTATCAGCATCTTTGAAATAATTAATACAACGGGCCATATTCCACCAAACCTATTCCACCAAACCTATTCCACCGAACCTATTCCACCAAAACGATCCCACCAAACCGTTCATGGCCGAATGCCCCCCCGCCCATGCAAGCACGCTTGCCGGCCAGGAACGGTTCCCTCACCCCCAGCCCCTCCGCCGCTCGCGGGCGAGGGGCGCGTCGCGAGCCGCCGACGCGACCTTCACGGCCAGGTCCCGACAGCTCAGTGATGGCTGGCCTGACCTCCCCTGCGCGCGCGATCGGACAGCATCTCCACCAGGGTCTGCATCAGGTCGAGGCGCTTCTCCAACTGGTGCACGCGGGCCCGCAAGGCTTCGACCTCGGCGCCGCTGGCGGCGCGGTCCGCGTCCGTCCCGGCGGCGCCATGATCGTGGCCGCCACCTCCGCCCCCCATGCCCTTGCCGCATTTCTTGCAGGTCTTGCCGCCGGCTTTCAGGTCGATTGGGGCGGGCTTGTCGTTGGCCTTATCGGCGGGCTTGTCGGTGGCCTTGTCAGCGCCCCTGCCATCAGCCTCGCCGGCTTCCCGCGCCGGGGCCGCCGCCTCGCTCCGGCCGTGCTGGTGCCCCTCGTGTTGCGCCCAGGCGGGGGAAAGGGAAAAACCGGCGGAAAAACCGACCAGGGCCAGCAATGCGATCAGGCTGTTTGCTTTCATGGCAGTCTCCTCGTGGTTGGGGGGCGGGCGTGGAACCACGCCCGCCCATTCCGGGCAATATGCGGCGGGGTAGCCACCCCGTCAAACCGGCCGCCCGCGGGTCATGCCCTGAACCGGGCGCGCACCTTCTCCAGGTCTTCCGGGGTATCGACGCCGGGCGGGCTGGGGACCGGGCTCTCCACCACCGCGATGCGGTGTCCATGCCAGAGCGCCCGCAGTTGCTCCAGGGACTCGAAGTGTTCCAGGGCCGGGCGTTCGAGCCCCGGATAGGCCTTGAGGAATCCGGCCCGGTAGGCGTACAGGCCAATGTGGCGGGCGATGGGCAGGCCTGCCGGCGGCGCGTCGGAGGGGCCGGAAGCCCAGGCGTCCCGGGCCCAGGGAATCGGCGCCCGGGAAAAATACAGGGCGTAGCCGTCCTTGTCCGTCACCACCTTCACCACATTGGGATTGAACATCTCGGCGACATCGCGAATGGGATGGCACACGGTGGCCATGCTGGCTCGAGGATGGTCGAACAGGGCCTGGGCGGTGGCCCGGATCAGGCCCGGGTCGATCAGGGGCTCGTCGCCCTGGACGTTCACCACGACGACGTCGTCGGCCCAGCCCAGCCGGGTCGCCACCTCCGCCAGCCGGTCGGTGCCGGAGGCGCAGTCGGGGGAAGTCATCACCGCCTGGAAGCCGCCGGCCCGAACCGCCGCGAAGACCTCCGGGTGGTCCGTCGCCGCCCAGACCCCCGCCGCGCCGCTGGCCACGGCCTGCTCCAGCACCCTCACCACCATGGGCTTGCCGGCGATGTCGGCCAGGGGCTTGCCGGGCAGGCGGGTGGAGGCATAACGGGCGGGGACGACGGCGTAAAAGGCGGACATGGCGATTTTCCCGAGGGGCTCAGTGGGCGAGTCAGTGGGCGATTTTCGCGAGGATCACGACGCAAAGCAAAAGCCCCGTCTCCAGCCATTCCACGCCGGCGCCCAGGGCGTCGCCGGTCATGCCGCCGACACGGCGCAGCAGGAAGGCCCGCCAGGCGGCCGCCAAGAGCGGGGCGGCCAGCAGGGCGGGGACCGTCATGCCGGCCGCCGCCAGGACGCCGCCCCACAACCATATGGGCCCCGCCTCCACATGCCAGGCGAAGCGCTCCCCCAGGCCGGGCTTGATGGACGGCAGGCGGGACCAGATCAGCACGCCCCAGCGCGCCCAGGCCGGCACCAGGACCAGGGCGAGATAGGCCTCCGCCCGCGCCGCCAGCATCAGCAGGACCAGCTTGGCCAGCAACTGCATGGCCAGGGCCACGCCGCCGAACACGCCCAGGTGGGGATCGCCCAGCACCGCCAGCAGGCGCGCCTTCCGGGCCTGGGGATCGTCGGGCCGATGGGACGCCCCCAGGGCATCGGCCAGATCGGCCAGGCCGTCCAGATGCAGGGCGCCGGTCACCGCCACCCAGACGGCGAGGCCGAGCAGGGCGCCCAGCCAGGGGTCGAGCAGCCCCCCCAGCCAGACCGCGGCGGCCACCAGGCCGCCCACCAGCCCACCGACCAGGGGAAACCAGACCACGCCGCCGGCCAGTTCCTGCGGCCGGAAATCCACGACGCGGGGCGTCGGCAGGCGGGTGAGGAACTGGATGGCGAGAATCAGCCCGCGCATGAATTGAGGTTGAGCAGCACCGGCCCCTCGCCGGGCAGGTGGGAGACCTGGAAATGGGCGGCTTCCGGCAGGGCGATGCGGTAGGCGTGGGCGGGATCCAGTCCGACCAGTTCCATCAGCAGGGCGCGCATCACCCCGGCATGGGTCACCAGCAGGCGGTGGCCGCCGCGCGCATCCGCCAGCCACGCCGTCCAACCCAGGCCCACCCGCCGGCGCAGGTCCGTGACGGATTCGCCCCCGGGGGCGCCCACCTTGCCGGCCGTGCCGCGAAACAGTTCGTGATGGGTCGGATCCAGCTCGGCGGCCTCTTCCGGGGTCAGCCCCTCCCAGGCGCCGAAATGCATTTCCCGCATGGACTCCAGCGTTTCCAGCGGCAGCTCGCATGCCCTGGCGTAGGCGGCGGCGAAGTCCAGGCAGCGGGCCAGGGGCGAGCTGGCGATGCGATCGAAGGCCGGGATGGCGAGGCGTTGGGCGATGGCCCGCAGGCGCTCGCTCCCCCGCTCGGTCATGGGGTCGTCAAGGGCGCCCCGATAGACGTGGGCGCGCCCGCGCACCTCGCCGTGGCGCAGGACGGTGACCAGGGTGGGCTGGCTCTCGCTCATTCGCCGCCTTCGCTGACCCCGGCCTCGGCGAAGGTCGCCATGCCGCCATGCGCGGCGCAGGCCAGGCGCAGCAGGGGCAGGGCCGCCACGGCGCCGCTGCCCTCGCCCAGGCGCATGTCGAGCTCCAGCAGGGGCCGGGCCCCCAGGGCATCCAGCAGGCGGGCGTGGCCCGGCTCGGCGGAACGGTGGGCGAACAACAGCCAGTCCCGGACGCCGGGGTTCAGGCGGCAGGCGGCCAGGGCCGCCGCCGTGGTGATGAAGCCGTCCACCAGCACCGGCAGGCCGGCCCGGGCGCAGGCGATGTAAGCGCCCGCCAACGCGGCGATCTCGAAGCCGCCCAGGGTACGCAGCGCGGCCAGGGCGGACTCGGATTGAGTCCCCCCTTCTGCCAAGGGGGGCGCAAACCCGTGCAAGGCCAGTGCCCGGTCGATCACCGCCGCCTTCCGCGTCACCCCGGCTCCGTCCAGGCCCGTCCCCGGCCCGGCCAGGGCCGAGCCGGGCAAGCCCAGCAGGGCGCAGCCCAGGGCCGCCGCCACCGTGGTGTTGCCGATGCCCATCTCGCCGCCGATGAAGATATCCGCCCCGGAGGTGAGCGCCCGCTCCGCCGCGCGCCGGCCCGCGGCCAGGGCATGGTCGAGCTGCTCCGGCGTCATGGCGGCGTCCCGGGCGAGGTTGGCCGTGCCCCGGGCGGACTTGTCCCAGACCACGCCGGGCATGGGCTCGGGCGCCAGGGTGCCGGCGTCCACCACTTCCAGGCGGGCGCCGGCTTCCCTGGCCATGACCGCGACGGCGGCGCCACCGGCGACGAAATTGAGCAGCATCTGCCGCGTCACATCCTGGGGAAACGCCGCCACCCCCTCCTCCACCACGCCATGGTCGCCGGCGAACACCGCGACCCAGGGGTGTTCCAGGTCCGGCCTGGAGTTCCCCCGCATGGCCGCCAGGCGGACCGCGAGTTCCTCCAGCCGGCCCAGGCTGCCGGCCGGCTTGGTCAGCTGGCCCTGGCGGACGAGCGCCGCGTCGCGGGCGTCGGCGTCGAGGGGCCGGGCGGGTTCCCGCCACCAGTCGTTCATGCCATCCGGCCTTTCAGGGTCAAGGGCAATCCCGCCGCGACGAACACCACCTCGTTGGCCACGCGGGCCAGGTCCTGGTTAAGCCGCCCCGCCTCGTCCACGAAACGCCGGGACAGCTCGCCCAGGGGAATCACCCCCAGCCCCACTTCGTTGGCGACCAGGGCCAGCCGTCCGGGCAGATCGGGCAGGACGGCCAGCAGGGCGGCGCGTTCGCGCCGGAACACGTCTTCTCCGGCTTCCAGGACATTGAGCAGCCAGAGGGTGAGGCAATCCACCACCAGGAAGCGCCCGGTTTCGGCGCCCGCGGCCAGCGCCTCCGCCAGGGCCAGGGGCTCCTCCACCGTGCGCCAGTGGGGCGGGCGCTCGGCCCGATGGCGGGCGATGCGGGCGCGCATTTCCTCGTCGCCCGCCCGGGCGGTGGCGATCAGGGTGACGGCCAGGCCGGAGGCCTCGGCCAGGCGTTGGGCGTGACCGCTCTTGCCGGAGCGGGCACCCCCCAGGATCAGGGTTGGCATGGCGAATGGGCGCGGGCGGCTGGCGCCCGCCCGGGACGGGGGATGGCGTCGTTCAGCGCGCGCCGGTAAGACCCGCGCCGCGCCCGCCCGCCAGGTTCACGGCGAGGCCGTGGGCCAGGGCGGCGAGCAGCAGATAGATCAGGGTGCTGGACAGGAAACGGGGGCCGTAATCGACGAAGGTCCGGGCGAACTGGGCCAGGCTGGTATCCGCCACCCGTCCGCCGAACCAGTAGAAGCTGGCGTTGGAGATGACGAAGGCCAGGGCGGTGGCGCCCAGCGCCAGGCCGGCCATGCGGGCCACGGCCGCCGCGTTCGCGCCGGTCTGGCGGCTGGACAGCCGGCCACCGGCCCAGAGCGCGAGATGGGCAAGCTGCAGGCCGGCGTAGGCCGGCGTCAGGCAATAGCCGGAAACCCCCATCCAGCCCACGGCGGCGACGTCGATGGCCACGGCTTCCAGCATGAGTCCCAGCAGCCAGGCCGGCGACAGATAGAAGCCGGCCAGGAAGAACAGGGCCCAGGAGGCGTCGGGCAGGTGCAGGGCATCGCCGAAGTGGTGGAAGCGGGTGGCCAGCATGAAGGCCATCAGGGAGAAGCCGATGAAGGCCTGGGTGCGGGGTTGGCAGCGGGGTTGGCAGCGGGGTTGGCAGGTATTGCGGGCAGACATGTCAATCTCCTAGTTGGACGCGCCTTGGATGAATGTGGTCGGGAGTTTAGCCGGAAACGGCGCCGCGCTCCCGATCACCTTGGTTGATAGCGGATACCGACGAACAGGTTGCGCTCGGGGGTGTTGTAGCCCCGGATCTGCTCGTAATCCCGGTCCAGGGCGTTGGCGAGACGGCCTTCGATGCGCCATTCCGGCGCCAGTTGATAGGCCGCGCCGAGGGTCACGAGCGCATAGCCGGACAGGCGCTCGGTGTTGGCGGCATCGTTGTAGCGGGCATCGACCGCGATCATTTCCCCACCCAGTTCCCAGTCGCCGAAGTCGCGCTCCATGGCCAGGGTCAGGCGGCGGGGCGCGCGCCAGGGCAGGTCATTGCCGGTGGCGTCGTCCCGGGCGCGCTGCCAGTCGAATCCGGCCCGGCCCTTCCAGCCTGCCATTTCTCTGGCATAGCTGATGCCGCAGCCGGTCAGGCGGGCATCGTTCACATTGCCGGGGGTAAACAGGGCCGGGCCGGCATCGAATTGCCACAGGATCAGGTCCGAGACCCGGTCATCATGGCAGGCCACGCGCAATGCGCCACCGCCCAGGGCGCCGTCCAGGGCGAGCTCCCGGCTGAAGGCCCGTTCCGGATCCAGGTTCGGATTGCCCTGGGCAAAACCGTCGTTGGGGTAATACAGGTCGTTGAACGACGGCGCCTTGAAGGCGCTGGCGACCCGCGCGCTGACGCGCCAGCCGGGCAGGCCCAGCCAGGCGTAGCCCAGGGCCCCGGTGTCCCGGTCATGGAACTGGCTGTTGTGATCATGGCGCCAGGTCAGTTCCAGGGCGTGGTCACCCTGGCGCGTCTGCCCGGACAGGACCAGGCCGGTATTGTCCCGGTCCCGGGTGGTGTAGGCCACGCTGCCGGACACGGATTGCTCCAGCCGTTCCAGGCTGGCCTGGATGCGGCTGGCGCCCAGGCGCCAGTCGTTCTGCCAGGCGTATTGGTATTGATCCGTGTGGTAGTCGGTGTTGCCGAAGCTGGTATCGAAGCGCGCGTCATCCGTGGTGCGGCCCGCGCGCAGCAGGCTGTCCCAGGTATCGGACAGGCGGCTGCGCAAGGTCAGGCCCAGCACCTCCTCGGTGGTGTCGCTGCGGGTATCGTGGGGCCCCGCGCTGTCGTCATAGTCGGACCAGCCCCGGGTGTGATAGCCCACCAGGTCCAGTTGGTGGTCGGCCGCGAGGGCGATGCCCGCGCGCAGCAGGACGTGGTCGTTGCGGAAGCCGTCCTTGTCCGGATTGTGGGCGCCGAAGGGCACCTTGGCGTTGGTGGCGTCATAGCCGTCGCTCAGAAGCCGGCCGGCATCGAGGGAAAACGACAGGTTTTCCTGGCTGCCGCCCAAGCCCGCGTCGAAACGCCTGGTGCCGAAGTCGCCCAATCCCGCCGCGGCATGCAGGCGGGGGGCGCCCTCCCCGCGCGGCGAAAAGAGCTGCAAGACCCCCCCCATGGCGTCGGAACCATAGAGATGGCTGCCGGCGCCGCGCATGACCTCGACCCGCTCGAAGCCGGCGGGCACAAGCTGTTCCAGCGGCGTGAGGCCCAGGGTGGCGGAGCCGATGCGGAAGCCGTCCAGCAGCACCAGGGTATGGCTGCCGGAATAGCCGCCCAGCATGAGGCTGCCGGGCTGGCCCGGACCGCCATTGCTGATGATCTCGATGCCCGGCTGGCTTTGCAGCAGTTCCGCCAGGGAGGCTTGCCCGGCCGAAGCGATGGCCGCGCGGTCCAGCACGCGCACGTCCGCCAGCACCTCGGCGCGGCTTTGCGGAATGCGCGTGGCGGTCACGACGATTTCATCCAGGGTGGGAATGTCTTGCGCCCGGGCGGGCGCGACGAGCGCGCCGGCGAGAACCAGGCCGGCGACCAGGGTGGTGTGTTGCATGGAAAACGTCCTTTTTCGTTCCCGGCGTCCCCGCTGGGAAAAAACCGCGACTGGCGGGCCGAAAAAGGTTGTCTGAAACCGAGTTCGCTCAAACCGCCACCCGCGGCCCGCATCCTCTTCAGGCCGGTCTCCGGGCTCGCGCCTGGGGTCTTTCGACCCGGGTCGTTCGCCTTCCCATCCCGAGGACAGTGGCCTGGTGAACGACCGTTGAGCGCTTACCGTTGCGGGGGCAGCACAGGCATTGGCATCGACCTGGGTCGATCCGCACCTGTTTCCCGTTTCACCCGTCTCGCGACAGGCACCTGAAGCGGGGTGGATTTTAGGATGTCGAAGTCCGGATGGCTACGACGATTTGGAGGTAGGCCGGCATACCCCTCAGGGGCTGGTCAGGGCGCCCGCTTCACGATCGTAGATGCCGCCGGTCTTGAGCAGGTGACGGATGGTTTTAAGGTTGCCCGTGCCCTCGATGGTGCACAGATAATGAAAGTAAAGTTCCCTGTGGTAGCCGGTTTGCTGGCGGTCCTTGATCGCGGCCCACCTGGCGTAACGATTGCGCGACCATTCACCGCCGCCCTGGCCATCGGCGTGGCCGAAGGCGTAAAGCTTGCGCTCGCCGCTGTCGCAGCGCATGCCCTCGAAACTGACCGTCTCGGCGCCGGCCGGGCTCCTCACCACCACGGTGTAGCGCACCACGCCGTCGGCGCCCACGGAAACCGAGGGGAAATCGATGAAGTACTTGTTGCGGGTCGCCGCGCTGACCACGAAGGGGATCAGGTTCTCCACCTTGGGATAGGGCGGGATGCTGGCCTGGACTTCCTTCCAGACCTTGGCCTCGTCGTCGAAGTCCCGCTCGAAATCCGCGAGGCCGTAGCTGTCCCCCCAGATGGTTGACTCGGAACCGCCCGCCGCGTGGGCGGGGATGATCGGGACGGAGAGGAGGAGGGCGAGGGCGGCGAGAAGAACTGTGAGGGCGAGAGGGCGGCGCATGGCGGACTCCGGAACGAGGTCGGCATGATACCTCGCCACCCGTCGCCCCGGATTCAAGCCAGATCGGCGGCCAGGGAATCCCGGATGGCCCTGGGCAAGGGGGCCAGGGTGGCCTGGTAGTTCCGGTGGGAGATGCCGGCCGAGATCTCGGCCCCGTTCTTCACGGCGGCCACCATGGCCGGCGTGAGCTCGAAGCGCATGAAATGCACGGAGGCGGTCTTGTCGTCCGTGCTGCGCTCCAGGTCCTCGTTGGCGATGGGGAAGACGGGATCGAAGCCTTCGACCCGCATCCAGATGTCCTTCTCGATGCCCACCAGCCGGGCCAGGGCGGCGCGGCGCTTGTCCTCGTCGGCGTATTCCACCATGAAGGTGGCCTTCCAGTTGCCGCCGTCGGGGATCAGCGGGTTGTAGACGTCCAGTTCGTCCTGGATGCCCGCCGCCTCGTAGATCTTTTCGATGCGCAGCATTTCCTGGATCTGGTACTGCATGGTCAGGGCGTCCTCGAAATAAAGGGCGGCGTGGTCGCCCAGGGGGACGCGGCGGTTCTTCTTGTGCGCGATGACCCGGGCGCGGAAGTCGGCGCGGATCTCGGCGTATTTTTCCAGGCTGAACAGGTCCTGGCTGGTCAGTTTGGCCATGGCGGGTTCCTTGCGCGGTCTCATAGTCCGTAGGCCTTGCGCAGCAGGGTGATGGGATGTTCCGGGGCGGAACCATCGGCGCGGGCGTGGGCGATGTGGTGGCCGGCCATGGCGCAGTCGCTGCCGTAGTGGTCCGGCCTGGCCTGGTTCACCCTGGTCACCACCGGCTTGACGATCTTCATGGCGAACGCGTGGCACTCCTTCTTCACGGCATAGGTGCCGTCGTGGCCGGAGCAGCGCTCGATGATGTCCACCTCGGTATCCGGCACCAGGGACAGGGCTTCCCGGGTCTTGGGGCCGATGTTCTGCACGCGCTGGTGGCAGGCGGCGTGGTAGGCCACCTTGCCCAGGCCCTGCTTGAAGTCGGTCTTCAGCCTGCCTTCCCTGTGGCGCAGCATCAGGTATTCGAAGGGGTCGAAGAAGGCGTTCTTCACCTTCTGGACATCCGGGTCGTCCGGATACATGAGGGGCAGTTCCTGCTTGAACATGAGCACGCAGGAGGGGATGAGGGCGGTGAGGTCCCAGCCTTCGTCCACCAGTTTCGCCAGCACCGGGATGTTCGCTTCCTTGGCCGCCACCACCGCGTCCAGATCGCCCAGCTCCAGCTTGGGCATGCCGCAGCAGCGTTCCTTCTCGGCGAGGGTGACCGGGATGCCGTTGTGCTCGAACACCGCCGCCAGATCCTCGCCGGGGCCGGGTTCGTTGCGGTTCATGTAGCAGGTGGCGAACAGGGCCACCTTGCCCCGGGTGCGGCCGGCGGGCTCGCCGGGCGTGCTGGCCGGCAGTCTCTTCAAGCGGCCGCGCAGGGGACGGCTGGTGAACTCGGGCAGCCAGGCATCGGCGTGGATGCCGGCGACGGATTCCAGGGCCTTGCGCGCGGGACCGGCCTTGTTCACCGCGTTGACCACCTGGGCCACCACGGGGATGCCGGCCAGACGGCCCACGGCATCGGTGCTGGTGAGCACCTTGTCGCGTAATTTGATGTCACCCGAGCGGAAATGCACCGCCTTGGCCCGCAGCATGAGGTGGGGGAAATCCAGGTTCCATTCGTGGGGCGGCACGTAGGGGCACTTGGTCATGTAGCACAGGTCGCAGAGATAGCAGTGGTCCACGACCTTCCAGTAGTCGGCCTGCTTCACCCCGTCCACTTCCATGGTGTCGGATTCGTCCACCAGGTCGAACAGGGTGGGGAATGACTGGCACAGGGACACGCAGCGGCGACAGCCGTGGCAGATGTCGAATACCCGCTCCATCTCCCTGAACAGGGAAGCCTCGTCGAAGAAATCGGGGTTGCGCCAATCCAGGGGATGGCGGGTGGGGGCTTCGAGATTGCCTTCGCGGGTGGGGGTGGCCATGGCCTGAACCTCGGTGTGTTCGGAATGGAAAGGACGGCGAGGCCGCCCTCTCCCCCGCCCTCCCCATCGAGGGAAGGGCGCGGAACATCAGGTGCCCGGCATCAGGAACCCAACTCGTTCAGGGCCTTCTGGTAGCGGTTGGCGTGGGAACGCTCGGCCTTGGCCAGGGTCTCGAACCAGTCGGCGATTTCCTCGAAGCCCTCATCCCGAGCGGTCTTGGCCATGCCCGGGTACATGTCGGTGTACTCGTGGGTCTCGCCGGCGACGGCGGTCTTCAGGTTGTCGGCGGTGGGCCCGAAGGGCATGCCGGTGGCCGGGTCGCCACAGGTTTCCAGATATTCCAGGTGACCGTGGGCGTGGCCGGTTTCGCCTTCGGCGGTGGAGCGGAACAGGGCGGCCACGTCGTTGTAGCCCTCCACGTCGGCCTTGGCGGCGAAGTAGAGATAGCGGCGGTTGGCCTGGGATTCGCCGGCGAACGCCGCCTTCAGGTTGTCCTCGGTTTTCGAGCCTTTGAGTTGCATGGTGTTCTCCTCGTATCGATCTGCCCGGCGGATACCCGCGCCAGGAAAACGGGTTTATTTAGAATAATTCTAAGTCGGAGAGGCAATTTAGGTCCGGCCCGGCATTCTTGTCAACAATACGGGACGAGATTCAGACCGGCGCCGAGGAGGCGCGCTTGTGCTTCAGGTATTCGAGGATGCCCGGCAGGATCGAGATGAAGACGATCAGCAGGATCACCGCGGTGAGGTTGTTCTTGACGATGGGCAGGTTGCCGAAGAAGTAGCCGGCCGGCACCAGAAGCCCGACCCAGAGCAGGGCGCCGATGACGCTGAATCCGAGGAAACGGCCGTAGGTCAGCCGGCCGATGCCGCAGACGAAGGGCACGAAGGTGCGCACCACGGGCACGAAGCGGGCGATGATGATGGCCTTGGGGCCGTGCTTTTCCATGAAGGCGTGGGTGCGGTCCAGGTTTTCCCGCTTCAGGAAGCGGCTGCCCTCGAGCCGGAACACCCTGGGGCCCAGGAAGCGGCCGATCCAGTAATTGACGTTGTCGCCGCACAGGGCGGCCACGATCAGGGTGCCCGCCAGGATCACCGGGTCCATGCCGCCCGCCGCCGCCACCGCGCCCGCCACGAACAGCAGCGAATCTCCGGGCAGGAAAGGCGTGACGACGAACCCGGTCTCCATGAAGATGATGGCGAACAGGATGGCGTAGACCCAGACGCCATAGCTCTGCACCAGCAGGGCCAGATGCTTGTCCAGATGCAGGACGATGTCGATGAACTGGGTCAGCAGTTCCATGCCGGTCAGCGCCGAATCGTCATCCGGTAGACCTTGCCCTCCATCATCCCCGGCACCCAGAGCTTGCCCTGGTCATCCAGGAAGAAGTCGGCGGGGCCGGCCAAGGGGATTTTCTCGTTGGCCACGCCGACCTGGCCGGTGCGGGCATCCAGCACCTGCAGCAGACCGGCGGGTTCGAACTTGACCCAGTTGGAGATCAGCCAGCGGTTGGCGCCGATATCCGCCACGCCGTCGAAATAGCCGGCCGGGCTGGGGCTGTACTGCTTGTCCAGCTTCGCGCTCATGCCCGCCAGCTGGTAGGTCTTGACGCCGCCATTGGCCTGGCCGTCCACGCCCCACTCCACCACGATCAGGCGGTTGCCGGCCTTCTTCATGCCGTTGGGGCCCCTGGGCGGCGTATCGAAGGCCATGGCGTCGAACTTGCGCGCCTTGATGTCGATGATGAAGACCTTGCCGATGTCCGTCGCCGACAGCAGCAGACGCCGGTTGTCGTAACGGGTGAAGGCGTTGAGGAATTTCGTGCCGGTGGACGACAGATCCAGCTCGTACACCTGCTTGCCGTCCCCCAGCTTGAACCCCACCACCCGGTCGATATCCGCCACGTAGAGGATGCCATCCACCGCGACCATGCCTTTGGGCGCGTCGAGTTTCGACGCCCATTTCAGGGTTTTGATGTTGCCTTGCCGGTCCAGCCTGGAGATGAAGCCGTCGCCGTCCTTCTCCATGGGCTCCAGCTTGGCGCCCACGTTGGAGACGAAGACATCGTCGCCCGCCACCACCACGCTCTCCGGGGAGGAGAAGCCCGCGATGGTCCTGTCGACGCTGACGCTGGCGGCCTGGGCGGAACCGAAGGCCAGGGCCAGCAAGGGAATCAGGTGTTTCGCTCGCATGTTGACTCCTTTAACAGGGGCAAGGGGCAAGGGGCAAGGGGCAAGGGGCAAGGGGCAAGGGGCAAGGGGCAAGCAAAGTCTAGACGACCTCTCTCCAATATCCGTGTGTTTTCCTTGCCCCTTGCGGGCGCGCGGCGCCGCCCTTGCCCCTTGCCCCTGAATCAGACCATCGCCCCGGATTCGGGCTTGGCCGGCTTCATGAAGTCTTCCCGGGACACGCCCAGCCACATGGTGATGGGGCTGGCCACCAGCACCGAGGAATAGGTGCCGATGATGATGCCGATGGTCAGGCACAGGGCGAAGCCGTACAGCACCTCGCCGCCCAGCAACAGCATGGCCAGCACCATGAGCAGGGTGGTGCCGCTGGTGATGATGGTGCGCGACAGGGTGGCGGTCTTGGCGTTGTCCATGAGGGCCGCCACGTCGGCGATGCGGGTCTTCTTGAAGTTCTCCCGGATGCGGTCGAACACCACCACCGTGTCGTTCACCGAGTAGCCCAGGATGGCCAGGACGGCGGCCAGCACCGTGAGGGAGAACTCCCACTGGAACAGGGACCAGACGCCCAGCACGATGAAGATGTCGTGGGCGGTAGCGAAGATGGCCCCGGCCGCCATGCGCCATTCGAAGCGCAGGGCCAGGTAGATGACGATGCCGATGGACACCACCACCAGGGCCAGGGAGCCATCCTCCAGCAACTCCTTGCCCACCTGGGGGCCGACGAACTCGACCCGGCGCAACTGCACGCTGGATTCCTGCTGCTTCAGCACCGCCAGCACCCTTTCCGACAACTGGGCGGAGGTGACCCCCGCCTTGACCGGCAGGCGCACCAGCACCTCGGTGGAGGTGCCGAAGTTCTGTACCTGGGCATCGCCGTAGCCGTTCCGGGCCAGATGTTCGCGCACCGCCGGGATGTTGGCCGCCACCGGGTAGCCCACCTCCATGACCGTGCCGCCGGTGAAGTCCACTCCCAGGTTCAAGCCCTTGGTGGCCAGCAGGACGATGGAGGCGACGATGCAGAACACCGAGAAATAGATGGTGCTGCGCGCCCAGCGCATGAACGGGATGTCCTTCTTGACGTGGAACAATTCGAGCATGACGGACCGCCTTCAGATGGAGAGCTTGGTCAGGCGCTTGACCCGGCCATAGCTGAGATTGACCATGGCGCGGGACACCAGCACCGCGCTGAACATGGAAGTCAGGATGCCCAGGCAGAGCACCACGGCGAAGCCCCGCACCGGCCCGGAGCCCAGCCAGAACAGGGCGATGCCGGCGATGAGGGTGGTGATGTTGGAGTCCAGGATGGTGTCCCAGGCGCGCTCGTAGCCCGCCGCCAGGGCCGCCTGGGGCGTCATGCCGTTCTTCAGTTCCTCGCGGATGCGCTCGGCGATGATGACGTTGGCGTCGATGGCCATGCCCAGGGTCAGGGCGATACCGGCGATGCCGGGCAGGGTCAGGGTGGCCTGCATCATGGACAGCAGGGCCACCAGCAGGAACATGTTGGTGGCCAGGGCCAGCACCGAGATGATGCCGAACAACTGGTAGTAGACCAGCATGAACACGGCGATGGCGGCGAAGCCGATCAGGGTGGAATTGAAGCCCCGCTCGATGTTGTCCGCCCCCAGGCTGGGGCCCACGGTGCGCTCCTCGACGATCTCCATGGGCGCCGCCAGGGCGCCGGCGCGCAGCAGCAGGGCCACGTCGTTGGCCTCCTGGGGCGAATCCATGCCGGTGATCTGCACCCGGCCGCCGCCGATCTCCTCGCGGATCACCGGCGCGGTGACCACCTCGGTCTTGCCCTTCTCGATGAGCAGGATGGCCATGCGCTTGCCCACGTTCTCCCGCGTCACGTTCCTGAAGATGCGGGCGCCGCGGCCGTCCAGGTTGACGTGCACGGCGGCCTGGTTGGACTGGTTGTCGAAGCCGGGCTGGGCGTCGGTGATGTAGTCGCCGGTGAGCACCACGTTCTTCTTCACCAGCACCGGCACGCCGTTGCGCTCCAGGTAGACCTCGGTGCCGAAGGGCGCCTGGCCTGCCATGGCGGCCTGGACGGTGGCGGCGTCCTGCATCTTTTCCTCGTCCACCATGCGGATTTCCAGGGTGGCGGTGCGGCCCAGGATTTCCTTGGCCTTGGCCGTGTCCTGGACGCCGGGCAACTGCACCACCACCCGGTCGATGCCCTGCTGCTGGATCACCGGCTCGGCGACGCCCAGTTCGTTGACCCGGTTGCGCAGGGTGGTCAGGTTCTGCTTCAGGGCGTCTTCCTGGGTCTTGACCTGGGCCTGTTTCTTCAGGGTGCCGGTCAGGGAGAATTCCTCGCCGCTCTGGCTGTCACCCAGCTGCAAGTCCGGATAGGCGGTCTCGATGGCCTTGCGCGCCTCGTCCCGCTGGGCCGCGTCCCGGAAGTGGACGTAGACCATCTGGCCCTCGCGGCCGATGCCGGTATAGCGCACCTTCTTCTCCCGCAGCAGGGTGCGGATGTCGCCCTGGTAGCGTTCCGCCGCCTTGTCCAGGGCCTTGGGCATGTCCACCTGCAACAGGAAATGGACCCCGCCGCGCAGGTCCAGACCCAGGTACATGGGCAGCGCGCCGATGGAACTCAGCCATTCCGGCGAGGCGGGCAGCAGGTTGAGGGCCACCGTGTAGCCCGCGCCCAGGCTCCGCTGGAGCACGTCCTTGGCCTTGATCTGGGTGTCGGTATCGGCGAAACGCGCCTTGACGCCGCGCGGATCCATGCTCACGCCCCGGGGGGAGATGCCCGCCGCCTTGACCGCCGCCTCCACCCGTTGCATCAGGGCCGCGTCCACCTTCTCGGTGGTGCGCACCGGCATCACCTGCACCGCCGGCACCTCGCCGAAGAAATTGGGCAGGGTGTAGAGGAAGGCGACGACCAGGGCCACGCCGATGAGGAGGTATTTCCAGAGAGGGTAGCGGTTCATTTTGAGGCTCGTGAAGGGGGAAGGGTAAAGGGGGAAGGGTGGCTGGTGGCGGGGGTTTACCCTTCACCCTTTACCCTTCCCCCTTCACGCTTTACAGGTCCTTGATCGTGCCCTTGGGCAGCACGGTCTGGATGGTGGCGCGCTGGAAGATGCTTTCCGTGCCGCCGCCGATGTCCAGGGTGATGTACTGGTCGGTGATCTTCACCACCTTGCCCAGCTGGCCGCCGGCCGTGATGACCTCATCGCCCTTGGCGATGGCTTCCTGCATCTTCTTCTGGTCCTTGGCCCGCTTCATCTGGGGCCGGATGATCAGGAAGTAGAACAGGGCGAACAGGACGATCAGGGGCAGGAAGCTCATGATCGGGTCGGGTTGCGCGGGATCGGCGGCGTAGGCGGGGGAAATCAGCATGATGAAAGGGGTCCTGTGAAAAAACCGATGAATTCTACCACCGGGCCTGTTTCATTCCGCCGGGGATGACGATCCGGCATGGGGCGAGGTTCCCCGCGCCTGGTGAAACTCCGCCGACCAGGCCTCGAACCGCCCCTGCTCCAGGGCCTCCCGCAGGCGGGCGGTGAAGTCCTGGTAGAAGTGCAGGTTGTGGATGGAATTGAGCCGCGCCCCCAGCATCTCGCCGGAACGTTGCAGGTGATGCAGGTAGGCGCGGCTGTAATGGCGGCAGGTGTAGCAGCCGCAGTGCGGGTCGATGGGGCCGGTGTCGGCCTTGAAGCGGGCGTTCTTGATGCGCATGTCGCCGGACCAGGTGAACAGCAGGCCGTGGCGGGCGTTGCGGGTGGGCATGACGCAATCGAACATGTCGATGCCCCGGGACACGGCGAACACGATGTCCTCCGGCGTGCCCACCCCCATGAGATAGCGCGGCTTGTCCGCGGGCAGGCGGGGGCCCATGTGATTCAGGATGCGGGCCATGTCCTCCTTGGGCTCGCCCACCGACAGGCCGCCCAGGGCGTAGCCGTCGAAGCCGATCTGAACCAGTTTTTCCAGGGAACGCTCGCGCAGGTCCTCGTACATGCCGCCCTGGACGATGGCGAACAGCGCATTGGGGTTGCCTTCATGGGCCGTCTTCGACCGTTCGGCCCAGCGCAGCGACAGTTCCATGGACTGCCCGGCCGTGTCCCGATCCGCCGGATAGGGCGTGCACTCGTCGAAGATCATGACGATGTCCGAGTTCAGCACCTTCTGGATCTGCATGCTTTTCTCGGGCGACAGCAGCAGGCGCTGGCCGTCCAGGGGCGAGGCGAACTTGACGCCCATTTCCGTGATCTTGCGCAAATGGGTGAGGCTCCATACCTGGAAGCCGCCGGAATCGGTGAGAATCGGTCCGTCCCAGCCCATGAAACCGTGCAGGCCGCCATGGGCCGAGATCACGTCCAGGCCGGGCCGCAACCAGAGATGGAAGGTGTTGCCCAGGACGATCCGGGCGCCCAGGTCGACGAGTTCGTGGGGCGTGACGCCCTTGACCGTGCCGACGGTGCCCACCGGCATGAACACCGGCGTCTGGATGGCGCCGTGGGCGGTTTCCAGCACGCCGCGTCGGGCATGGCCTTGGGTATGTGTCACTTGGAAGCGCATGGAATCGAGAATCAGGCAAAAGACGACAAAGTGGGCAAGTTTACCGCCGGGACTGCTGTTCGCCGCCCTGTTGCCCATGGGTGCCCTGGCCGGGACACCGTGCCCGGCCCTGGAGGCCACCCACGTGCAGGTGGGCGAGCAGCGCTTCCGGGTGGACGTGGCGGCCGACGAAGCCGCCCGGGAACGGGGCCTGTCCGGCCGCGCCGGCCTGCCGGCGGACGCCGGCATGTGGTTCGTATTCCCCAGCCCCGGCCTGCATGGCTTCTGGATGAAGGACATGCGCTTTCCCATCGACCTGGTCTGGATCGGGCCGGAGCTGCGCGTGCTGGGAATGACGCGCCTGACGCCCTGCGAACAGGGCGATTGGCCCCACCTCTGTCCGACCCACGCGCCGCCGGCGCCCGCGAGCTACGTCCTGGAAGTGGGCGCGGGGCGCTATGCCGGCCAACCCGGAGACCGGGTCGACTGGCATTGCGCGCCGCGGCGATGACCGCCGGTTGGAGCCTTACCAGCTCTGGCGGCCGCGTGGCTTGGCGCCGCCGTGGGGACGGGCGTCCTCGCCCCAGGTGCGGCCCTGGGGATTGGCGGAACGGGTGTCCGGCTTGTAGTTGACGCTGTTGCCGTTGACGTCGGCGCGGCGGGTTTCCGGCTTGCCCCAGGTGTTGCCGTTCTTTTCCGGACGGTCCCAGGAATGGGCGCGGGCCGGGCGGGCGTCGGCCTTGCCGTCCTTCCAGGCGGGACGCGCTTCCGGCTTGCCCTGCCAGGAGCCGCCGTTGCCGGCATAACCGCCGCCCCGGCTGTCGTCGGCGCGGGGGCGATCGCCGTTCTGGCCGAAACTGTTCTGGCTATGAGCCTGGCCCTGATAGGCGCCGCGCGGCTTGTCTTCCCGCCTGTCGTCCCATTTCCTCTCGCCCCAGGGCTTCTTGTCGCCCCAGGTCTTGCCGCCGCCGGGCTTCTGGCCGAATTTCTTGCCGCCGGCCTTGCCGAAGGGCCGGTCGTGCCGGGCGGTGGGCTCCATGCCGGCGATCACGTCGACGCGCACGGTCTGGCCGGTGTAGCGCTCGATGTCGCGGATCAGGCCCCGCTCGCGGCCGTGCACCAGGGTCACGGCGACGCCGGTGCGGCCGGCGCGGCCGGTGCGGCCGATGCGGTGCACGTAGTCCTCGGCCTGGCGCGGCGCGTCGAAGTTGATGACGTGGCTGATGCCGGCCACGTCGATGCCGCGGGCGGCCACGTCGGTGGCCACCAGGATGCGGGTGTGGCCGTCGCGCAGGCGCTGCAGGGTGCGGTTGCGCTTGTGCTGGGGCATGTCGCCGTGCAGGGCGGCGGCGGCGAAGCCGCTTTCCAGCAGGGTCTCGGACAGTTCCTCGGCGCTTTTCTTGGTGGCGGTGAACACCACCGCCTGGGTCAGGTCCACGTCGCGCAGCAGCACATCCAGCAGGCGATGCTTGTGGCCCACGTCATCGGTGAAGAACAGGCGCTGGTCGATGTTGGCCTTGTGCTCTTCCCTGGTCGCCACCTCGATGCGGATGGGCGACTTGGTCATCTGGGCGGCGATGCGGCCCACCATGCCGTCCAGGGTGGCGGAGAACAGCATGGTCTGGCGCGTGGCCGGGGTGCGCGCGACGATGTGCTCGATGTCCTCCACGAAGCCCATGTCCAGCATGCGGTCGGCCTCGTCCAGCACCAGCACTTCCAGGCGCGAGAAGTCGATGCGGCCGCGCTCCATGTGGTCGATCAGGCGGCCCGGGGTGGCGATCATGACTTCCGGGTTGTAGCGCATGGCCTGGAACTGGGGGCCGAAGGGGGCGCCGCCCACCAGGCAGACGGTGCGCAGCTTCCTGATGCCGGCGCCGTAGATGCCGGCCTGCTTCTGCACCTGCAGGGCCAGTTCGCGGGTGGGGCACAGCACCAGCAGGCGCGGGCCCTGGACCTTCTCGGCGCCGGGAATCTGGGAAGGCTCGGCCAGCTTGTGCAGGCTGGGCAGCAGGAAGGCGGCGGTCTTGCCGCTGCCGGTGTGGCTGGACACCAGCAGATCCTTGCCTTCGAGGGCGGCGGGAATGGCCTGGCTCTGGACCCCGGTCGGCTCGGTGTAGCCGGTGGTTTCAAGACATTTCAGGACGATGGGGTTCAGGCCCAGATCGGCGAAGCTCATGTAAATCCTTTGCAATACCTGCCCCGTCCGGCGCGCAATGCTGAAAAAGCGCCAGACAAAAAGGCAACGCGCCCGCTCATGGGGCGCAAATTGAGAAACGCTCGCGCCGAAGCATTCCGGCCGCGTCGATTCTCGCGAAACATCGGCGCCAACCGAATGCCGCGATGCCGAATCGACGGAAGCGGGTTCCGTGAGGGAATCAGGTGAGGTCGGGGACGATGGGGCTGTGAAAACAGTCCCGTGGGCTACTGGAAATCGGTCGGGAGACCGAAGAGCCGACTACTGCGTTGCACAACTGGCCGGCATTCTACCCGAACCTGGCAAATAAGTGTTTGATTATTTTGTGCTATCCAGCGCATCCGGGGCGGGCTCGATGAGCATGGCGTCGCCGTAGCTGAAGAAGCGGTAGCCGGACGCCACGGCATGGGCGTAGGCGCGCCGCATGAGTTCGGCGCCGCCGAAGGCCGACACCAGCATGAGCAGCGTCGAGCGGGGCAGATGGAAGTTGGTGAGCAGCCGTTCCACGACCCTGAATTTGTATCCCGGGGTGATGAACAGGTCGGTCTCGCCCTCCCCCGCCACCAGCGCCCCGCCCCGGGCGGCGGACTCCAGGGCGCGCAGGCTGGTGGTGCCCACCGCGCACACCCGGCCGCCCCGTTCCCGGGCGCGCGCCACCGCATCCAGGGTGGCCCGGGGAATGGCGTAGCGCTCGGCATGCATCCTGTGTTCCAGCAGGTCTTCCACCCGCACCGGCTGGAAGGTGCCCGCCCCCACGTGCAGGGTGACGAAGGCGGTCGCCACGCCCCCGTCCCGCAGCCGCTCCAGCATGGCCTCGTCGAAATGCAGGCCCGCCGTGGGCGCCGCCACCGCGCCCGGATCCCGGGCGTAGACGGTCTGGTAGCGGGCGTCGTCGGCGCTTTCCGCCCCCCGGGACAGGTAAGGCGGCAAGGGCACCTCGCCGAATTCTTCCAGCCACTCCAGCACCGTGCGGGCCGGGTCGAAGCCCAGCCGGAACAGGTCGCCCACCCGTTCCAGCACCAGGGCCTGCGCCGCGTCCGCGAATTTCAGCACCATCCCCGGCCTGGGCGGCTTGCTGGCGCGGATGAAGACCAGGGCCTCGTGCTCGTTGAGCACCCGTTCCACCAGCGCCTCGATCTTGCCGCCCGAGTCCTTCAGCCCGCGCAGGCGGGCCTTGATGACCCGGGTATCGTTGAACACCAGGAGGTCGCCGGCGCGGAAGAAATCCGGCAGCTCGGCGAACAACCGGTCCGCGATGACCCCGGCGCTTCCATCCACGCGCAGCAGGCGGCTGCCAGCCCGTTCCGGCAGGGGATAACGGGCGATGAGTTCGTCCGGCAGGTGGTAGTCGAAGTCGCTGGTCTTCATGGCGGGCGCGGATTATACGTTGCCCGCGAATCCGCCCTTCGGCGATAATGCGCGCCCTCCGCCGCCCGGCGGAGTCAAGCCGTCCTCAAATGCCCCGATGGCGGAATCGGTAGACGCACGGGATTCAAAATCCCGCGCCGAAAGGCGTGCCAGTTCGAGTCTGGCTCGGGGCACCAGCACCACATCCTTCCCGCGGCATGTCCCCGGCCGCTCGTTTCGCAAGGCGGGACGACTCGGGAAATCACCGCGCTTTTCCCTGACACGCGCGGCCAGCGATTCCCCACGGTCTATCGCGTGGCCAACCGGCTGTCGCATCCGCAATCCCGCGCTACCATGAAGAGCAGTCAAGCCAGTTCAGGCGGCCCCGCGCATGCAGACCAGCCCCCCTTCCGGATCCCTCTTCGCCAACATCGTGCGTGTCCCGGAGCGCCGCGTCAGCGCCGGCCGCGTGGTCTGGGAGGATGGCGTCATCACGCGGATCGAGGCCGGCGGGCCGCGAGAACCCGGCTTGAATTACCTGATTCCCGGCTTCGTCGATGCCCACGTGCACGTGGAAAGCTCCATGCTGGTGCCCTCGGAATTCGCGCGCCTGGCCAGCCGCCACGGCACGGTGGCCAGCGTCTCCGACCCCCACGAGATCGCCAACGTGCTGGGCCTGGAGGGGGTGCGCTTCATGCTGGAGAATGCCAAGCGGGCGCCCTGCAAGATGTTCTTCGGCGCCCCCTCCTGCGTGCCGGCCACGCCCTTCGAGACCGCCGGCGCCAGCCTGGGCCTGGCGGAACTGGAAACCTTGTTCCGGGAGGACGGGCTCCGCCACCTGTCCGAGATGATGAATTTCCCGGGCGTGCTGGCCCGGGATCCGGCGGTCATGGCCAAGATCGCCCTGGCCCTGGGCCTTGGCCTGCCGGTGGACGGCCACGCCCCCGGCCTGACGGGGGAAGCGGCGCGGCGCTACGCCGGGGCGGGAATCGGCACCGACCACGAGTGCGCCAGCCTTGAGGAGGCGCGGGACAAGCTCGCCGCCGGCATGCATATCCTGATCCGGGAGGGTTCGGCGGCGCGCAATTTCGACACCCTGCATGCCCTCATCGCCAGCCATCCCGACAAGGTCATGTTCTGCAGCGACGACAAGCACCCGGACGACCTGGCGCGCGGCCACATCGACCGGCTGGCGGCCCGGGCGGTGGCCGCGGGCCACGACCCCTTCGACGTGCTGGGCTGCGCCTGCGTCAACCCCGTGCGCCACTACCGCCTGCCGGTGGGACTGCTGCGTCCGGGCGACCCCATGGACGCGGCGGAAGTCGCCGACCTGCGGGACTTCCGGACCCTGCGCACCTGGGTGGGGGGCCGGCTGGTGGCCGAAGGCGGGCGCAGCCTGTTCGCGCCGGTGCCGGTGGCGCCCATCAACCGCTTCCAGGCCCGGGAGATCCAAGCGGCGGACCTGGACGTGCCCGCCGGCGCCAGCCGGCTGCGGGTGATCGACGTGGAAGACGGCCAGCTGCTGACCCGGGAGGCCCTGCTGCCGCCCCGGGTGGAGGGCGGCCGCATCGTTCCGGACCCGGGGCGGGACCTGCTCTACCTGGTGGTGCTCAACCGTTACCGGCCGGCCCCGCCGGCCGTGGCCTTCGTCCGGGGCTTCGGCCTGCGCGCGGGGGCGCTGGCTTCCAGCGTCGCCCACGATTCCCACAACATCGTCGCGGTGGGCGCGGATGCCGCATCCGTGTGCCGGGCGGTCAATGGCCTGATCGGGCACGGCGGCGGCATCGCCGTGGCCAGCGACGGCGCGGTGGAATGCCTGCCCCTGCCGGTGGCCGGGCTGATGAGCGCCGACGACGGCGACCGGGTGGCGGCCCGCTACGCCGAACTCGACGGCATGGCCCGCGCCCTGGGCTCGCCCCTGCGGGCGCCCTTCATGACCCTGTCCTTCATGGCCCTGCTGGTGATCCCGGAGCTCAAGCTGAGCGACCGGGGCCTGTTCGACGGGCGGGCTTTCCGTTTCACCGGGGTCACGGCATGAACCGGTTCGCCGCCGGTTTGCTGGCCGTCATCCTGGGCTACGCCCCGCCGGGTTCCGGCGCCGATCCCCTCCCCGTCGACGGCCGGGAAAACCTCAACGCCGTGCTCTGGATGCAGACCGCCCACGAGTACGCCTTCTCCACGGCCCAGGTCTACGCCACGGCGACCCGCGCCCTGACCGGAGCCGAATCGCTGCCCTCCGCCCTGGCGGACCCGGACGCGCCGGATCCCGGTCCCGCGGCGCCATCCGCCATCGTCCTGGACCTGGACGAGACGGTGTTGACCACCTCCCGCTACGGCGCCGGTCTCATCGCCGCCGGTCGCCGGCACACGGAAAGCGCCTGGGCGGAATGGGTGACGGGCGTCCCGGCCGAAACCGTCGCCGGCGCCCTGGACTTCCTGCGCGCCGCCCGCGACCGGGGCTACCGCATCTTCTACGTGACCAACCGGGCCTGTCCGGACGCGGGCCGTCCCGCCGCCTACCCCCATCCCGCCTGCCCCCAGCGCGAGGCCACCGTGGCCCAGGCGCGGCACCTGGGGCTGCCCGGGGCCGAGGACCCCCGCGCCTTCCTGCTGCGCAACGACCAGGACGGCTGGGAGAGCGGCGACAAGAGCCCGCGCCGGCGTTTTCTCGCCGGCTCCCACAGGATAGTCATGCTGCTTGGCGACGATCTGGGCGACTTCCTGCCCCGCGCCCAGGTCAGGGCGCTGCGGCAACAACGCCCGCCGGACCGGCCGGTCGGCGGCATGGAGGGGTCCCTCCCGCCCTGGGGGGCGCGCTTCGGCGCCCAGTGGTTCCTGCTGCCCAACCCCTCCTACGGCTCCTGGGAAGTCGCCCTGGCCGACTGCGAGCCGCCGGACGGGGACAGCCAGGCCTGCTACGAAGCGCGGCGACAGGGCAAGTACGGCAGGCTCATCCCGTCGGCCCCGCCGCCACCCGCCGTTCCCATTCCGCCAAGGTGATCTCGGCGAGCCGGTCGAAATCGCCGTCGGGCACCGCCTTGCGCGCCAGCACCAGGTAAGGCGCCACGGCCAGGGCGATGCCCAGGTGCCCGGGCGGAATCAGGGCATGGGCCTGGCAGATGTAGGTGCGCTCGAACAGCAGTCCCTGGCCCCGGCCGCAGGCCACGATGCTCTCCGCCACGCGCCGGCGGTGTCCGTCCAGCCAGGCGCGCAGATCGGCTTCCCGGTCGCCCTCCAGCCAGAGGCCCGCATCCTCCATGAACAGGTCGGCCGCCAGCTTGCGATCCCGGGCGATGGACAGGGCCAGGTAGCACCAGACGCCATAGGCCTGGCCCCGTTCCGGATCGGGCGGACCCCTGCCCGGGCGATAGGCGGTCACGCTCCGGTTGGCGCAGATGACATGGGCGCCGGGGGCGAGGGGGAAACGCTTGCTCTGCGCCGTGCCGAACAGGGCCCTGCCGGCATCCAGCAGGGGCTGGCCGTCATGGATGGGCAGTTCGGAACCGTCGTGCTGGGCGACGCTGAACAGGGGCGCCTGGCGCCCCTCGGCGATGGCCTCGGCGCGGGCCAGGTCGTGGCCCCAGACATGGCCGGCGATGCCGCAGAAGGAGGAGGCGGTCTCCATGTTGATCTGGCCCAGGTAAGCCTGGGCCGCCTCGGCCCGGTCCAGGGCGACGATGCCGTCCAGCAGGGCGTCGTCGCTCTTCTCCACCGTCGCGGCGGACACCTTGAGCACGCACACATAGCCCAGCCCCAGGGCGCCCGGCCGGCCGTAGCCGTCGCAGAACGCGTCGAAGGGGCCGATGGCGCGGTGGTCGAAGCCGGTCGCTCGGGCCGCCATCACGCCGGGCTCAATGCCCCGTTCCGCCGCCGTCCAGATAGACCGTGCCGGAGGGGCCGACGCCACTCACCTGGACAACCGCGTCCTCGCCCCGGACCCAGGCGAAATGCGGCGTCCGGGCGGGCTCGACGAAGAAGCTGCCGGCCGGCATGGCGCGCATCCGATCCGGCTCGAAGCGCTCGCCGAAACCGACGTGCAGGGTGCCGGAAAGCACGACCACCAGGCGATCCTCCGGATGGGTGTGGGGCTGGACCTTGAGTTGGCCGGGCATGCGGATGCGGACCGCATACAGGCCGGGCTTGGCCATGTCCCCGGCCAGGGTGGCGAGGCTCATGCCGCCGGGCCGGCTGGCATCGGCATCCAGCCTGATTTCCTCGGGGGTGAGCCGTATCGGGGCGAAGCCATCGCTCCGGGCCGGCAGGTTGAGGGAACAGGCGGAAGCCAGCGCCAGGGCCAGGACCAGGCGGGGAAGAGGCGGGAATTTCACGATTTTTCCTCCACGGTGACGGTGCGGGCGGGAAAGCGCCAGGCGCGGCCCGCAACGCTTCCAGCATAGCCCGCCGGCTGCCGATTTCAGCGGACGGCCTATGATCCAAGAAACAGCATCCTGTCCACTCGCGGCCTGAATCCCCGGGAGTCCCGTGTTCCTGCGCACGAAACTCGTCCTTGCCTATTCCACCCTGGTGGCCGGCGTGGTATCGGCATTGCTGCTGATCGCCGGCTTCGCCCTCGACAACCTGAACCAGCGCAATCTGGCCGGGGCCGATCAGGCCCTGGAAACGATCACCCGGGCCAATCACCGCCTGGCCGAGGACATCCTGACGCGCAACGGCGAACGTTTCGTCGCCGAACTCGCCCGGTCCGCGGCCAACGAGCTTTCCCTGCTGCTGGACCATCGTTCCACCCGGGACTATGCCGCCCTGCGCGCCGACGCCCGGCTCCGGGCCGCCGCAAACCGGGACATCCACGCCCTGGACCGGGTGGCGGGTTATACCGATGTCCTGGACCGCGCCGGGGTGTCGGTCTGGCATCCCAATCCGGAGGTGGAGGGGCGCAATTTCATCGAATGGAAGGACCGCTATCCGGAGATGTGGAGGCTGGTGGAGCGCTCCTTCCGGGAAGCGGAGGTCCGGGGCTACTACAGCTTCCTGGATCGCGACAACCGCGGCCGGCGCAAGTACATGGTGCTGCGCCAGGTGCCGGACACCCCGTTCATCGTGGCGGCGGTGGTCAATATCGAGGACTTCTTCCTGCCGGTGCAGCGGGAGATCGGGTCGGGCGGCCAACAGGCCCGCGCCGCCATGACCGCGCGCCTGGCCGCCGGCGCGGACGCCGAACGCGCGCGCATGGCATCCTGGGTCTTCGCCGCCGGCGCCTTCGCCATGGCGGCGGCGGTGTTGCTGGCCTTCTGGCTGGCGCGCCACGTGGCGCGCCCCCTCGACCGGCTGCGCGAAGGCGTCATCCGCCTGGGGCGGGGCGATTTCAGCGTGGAAGTCCCGGAAAAGGGCAGCACGGAGGCGCGGGACCTGGCCCAGGCCTTCAACCGCCTGGGCGGCGAACTGGCGGAACATACCGCCCGCCTGGCCGGGGAAGCCGCCGCCCGGGAGGCGCTGGACAGCGAGATCCGCATCGCCCGCCGCATCCAGGAAGCCATGTTGCCCGGCGCCGCCTCGCCCTGCCTGGCGCGGTCCGAATACGAACTGCACGGCGCCAACCGGGAAGCCCGGGAGGTGGGCGGCGATTTCTACGATTTCTTCCCCCTCGCCGGCGACCGGCTCGCCCTGGTGATCGCCGACGTCTCCGGCAAGGGCATCCCGGCGGCCCTGTTCATGGCGGTCAGCCGCACCCTGCTGAAGGACGCCTGCCTGCGGGCCGAAAACCCCGCCCAGGCCCTGGCCCGGGCCAACCTGGCCCTGTGCCGGGAGAACGAGGCCTGCATGTTCGTCACCGTGTTCCTGGCGTTCTACGACATCGCCAGCGGCCGCCTGGAGTTTGCCAACGGCGGCCACCCGGAGCCCTGGCTGCTGCGCGCCCGGGGCGGCCGGGAAAGCTTCGGCCGCCTCGGCGACCCCATGCTCGGCGCGCGGCCCGATCACGTCTTCCGCGGCGGCCAAGTCGACCTCCAGGCCGGCGACACCCTGTTCATGTATACGGACGGCGTGACCGAGGCCATGTCGCCCGGGGGCGAGGCTTTCGGCGCCGCCCGTCTGGAAGGCTTGCTGGCCGATAGCGCGGCGCTGCCGGTGGAGGCGATGGGGCGCCGCATCGTCGCGACCCTGGACGATTACCAGAAGGGCGCGCCCTTCGACGACATCACCCTGCTCATCCTGAGAAGGCGGGCCGGATCATGAGCGCCCCGCCCGACATGGCGCTGGCGCTGACCCTGCGCAATACCCGCGCCGAGCTTCCCCGGCTCGCGGCGGCGGTGGAAGCGCTCGTGGCGCGCGCCGGCCTGTCGTCCCTCACCGCGCATCGGCTCAACCTGGTGCTGGAAGAAGTCATCGCCAACACCCTCGCCTACGGCTACCCGGACAACGGCGAACATGCGCTCCGGGTGCGGGTGGCGGTCCTGGCCGACGGCATCGAACTGGAGATTCGCGACGACGCCCGCCCCTTCGACCCCCTGGCGGACAGGCCCGCCCCCTACCTGGGCCCCGACCTGTCCCGGCGCCGGCCGGGGGGGCTCGGCCTCCACCTGGTCCGGCAACTCGCGCGCGGGGGGCATTACGAAACGGCGGGAGGATGCAATCGCCTTATAATCAAAATGGACAAGGAGATCGAGAAGGGGCCGAGCCGCCCCGCCCCCATCGACGGCGCCGGGAAGGGCGGCAATTGACAGGAGAAAGTTGATGCGCATCGACACACGCAAGCAGGGCGGGTGGCTGGTCTGCGCCATTTCCGGTCGCATCGACGGCACCACCGCGCCGCAACTGGAGGCTTCCCTGCGCGGCACCATCGACGCCGGAGAGACCCGCATCGCCGCCGACCTCTCCGGCGTGCAGTATCTCAGCAGCGCCGGCCTGCGCGTCTTCCTGGCCACCCTGCGGCGACTCGGCGGCGGCGAATTCCGCCTGCTCAGCCCCACCGAAGCCGTGCGGGAAGTCCTCGACATCTCCGGCTTCGGCAACATCATGGCCATCAGCGACAGCCTGGAGGGCTGAGCGCCATGTTGAAGCCGGCCGCGGGCGCCCCCGGCCGGGCGCCGCCCCCCGAGATGGAAGACGAGGCGGTTTTCCAGAAACAGCTGGACCTGTTCATCCGCTCTTCCACCGACAAGCGCGTCGAGCTGGTCAAGATCGGCGAGGTGATCGCCGAGTTGCGCCATCGCCGACGCTTCCTGGACGTGGGCGCCGGCGGCGGCGACCTGACCATCCCCCTGGCCCAGACCTTCCACGAGACCACCGTGGTGGAGCCCAACACGGCCCAGATCGAGTTCCTGCGCCGCCGCTATCCCCGATTCAAGCTGCACAACACGACCTGGGCCAAGGCGGAACTGGGCGCCGACCGCTTCGATTTCATCCTGTGTTCCCACGTCCTGTATTACCTGGACCAGGCGGACTGGATGCCGGCCATCGACAAGATGCGCGCCCACCTGGAGCCGGACGGGCGCCTGGTCATCGTGCTGCAGTCGCCCATCGGCGAACTGGCGGATTTCTACAACCACTTCGCCCACTTCGACGTGGACATCCTGGGACTGTGGCGGGAACTGATCCACCGCTTCGGCGACCGGGCGGTGGAGGCGCGCTACTTCGTCAACGAGATCTGGACCGACAGCCTGGACGACATGGTGGAAATCGGCCTGTTCCTGCTCATCGACCGCAAGTTCCGCGCGCGGGCCGGCGAGATCCGCGACTATTTCGCCCGTCGCCATCGGCGCGGCGACGGCTACCGGCTCAAGCAGGACGAAATCCTGCTGGCGGTAAGGCAGACGCCTTGAGCGGTCAGTGCTCGAAGGACAGCCTCACCCGGCAAACCTCGTCGTGCCGGGTGGCGCTGATCTTGTCGGCGTAGCGGCGCACCAGGTAGCCGGCCATGCGGTCCATGGCCCGGGGGTCTTGCAGCAGTTCGCCCGGTTCGGGGCGGGATTCGGGAAAGTCCATGGCGCGGCCGCGATAGCTGAACTCCAGTTCCAGCCGGTACTCGTCGAAGCGCGCTTCCAGACGCACCGGCGCGCGGGTCAATTCATGTTCGCGCACCGCCTCCATGAATTCGTCCGCCGCCGCGGCCGCCTTGTCGATCACCTCCTTGCGCGCGCCCCACAGGCCGCCCTGGCGCTGCATGAAGGCGAACACATGTTCCGACGCGTCCGGGCCGGGCGCCAGTTCGACGCCGGCCTTGCTGGCGACGCCGACGCGGAACACCAGGTTGAGCAGGATGGCCAGGAGGGTCGCGGCGGACAGGGAGGAATGGAACACCGGCTGCAGCCAGTGGGGAAAGGCATGGAAGATCTCGGGCGCCACATCCACGCCGATGCCGACGATCATGGCGATGCCCACCACGAAGGTCTTACGCGCGTCGAGCATGCGGCTCATGATGATCTGGATGCCGGCCACCACCATGAAGCTCAGGGCGAAGATCAGGGTGGCGCCCATGACCGGCGCCGGCATGATGGCGAACACCGTGGCCAGCTTGGGACAGAAGGCCAGCACGAACAGCAGCCCGCCGATGGCGTGGGCGATGACCCGGCTGGTGGCGCCGGTGGCCACGCTCAGGCCCACGTTCGCCGAGGAGGCGGATTGCCCCATGCCGCCCAGCAGGCCGGCGCTGATGACGCCGAAGGAGTTGGCCATGACGCCGTTGCCGATCCGCTTCAGGTCGGGGCGCTTCCAGTCGGGATCGTTGATCTTCTGGCAGGTGGTCAGGTCGCCCACGCTCTTGAGGGTGGAACACAGGATGGCGATGAGGAAGGGCACCGCCAGGCCGGCCTGGAACGACCAGCCCGGATGGCCCGCCAGGGGAGAGGCCAGCCAGGCGCCGTCCCGCACCCGCGCCAGTTGGTCCGGCGTCAGCACGCCGGCGAGAAAGGACAGGCCATAGCCCAGGCCCATGCCGATGAGGATGCAGAACAGGCGCAGGCGGCCCCGGCTCCAGACGTTCATGCCGATCATGCCCGCCAGGGTGGCCACCGCCACGAATATTTCCTCCTCGCGCAGTTCGGGATCCGCCGCCCTGGCGCCGAAGAACATGCGCATGGCCAGGCCGGTGACGCTGATGCCCACCATCATCACGATCAGGCCCGTCACCTCCGCCGGGAACAACACCCGCAGCCGACGCACCAGGCGCGAGAAAGCCAGCTCGAACAGGCCCACCAGCGCCGTCATGCCGAACACCAGGGACAGGCCGCCGGTCTTGGCCGCCAGGATGGAGGCGCCGAGGAAGGAGGGGCCGCACAGCTGGGGGCAGAGGTAGCCCGAGCCCACCGGCCCCCGGCCCCAGGCCTGGGCCATCACGCCGATGCCCGCCGCGATCATCGACACGCTCACCATGCGCGCCGCGTCGGCCACGCCGCCGCCCATCTCCTGCACCACCACCACCGGAAAGATGAGACCGATGGCGATGATGCCGATGTGTTGCACCCCCAGCAGCAGGACCACCCAGGACGGCGGTTTCTCCTCCACGCCGTAGAGGAGATTGGGCGGCTTCTTCACCATTGCGGGCATCCTGGCTCTCCGGGCCGAACTCGACCCCCTGCCCTGGATCTTAGATGGCTTTGTCCGGATTGGCGGCGGGACCGTCGTGACGGTCCCGGCCAATTTTCCTCGCCTCACACGTCGGCGAGGATCGCGACGGGTGTCCCCCGGAGCGCCCCGGAGGACACCGGCGTGTCAACCCCGGCGGCCGCCGCGATCGTCACGTCCCTGGCCACCGCGATCGTGTCCCCGATCCGGGCCGGGATCCCGGCGATCGTCCCGGCCGTAGCCACGGTCCCGGCGATCGTCCCGCCAGTCCTCGCGCTCATTCATCCGATGCTGCCATTGGGGAGGGGGGCGGCGGTAGTCCACGTAGACCGGCGGCGGCAGGTGGCGCACATGGGGCTTGTGATGGACGATGACGGGCGGGGGCGCGTAGACCGGGCGCCCATGGTAGTGATGGACGACGCGGGGGCGATGATCATCGTCGTCGTCGGCGATGACCACGCCCAGCACGGCGCCCAGTATGCCGCCCACCACGGCACCGTCGTAACGGTCGATGGAATGGCCGACGAGGGCGCCCGCGCCGGCGCCGATGACCGCGCCCGCCAATTCGTCGGAGGCCGAGGCGGCGTTGCCGAACAGGGCCAGGCTGGAGGCCAGCAGGACGGGGGCGATGAATTTGGCTTTCATGATTCACTCCTTGGGTTGACGACGATCCCAGCTTATGCGGCGAGGGTTCCAGGAGGGTTTCCGGGGGGTAATCAGGTGTTACAAGGTGTTTCCGCGCCCGATGCCCCTGTTGGCCGCGCGCTTGTAATAAGCCCTTGTTTGGGCTAGTTTCCGGCTCACGTTAGGGGTGCCGTGACAACCATCTTGGACGGCTGAGATCACACCCTTGGAACCTGATCCGGATCATTCCGGCGTAGGGAAGCGTCATCCACGCCAATGCGCTCCCTATGTTTCTTCGAATTCTTGGAGCGCGTCATGAATGCCAATCCCCAGCATTTGGGTCAATTCCTCGCCGCCACCGCCCACGTGGACGAGGCCGCCATCCAGCCCCTGCCGAATTCGCGCAAGGTCTACGTCGAAGGCAGCCGCCCCGACATCCAGGTGCCCATGCGGGAAATCAGCCAGGCCGACACCCACACGGCCACGGGGAACGAGAAGAACCCGCCCATTTACGTCTACGACTGCTCCGGCCCCTACACCGACCCGGCGGCGAAGATCGACATCCGCCAGGGCCTGCCCGCCCTGCGGCAGAAGTGGATCGAGGAGCGGGGCGACACCGAGGTGCTGGCGGGCCTGTCCTCCGAATACGGCCGCGGCCGTGCCAACATCGCCGAACTGGCCAAGCTTCGCTTCCCCGGCCTGCACCGCCAGCCGCGCCGGGCGAAAGCCGGCATGAATGTCAGCCAGATGCACTACGCCCGCAAGGGCATCATCACCCCGGAGATGGAGTTCATTGCCATCCGCGAGAACCTGCGCCGCCGGGAATACCTGGCCGCCCTGCGCGCCTCCGGTCCCCAGGGCGAGAAACTGGCCAGGCTCATGGGCCGCCAGCATCCCGGCCAGCACTTCGGCGCCAGCATCCCCGAAGAGATCACGCCGGAATTCGTGCGCGCGGAAGTCGCCCGCGGCCGGGCCATCATCCCCTGCAACGTGAACCACCCGGAAACCGAGCCCATGATCATCGGCCGCAACTTCCTGGTGAAGATCAACGCCAACATCGGCAACTCGGCCCTCGGCTCCTCCATCAACGAGGAAGTGGACAAGATGACCTGGTCCATCCGCTGGGGCGGCGACACGGTCATGGACCTGTCCACCGGCAAGAACATTCACGAGACCCGGGAGTGGATCATCCGCAACAGCCCGGTCCCCATCGGCACCGTGCCCATCTACCAGGCCCTGGAGAAGGTGGACGGCCGCGCCGAGGAACTGACCTGGGAGATGTTCCGCGACACCCTCATCGAGCAGGCGGAACAGGGCGTGGACTACTTCACCATCCACGCCGGCGTGCTGCTGCGCTACGTGCCCATGACCGCCGAGCGCATGACCGGCATCGTCAGCCGGGGCGGCTCCATCCTGGCCAAGTGGTGCCTGGCCCACCACAAGGAAAGCTTCCTCTATACGAACTTCGAGGAAATCTGCGAAATCATGAAGGCCTATGACGTGGCCTTCAGCCTGGGCGACGGCCTGCGTCCCGGCAGCATCTACGACGCCAACGACGAGGCCCAGCTGGGCGAACTCAAGACCCTGGGCGAACTGACCCAGGTGGCCTGGAAGCACGACGTGCAGGTCATGATCGAAGGCCCCGGCCACGTGCCCATGCAGCTCATCAAGGAGAACATGGAGAAGGAGCTGGAGTGGTGCGACGAGGCCCCGTTCTATACCCTGGGCCCCCTCACCACCGACATCGCCCCCGGCTACGACCACATCACCAGCGCCATCGGCGCCGCCCAGATCGGCTGGTACGGCACCGCCATGCTCTGCTACGTGACGCCCAAGGAACACCTGGGCCTGCCCGACAAGGACGACGTCAAGGAAGGCATCATCACCTACAAGCTGGCCGCCCACGCCGCCGACCTGGCCAAGGGCCACCCCGGCGCCCAGATCCGCGACAACGCCCTGAGCAAGGCGCGCTTCGAGTTCCGCTGGGACGACCAGTTCAACTTGGGCCTGGACCCGGACAAGGCCAAGTCCTTCCACGACGAGACCCTGCCCAAGGAGAGCGCCAAGGTGGCCCACTTCTGCTCCATGTGCGGCCCCCACTTCTGCTCCATGAAGATCACCCAGGACGTGCGGGACTTCGCGGCCAAGCAGGGCATCTCCGAGCAGGAAGCCCTGGAGAAGGGCATGGAAGTGAAGTCGGTGGAATTCGTGAAACAGGGGGCCGAGGTCTACCACAAGGTCTGAAACACCCATGAGGTCTGAAACACCCATGAGGTCTGAAACACCCAAGCCTGGTCAAGGCGGCTCGATTACCAACAGGTATTCGAGCCGCTTTTGTTTGGTGCCCTCCGCGGGCACAACGGTGGATCACCGCTAAAATGGCATCCCGAGGTGGACATTATTCAGGACACACGCTCGCCTAAATATTAACCCGGCAATCAAATACATAAATTAGGCCGCATATTTCACAGCCACATGCCCGAAATAAGCCATTACCCTCTCAGGGGTCTCAAGCAAGAACTGCATGAAGGCCTGAGCCTTCTGCAACAGAGCGTTCTTGCTCTTGGCCCGGTCAGACGTCCGCAACACCGTCTTGAAGTCCCGGTTCAGGTATTCATCAGGGTTGATCTCCGGCGAGTAGGGCGGCAGATAGAACACCTCGATGCGCGCCTTGTGTGCCTCCAGCCAGGCCGTCACCGCCTTGGCGTGATGCACCTTCAGGTTGTCGAAGATCAGAAAGACCTTTTGCGCACTGTCCGCCACCAGCTTTTCCATAAAGCCGATGAAGAGGTCGGTGTTCATCGCTTCTTCAATGAATTCAAACCGCACCAGCCCCTGGTTGCTGATGGCGGAGATCATCGACAGGCCATGCCGCTTGCTGGGGGCCGCCAGCACCGGCGTCTGGCCCGCCGGCGCATAGCCGCGCAGCCAGTGGCCATCCTCCGCCACCGCGGTTTCGTCAGCCCAGTAGATGACCGCGCCTTCCGTCTTGGCGCGGGCGGCAATCGTCGGGTAGGTCTCGTGCATCCACTGCTCGACCTTGACCGGGTTCTGTTCCAGTGCCCGCTTGATCGGGCGTTGCGGCGTATAGCCCCAGCGCAGCAGGTATTCCCCCACCGTGCGAATCGGCATGTCAATGTCGAACAAGACCTTGACCAGTTGCATGACCGC